>Ga0210043_1000803_pt1 | contig 31370 bp, 38 predicted proteins | sample CryGeymet201501t_FD_183990 | JGI IMG/M metagenome (GOLD analysis project Ga0210043, IMG submission 183990) | Groundwater microbial communities from Crystal Geyser aquifers in Utah, USA - Crystal Geyser metaG 2015-01t (SPAdes) (version 2) | ecosystem: Environmental > Aquatic > Deep subsurface >... | reverse complement strand
GGGAGAAATCAGACACTATGGAGCTACTGGATTTGTTTACTGATAATGGATTATTGGAACTAAAAATTAACTGAATAATTTGCTATAATATAACCAGCCTCTCCGCCCCCCAGCAGTAGCTGGGACAGGAACAATTTCCCCTGAACCTAGTGTTCGGGGGTGGGGAGGCAACAATGGATAAAATTCGTAACCTTGTATGCTGTGATTGCCACAGTATCGTCGTCATCACCTTTTCAGCGTTCACTACTGATGGATTTCTCATCGTAGGGGGAGCGTGCGTGGTCTGTAACGACCACAAGCTGGTCAACGCTCGCTACATCGTCGAGGGTGTCGTCAAAAGAAACATCGTCGTTGTGGAGGTCAAATGACAAAGGTAAAATGCACCAAATGCGGTCAGATGACCGACTTCTCACGCTTCATCTGCGTTACCGCAGGTCAGAATGGCGTGTTCCAGAGCATCTTCTGCGTCCATTGCTCCGCACGCCTCGTCGTGCAGACGCTGGATGCAATCCTCCGTCGTCTCAATCCTCCGAAGGTCATGTGATGTGCAATGGTTGTAGTCAATTCTCAAACTTCCCTCTGCCCGTACAGGCTTTCGTGATCCTGTTTGTGGTGGTGGTAACTATCATCATCGTCTATGGAGATTGCCATGCCGAGATGTAAAAACTGCCACGGAGAACGGCTTACGCTCATCGCCACGGGTAAAGTAAACCTGTGGCTGTGCGAGAGCTGTGGCTTCAAAAATGTTCTCTGTACTGTCTGTAATAGCGAGGTTTATCTTGCTAAGCAGGAACACGAATACATCTTCGTTTGCTATGTCGTCGGACACAAGACTGACATTCACTCGCACAACGATCGCCAACTGGCGATGTTCGTGCAGGGACGATAAGGGTTTTACTGGCTTCCCCCTAAAAAGCCAGTCCATTTTATGAGCAACTTCAAATGCAAAATTAAAATCAAGAAAACAGGCGAGAATGGATTATCCAAGGAAACGAGCCTATCAGTATATCGTCGAAAATAAACCCTCACCATATGTAGATACCTACGACGAAGACGAAGTAGAGATAATCCTTGACAATCTACTTGACAACTAAATACTGAAAAATAAGGTTATGCTAACCAAAGCACAATTCAAAACCCTACAAGAAGCCTCCGAGATACTGTTGGAGTACTCAAAAGAATACGGTGTCTGTAAGGAATACGCCTTTAATTGTTCGTCCTGCGAAGTCTTTGACCTTGCCTGTAAGTTAGATAGCTTTGTTAATTTCTGGCTAGATGAGCCTACAAAATGAACCCAGCGCCATACATATTTCTACTGCTTGTCCTGTTCATAAGTTACTATGTATTTTTAATAGTTAATTTCTTTTATGAAATGTAGAGTTTGTAAAAAGACAATAAGAAAACCCCAAGCGGAGTATAAGTACGAGGGCGAGAGCGATGATATGTTTAGTTGCTATGAATGTTTTGAAAAACGCCCTTTTAAGCCTTTTATAAACAAAAGAGGTAGATTGATACCAGAAAGCATAAAACAGGGCTAGAAACCCTGTTTTTTTGCGTCTGAAGCATTAAACAACTTCCTCTGTCTCTTCCTCGGTCTCTTCTGCAACTTCCTCTGTTACCTCTTCGGTAACTTCTTCAGGAATTGTTTCGTCTTCCATAGATATTGATTAGTGAATTATTTAATCATTTTTTGTTATTGATTTGTTCAGCCAAAAAGCACTTTCCTCAAGTTTAGTTTTAGCTAATGATAGTCCCCTACCTAGCTCAAGCTCTCCTAACTTATTGTAAAGTTCAGTATATTCATTACGAAACTTCTCCATCAATTCTTTTTGTTCATCGGTCGGTTGGACATAATTAAATGTTGGCATAAAATTGTGTTTAGTGAATTATTTGTTGTCTTGAATCCACCGATACATTCCATAAAGGAAAGTATTGATGATTGGGACATAGATTAAAACTTGTTCTGGTAACTCACCGCTTTCAACGACTGCGATAAGACCTGCTAGAATTGCTGATGAGAGTGTCCAGATGAAGACCTTTAACACTTTGTTCCAGTCTAGTTTGTTCATCTCACCACTTCCTGATTTTGTTGTCATATTAGATTTGGTTAATTATTTTTTATAATCGATTCTAAAAAGATTAAAGTTGAAAATATGTTTACCTGTTCTTCGCCAGTTATAACAATCATTTATTACATCGGTGAAACTATACCCCCCATAGACGACAGCATTTATGTAGATTGTCCAGAATAATCCTGCCGCTTCTAAAACACTTTGGTTGTTAAACTTCTTAAACTCTTTATTCATCTGCTCGGCTATTCCTTGTTCGCCTGTCTTGCTAAAAAGTTTACGAGGCATACCATAATGATTCAGGCAGAACTCAAACTTTCCATTGTCCTCTTTTCTGGCTTCATCTCTTTGCTCACGCCAATCTTCGGGCAAATCAAGCACGACTATCCCTCCAGCAATATCGTAATCCTTTGAAAGGAATCTATACCCGTTCGTTAGTTTAGCATAACTAAGACTATCATTTATTTCCCAATCGTCGTTTTCGTCCCAACCAGTAAGGACGACAGCGTGATTATTTCCTGCTTTGTATCTGATCGGTCTATCGTTGTAATAAGTACCGCCTGCGTAAACCCCGATTAAGACGCCACCATATTGAACAACCGCTTTTTTTAATTCTTCTTTTTTACCCAGAACACGAGCATAGTTAGGTATTTTTCTAGCGTCATCTAATGATATTTTAACTGCTTCAGCCCAATGTTTTGAGACCCAACCAGTTTCCAACTTTGTTACATCTTTTGGTAGAGGCATCTTTTGGTAGAGTACTAAACCAATATTCAAAGCTGTTTCAATTATCCCCTTAAAAGACGAGCCACCACTACCTCCACCTCCCATTGAAAATAGATGTGATTGAGATAATTCATCTGATTCCAATTTTCTATGGATAATTTTTTCAGTTGCCATTGCAACACACAAGGGGTATTTCCCTTGATTGCGATAACCTAAATTACGGATACTGTAACTCTTTGGCAATTCTACTTCACCACCAAGAAGCTCATGAACATAGATGTCTCTTGAATCTACATCATCAGGGAGCAACCCCTTTGGGTGGAACCAATTTTGTATAAAATCAAACATATCTTGTATTCTTTTTAGAGGCTGGTTTTTTAGACGCTCTCCTTTTACCTTTTGCTTTGATTTTAATTTTCATAAGATAAATCTTGTGAATTAAGGTCGGCTCTTATAAGCGTGAGTTGAGTTTTGACATCGTTCATATCCGCTTGCATTAAAGTCATCTGTGCGGACAAAAGCTCTAATTGGATTGAGTACTCTTGGTCATTGCGGTTCATATTGGTTACCCAAATAGACCCTACGACTACTCCCGAAAAAACAACACACACCAGTCCGAAAGCTACCCCAATTGGGATTAAAGTATTTCTCGAAAGAATGGTTTGTTTTAAGTCGTTCATATTAAAAACTCTCCGGTTTTTAGTTGATTAAAAATCCAGGTAACAGTTTCTTCGATCGCCTCTTGGCTCTCGAAACAGCCGGCCGCAATAAGACCGTCCTCAATGATATTACCGATCTTTGTGTCGCTGGTTTCTTTTTCACGAGTGGTTTCGGTCAAAGTGATTTCTTCGATTTTACCGTTTTTGTATTCTTTTATTTTTATTTCTTTCATATTTATATTATAAACCAATTTGTCCCATTAGAGTATAAAGTTACTTGCCCATAGTTTGCGGCAATAACCGCTGTAGCGGCTCCGTCAATAGTTTCGGCTCCTTGTGTAGCTATTGTAATATTATTTATGCCGGCTCCACCCGATTGGTCTTTTACTATAATAATCCTACGAGCGACACAATCGGCTGTTTGTAAAGTTATTGTTCTGGCCGTCGCTGTGTTAGTGACTCCGATAATTAAATTGCTTGTTGAGGTTGTGTCGGTAGCCGTTTCCGTTACTTTAAGTCCAAGAGTGTTGTTGATATCTAATCCAGATAAAGGTACGAGAGTAAAAATACCCACCCGTTCCAGTGCCGCATCAGCAAAGAAAACACCGTTAGTTGTTACCCCGTCAAAACGAAAATCAATATCACCTTTGGCATTATTTAACCAGACGATTGTTGACCTAAACGAAGTAATCACTCCTTGTATAGCTGTACCAATGTTGACCTGATTAGCTGATGTATCAACTCTGAATAGGTTATCCCCCGACGCTCCTCTAACAATGAAGTCAGACAAGTTTAAACTTTTACGTGCGAGGTTGACAATCATTCCGCCGGCAGGTTGGACAGAAACATTGTCAACTCCCAGCGAGGCAAAATGCACTTCAGCATCAGAATCAATATAAAAATCTTTATAAAGAATACCAGCCGCTCCCATTAAAGAGATTGAAAATGAAGTTGGTACTACTCCTGTTGATACCGCTGCGTCCACGCCGAACTCAAATGTACCCGCTGTAATAAACTGTGTGCCGTCGTGTCCGTCAAAACGAGCCACACCTCCTCTATCCCCGCTCTGCAAAGCTTGAAAAGTACTCTGGCTAATTGTCGAGCCTCTGGCTCTCGCCCAGACAAAAAACGGTGAAGCAGAAGCGACATCAAGATTGGAGATTAGAATTGTGTTAATGTTTGAATCTCCACCTGCCCTGTCCACCAACATCTTTGGTTTAACTGTAAACCCATTTATCGTTAAAGATTGAACTGGCGTACCAAAAGACCAGACATCACTCGTCCCAGCGTTATACATTGCGTACTCATCACCTGTGGTTTCCACCCGCCACCCCAAAGCATTTGAGCCGTCGTTCCAGACAAAACCATTGGTCTGATTGATTGTCAGGACACCTGCTATTGGAGTAGCACCGCCGATTTTAAGGCTAAAAGTGTTGCTATCTAGGGTAATTCCAGTATCTAAATCAGCGTCCCATATCTCGAACGGAATTGAAGTAGGTTGTCCGTATAATCTCTGCATATTGACAAGTTTCTTGTTATATGGTAGGAATGGGAGTTATTATTTAGATATGTTAGAACTAATAGGAATTATCGTCATTGGGCTCATCATAGCTAAAATCGATATTTAGTCATCGATTGTGTTTTTAATACCAATCAACAAACGCTTGGTAATTTCTAATGCTGTATCAAATTTGCCAGAGGCTAAAGAATCAGCCAACTGCGCTTTCTTTACAGCTGAAATTGTACGCCAGCCTGTTGAGGAAAAAAGTTTAGAGATATTTTTGAATAAAACTCCTGCACCAACTATTGTCAATATCCCCCCGCCTCCAGCAGAACCTGCTATAGCACCGCCAACAGTTGCCACTTTTTCTAAAGCTCCTTGTTGACCAGTTCTTCTTTTTATTGTTTCTTCCATTATTTCTTGTAAACTCTTCCAAAGAGTATATGTTGCATTGACTCTTGCTAATTCAGGCGATTCTTTGGCTAATTCAGCTCTTATAGCATTTGCAGTGTTTCTTTGAATACTTAATTGCGTCGACTCGCCTAAAGTGCGACCGAACGCTTTACCACCTTCAGTTACTGCGTCATCTAATATCTGTCTAACTTGGCGCAAACTAGCGAAAGACACATTATCCCCCAACTCCTCTAAAATACCTCTGAAATCATCGACTGACTTTTTAACTGCTGGTCTGATAACCGTATCGTCAACAGTTACTTTTGCCACTAAATCATCAAGAGAGTCCAAAACGGGAGATAGCCTGACGGTAGTTGATTCAGGAATAGTTTTTAGTACTTCATCGATTGCATCGCCAGCCGCATAAAGTTCTGCTGTCGCTTTATTTAATAATCCAGTAGAAGTAAGAGCAGAAATCCGTTTCTTTAATAAATCGGGCACTATTTTTTGTGCTGTTTCTTTTAATGACCTCGTTGTAGGGGCTAGAGCTTGCGAAAATTGTTTTACAGCACTAGCTTGTAATCTTTCAGGTATTTTATTTAATATCTTTCCAATATCATCTATAAAAGGAGCAAATCTGGTTGCTTTCATAGCCGAAGATAAAACCTTACCTCCAGGATATAGTTCTAATACTGTAAAGCCTATATTAAGAGGGTTAATATCTTCTTCTGCTTGTTCAGTAAATGTTTTCTTTGTTTCAACACCAGCCAATTCAAAAGCTGATTCAACACCGGAACCAATTACACCACTAACAGCTTTTGCTGTAGTGCCGAAGAAGAAGTTGGCTACTTTACCAATAGTCGCATCTGACGCTTTAGCCAGACTTTCTAATAACCCACTCCTATCAACTTTCGTCTGTTCCTCACTATCCTGACTTAAATCAAAATCTTCTGGTGATATTTGTGTTGTTGGTTTTTTTAACCCTTGTTCACGAGCAAGGTCTAATAATTTTCCCATATCAAAGTAATTTATTTAATTCGTTTAATACCTCATCAAAAGAATAACCCTCACCCAAAAGAATCATCATATCATCAGCATACTTTAAAGCATCTGTTCTACTAACCCTTTTAGAAATGGCATCAATGACCTTGCTTCTAGTCAGAGTTCCATATTCAGTTTGTACTGAATCAGGAACAGTGGGAAAGATAGCATCATAATTACTATATCCCATAATTGTTCCAAGTGTTGAACGCTGGTTAGACTGGAAAATACTACGCAGGGCATCTATCTTGGCTTGATTCAATTCTGGTGTATTCGCAACATCTGGGAACACGCTTTGATATTCTTTTTGTTCAGATTCTGTGAAAGCCGCACCTGATACAGCCTTACGATAAGCCTGTATAGACACAACAATCTGGGTGGCTATTTTCGCTAATTCAGGGTCATCTGTACTCTTCAAAACCCTTTCTTGTATTTTTTCAAGATTTCCAGAAATCAAACCCGTGTCTCCACCTGCTGATATGTATTCACTAAGTGCCGATTCTATGGAACCCAATGCGTTCAAGGCCTCTTGTCTTCCTATTGCAAAGTTTTTTGACTCGGCACTCGGTAAGGCATTTATAGAAGTTGATAAAATAGTTTCCTGAATCGCTTGGGAGCTTCCTGATTTGATTGCATCTTTTAACGCTTGATTAGCAGCTTTGGCGGCCGTGCTAGAAAGTCCTACTGAAAATATAGCCATTGCGCTTTTAGCGTAATCACTTAAATCAGAAGTTTCTTCGGTACTAACCATTAAAGTTCGTGGGTCAAGATAATTACCCGATAAATCCCTTACCTGTAAGTGTAGATGAGAACCGTTATTACCCGCTCCAGCATAAACCTCACCGGTCGCACCCATAGTACCAATCAACTGTCCGGCAGATACTGTTGAACCTACTTCGATTGCAACATTAGAGAAATGAGCCATTAGCCATTGATTGCCGTCTGAATCCTCAATGACTACTTTATTGCCCCAACCTGATGTAGCACTATCTTGGTCGCTTACCGATTCTACTATTGTTCCGCTAATAGGAGAGTAAATAGCATCGCCAATTTCACCGTCAATATCAATAGCGTGCCAACCACTTTTTCCGTTGTGGTCAGTGTCGTAACTTTGAGTGATAGTTCCTAATCCAGTAACTGAAAGCCATTCAGTCCAATCTCCCGTGTCCTCCAATCCAACAGTTCCTTGAGAAACAGCGTTATAAGCATCTGCGAAAGAATCATAGACACCTGAATCATATAATTTCTGTGCGGTGTCATAAATTTCACCCAATGTAAGAGACCCGACTTCATCAATCTGTGATTGCGTATAGATATTATCCAATCCTGCTTCCAACAAACTGTACGGAACACCTGCGGAATCTGCCAAAGACTGAAGACTAGATACTTGGTCGCTTGTTAATTGAGCCGGGTCTACTCCTTGTAGAGTTTCCAACATCATCGTTAGTGTATCCCTTGCGTCTTGTTTCAGAGCCATTATTTTATTAAACAACGCCTGTTCTTGCGCAAAAGCTATTTCTTGCATTTTGAAATAAGTATCAATGTTAGTTTGTGTAAATCCTAATCCTATTTCCGCCGCCTGAAGCGCCGCCTTCCTTTCATCTTGTGCTAATCCTAATTTCATTAAAAGGTTTGCTTCTAAAGCTACCGCTCGTCTTTCCAAAGACGCTTGCTGTCCCGTGATGAATCCCATTGCAATAGGTTGGTCTTCAATTTCAGCTAAACCTAAATCGTAAGAAGTCTTTAAGTCAATCAGTTGTTCTTTTAAGTCTGTTTCTTCTTCGGTTGGCGCAAGCAAAGCTAGAAGTTCCTGTTGCTGTGTTTGCATCTGCGTTAACAAAGCAGAAATATCACTATCTGTAATGGAAGCAGATATTGCGTCATTCAAGAAATCAGAATCAAACTCATCTGGTAATTCAGGGTCAACATCTTCTGTCATTCCTATCCCATTCGCTCCTGTTTTAAGAGCGTTGCGGATTGCTTCTACTGTTTGACCAACATAAGTATCTAATTCCCCTTGGGTTGCGTCCCTACCTAAATAAGCCTGAAATGCGCCGTTAACAAACTCTTTATTGGCTTTGAAATCACCATTGGTTGCTTCGACTGTTTCCAGTAGTGTATTTCCAGGTTCCGTTCCTGTTGCAGTCGCTACTGTCTGGACTGCGTCTGCCGTTCCCCCTGATTGCAACATATTAGACAACTTGTCTGCTTCTTCGAGCGTTAATCCCGAAGTCGCTTGCCCTGACGGGTCGATATACTGCTGTCCTGTGAGTTCATCAATCAGTGTATATTTCCCGTTAGCATCTTTTTGAAGTTTTATGATTGTCCCTGTCTGCCCTGGTTTAGTCCCGTTAAAAGCCTCACTAGCTGGCATATAACCCGTTGAGGTTGATACAGGGTCGGGTACTTCTATCCCTAGGCTTTCAGCACTAGAAATATAATCAGCATATTGTTCTTTTAATTTTTCCACCGCTGCTAATTGTTCAGGGGTATTTTTCCCGTCTGCCAAAACATTGGCTACATTTGCTTTATAGCTTTTAACTTTTTCTTCTATATCCGCCATTTTTGAAGATAGTCTTTCCTGTACTCTATCAAACTTCATCGAGCTAAATGCCGAAGCCAGTTTATCCGCAATCGTAAAATCTTGACCGCCTTGCTGGTCAATAACAGTAGTCAAATCCTGCCCTGCATAACTTGCCAGTTCAGAAGCAAAACTTTTGGCTACATTGATAGGCGAAACATTACCTGCTTGTTTGATTAAATCCTCATTCGCAAGAATTTCACTTGTCAGTGCCTGAAATTCCTCAACCGTTTTAGGTTGAGAAACCCCGCTTTTTAACATTGATAAGAAGTCTGCCATATTATTATTATATCATTTTTTTTCTTATGAAAAAGTAAATCCTTACTTCGCCTTTGGTGGCAGTATCTAAATTACTACTGCTTTCTATTTTTGCTTGAATCGCAACAGATGTGTTAAACAGACCCATTTTATCTGCCAGACTGACACCTAAACCATACTTGTATCCGACTAGTTTCAGGTTCTCGGATAACAGGAAAGAGTCATCATCATTCTCTACACCGACTTTCAATGTACAAACCTCGGCTGTATCCCAAGCTACTCCGACATCTGCCACTATGCCTATAAGCTGGTCGCCAGCTGTTAAGGAAAGAATCGGGATAATCTTAACCAGTCCGGCTACGCTCGTATCATTAAAATTAAGCGTAATCTTCTTTTGGATAATGATATTATCTTTTATTTCTGCGTCTGTTTTCATATACTTGCTAATTCAATTTCAGTTGAGGACAAGCCAATTGCTTTTCTGACTAATCCACCCTCGGCGTAAGTTATAAACTCCCCGTCGGGGCCGATATAATACTGTCCATTTAATTCCACCCCCGTTAATCCGTTAGCATAAGGGCCAAAGAACACTCCGCCAGTTGCATTTTCTGCAATATCCTCCGCCACCACGCCAATCATATCGTCATAGTTATTGTTCATTCCGTAAAGTCTGAATCTACCGGTAGTAGCGTTTGTTTGAACCTCCATCAAAACGTGTTTTGCCGACACACGTGTACACGTTCCACCTTGCTGTTGAGTTGTCTGAACATTTATTTTGCTACCAATAACAGACGTTACATTTCCTTTGGCTCGAACAAGAATTGCGTCTTGGTCTGTATTTCCGGCCACCACTGTCGTATCAGCGTACATCACAAAGAATGAATCCGGACCTATTCGACAAATCCTTGTGTTATCTTGGTCTGCATTTGTAACAGTATCTATAATGGTTGCTGAATTAACTGTCGGGGTTGTCCCACTTCGACTGACAACAAGAGCCTGTAGGTTAGTTGAGTTTTGGAAAGCTAATCCTACCCTTGTGTCATCAAGAGCACACAAAACAGGATTACCCCTTGCTCTGGCGGCGACTGTTGCCGACCCACCTGCCGTGAAAGTCGTTCCGTCCCACTGAAAAACAGCTACCCTAAAATTAGTCCCGTCATCAAATAAACAAAGAAAATAATCAGTGTCCCCAAAGCGTACAAGGTCGAAAACTTTCGCTATTGTCCCAGCATAAACCACTTCCTCCGAGCCTGCTGTAATAGTTGTTCCTGAAATATCCAATTTAACAAAAACCACATCACCACCTGTATAATCTCGATAACAAGCAACTGCCTGTGTGTCGGTATATCTTTCAACTACAATGGTATTAGCGTCGGTACTGACAGTACAAACCGCATTTGTAGTGACGGCAACATCAAGCCCTGAAAATAATTGAGCATATACTTTTTCTGTTCCAGCACTCCCAGCAATATCACTCTCAACTAAAATTGCTGTAGTATCTGACATTCGTTTAAGCATTGGTAAACTAGGGTTAGAAGCCCCAGTCGAAGTTGGATTGCCATTATGCGTAACCGCCATAATAGCGTCATTATCAACATCTAGGGTTAACCTTTGGTATATGCTTGAACTACCTACTTGCTTTGAAAAATGTAAGATTATATCACGAGTTATAAAAGCCATTGATTGATAAGCATTCCGAGCACCAGAAGCGAAAATCGCACTGTCCTGCGTATCTTCCGCCGTATCGTCAATCCCTGTAATTCGAGTTGGATATAATTCGTTATCACTTTCCAGCGCAACAAACTCGCCAGTTGTTAAATCCCAGCCGGCGGTGAAAGGGGAATAGCGGACAAGAAGTTTACCCTGAACTCTCGCACCATTAGTCGGGTCAAAAGCGAAATATCCATCAGCTGTCGTCCCTGCTAAAAATCCGTATTCATCAGAAACATAATCCAACTGCCCGTTTAAGTTACCCATTGTTACGTACTCCGTAATGGCATTGTAGGCGACCCCTGTTCTTTTGAATACAGAATACTTTGGCGAGTTTGTACCCTCGCCGAGCATTTTCAAAAATCCTCCTGAAAAAGCCGAAGCCCCGTCAGACTCACCCTCTTTGACTACCGCCGTTCCTTTCTCCCAAGTAGGGTTATTGTTAGCACTATAAGCTCCTGCTAGGTCTCTTGTAACCGAATAAGTCGGAGCGGAGGCAACATTAGTTATTCTTAAATATTCTTCGTCAGTTTCGTCTTTGATATGAAGCATATCATTGACCGCAAAAGTAGTTTCACCCGAAATAGTCAGAGTAGAAGCGTCAAGAGCTGTCATTTTTGCGTCTAAAATATCAGCATTTGAGACCAACAGTTGACCACCGACTGCCGAAACAACATCTTTTTGGAACACGGTTGTTTTCAACATTCCTCTGACACGAACATTGTTAAACTCCGCTTCATCTGTGTCGATGTTCCAACCCAGACTACCAGTCGCAAAATCAGAAGTCTTAATAGTGGCATTAGCACCGTCAATTATTAAATATGGTGTACCATTACCTACCTTTATCAATTCATTAGCAGAATCAAGAGTTATTGTTGGATTAGAACTAGGACTATAAAGCGTGGTTGCGCCTATTACCCAGCCCCCTATCGCTCCCGATGTCGCTGTAACCGAACCTGTGATAGTGGCAGAAGTGGCTTTAAGAGCGCCTGCCATAGTTACAGAAAAAGGCGCTACATCAAAGTCTGTACTCCCTAGTCTGATTCCCTTACTGTCGACTAAAAATACTTCACTACTAAGAGATGACCCCCAACGAATCTGGTCGGCATAGTTATTGAACATCTCCGTTACTATGTCTTCTACATCTGTCTTCGATAAAATCTCCAACTCTGATGTTGTAGGATTTGTTGTAATATCAGAATCATCGACACTATACAGGTCGTTTTTGCCGTATGAAGATAAATTGTAGACGACAATTTTCATACTAATCTAGTATTGGTTCAATATCTATTTCGATTGGTAACTGCACAGGCGCTAATGCTGACCCAGACCACCGCAACTCCAAAAAGAAGTTATTTATTACATTTATATCCGGCTTAAACTCAATAAACCGTTCGCTTTTAGCGTAGTTGGTATTATTGATTGTTCTTAAACCTATTATGCTTGAGCTGGATTGATTATCGATAAAAACTTTTGGCACAATAGTCATATTCGCCCCGACGGCTAAAGGCAGATTGAATCTTATTCTGCGAATGATTGCTTTTCTGCCTATCTGTACAATCGGTGAATGCCAAATGGCCGTCCCATAAGTAGTCGAGCGTTTATCTAATCCATAAGCCGAATCGTCTTTCCAGCCCATTACTACTTGTGGCAATGAAAATGAAGATTGTAAGGGCATCGCCAGAGCTGAAATAATACCCTGTGAACTCGTAGCGGTAACACTACTGTTAGCAATGCACTGAACGCCACTAGGAATGCTGGCAGACTTTGAGCCATAACTCATCGCAACAGCATAGTATTCAGGAGTACTCGTGGTTTGTACTTTCTGTACTGTCCCCCAAATTATCTTGTCGCCGATTGCGTCAACCGCACCACTCAATGGCGGATAACCGTCTTGTGAAAAATATACTGTTTTGATTGTATAACCTCCTGCATAATACGACATTCTATAGCCCCCGTCAGACAACGAACCGGAGAAAAGGTATAAAACACCATTAACCGACTTTACAGCGCTTAGAATTGAATCTGGTATGTCTATTTGAGCGTAAAATGAGGAGTTGATAGCGTCCCAAAAGAATAATGCCGCTTTCCCTTGAGCGACCGTGCCATTAGTAGTTTGAATAGCCCCAATCACAAGGTCTGTTCCATAAGAACAAATACTCGTTGGCATATAACCAAACGGTAAATCTAAAACATTGTAGGCCGAGCCATTATCGGTATCACCCTCGGCAGTAGTCTTGGAAGTTTTGATTTTATGTATCAACCCTTGACCGTTTATGTAATCTCCAATGTATAATGCTCCGTCGCCGTGAACGCACATTGGGTGATTAGGCATCAAAACACTATCTCTGACTGTCGGATAGGTGGTATTGGTTAAGGCTGTTAAACTTCTGTCTGTCCACCAAGAAGCGTCATAAGCAGGCGTGCCATTTAATGGACCATACCTATCAATATCCGTTCCCGTAGCAAAGTACAGGTAATTATTATAGTAGCAAGCACCATTTCCAGTACTCGTTGAAGCTGTTGCCACCAACGCTTCACTGGCTAAAGATGAACTGTAACTCACTACCCGACCATTGTTGAGATAAACATAAACATTGGTATCTTTCGGATTGGTAAGGATGAACATTGGCGTTCCTGTTACCTGTGCCCCGTCAAAAGAAGCATAAGAAACGGGTCGCAACATTCCTGATGCCAAAAAATCGTTACTGTCTGAAATTGGCAGGTCAGGGTCAATAGCGATAGAGTTTAGAAATTGCCCGTCTGCATAAAGATAGGGACTGGAACTCTTGCCTCCCAAGATACTACTTATTTGTATTGTCTGGACTTTCATTTTTCTTTAGATTATCTTTTATTTTTTTGGCTAGTTTCTCTTTCTTTTCTTCGGGAACATTTGGCACATCGACAAAAGCCATAACAATTAAAATGCGCCCACCTTCTATCTGTTGAGCCGAGGGCAAAAACGACATCTCGTGCTTTTTCACAATAGCGTCGTAGTCGGTCATAAACTCTTGTTGTCTTTTCGTAAGATTATTCATAATTTTCTGCTGATGATTTAAGAATAAGTTGTCTATCGTCTTCTTTTTTTGAATAGTAGCGTCTTAGTCTAGGCTCATAATCTGCATATTTAGTGGCCAGATTATTGACTGTTGAAAGACCTTTGGCTAGGGCATAATCAAGACTCGCTCCGACTGCTATCATTTCGTGGAACGGCTCATCAATACCCGGTTCTTGGGTCGTGTCTGCCGAAGTAAACTCATCTACTTCGCGCGAAACCCATAATTTTAGACCACTCGTTACTGCCAAATCAGGAATTGGATAAAGATAAAGATAATTGCCTACCAAATCATAATAAGGGTCTGATTTTGTAAAGGAATTGGAGATATTAGTGGTCTGTGAAACGGCCTGCGTGAACTCATTTATATCCATTGGTTCTGCCTTGTACCAATTAGTGTTGTCGTAGCTAATCTCGACTCTTTTTATTTTCAAAATCTTATCAGACAGAGGGAAAGAAACATACTGTTGACCCGACACCAAATTGTAAGACTTAATGAAAGAAGTATTGGCGTGATTTGGGTCGTCGAAATCCCAACCGTCCATTGATTCTAAAATAGCCGTAACTACCTTATGATAATTATTGTTTATCAATCGAGTAAACTCTTTAAGTTTGGCGGTATCCCCGCTGATTTGAGCAAGCCCTAATCCTGTCCAAAACTCACACGATTGGATAAGCCCTGCATTGTCTGTTACGTCGTTAAATTTCATAGTTTTGTAATAAAGCCCTACTCGGTTAAGAGTAAGGCTGAAAGCCGCTCTGGCTTAATTGTATTATACATCAAGTTATAGCAATATAGCTAACCCCCTCACCGTTAACAGAGGAGTTTATGTAGATGTTCACAATATCGTCTGTATCAATATAAACTGCCGATTCACGATAGAGCTGAAAACCATTAGCCGAAGACACACTTGAGCTCCCAACATAGATTAAACCTGTATTGGTTCTCAAGGCTTTAATCAGAACACCTTTAACCACTTGCGTCGTTCCTAATGCCACCGCCGTTCCTGCCGTTGTAACTGTTTTAACACCATTCACTACTCCCGTAGCGTTTACAACATCTACATTTATTTCCGTGTTTGTAACATTTACATCTACCTCCTCGCCGTTTAAGGTAACCTCAACCTCACTGCCTACTGTTACAACAGGGGTATTCTTAATGTCTACATCGTAACCAACTCTTGGTGGTCTGCCGGGTACTAGATATTCATTCATATAATGTTATTTGGTCTTCTAGGGATTTTAACTGGTCTTTTAACTCTATTCTTTGTTTATGCAGGGAAAGGTATCTCTTGGCGTGTACTAAAGCCTCAACCTCAAAAGGTTTCTTCATCATTGCTCCCCGTAGCATAGAAATAGCTTCGGGATAATCATTTACGAATTGTGCTATCTCTTTCATATCCGCCATTTGATGAGGAAACACCATTTTCTTTGGGTCAATTTGCAGAGCCTCAAAAATCTCCGCACCGTCCAGTACATTATTAAAGCCTAGATTTGTAAATGCGACTTCAGGAACATCTATCATAAGTTTTCATTCCATTTTTTAGCTATTTCTGTCCAATCAAATTGTTTTGTCCATTCTACCATTTCTGTCGAATCAGGTGGAGTAGTAAGACACTCGACACATTTTTCAACCCATTCATTTATCGCCCGTTCTTCTTTCAGGGAGAAATCAAACGCTCCGGCCTTGTCCCAATTTTCTTCTTTTAGATTAGTTTTAACTTTATGACCGAATTGGATTGTTTCATCTAAAGCTCCAAAATCTGTTGACACTGGGAACGCACCAGCCGACTGTGCTTTTCTCGCAGAGATACAGTCTATCTCAAAGAAAGCCGTCGGATATGCGAACACTGTGGCTTCTTTGTATAGTTGGGCAACCGCAGTATGACCAATACGCCCCAATGCCTCAAAGTCAGTTGTCCCCTCTATTTCTTTTTCTACCTCTTTCTTCCAGTCTATTTTTTCTTGGTCGTTAGAGTGAACATTGTCCCAAACATTCCAGCCATAAGCCCACTTCATCTTGGCTTGTGGTACTTGTTCCTTAACACGCTTAAATGCTTTGATGAGCGTTTTGATACTCCTATCAGGTGAAGATGTGTTAATCATCAAATAAGGGTCTTTAACTCCGCCCTGAAAATCCGCCCAATGGATACCGTTTGGGATTATTATACATTTCTCATCTGGGATATTCGGAAATAGATTGCGATGAGCCTTTGATTTGAAAAATATACCTGTTAGTTTTGCTAGTCTTCTTTCATTGTACTCCCCTGCGCCAATAACATCGTGCATATCAACAAAGACCTTATCTGAATTGATGTCATAATCTAAAAACTTTGGCGTTCGCCACAATATAGTTACATCTTGCTTATCTCGTGCGTTCCACGCCCAAAAAGGTTTATATTTAACTCCGTCAAACTCTAATTCTTTATGACCGCAGTTGTTGAAAACTGTTACATTCCAACCCAACTCAACCAATTCTTTTGAAAGGTTAATAACAGCCTCTTCTGAACCACCAATACCTGTCGCTTTGGCGATTTCAGGATTCCATTCATCGGCTGTGTAGGAACACATAAACACCAAATCCTTGCCTGACGATGTTTCTTTAATAATTCTGGTATTTCTTAAATGACAAATATGTGGGTGGCTCTTAATATCGTCTGGGAGTTTGTCCAATTCAATCTTTAATTCTTCGTCATTCATTTCTTTTAACCTCCCAACCGCTTCGACCGCTTTATCAGCTATCTTAGCTTGGACATCAATCTTCTCGATGAGTTTTTTAAGGTCTTTATCTAACGGGACAATTTGCGAACAAGACTTAAGACACTGCAAGGCCAGTTGTGGCATTGAAAGTTTAAAATAAACATCAGCTAATTTCATCAGTGGCTCATAATCATAAGCACGAGGGTTGAAAACAATAATCTCGTGATATGGTGGTTGTTTATTTGGGTCTAATCCCAAAAGATAATACCCTTTGGCTTCTTCATACTGTTCCATTTTCTTATAAACATCTGCTGTTGTGATGTAAGCGTCGGGATATAAAGGTTTCAATCCGATAGCATAGCGTCCATATTCCAAAGCAGTCTCATAATCTTCTTCATCTAAAAACAATTCAGCCAATCTTAAACAGACAATATACTTTTCATCATCAGATTTAGAAAGCTCCATAAAGGTCTCAAATGCCTTTATTGATTCTCTATTCTCACCCAATGCTTTACAAGAGTTGCCGAGATTCCAGTAGGTTCTTGGGTCATCTTTCGCACCGTCTAATGCCTTTTGAGCGACTAGCTTATTTCTTTCTTTTGCTTTATCAAATCTTGCTTCATCGGATAAATGTAAAATATCTATGCCCTCCACAAACTTTGATTCTAACGCTCTATTGGCCTTGAAGTCTTCGTGCAGTTTACCGGCCCATTCTACGCAGTTATCATTTCGTAAAACTCTGGATTTAAGATGAACCACAACCGGATTATTCCATTTATCAAAAGCATACAGATAATTAAAAACGAACACATCAACGCTTTTGTGTTCTTCTATGGTCGCTCTTAATTTATCGCCTCCTCTGATTACATCATCAGCGTCTACCCAAAGGAAATAGTCATATTCTTTTGGTATCTGTGAAAGGGCAAAGTTTCTGGCTTTACCAAAATCATTTTCCCACACACAAGTTGAAATAACTCCACCAAAAGCATTCACAACATCCTCACACTTTTTATTCTTACCTGTAATGGTAATAAAAATCCCGTCTACAAAAGGAGCAATACTCGTTAAACATCTTTTCAAGACCACCGCCTCCTCATCTGTCGGAGCGACAATCATATTTAATGCTAGCTTCATATTTTTTCACTAGACCTAAAGTCCTTAAATGATTTAGCGAACCACCTCGCTCCCTCTTTTGTTCTGAACCAATCCATATCCTCATCAGATAAACGAATCTTTAACATCGAGTAAAGAGTATCAGGTATCTCAAAAATCTTTCGCTCTACCACATCAGATGTAGAACTGGCAAAAGCATTAGCCTCTTTTTTGCGCCATTCTTTTTGTTCTTTACAGAACGATGCAAACTCCTGTGGGTCAAGGACAATATAATTGGCCACTATTGTCCTTATTTTTTGTTTGGCTTGATTATTCATATCTCCCCTGCCTCAAAAGAGGCAGAGAAAAAGGACTAATCAATATCGAATCCGTCGGCGTACCAGTTGCTATCTTGGTTATGAACCTCAAGCGTCCAGTCTGCTACTACCGCCCGTTTGTCGTAAGGACCGGAACGAGCAAGGTCAGTATCAATGTATGGAGATTGTAGGAACGCAACCTTCAGCTTCTCTGGTCTAATAGCCAATACTCGACCCGTTGTATCAGTGCCTGTTACTTGAATATAACGATGAGTATGAACCATTAGAGTACCGAACGAAGTTTCGTAACTCTGTACTGTATTGATGATTCTAGTTGCACCAAGACCGTTGATAACAGTATTGGTTTTCTGTGTGAAAGCGTCTGTTGCCTTTCGTAGGAATGAACCCATAAATAGGTCAGTCGCCATATCACCGTTAGAAGCATCGTATTGAGCCTTCATCAATCCGTCTAGGATTGAAGCTGACCAAACGGTACCAGAGCTATGAGATGTATGGTTAGTTGACTTTGATGTCGCTTCGATAAGTCCGCTAAGTTTAGGAACAGTACCTGAAGCTCCCAATGTGAGAGTTGAGCGTACCAATCCGTATTCTACGGCGTTAGCAAAGTCCATTAAAGCCTTTTCTGTTTGTCGCTCTAACTCATTTCTTCCGTGATAGTGTTCAATGTACTGTTGAGTACGAGACACTGCGAAAGGAATGGCTGTCTTTTGGACAATGTTAGATAGACGGGTAGGGGTTGAATTAGCTGACATTGTATAGTCTGCTCCTTCGGCTACCGCAGCGTTAGACGCTGTTCGGAGAGTATCAGTCAAATAGTGATGTACTGTGTCAATCGCCGATGTCTTTCCCAACATATTGAAGATTTGAGTCTCCTTTGCTGTTAAGATTTCGATAGCGTTCAACACGACATCTTCTTTTCTAGATACGTCTCCATAAGAACGAAGAATTGAATCTGTGGCCATAATCGTAGTTGGTTAAACCACGACCGCAAAGTTTATTCCAGACTTTGCAAAACAGCTGATACGGCACTTTTACGAGCACCAGCGTCATCGCCAGCGTCGAGTTGCTCTCTGGCTGTCTTAAAATTGTCTTGTACTTTGGCAAGTCGTGGACTTGACCCTAATACAGACTTCTGTTTTTCAGTCTCATCAAAAGCCTTTGCCTTTTCTGCGACCGACTTAAATGCTTCGGACTCTGCCACTTCTTTCAGTGGTTTTCCCGTCGAGCCACGGAGTTCATTAAGCAAAGATGAATAAGGCTTAAAGTCAGGATTCTCAGAGTAAAACTCTGTTTCATCTAACCGAGCCTTTAATTCTTGCACCTCTCTGGAAACGGTGTCTCCTTGAGGTTGCTGTACGATTTCTTCCATACGCTTTAGTATGGCTTGTTCATCTGTCAGCCCCAATGTCTGTTTAAGTTTAGACATTGTTTCTTTGTACTGACCGACCCCTCCAACATAGTTGAAAGTGTCTTTAACAGCTTTCTTCGCTGATTCATCGGTCGGAAACTCTTTTCCAAGTAACTCGGATAAAGTCTCGTGCAATGGCTTAGATTCTGCGGAAGCAGTCGCCTCACCGCCTTCTGGTGGGATACCAGCAGGTAGGGATTCGGGGATAATGTCTTCTGACATAGAAACTCGCCTGTTAAGAGTTAAATGAGGTTAATACCTCACGAGGGTTGCCCCTCGTCAAGCATCAACTCTAGTAATGTATGAGTCTATTCCGTCTTTCATAAATGCAGTCTTGTTGCTCTGACTTTGAAAAGCATTGCCCTCAATGTCTTGTACCACTCGCATTATTCTTGCGTGTACTTCTTGTCTAACCTTTAGGTCAACAAAGATTTCTTCATTAAACTTTAAGGGAACAAGAGATAAATCTATGGCCTCATAGGCTACCAAAAGCAACTTCTCACGAATCATCGCCCAATCATCTCCTCGGACTAACCTTTCCCATTTTTCGCCCTCGCTTAGTTGTTCGGCTGTCTGTTTGTCCACTTTCATAGATTCTCTTAATGAGATTTGGTTTAATCTTCTTTAATCTGTCTAGTAACATATTAAGCAATTCCTGCCGTATTAGCGGCGGTAGTTATTCTTTGTTCTGTTGGTGTCGCCTGATTCTCTTGCGCAACAGGTTGAGGCTGGCTAGGTACTCCCCCGACTGGGATAGACTCTTTAGTCTCAAATTGTTTTGTATCCAATCCCATTATATCAAAGACTGATTTAATCACGGCGCTAGGATTGATGTTGATTCCGGGTATGTTTGGAATCGTCTGCAAAACAGAAATAAGGTTTTGTACCAATACACCTTTATCTATTTCCTCATTGGTTACATAGACTTGGACTTCATAGTCAGAAGTCTCAGGCTTGGCGATGAGTTTAACAAATCTCTCGCCTCTTGATTTTATCTTATCCTTTAGCTGTTTCTTTTTGCTGACTACCTGCGCCGGATTAGCAAACACATTACGAGATTGCATATCCGTTAAATCATCAAATAACAATTTATTTACAATCTTGTCGTCCATTTCTTCAATTTCTTCTGTTGAACCTTCGATTGCTAAAATCTCGTCTTTGGAAAGAACGACACCTAACTTAGGCAGATAGTGTCTTTTGAGCCAACGCTGTAAAAACATTCCTATCTGTTCTTTTATCATCACGAATTGAGATTGAGCTATTCGAGATTGTAATACTGCATTGGTGGCAGGAGTTGACGCAGGCAAAGATTCACCTGTAACACTCTCGAAAGCACTGGTAACTCTTTCTGACCAATTCTGAATTGTATTCTCGTCGGCATAACTAGCCTGTGAGGCTTCTTGAACGACAAACTGTTGTATATCTTCCATTTGGTTCACAACTATTGCGCCGTTTACAGGTAACTTGGAAAGCATTTGAGGAGTGATGTTTGCGCCTTTTCTAATCTTAAACAATCCTAACTGCGAAACTTTGGCTCTGGTGATACGGATATTGACAACCGTATTTAACCATAGTTGTAACATCAACAAAGCCTCGGCTGGTCCTCTACCGTGCCAACGACCGGGGACTTTCTTATATCTTATCTCCTCATAGGGTTTTATTATTCTGCCTGTTGAGTCTTTATTCGTATTCCGCTCGACTAAATGTACTCTCCTGTCTTTACCGTCAATCCCTGATACAACAATATGACCCTCGATTAAATTATCTTTGTCTTTTTCTTTACCCGTGATTAAAGATTCAGACATTAGACCCCAACGCTCGTAGACATCTACCAGCTTTTCTGTTTTCTCTACCATTCCTATTCTAGGGTCATTTCGACTTAGATTAACACTAGGCTTTAAGTCTTCTGTATTTTTCCAGCCAGTCATTGACTTAATCTCACCGACACCCAATAAAGCTCTCTCAATCACCGCTGAGGCCTTTTGAATGTTCTCGGCTGTTGGGTCAATATAAAAATTAAGCAAGTCGACCAGTTGTATTCTTACAGTCTTCTTGCCGTCTTCGTTAGTTACATAAGTTTTCCACACGGCCGTTCCGTCAATGGCCATTGTCCGTGCCAAATCATCTAAATACTCCCCGAAATACATTTGGTCTAGTTTGGCTTTGACTGCATTGCGTAGAAAAGCCGTTAACCCGATTGCCTTAAACTTCTTGGCTCGGAAGTTTATATCCTTAGTGTCAAGGTCGATATTCTTAACGATTGACTCTACTGTTGATTCAGTGAGCGGAATCCAAGTCTTTTTAGCACCCGTGGCTTGGTCGTGTTCCTCATCGAAAATACCGTAGTAGTTTTTTCTTAAAGTTCTAATTAGATTGCGTATATCGAAAGCGACTTTATCTGTTACAAAAGCCAAGCAATCTTCCCATTGGCTTTTTTCGTCTTCTACCAAGGCAAATACTTGGCGCTCGATTTCTGGGTCAGTTATAGGTTTGGGCATATAAGTTAAAATCTTGATTAGTCTCTTCTGCCGGCCGGTATGAATCCAATCCATACCTTATTGCGTCCATTGAATGTGAAAATAGATGTTCCGGTTCCGAGTTCCCGTCTATTATACCACTCTTGTTTGGTTTCCATAAATAGTTTCGATATTCCTTGATGATGTTAATACTTCTTTTAGTTACCGAGATTCTTTGATTCTGAACAAAGTCAATACCTTGCTTCCTGCTTCCCTGTCCTTTAACAGCACCGATTATATTAACTCCGTAACCAGCTATCTCATCAATACTCTTAGGTTCTGCGCTGTCCGCTATCACTAGGATATTGCCGTTATCTACCAGAATAAAGTCAGCTATCTGTTTGTTATGTAGTCCTTTGCGGAAAAGCCTCTCATCTAAAACGAAGCCACCATTATAGTAATAAATATCCACAAGTGCTGTCGGGTCATTTGAATATCCAAAATCCAATCCTCTGCGTTCCAATCTAGCTTCGTGTGGGACTTCATCTATTATCTTCCAATCCTTGTAAATCTTTCCTTCGACTTCTCCTAGAATCCCTAGGCCATATACCTGCCAAAAACCTTTGTTGTGTTGTCGTGATTCCAACTCTTCCTTAATAGCAAGTGGTAATGCTTCATTATCTTTATAGGTCAGAATAACAAAGTCGTGGTCTTGGTTTGGCATCACCTCGTCGTTTACCCAGAACTGAGCTACGGGGTTGTAGTCAATATAAATATCTTTATTAGTTCGGATTGACAACTGAGTGTAGCTGTCGAAGTTTAGATTATTTGCCTCATTGATGAACAAAACATCTCGACGAGGCCCTCGAACTCTATCTTGGTTATCAGCACTGAAAAACTCTATTTTGCTACCTGTTTCAAACACGTAAATGTAGTCAGTCCTATTCCAATTAGAGTCCTTATAGTATTTGTGGCCTTCCATAATACTTAAAAAGTCTCTAATGGCTCCTCGTTTAAGATGTGGAATAGTCTCAGATACTACCGATATAAGTTCTGGAGTTTCAGCTCGTTGCGCCCTGTCAATTAGGATAAGCAGAATGGCGATAGTTTTGCCAGCGCTACTCCCACCCTGAATTACCTTCAAGCGTTTATCTAATGCCCTAATCTTATTTAGGGCTGTTGTCTGACTAAACAGCATACCAAAGCCTACTCTCAGCTTCTTCACGGACTTTCACTGCCTCTGCTTTACTTCTAAATCGCCCTAAGAAGTATCGTTCACCCTTGAAAGCAATATCGGCTCGCCAACGGGCTCTTTCTGGTTCAAACTTGATACCAACAATCTCATTATTGTTCCGCCTATTCTTCTGTTGCTCTTGCACTGTAGCCCAACGACAATTAGCGGGTTCGTAACCGCTGTTATTATTTATTCTATCCAAAGTAGCTTCGGGATAAGGCTTAGTGCCCATATCAGCTAAAAAATTAACAAATAGCTCCCAACGCTTACAAACTTTTATTCCTCTGCCACCGTAATGCTTAAACTGTGGATGTTGAGAATTATTACATCTAGCCTTCATCGCTACCCAACAATCGTAAATAGGCGCAGAAGAAAAACCGTGTTTGAAATTACTACCCCTTACTTTCTGTTCCTTTGTCTTCATAGTCTTTATTGAAGGCCAGACTTAAAATTGGTGTAGGTAAATCCTTACCGTCCTTGCCAGTTAGCTCTGACCTTTTAGAGTAAGAATCCCTGCCAAGAGTTTCGGCAACGAACTTACTCATATCTGCTTTAACCTTTACTAATCCTGTATCAGTCTGTTCTACCAGCTCTTTTCCTTTTAACATTATGTTCTTTGTGTCCATTTCGAGAAACTCAACTATGTTCCTTTCGGCTAGTAATAGTTTCCTGTCCCTACGCCAATTCTCAATTTTATCGCTAATATTTGAATAATTCTTGCTTGTCCATTGATAAAATGTCCCCTCATTTATTTCGCAAACCCTAGCAGTTTCCCGCAAATCATTTCCAGCAAGAATTGACTCCTTAATTTTATCAAAGAGTTCATCTGTTAAAAGAGTATCTCTACCGACATCAGACATATTTTCTTCCTTGTGTTAAATCTCCCCAAGCTGTTCTATCTGGCTTATAAGTTTCACCTGCTACTCTGAAACATTCATCAGAACAGACCACCTTGCCATATCCGTACTTCGGCGCTGTCATCTTACCACAAATATCACATTTCAGGGATTGGTTCTCTAATTGCTTTACTTTTTTCTTTGCCATAGGGTCTTATATCCTCCATTTCAGGAGTCCACTTTAACCACACTTCATTGTACCAGTCTTTTCTTATCTGATTAAAATGTTCAAATGTATTTATTTTTTCTAAAATCTTACTATCGGATTTACAGTAACTTAAATGGTGCATTGTTACATCTATTATCCTTTGTTCTCCTATATCAGGAATGCGAAACTCTTTGAACAAAACCCTTTTAGGGTCGACTGCTATGACTGGCTTATGCGTATCTTTTGGGTCTAAAATATAATCCGTTGTTTTCCAGTAGGTCTTGACCTCGCCGGCTCTATAAGCTAAATATCTCGTCTTGTTTCCTAACGGGTCTTCTGCACCGTCTTCTAATACGCTAATTATAGCACAAATATCCTCTTGTGTATAAAGCTCGTCTGCGTCTACGATTAGGACATAATCGTAATCATATAGTCTAGCCAGCCCCCAATTCCTTTGGTCTGTTTCTGACTTCCAGTCTAACTCGACCACCTCGGCATATTTCTCGGCTATCTCTCTTGTTTTATCCCTGCCCATTACTTCCCCGTGCCACGGGTTCTTTGAGATTAAAACCAACTTATCTATATCCCATTGCTTCAAGACCTTTTCAATCGTTTCTTCTTCGTTAAAGGCTAGTATCATTACGGCTAGTTTCATAAACTAAGATTATGTAAATATCATTCTGTATTTCCTCGTGTATGAGTTTGCAATCGCTAAACAATTCCTTAATACTCTCCTTTGTGAAGTCTTGTAGGTGAAACTTATTTCTATGTTTGGTCGGGATTATCGGGACTGAAATTACTATCCTTTTAGCTCTTTTTAAGTTTTCTATATGCTGGGTGTAATCAGATAAATGCTCAATCGTTTCAAGCGAAATGGCGACATCATAATCGAAATCAGGTTCCCAGTTAACCAAATCAGTAACTATATCAGCACCATTATTATACTTGTCCACCCCGATATAGCGTTTATATTTCAAAAACTTCTTTCCGTATGCAGTACCGCAAGCCATATCAACGACTATATCGTTATCGGTTGTGTACTTGCCTGCGACTTTATAACGATATTCGTGGCTAACACGAGCTATATCAAACTCTGGTCGCTCATCAATAAACTCGTATTCGCTCATAAGGTATCAAAATTACCATTCATATCTCGTGCCCAAACAATATTATTTCGATTGAAAAATCTCTGTTTATCTAACTTCCTGTACCTGTACTTCGCATACTCGCCAAAATTATATTCCTTATCTAATTTAGGCTTATGGGTAACAATACAATCAGGCGCAAAAACTACTTTCTTACCTGCTCGTTTCAAGTCAATGAAAAATGTTGAATGCTCATAGCTGACTTTGATATTGTTATCCCACTGGATAATATCTTTTTTCCTTGCGACAAAATAGTTAAAAACCAAATCACATTCCTTATATTGGATTTCATCTTTTAGCCAGTCATTCATTTCCAATTTTCTGTAAACTAACCCCTCCCCATTTTCATCTGTTACGAAATCGAAATATCCTTGATAATCTCTAATCTTTTCATTCTCGAAAATCCTGCCCCCGATTAAAGCATATTCAGGGTGTCGCTCTAAAAAAGCCAGCATTTTATCTACTCCTGCATTGTGATTGTAAAAAAAATCATCATCACCTATCAGTACATAATCAGTCCCGGCTAAACCTACGAGCGTGTTCCTTGCTCTGCATATTCCTGCGTCAAACTCTATTGGGACATACACAGCCCCGTAACTTTCTACTTTCTTTTGCGTCCGCTTGCTCGGTTTACCGTTCTCGGCGACTAGAATCTTAATGTCCGGATACTGTGTCCTTAAACTCTCAAGACATTTAAAAAGATATGGCTCTCTTAAAAAATTAATGACAATAGCCGTTAAATTCATAACTCACTTCTTAATTTCGTGGAGCTTATATCCTCTTTGTATTTTTTCAATCTTATTTCAACCTTTCTTTCTTCTAAAACCTGCTTACCGGGGAAGTCCTGCCAATCGTCTCCCCGCATAAAAATTACATTGTCTTTTTTATGTAGAAACCATTTGAAAGAATCAGACGGGTCAGCCTCATCTACCATTAAAATATCATCGACTAAACCCGTTGCCAGTAAGTTCCTGCGACGGTGTTCGTAATCCTGCACAGGGAATCTTTCTTTATTGGCGTAGGTAGATTTATCGTCGTGCAACAAAACCACCACCCTATCGCCTACCTCTTGCATATTTTCTAAAAGCTCTTTATGGCCGGCGTGAAATAAATCGAACACGCCACAAGTAAAAACTAACATACAAAAGTTTTATCAATACATTTAGGGTCTTCCCAATAATGCCAGTCTTTGTTAGGTGTTTCCCAGTCTTCTCCATATCTAGCCACAATATACTTTTTTGAAGCAAATGGGATTTTAACTTTTAGTCCTTGAAAATCAATCGTTTTTAGTTTTTCAATCAATTTAGCGTCAAAAATATGTGGGATTAACTCCTTGTGATAATAAGCCCCGTGCCAACGCTTGTCCCCTTTTTTATAGAAAAAGAACAAATCTAATTTAACATCAAACCTTATAAAAGAAATCTCATAGCCCTTGCCTCTTTCACCCCATTCATACATCACTTCAAAACCTTTCTGCTTCATTGCTTGGATAATTTCATCTGCTCTGTGTTCGTCTTCTGCTAAAACTCCCAAATCAATATCAGTGTCGTATTCAATAAAATTACCCTCCCTGACTGCACCCAAACAAGTCCCAGCCTCCAACCAAAAGGTGATTTTCAGTTTGTCCAGAACACTTTTAGCGTCAGTAAGATTATCCAATTTATTCTTATGGGTTATCTCTTCTCTGGTAGGTGGTATATCTTTTGGATTTTCCTCTCGGACATAAACTAACTCTCCATTCTCGACTCTGACTTTGGCAGCCTGCCAATCGAAAGGCACTAAATCACCCTCTCGGTAGCCCTCACCAAATAAATCATTTTTCATTACTCTAAATATTGGCATATAAATTAAATAATTTTTTCTTACTTTCTTCAAAATCTTTTCTATCTCGCCCGTCCACCTGTTGTTTCTCCGTTCCGAACCTCGACCCGTAATAATGGTGAAAGGCCACCAGCTCCCCTGCAAACGCATAACACTCGCCCCAGACACCATCGAAAGGTGATTTCCGATACTGCAACCGTTCCACGCTTTTATGATTATTCCGTAGTGTCGTAAAATATGACTTTATCCCCGTATCAAACCAAACGCCGTCCTGTTCCCAGCTTTTCATTGAGCCGGCTCTCTTTAACGCCTCCGTCCGCCAAAACATAAACGCCGGCCGGATAGGTTTTAATAGACCGCCCTCCGCTGGCATTAAGTCTAACCCATTTTTTTGCATATTAGCAATCAGCTTTTCGTCCCAGCCGTCTAAAAGCAAATGACAGTCTGCGTCGACAATCAAAGTGAATGGTGCCGTGGCGTGCTCTATCAGCTTATCCAATCCTGCGCCGTGGCCTATGTTCTGCCCGTCGCCAAAAATCTGTACCTTGTCGTGCTTGTAGTTGAGCGGTTGATTTGCCCACGCCAAAATCCGATACTCCGCTCTTGTCTTTTCGGCTGACTTAACCAGTAAATCAAAGAAGTCTCTTTCGCCGTTGGTTACTACAAGAATATCAATCATATTTTTTCTAAAATATCTACAACAATCACCTCGTCTGAATAATGCCGTGCCATATCATCGAACAATAAGGCTATGTTATTTTCTTTCATTATTTTTGTCTTGTACTCGATTTGTGGCGGAATATCTAGGCCAGCAAGATTGCCACAGAAGAGGAAGTCAGCCCAAGCAACTTGCGCTTGACGACGGCAAGTAATAACACCAACCTCGTGGCCAGCAGATTTTAATTGACCAATAATGGAATCAAATCGCCTTGGGTCTTTGGTATAGGTGTCATCTAGGTCAACGGCTATCTTCATACTTTTCTAAAAATTATACTGTATTTCCAACCGTCCTTTTTGTCTGATACTTTTTCAAACAACGGGACAGGGTACTGCGAATATCTCTTTTCAAACGCCTCGCCAAAATTATTGCCCTTTGTAAAGTACCAGAATGTTCTGTCTGTCCACCAGCTCAAATGCGTCGGGTCTTGGTAAAACTGTTCACTTCCTGCTAGTGGGATTTCGATGTCCAGCGTTCCGCCTTGCTTTAACATTGCCCAGAGGGTTGCCATAACCTTGACCTTGTTCTCATTGCGTATATGCTCCAAAATATGGTGCGCTCTTATCTCGTCGAATTGCCCTCGATAGGGGTCAAGGTTCTCGATGTTCTCGATGTCAACGCAATGCCTAGCCCCAACGGACGGGTCGCTATCTAGCGTTTCGTAATCCTCAAAGTTTTTCCGACCTGAACCTATGTCTAATTTACGCATAAATATAAATCCATTATACATCTTTTTGCTTGTTTTTCAATGGCTGACTATTGACAGTATTTGAAATCTATGTACAACGACCCATTACCCTGGTATACTCACGGTAATCATTGGGGTGATTTGCAGAAGGTGTACAAAGCCTTCTGTTGTTTTTTACTTGATGGACAAGCCAGGGACCAGGTTGTGGGTCGAGACAGAGCCTGGATTTAGGTCTGTTCACCAAGAGTACAAGATAGTTATTGTTATCAGCAATGTATAGACTAGTTTAACGTCTTAACTGATACTGGGACGTTTTTTTGCTAAAGAGAATGGACGGTGAAGATGTATTTACAGTGTTCCCACGGGATCAGGCAGTTGAGCGTGCTTTTAATTGAATCAGTATTGACCCAGAATAATTTTGCGCCGTCCCTTTTTTCTTTGGTGTAGTTCTGAAAGCATACCCTAAAATCATCAACACGGCACTGGTATATTTTATTGACAGACGGTGCATAAAACAAAAACCAAACCGCAGGGCTTCTCGCCGACCATCCGAGTGTACAGCTTTTTTCAGCAATACAAGTGTGATTTATGCGCAGAAGTTCAAACAAAACGTTTCCGCTCACCCCTAAATGTCTGTCCGACTTAATCTCCGCAAGCGTAACGGTTCCATCTTGGGTTTTAATAGCGATGTCAACATCAGCTTCTTGTATAGCGCGCAGTTCTCTAAAATCAGAGAGTCCTAAAACCTGTGGGCGTTGTTTGAGCCATTCCATAACAATTCTTTCGGCCTCCTTTCCAAGTTTCATGTAGTCGCCATTATAGCTTCTTTTTTTGTCAACTCCGGTGATGCTCATAATTCATTTCCAAACGATGACCACCCATCTCTCTTATTTCTGGCAAAAAGTTCCAAGTAAGGAGCATCATACATGGTTTCGATCATCTCATAAACCAATTCAGGCTTCCTTGAGTGATCAGTCCGCATAGCTTCAATAACAGAATTGACCATACCTTCTTGCTTTGGAAGCATCGATCCTTTGGTGGCAACAAAAAGCAGTTCGTGTTTACCAAAACAATAAAATCCAAGATGAATCGCTTTGTCTTTTACCCAAACGAAGTTTGTTTTGTATTCGAATCCCCATGCCTTCACAACCTGCATTGCGTCCTCAAGAAGTGGATTAGTCGCCCATAAAAACAAAACAGCGTTTTCTGTTGACGGAATGTTCATAGCGCAAATGTCTTCCGTTGTCATGGTCGGGTAATGTTCGGCGGCCGACCCTTTGAAACCACTATTGGAATATGACCAAGGTGGATCAGCGTAAATAACAGGAAATTTCCCTTGTACGCTTTCTTCCAAAGATTTGACGTTTCTGTGTTCAATCTGAATTGCCTTACGTAGCTCCGATACACTCCAATCATTCTTCTCTGCCTTGTCCAGCCATTCTTTTTGCTGTGGTGGTTCGAGTGGTGCGACAAGCGCGTTACCTGACCAAGAAATGTTGAGATTGCGATCTTCGGGTTTAATTTGAGATGAGATGTATTTATAATTATAAAGTGTTCGATATTCCTTATTTGTCTTTTCTACGGCTTCTTTATATTTTTCCCCATAATTTTTTTCCCCATAATTCAACCAATCACCAATCCACCACTGCACAGAATTTTCTGCAAGACAAAGTTTTTTACCAACGCTTTTCCACTCTTCAAAAGAAAGTTTTTCAGGAAGAGACAAAGTAGAAGCATTTATTTTAATTTGGCTGGGAAAAGATAATAAATTCATAAGATGATTATCAATTTTACCTACGTAGGTAAAATTACTTAAGGTTCAAAAGTGGTTTAAGTTCTTTTATTTTCTGTTTTTCTGCTTTTAAACCGTGGTTCTTTCTTTTTTGCTATTGCACTCCTGCATACTTTCAAAATATCTTTAACAGGCATTTCTGTTCTTGTTTCCATTTCTTTCGTATTGTTTCTACCAAGAAAGAAAAGAATTTGTTGGAAATGGTCATCAAGTTTTTTCTTCGCTTCTTCAGTAATGTCTTCTGAAATCTTGAGCGATGTAGGTGTAAGCTCAAAGTATTCAGAACTAATTGGCATTAACTCATTCATATATTTCATTTAATACAAAAAAGCTGAGCCGAGTGTACCAAAGGGCTTCTATTCCCTCGGTCTTGCGACCAACACTCGACCCAGCCTTCTTTTATTAAATTGATGTTCATAGAAGTTCTTGGTTCTTTTTAATTAAACGCTTTATGCCTAAAAATAATACCACCAATTATCCTATCAATCAACTCACCTGTGGATAACGAAAACACCCCCTTACGGGAGTGCAATCGGTATGTACATCTTCGAGCATTGAAATTATACCTCCCCTATAATATAATATCAATAGTTCTTTCTAATTTAGCAGGAAGCCCTCCTCCCACGGGGGCTTTTTGTTTTACCTGTGGACAAATGCCTATGAGCCTACTTGACACCTTTGGGGCTATGGTGTATTCTTATCACATACGAGCAACGCGCTCATAGCCACACGACGAACCCAAGGAACGGAGGACTCGGAGCAATCTGACTCCTCCGCCACCAAAGGCAATATTGACCTAATAATTAAGCGACGAAATATGTATAACTTTCAAGAACCTACCAAAACAGCGTGGGACGAAGAATGCGAAGCCAGAGGATTGACACCTGACCTCAAGCCTAGCTGGGACGCTCACCAAGATATATGTTCTGGTTGCTCGCTCT
>Ga0210043_1000801_pt1 | contig 31393 bp, 45 predicted proteins | sample CryGeymet201501t_FD_183990 | JGI IMG/M metagenome (GOLD analysis project Ga0210043, IMG submission 183990) | Groundwater microbial communities from Crystal Geyser aquifers in Utah, USA - Crystal Geyser metaG 2015-01t (SPAdes) (version 2) | ecosystem: Environmental > Aquatic > Deep subsurface >... | reverse complement strand
GGTTCATCGTCAGCCGTCGTTTTGCCGAGATATGCAAGCAACGTATTCCATTCGTCTTTGTCTGGGCGCTTATCGCGAATGGCGTTCAGGGTGGTAACAAATACAACCTTCAGCATCATTCCTTACCACCCCCTTTCCATGGCGGTGTCAGCTCGGCGGCGTGGCGGCAGGGGGAGGAGGAAAGGGCAGCGTCGAAACGAAGAGCCCAATACCCATCGGGCCGATGTACCCACTCACCAAAATTTATACTCATCCCTTCGCTGTTTTCCACCTCGACAAACCTTCCGCTTTCGTGACTCGGCGGTCCATCAAACACAACGTCAACCCTCGCCGTGCACAGTTGCCGCTCAGCGTCCTGCATCCTGTCACCATAGAGATAATAACGATCTTGCATTGCATTAAATGCCCCCTGCGATACTTTTCTACCATCCCGGTCACGTAATACAAACCGCTCCGCCTCCTCCTTGGCGGTGTTGGTGGCGGCGAGGGCGGTGCGGAGGGCGTCCAACTCCGACACCTTTATTGAAGTCCATCCTTCCATCATCATCCAGACTTTCGGTTCCTTGTTCACGTTTCCTCCTACTCGGTGAGATATTTAATAAGGAAATCGGTAAGGGTATCGTATGTCCATACCCCTTTCGTTCCCGCGAGCACCGTTTCAATCATCTTCTCCCGGTCCAACTTCTCCCGGAAGCGGGCGCATTGTGGGCATTGCGTCATCTCCCTTTTAGAGCAATCATGCGTTAACAGCGTGGTTACATGATTCCCGCATCTGTTACAGTAATCAACCATTCCCTTCCCTCCCCCCCACTCCGATCGCCCGAATGAGGGAAACCGCTGCCGAATAGGCCACGCCATGCTTGTCGTCCCCATGCACCTTCTGGACCTCTGCCTCAAACACTTCGAGGGCACCCTTGAAGCAACCGGTGCAACAAAAGATCCTGCCATTGTCCATGAAAAACACATGCAGATGGTCCCCCCGTGAACCGATAGGGCCGATGCCGAGGTAGCGGGCGACCTTTACCTTCTTTTCGTCATCTGCTCCGTAAAGGTTGGATCCGGAAAGGTTAGCCCCGTAAAGGTTAGCTCCGTAAAGGTTGGCTCCGGATTTCACCGCCGCCTCGCCACACACACCTGCCCCTCCTTTGCTCTCTGCTCAATATCAATGGGGAATCTTCCACACGTTGGGCACCTGCTCATACCTTTCCTCCTACTTGGTGAGGTATTTGATGAGGGAGTCGGCATCGCTTCTGTACCCGTCGCGGGTGAGTTCGAACAGCCCGTTCCATCGCAATCTGCCGCCGCATAATATCTTTGCTATCTTCTCCCGGTCCAGCTTCTCTCGGAAGCGGGTGTTTTCCTCCAACAGCGCGTCCCGCTCGGCGATCAATGCACAGGTTTCGCAGGACCGGGCGAGATTGCCATGCTGACAACTTATGGTGCCCACGTTTCCTCCTATTCCCCCACCGGGACCGTCACACCAGGTACCGGTATCTCATAGCAACGTTTGTGATTCTTTTCGTGACAGTCAAAGCATAGTTGTTTCCCACACCGACAAACCCCATCCACGCCAAACTGCAACTCCCTCCCGCAATCCTCACAAGTAAGATCACTCGTCATCCTTTCCTCCCCTTGCCGCTGGCGCGGCGACGTAGTTCGGATGCGAAATCAACGTATCTATATCCGCCGACAGCGGCGTATATTTTGACGTGAGACTCTGCCCACTCCACCGCCTTCCGCAGCCGTGTCAACTCGGCCTTGGCGATGGCGAGGTCAGCGCGAATAAGATCGCTTTCCTTAACGGCCTTGTTGTAGAAATCGCGTACAATGTCGGCATCTTTATCGTGCGACTTCCAGAAGTCCTTCTCGGCGTTGGCGGCGGCGAGGGCGGCGTCCTTTATGGCGCATTGGGGGCATGGGGCTACCAACTCGAAGTGATGCGCCACCCTTCGTATTTCTGTATCTGGACTGTTGATGTCGTGGATTGAACTTTCCTCTACCATCCCGCATTTGCCGCATCTTTCCATCATCTCTCCTTCCTATTCCTCCACCGTGATCGTCACGCGGACGGGGCGAGCGGTTATATCCTCCGGCAGGGCAATTTCGACATCACGGAGCGCGTCAGCCTTGGTATGGTATAGGCACGGTTCCCTCGTCTTCATTTTGATTTGGTATCTAACGATGCCCAACAGTTTACCGCCCGAAAATGTTCCTATCGCCCACGCCTTGATCGGCTTCATCCCTCCCTCCTTCCCGTCACGCGGACGGGGCGGCTGTCAGGACCCTGGCGTTCCACAAAATCTTTGCCTTGTTCTCCGTGCTCGCCCATGGACCTCGCGCTCCGCAGTAATCACAGTGAACGAATGTCTCGTTGTCCACCTCTTGAACGGACCCCTCCTTCTCGCCACAGAATGGACACGATAGTAATGTCATCCTTCCCTCCCCTCGCCGCTGGCGTGGCTAAAATAGCGTTTTGTCATCCATTCGTTCTTGCAACTCTCTTCTTAATCGCACGCTTTCCTCCCATCGTGCAGGGTTGCGCTCGATCAACGCGAAGGTCGCCGCCGTCTCGTGCACTGTGTCGGCGTCGTGCCAGTTCGCGCAGCGCCGCCGGATTATTCCGATGGCGACCGCGACGACCCCCATCATGACTGCCGTCTGCCAGAACCCCGGCAAAGAGAACGCCAGCATGAAGCACGTCGCGGCGACCCCGATCGCGAACCACTGGAACCGGAGCATCATGCGATCGTGCGCTTCCATCGAAGTCGCCCGAGTGCGAATCAACGGCTCGATTTTTCGACGCATAGCGTCCTCCTCTTGATCGGGTTGTGACGAGTTAGATACGCGGCGACTTCCACGCCGTGCCCGCACTTCTCTGCCATGTATTCCAGGGCTTTCGGCAGCGGGATCGTGTCTCCCTCTAGGTAGGCAAAAGGCCCCTTGGGATACTCATGAACGATCAGGTTGCCGGCCACGACCACGTCGGGCGTCAGCGATACTTCAACGCGCCCCTTCTCGGTGTCTTTCCACGCCTTCAATGGGGTCGGGTTCATCCCGTAGACGTGGAAGGTCAGGCAGGTGAAACACGCGAACAGGTCGGCGGAATACATGTCTCCCGTGTGAGCGATGTACACCGTCGTCCCGGTCCGCACGCAGCGGAGTTCTCTACCGCATTGTAAGCAGTTCTTTTCCATGTCTCATCCTCCCAGTCTTGCCGTTAGTCTGTCGAAGTCGATCGACCCGCGGAACCAGTGTTCGACGGACATCAGGTACAGTTCGTTCTGCGTTTGCTTCTCGACGAGAGTTTTAGCAACCGTCCACGGAAACAAGAGGTGCTCCCTTCCAACCCGCAGCAAGATGAAGCACTGGCCGTTGCCGCGCGATCCGCGGGACGTCAACCAGATTGCCTGTTCCCGCGACAGGCCAACGTCGATTAGAGCATCGTTCTTGATGGGCCAGCGGGTTAGGGACTTCAGTTCGATCCACCCGTCGACTCCATTGATTCCATATGACACGTCGGGGATGCCGGCGGTGTACTTGTCCTCGTGTCGCTGGGCGTGCCACCGCCCGCGCATCCCATTGGCCAAGTACCGCCACAACGTGTGCTCGCCGCTCATCCGACTACCATCAGAAACATCAGTTCGGTCTCCTTGTCGAAGCCGTCTCGCAGCGGGCAGCGGGCATCAATCGCGAACAACGTGGCAACTTCCCGCGGAGAGAGGTCCCCCGGGTAAGGCCGATCTGGCAGGTCCCACGCGACGTTGACCCCGGTCCCGTAGTCCTCGATGACTACGCCCCGCGTTCCCGCAGGGACTCCAGCGAAGTCCTTCAGGGACGCAACCCGATCGCCGACGACGATCGCGTGCCTGATCAGTCGGACCTCGACGCCTCCTACCGTGTCCATCCCCTGGTCGATCAGACACATCTCCGCCAGGATTGCTTCCACGAAGATCCCGATAGGCTTTGTGATTCCCGGGACGTACACCCCATACTTCGTCGTTATCACGCTTTCTCCTTTTCTATCGCACACTACACGCCTTCCAGTTTCACGGTCTGATACACAAACACACTGTGGTTTTGTACGTTCATTGCAGTCGCAATAACCTTAATCTTTCCTTTTATCTTCAATGCGGTTAATGCACTACTTAATGAATTTTTGCTGATCGTGTATCCGAGTTCTTTTACTCCGTTACGAAGACCTGTGAATGTTACCCCATCGACCTCATCCGCGAGAGTTAAGATCAACTCCTGAACGTTGTCAACAGGGTGGGTTTTTTCGATGTTGCGAACTGGCCGCTGCCGGCCGTCGGGTTCAACCAAGACGCCGCTCTTTCCATATGCTCGAACGTAAGACATAAAATCTCGCCCCTCTTCTTGAGTAGCCAGTTCAACTGTGATGCTGACAGTGGTAGTTGTGGCAGATTGCTGGTTCACGATTCGCATTTTTAAGTCTCCTTTGTGTGTTTTCCGTTGGCGGCGGGCGGCTACCGAACGCTTCGTGGCAGGTCGATGAGCACCTCGATCTGATCGGCAAGCAGTTGTTCGACGTCCGCGGACTTGAGAATGGCTCCGACTCGCGGGTTGAGTGTGCTCTTCGCTCGGACGACTCGGAACTCACGTTCCAGTTCGCTGCACCCAGGCACGCTGACTTCTTCCACGATCACGGTCTTTTTCATCACTGCCTCCTCGCGCGTGTTATACTACGATGATCTTTGCGAACAGTTCTACTAGGTGGTTCCGATCGGCTATCGAATCGTTCGCAATCGGGGTCTGGGTCCGCCCGAACGTCATCCGAGAATAGTGGGATGTAAAAGTTCCCCTGCCGACCCTTACCCGTTTCCGCGTGTAGTATTTCAGTTTTCATCGTGGTCTCCTTTTGGTGAAAGAACCAGTACGTGACCGTGACACTTCAATACCGGGTAGTTCGGTTCGGGTCGAACCAGCATATGACCACGCCAAACCAACGCGACATAAGCGAGGGGGAACGTTTTGCGAAACAGCCACACCGACCAGCGGCACGCTTGCCGCTCGCTCCGGCCGAACAGGTGGTGACCCAGTTCGTGAAGCGCCGTGATGATCGACGGCCTACCGGCCAAGATGATCACACCGTTCCAACTGTCGTAGTACGACGACCCGTTGAAGTTTGGGTGCCAATGAATGGTTACCGGGTGTTCGTACATGTCAGCGATTCGATGGACCAGATACCGAATCGCCGCGAACCGCTGACCCGGTTCATGATGACGTGCGAGTCGCCAGTCCGTTCGTTTCCACTCCCGGACGTATGCCAGAACATCGTAGCGATGCTTCGGCCGCGGCTTCTTCAAGATCTCTTCCTTCGTCGGGCGCGTCGACATAATCAACCTCCTCGTGTGTGAGTTTACTTCCTGATTCCGAACCGGACCTCCGCTCGGATAATTGCGTCCTCGACCGTTTCATCCGGGTGCGTACAAATCGTAACCTTGAACATCGGGCTGTTCGGATCGATGCAGGTGTATTGTGGCGCAACGTCCATGAGGACACCGTCATACCGCCACCCCGCTGGAACTTTATGGCACATTACTTCACCTCTCGCGGCGTGAACACCGCGCCGATTCGTCGAACCACGTCTTCGGTGGGAGGCCTGCGATCCCCGGTGTTGTGACTCGGCCAAGGGTCGACAATCCGAAGTGCTCTGCTGGGGTACTCATCTCGTTCTCCTTTCGAGCGCGTGATTGGATGGAAACCCTCCACGAGAGGCTGGTCGTCCATTCACTCAATTGCCAGTTACCCGGTAAACCGGGATAGGTTCGAGGGACGGGTCGCTTCCGAATCAAGCGACTCCCGCACCAGCCTCTCGTGCAGGGTCCGGGTTTCCCCGGACCCTCATCAGTCCACGTACACCAGTTCTCGCTGCGCGCGGGTGATCGCAACATATTCCAGGTTCTCTTCTTGACGAAGCTGCCACGGCTTGCGCGCCCACCGGGACGGTAGGGTCTCGTTCCGAGCAAGCAGGTACACGACCGGCCATTCCCGACCCTTCGCCTTGTGGATCGTTGACAGGGTAACGACCCGCGGCCGCTCCCCGGGTGCCGTATCACCGAACAACTGACGGATCCAGGCGACCAATTCTGCGACGGAAGACCGTCCTTCGACCCCCAACGCCCGAATAATCGCGAGGAGCGACTCAGTGGCATCCTCCGTAGCCTGGGCCCTATCTTCTCGTCCCTTCGCGGCCCATTTCGCGACTTCTCGTGCCTGATAATCCTCGAGTTTTCCCTCGAGGGCACTTAAGGTCGTGATTCGCTTCCATCGCGTGGCGAGTCGGATAAGCCCGTTCCCGATTTCACGGCCTTCCACCCGACACCCAACCCCGGCCGCGAGCATCGCGTAGGCCGTCTCGATCAACGGCTTGGTGTTCCGGCAAAGGACAACGTCGGTTGCGTTCGGCCGTTCCGCGTTGAACCACGCCTTCTCACCGCACCGGGGCAACGTCCGGACGATTCCGGCCGGAGCCATTTCGTGTGCCACGAGGTCTGGCACCAGCCGGTTCGCTTCCATCACGACGGTTTTTGGACAACGGTAGGTTACGGTCAACGGCAGAGTTGAAGAGGATAGTTCCGCCGCGATTAGGCCGAGCGCGTCGGAGTCGGCACCGGTAAAACCGTAGATCGCCTGTCGGTCATCGCCAACCGCGATCAACCGGCCGGTCTGCGGTTTCAGGAGCGCGAGCGCCAGGCAACGACGCGCGGCGTTCGTGTCTTGCGCCTCGTCGACGAGGACCCAGGCCTTCGGCCAGATGCGCATCTTGTGAATGAGCGGTGCGATCACCATATCATCGAAGTCTACTGCGCCCCGGTCCAGTTCGAAGGACCGACGAAGCACGGTGATGGCGGCATCTACAACTTCGTCGATGGTCGCGCCGTCGGTCAGTTCGTTGATGGCGTGATGCTCCACGAGTGCGTACCACGCGCCGCGGTCTTCGACTCCGGTCAGGAAGCCGATTGCCGATTGCTTGCCGAGCGACACGAGTTTCAGGATTGCGTTCTTCTCCCGCTTAAACTTCGATCCATATTCATCCCGGGCGAGTTCGTCGCAGATCGCTCCGCACTTCCCGGCGTCGACTTTCACGGTCGGTGACCACTTACGCACGACGCGAAAGCCGAATGAATGGACCGTACCGGCTTCGACGTTCTTGAAGTTAATAAATCGCGCATCGCTCGTTTCCGCGGCAATCGCCGTAAGCCGCGCCTTAAACTCCTCGGCCGCGGCTTTGTTATACGCCATCAGCGCGACGTCGCCGAGGTTCCCCTCGACGATCGCGCGGATTGCGCCACGGACCAGGGTGTAAGTCTTACCACACCCGGCCCGGGCAATCAGGTTGAGTGAACCACTTCCGTTTCGCACCCAGTCGACCACGTCTCGCTGCTGCGGGGAAAGCTTCTCGGTCCAGTTCGAGTTCATCGTTTCGATCTCCTGTGTGTGTGTTCGGCTAGAATTCGTTGTTGGTGTAGTACCATTTTCCGTTGTCGCGTTTCGGCTAGTCATCGGACTTCGCTACGGACAGCGCCTCGGTGATTTGTTCCGGCCGAAGACCGAACTCGTTGTACCCGCGCTCGAGGGTTTGACGATAATTGTTGCTTGGCAGAGTCGCCTGACCGTCACGTCGGTCGGTCATCACGTAGATCATTGCCCGCGTGTGAACCCAGGAGGAAGGGTCGTTCGGATCGCGGATGATCGACATCGACAGGTGGTGCTTGATGTACCCATACGGATAACCTTCGAGTCGGTCGAGGGCAGCTTCGTCGTTCGGGTAGATCAGCCAGACCGCAACTTCCAGTTCGGCTCCCGGTTCCTTGACGATGTCCGCACAACCCTTGAAGACGAGCCGCCACCCAGAGATGATTCCCCGACCGACCGGCTGCGCCGTCGAGCACCGGGTCGCCATCGACCGTCGGCAGGTATTTATACCGTAGGCCGCATAGATGATCGGAAGCGTCATCGCGTGAGCGCTTGCCTGGAGCAGTCCATCCCGAATCGGTTTGAACGGAGGAAGCGCCGATCGGAATGGAAGGTGTTCCTGTTTTGCCGGCTTCGTAGCCTTCACCGGCTTCGTAGCCTTCACCTTGACCGATTTGGCGATGAAGTTCTCCGCCTTCAGCGCGACATCGAAAGCTTCCTTTTCGGTTTTCCGGTAAAATGCGAAACCACTGAGGTAAAAGTAAATGCGGAAGTCCTTATGATTTCGGACGATGTCCCCGATCTTTTTGCCGTCGGCCATGATCAACCACTGTCCGGTCTTATTCACGACTCGCTGAACTTGTCGTACCGTCAAGCTCGCCATTATCGTTCCTCCTTCGGTGTGTGTAGTTATTTCCGGTCGCGCAGTTCGATCTTGAACTCCGTTTCCTTTTCCGTGTCTCCACACTTCGGGCAAACCACCTTCGGCTCGTTCGCGTTCCGTTTCATCTTCGTACCTCCGTGTGCGTGATTGAATGGCGGGGCCATCCAGCCGACCCTCCCCGGAGGGAGGGTCGAAGCATGGTCCTACGATTCAGCCGACACCGCCTTGGCGAGTTCGGCTTCGAAGTCCATCGAGGTCTTCACCCCGGCGACGAGCGCAGCGCGCGCTGCGACATCTCCATTGTTGTCCAGCGCGTCGATCGTCTGCTTGATTAGTTCGGTTAGGAACTCGGTGTGCCGTACCAGGACATCGACCGCCGCGCGATACCGGTTCACGTCGCCTTCCATATCGATCGTTCTCAGGTCCATTCGATCCATCGTCGTCTCCTCTCGAGTGTGGGATTGTTAGTGGTTGGCGAACTTTGCAGCGCGGCTCGCGTAGAAGGTGCGGACCGCTTCGTCGCAACCGTCGAACGGTGAGGCGTCCTCGACCACAACGGCCGGGGTGACTTCGTTAACTGAGATGACCGTCTCGGGCGCCTGCTGAACTGTCGGCCGTGTCCACGACGTCCACGAACCGTGCCCGATCGCTACCAGTGGCAGCTGGTAGTCTCGGATGATAACCATCATCCGGTGGTTAACGTCGTTGTTGGGAAGCCGAAGTTCCGTGGCGATTTCACGCGCCGTCTTGCCCTGCAGGGCGAGTTGAAGGACCCGATAACGAAGCGAACCGATCCGCGGCTGCCGGCCGATCGGTGCGGCGACGTCCGGCCGTGGGTTAGTTACCGTGATCGTGGAGATCTCGACCGGCATCTGCGTGCTGATCTCAACCGACCGATCGACAAACGCGAGGAGGAACCGGACCCAGTTCTCGATCTTCGTTGCGTCAGTCGTTCCGCTGTGCTGCCGGAACTCGATCGTTCCGTGCACCCGAAGTGCCTGCAGGTTCACCTTGAAGTATCGTCCCATCTGAGCCATCGCCAGCGTTGACAGGTTGGAAGCGGTTGATCGAACGACCGCCGACGCGACGGAGTCCTTCACGCTACGGCAGTAGGCACTGGCATTATTCCGCCGGGAAGGCGGCATCACCGCGTCGATCGCTTCCTCGTGGAAGGCGTACCGACGAATGATCGTCTTGACGTCGCTAACTGAAAGTCCTGCGGCGTCGACGTGGACGTGAAGACCGCAGGACTGGTTGACCGTGCCGCCCACCAACTCGATCAGGCTGGCGACAAACCGCACCATTGCAATTCCATCCTCGCCCTCGAGGACCGGCGAGACGACCTCGAACCCATTCTGCACCGAACCGTCGGAAACGATCTTCCACGATGCGGACCTGGCGTGTGTGTACCCGGCATCATACGCCGAAATGTTATTGGCGACCAACGCGTCAACCACCTGCGCCCGCGTCATCGGACCGCAACACTCGATCTCGACCCCGAACTTTCTAGACATCGGCGTTTCTCCTTTCGCGTGTGTGTGTGTGTCGTTCCCACATCCTCCCGTCAGGGTCGGTTTATATATCAAGGAATGGAACGCTTGTCCCTGTCAACGGAGCCTTGCGACTCCGCCCGCTTTCGTTTTTTCGTTCGCCGGACTCAGAGGCCCGACTCCCTACTTCCACCGCGCCGCCGCAAGTGGATCAGACCGATGCGACCGGTCCAACTCTCTTCCTTGCTGATCGTATCGGCCTCGCAACGAGGCCCCGCCGAATCTGACCAGTGAAGGGAGCGGGAAGGGTTTTCTTCCCTACGCCTTTATCGAAGGCGACTCCAGAATCCCGTCGGTTCTTTAAGGGCTCTCCATTCCCGCCCGCCCGATCCGCCGTCGTTTTTTCGCGCCCTGGATTCCGTCGGCCTACTCGAACCGCCCGAACCCCTCTGGTTTGAAACCCCGTCGGTTTTTCAAGGAACCATCGATCTGTAAATATTCTACCATTGTGTAAACTAAATGTAAACAAAATAATGCACTTAAACACAAATTATTTTTCCCTGTAACATCAGGTACTTACGGGTAAAAACAGGTCGTGGACCCCTGATTTTACAGAGGATAGTGCCGTTTGACGGCCTGCGATACGGCCGCGCGGGTCACCCCGAACTTCCGGCCGATCCGCTCCCACGTCCAGCCCCGGTCGCGTAGTTCTTTCATCGCCGCGATGCGCTTCAGGTTCGGCCTGCGCCCGCGCCCGCGCGGGCCCTTCGTCATCGTAGTCATCGCTTCCTCCTTCATTCGAATCCCCAGTTGTCACCGAGTGTAACGTCAACCTTGCTTGGCACTTCAAGCTTCACGGAGTCGCGCATCAGTTCCCCGATACGCGTTGCCGTCGCTTCGTCCGGCACCGAACAGCAGAGTTCATCGTGAACCTGGATCAAGAGATGGTGACCGAGACCAGCATCAAGCACCGCTTTCATCGAGGCCTTCGTTTGGTCCGCGGCCGATGGCTGAATGAGACTGTTCAACGCCTTGTGCAATCGCGCGCGTACGAGTCGCTTTCCCGGCCACTTCTCTCTCGCCTGCTCGAGCGGTAACATTCCGTCTCGATTGTGCCAGCTCGACGGTTCCCAAAACGGAAACCGGACGTGCCGGCCGAAAAGTGACTTTAGGTACCCACGTCGTCGCACGACGTCCTGGCACGCTTCGGCCATCGCCTTCGCAAAGGGCAGCTCGGCGTGGTGCTTGGTGAACAGCGCTTTCGTCTGGTCGTGGGTGAGATGAAGTTCCGCCGCGGTAGTAGCGATGCCACGTCCGTAGATGATCGCCAAGTTCAATGCCTTCGCTTGAGAGTATGGCAAGTTTGTCAGATCGGCCGTGAACTGATGATAACTCAGGTCCGGGTCGTTGATGTACCGATCGCGCGCGGCGATCGCACCGGGAACATTTCCTCCGGCCGCGGCTAAAAGCGCCGCAAAATGTACCACCAAGCGTGGCTCCTGTTGGGAAAAGTCGCACGATGCCCAGCGTTCACCCTCTTCCGGGAGGAAACAACGGCGGATTCGCTTCCCCTCCGTGGTTCGCTTCGGAATGAACTGCAGGTTAGGGTCCGACATCGACAGGCGACCGGTCACCGTGCCACCGTCATCACCGCGAAGTGGGTGGATCTCACCGTGGACCCGCCCGTTGTGAAGGTTTCCCAGGATCACACCATTAAGGAACGTCTCGGCAAGTTTGCTTTTCTGGCGTGCGGCGAGCACCCCGGCGGCGAGCCAGTGATCCGTGGCCTTTAACAGCTCGCCGGTGATCGAGGGTTGATTCGTCTTAGCGGTTCGACCGTATGTCAACCCTACCGCGTCGAAAGCCTCCGCTACGGACCGAGATGCCCATAGTTCCACCTCGAATCCGATCCGATGATGAATATCGTCACGGATCAGGTCGACTTCGCCACGGAGCTGGTCCCTGAGTCGCTCTGCATAGTCGACGTCGACCCGAACGCCCCGCCGCCGCATATCAAGATATAGGGGCATTAGAGAGTGTTCTAACGCACACACCGGTAACAGGCCGTCAGTCTCCAATAACGGTTCCTGTAAGACCCACAGGTCCCGGGGGAGTTCCGCGTCCACGGTTGCGTACGCAGCCACCTCGCCCGCCGGCAATCGCCACAGGTCCGACTTCGGATCGAAGCCACGAGCCTTCGCCGCCTCGATCAATCGCGCTTCGTCCTTGCCTCGGCCGAGACGTTCTCGCGCGATCGTTTCCAAGGAGTATGATCGCCGATGTTCATTCAGGAGAGCCTCAGCCCACTGAATATCGCGGACCGGACCGCGGACCACGATGCCTTCAGTTGAAGCCCATCCCAAATCGTACATCACGTTCGCCCCAACCTTAATCTGTTTGTCATCACCAAACACGTTGTTTAGCCACCGATGCACCAGTTCCTTGTCGAGGTTCCCGCCGCCTTCATGACCGATTGGTAAATAGCCTTTGAAGTTATCAGCCGCGATCGAGTACCCAACGACGTGTCCGCCGCGCCACGGCCACCCGCTCCCAACGCCCGCCCGAAGACCATCGTCGCGCGTCTCGAGGTCGAAGCCGATTACTCCATGTAACCGATCGGGCAGGTTCAAAGTAACTTCCCTGTTATGTCGATTTGCAGGTTGCGGAGCATGATCCGGTCAGATGACTTCATGATGTCTCCCCTCGGGGTCATAGCGGAGGATAAGCACCTTGGCTTCCAGCAGCAACTGCTGTGACCACCGCGCGTCGCTTACCCATGGTTCGCGGTCCGCGGCCGGTGGACAGACGATGCAACTGATCTTGCGCGAGACAATTGATTTTGCACACTCCGAACAAACGAAGAATGTGGTGTATAGCACTCCGCCACGAACGTCAAACCGCGCGTTATCGAGAACATTGCGTTCAGCGTGTTGCATCAGCCGAAGCCGGACTTCCCGATCCGCGAGACGATCGGGTCGATCGTCGATGCCTGGTGGAAAGCCATTGTAGCCTAACGCGATATCCCGGCGATCGCGGCCAACGAGTACCGCACCAACCTTCGTTGAAGGGTCCTTGCTCCACTGCGCCACGTGCCAGGCTAGCGCGATGAAACGATCATGCCATTTCCCCGTTGTCATCATCATACCTCCCGCGCGCGCAGCACGCCGGCAATATCGGGTGGTTTCCAACCCTCGGGCTTCACGACGTCGAACGCCGACCCGCGCTTCGACCGCGGATCTTTCGCACTCACGGCGCGCGCCTTGGTGATGTTCGCCCGCTGCACCTCGGCAAACACCGCGTCGAACGGGATGCCGTAGAAGTGCGCGGTTCCCAGGGCAACGTAGACCAGGTCTGCCAGGGCATCGGCGATGTCCACGAGGTTTCGGTCCCGCTGTGCCTTCACCAGTTCGTGAAGTTCCTCGTGCAAGTGTTGATACCGATACAGAAATGTCTCGTCATCGATCATCTCCGGTGCGGCGACGCCCGCAACCGGCAGCCCAAATTTCAGGTTGAACAGCCCGACCGCGTTGAAGTCTGAAATCATATCAATCCTCCTTTTTGAAAGTCAGCAGTTCGGTTAACCAGGCCGATTGGATCTTTCTCTCGTTGCGTTCTGCGAGACCCCACAGGTGCGTGATCAGGTCATCACCGTTCTTGAACTGAACCATCGGGTCGAACGGTTCCGGGGTGAACAGCGGGAAGTCGGCGTGCTCGAGAAGCTCGCGTGCAATCTTCCACTCCGGTTCATACAGGTGCCGCGACCCGGCGTATTGAAACAACGTGCCGGGTTTTAGTGTCGGATCGCCGAGCTTCAGGATGACATAACCGGCGAGCATCGCGAAGTTGAACACATCGTAGGGCACGCCGAGCCACACGTCGGAAGATCGCATATTCACGAACAGGTCGAGATGGTTGTTGCGGATCAAGAACTGACAACTCAGCGTGCACGGCGGGTCCTTCGTCACGGGTGGTGATTCGCGCCAGATGTTGATCACTGCTTGCCGACCGTCTCTATCGGCAAGCAAGGAGCCGAGCACGTAAGGAAGCTGCTCGATGATTTTCGGGCCATACGCTCCGAAGAACGTCTCGCCGTCATCGCTGAAATAGGAGATCATCTTAGAGTACGCCTTGATCGTGGCCACGCGGTTGTCGCCCGACAACATCCAGGCAGGCTCCGCGCAGAGGAACCGATACCCGAGATTGCGTCGCTTGATCGTGAGCACCGGGTGCATCATGTTAACCACGATCAAATCGCCGAGACGCTCGCGGTTGTGTTTTCCACGGGGCGTCGGCATGTGGTGCGGAAAATTCAGGCACAGGTTCAAGACCCGGCGCCACTCCGAGTTAACGGAAAACCCTATCGGTGGACATTGAATCATACGAGTACCCCCTATTTTATTCTTGGGAAAAAGTGTTTATCGCGTACACCACAAAAAACGTTTGACGTCCTCGGTTCATGCCAGTTCCAAGTCTGTCCGTAGTGATCAACAAACACGCTGTACCCCATCTCAACTAAACTGTTGTGTAGTTTTTTTAACGATGAGTCATTACGCTTTAACCAATTTTCTTCCGCCTCAATTTCCAGTATTGGGGAATGTTGCAGGATTGTAGTTTTCGCACCAATGAGTACTTGTGGTTCGTGACCTTCAACGTCAATTTTAAGAAAGTCTACACGCGGTAGTTGAAATGCATCCAGTGTTGCAACTGTTCTACGAATTTTGCCGCGTGACGAAATGTGTGCGCACACCGATGTACCAGCAGATGAAGCAACAATCATCACTTTACCAGAATGATCACTCAATCCAATATCATATAATTGCACCTTGTCGATGAGACCGTTTTGTCTAACGTTCTTCAGACATAGGTTATAACTGCGTGATGCAATTTCAAAACCTGTTACACGTGCTACTCGCTGCGCCCAAAAACAGAGCGCATCACCAACATTCGTCCCGACATCGATGATTTCCCAATCCGGTTTCATCATGATAGCAGCATAGTAAATTGGTTTTGGATCACAGAGATTACCTGCCTTAAAATGATTCCCATGCCACCAGTTTTCATCATTGTAAGAGATGCGTAACCCACACTTTAATGCCGATGTTTTTATCATGTGAACACAGCCTTCAGATATCGGGTATAGTCTAGCGAGTGCTCGAACCGCCGTGCCCACTGCGGGTGCGGGACCGGTCGCACGTCGCGCCAGCCGAGACTCTTCAACGTGCGCTCGGCGGCGCGACCCAACGCGATTGCCGGCAGGTTGAAAACGCGCAGATCATGCGCGAGCAAAGCGAGTTCCGGCCCCACGGCGTTGCACCACAGCAGGTTCGATTCCGGCACGCGAAGTTGATGCAACGCGTGGTTCAACCAGGTTGCCGCCGTAACGTTGGAACAACGGTCCGCAAATGGAAAAGCAACATCCGGTCGAAAGGACCGCGGTGAGATTGTCTCACCCACGATAAAGTAGCGGGCTAGGTTTGCGTGCCCTGCGAAGTTGGGGTGACTCGGATCCAGCCCGAGTCGGTGCTGCGCTTGGCGATGATCGGCCAGGTACCCGATGATCGCGTCGGCCACCACGGCTAATCGGTGTCCTTGTGTGAACCGATCATAGCGGATGACGTCCGGTCGATAGCGCCAGTTGGAACACCGCGACAGGTAGTCGTTGCAGGATCGCGCGGCCGGGTTTGCATAGTGTGAGATAGCATCGCGCACCGCGCGCTTTCGATCACGCGAATAAGCGTTGCCCTTTTTCTCGAAGTCCCGAGCATAGTGCTCCCGTACCTGCCGGCGCACATCGGACGGTACACACCACACGTAAATCGCGGCCGAGCGAAGCCAGAGCCGATCGAACACGCGAGCGGACACCGGGTAGGCGGATCCGCCGCGATACACTTCACCGTAGATGCACTCGCTCGGCCAATGTCGATCGACCACGACGAGGTTCCCCGCGGCCGCGAGTTTTTGCGTGTGGACATAGGCACCGAGGTGCCACTTCCACACGTCGCGGTACGGTCCGAGATGGAGGTACCGCGCCGCGCGGTGCCGGACGAGCCACTTCGCCAATGTCGTCTTGCCGCTGGCATCGGCTCCTTCCAGAACCAGGATGCCGGGGCTAAGTTTCCCAGATTCTCGCATAGGTTGTATCCTCATATCGTTTCAGCCCTGGTACCGGGCCGATTCGCCCGGCCATTCCAGACTGAATCATTGGCAAGACCGCATTGAACTGACCGTCGAGCTCCGCGATGTAGTCGCGGTTCCACGCCACCCGTTGATCATAGGCGATTGCGCCCGCGCGGTCGAGCAGCTCGAGAGCCTGCTCCGGTCGCAGCGCAACGTACGGCCGGATGTCATACCCGGCGCACGCGAACATCGCCACGGAAGTCGGATCGAAGATCATCGCGGTGCCGGCGGAAAGCGCCTCGTAGAACCGGTTGGGTGGCGAGCAGTAGTTCCGCGTCGCGTAGTCGTCTTCGAAGAGGAGCGTTGCTTGATAGCGGCCGAGACCCTCGAAGACGTTAGCGAGCCGGCCCATCACCTCGGCGCTTGGGTAGCGCTCACGATACCGCCGAGCTTCCTGGGCTTTCGTTGCGCTGATCACGAGCCGATCGCCGAGCGCGTTGAAATACCGATCGAACACACGGTCACGGCCGGGGCGAAACGTGCCGTAGTAGAAGAGCCGCGGGTCGCGCTCTATGCCAGTTGGTTCTTGGGGAACGTAGGTCAAGACATTCCAGTTCACCAACGCCCCGGGCCGCTTATTGAGCATCCGCTCCACCGTTGACAACGTCACGTAGTGAGCATCATCTCGCAACCGGCCTTCTTGATATGATCCAACGTTGCCCTTATAATCATTTGTGCAGTAGACCACGCGGTCCGCGGCGTGATAGAGGGCCTGAACAAAATCACGCCAGGGTGGGACAAGGTGAAGCCAGCTCGATGCGACCGCCCACAGCTCGGTGACGCGGCGCGGAAGCTTCAGGTCAGGATCACCCATGTGCCAGATCTTATCGAACGACAGGTGCCGCTGCAGGTACCACGCGATGCGGTGCGAAGAAATCGGGTCCAGTCGGCCGTCGATCTCGGGGAGGTTCGTCAGGTACAGCAACGCGCGCTCCACGTGTTCCGGCCCGCGAGTTATCTCGCGCAGCATTGAAGTGCGCCGCTTTACCGGAGCCGTAGTTGATCCGCCATCATCTCCAACACTCGAACCGAGTCGCCCGCATCGTCCGCGATCTGATACATCATGTCCGAGAACAGATCCGGATTGTCGAACTCCAGCGCCGTCGCGTACTTCTGATTGAACTTGCACCTGCTCTCGACCACCCACTCCGCCAGTTCGCGAAGCCTCCGCACCGTTTCCTCCTGAAGAATCAACAGTGCTTTCTCGCGTTCGTCGCTCACCGCGCTCTCCTTTCACCTTGCTCGGCCAGGGTGGCAGGTTTGGCGTCCCAGCGTTGAGCAACTGTCGATAGTTGTAGTACACGTCCGCAACGGCCGTTGTGCGGCCGGTCCAGTTCCGATGAACGATCGCCACGAGATCATCCGGCGTATACCGACCCGTGAGCCATAGCCGCTGGATAAGTTTGCCGGACCCTTCGCCTTGACGCGCGATCTCTTCCGAAGCAGTTTCAGGTGCGGATGATGTACCTTCGAACAATTTGAGTTGTTCCAGTTTCACAGCAGGCTCCGGTTCTACTTCGCTCGGATCGTTCACGCACTCGTCGCGTCGAACGGTTCCGCGCAATAGGCGTGGTCGTGGCGTTGATGGTGCGGGTGGTGGCCAGCCGCGAAGACATCCTGGCCGTTGACAGGTATGACACTCGCGTTGATGGTTGGGACGCGCCGGATCGAGACACTCCTCCGACACGGGGGTACTCGCGTACTGTGCGGTGAGGTCGACCGGGGCGATACCCGGTTTCCGTAGGTCAACGCGCGTTACGGTCTGCGGCCCACCCAGGTCGGATACAGTGATCTCGTTGATTGTCTTCTTGACTGCTAACCCAAGCCACTCGCCGATCGGCGGCATCACGGCTCGTGCGAGCAACGACCCGTAACCACGGGCTGGCCCATCAAGACGAAACTCGGCGGGGTAACCACAGATTGCTTTCATCTCGTTAACCCCGAGCCGTCGATTTTCGGTGGGGTGAAAGAACTCGTTTCCAATAAACGCGCCGCTGGGTTTTGAAAGATCGAGTCTCTTTATGTTAAACCCCGGCCGGCCAACCAGCCTGCCGTACTTGTTGCGTATCCGAGCTTCAGGCGGGGTGCATCTCATCCACACCGCACTCATGCGCTCACCTTGCTGAACCTGGTCGAGCCATCTTGTAAAGAAAGGAAGTTCAATATGAGGATGATAGTCCCCTGGTTCGGTAATGGTCGATAATGCTTCACCAACCGTTGGGAGAGGTTGATGGAAGTCGAGTTCGAGGCCAAGAAGTTTCGGCGCACGGTGCGCAATAAAGAAAAACCGCCGCCGATGCTGCGGGATGTTGAAATGAATCGTGTCATAAAGTAAATGCGTGACGGAGTATCCCATTACAAGTGCTCGTCGAGTTAGTTCATCGATCATCGGGCGCCCCGTAGTATATGCCTGTGTCACGGACTCTATCATCAGAACATCCGGCCGCAGTTCTGGCAGGAGGGCGAACGAGCGATACCAGCAATTGGTTCGTGGATCGGTTAACCAGGCATCTGCACCACGCGTGGTTCTGATGCCCATCGCGGAGAAGATCGCGCAGGTTGGGTTGCAGTAGACGAAGTTCACCCCGCGATATTCATCGAGGGGCCAGGCATGTTCGGGGTAGTGAACCGCAAGTTCCGGCCAGTTCAACTTCGCAGTCGACACTCCGTAAGGTCCGCCCTCGAGGTGAGCACGCACGTCGAACCCTGCGTGCTTGACACCACTTGTAAAACCTCCTGCGAAAATATATGCGCCGAGCGCGGTCAGCGGTGGCATCACTGATCTCCCTTTAACGCAAATTCATGAATGCGGTCTGCAACCCTTTCCAAATCTTTCATCTCACACTCCCATATAACAAGTGTCTGATACCCACACGCGGCGAAGATCGCGGCGCGCACCCCAGGGCAATCGTTCCGATGCCAGTAGTCTCCAAAAAACTCGATTAGTTTCTTCTGTTTGACGTGCATGAAGTCGGGATTCTTCCCGTTGACGATAAACGAGAAGTCTCCCATATATTGCCAATCTCCAGAATAAAGACCTTCGAGCAACCAGAGAAGCAGTATCTCAGGTTGGTTGGGTTTCATGTTCCACGCAGCACTTAATCGTTTGCGATACACGGGATCTTGAAAAAGTTTCTTCGCCGCCACACTCATCTTCGAACGGGTTTCAAGCGAATGTGTTTTTCCCATCATTATTGTACGCATCTTCACGCGGTGGTTGGGGTCTGCCCACATTTGTTTCGACATCATGCTGGTCATTGCACGAAGCCCCTGATTCTCATAAGCCTTTCTTGCCGCGATGCCAGTTTTCGCGCGAGCGGTAAGATCTTCATAACGCTTTTATTAAGCATACTTATCTTTGTGCACGTTTCGGAGGAGTGTGTCTTCCCAGTATTTATTGCAGAAAGTTTTGCCCGCGTTTCTGAGGAGTGTGTCTTTCCCTTTTGTGCGGCACTCATCTTCGCGCGCGTTTCTGGTGAAAACACTTTTCCTTTTTGAAACATATTAATCTTTGCACGATATTCTGGATCCTGAAAATTCTTCTTCGACGCTGCGCTGGTTTTTGCGCGTGATTCTGGTGAACTCCGCACTGCCCTAATCGCCGCACTTATTGCTGCTTTATTTTCAGGAGATGACCATGTCTGCTTTGATACTGCACTCATCTTGGCGCGATATTCTGCAGAAGCCAACTGCGCAATGCGCTTTGGTGTATACCACGCCGCGCTAATATTCGCACGACCTTCTGCAGACATCGGTTTCTTACTCATTATTTTATTTCAATAAACTTTCGCGAGATGTCCCAACGAATGTCACTCACGCGTCCGCCCAAGGAGTAAAATTCAGCAGGGGTGATGCCATTGCGGTATAACTCAAACATTTTGAACGCTGTAGTTCCAGCACGCCTGGGGTTTTTTTCGGCCAGGATCCTGATCTTACCGGCCGGGATCGCCACCCGTGCTGCCCGCTCGCCCGTTGGCTTTTTCACCTTCGTCGCCGCTGCACCGCCAGGGTTCTGGCATCGTGTGCAGATCTTGCCGACGGCCCTGGTTTCCGAACTGGAAAGCAGGACCTGCGGCTTGCCATCCCCGACCTGGATTGGCTTGCCACAACGTGTCAAGTTTTTGTTCGCGACATCCACGAGGTGATACGTCTTGGCGTTTGCCCGAGCGGTCGCGCGTACTTTTTCCTTCTGTGTCATTTCCGTTCTCCTTTCGGCTGATGGTTGGGTGCCTGAGCGACGCGGAAGCGTCGCACGCCAATAATGATTCCGCGAACGTCACGAACCGCGGACCCACGAGAGGTGTCCGGGGCTACGATATCATCTCGATAGATGCCGATCTCAGCGAGCGCCTGGATTACCGCCCAACCGACAACGTAGATAATGCCGGCAACCAATGGTGGAAGCGTGTCGGTGAGTCGGAACTGATGCTGCACGATGGGGAAGCCCTCGAGCGACCGAACAACCTCGCAGTCCACGATGGCTTCGATGGCCGGTGGCATAGTTGAGAGTTCAGCGAGAACGGTAACCCCCTCTGAATCGTACAGCCGAAGCGTGCGCTGGGTCAAGTTTACCAGTTTCATCGATCGTCTCCTCTCAGTATCATAAACATTTTATCACATCTATTTACACTTTGCCATAGTAAAGATTTGACTGTGGCGTTGCTATATGTAGCGTGTCTTTACAGCGGGTTACGGCAACGTACCACACCCGGTGCTCGGCGTCGGGCGTTTCCAGCAGGCCACGATAAACTCGCGGCGTCAGGTCCGGCAGTAGCGCGACGTGATCAGCCTCCGCGCCCTTCGCGCCGTGGATCGTATCGACGCGGACCCGCGGTGCGTTGAACAGCTCGTTCTTTCCGTGAGTCCTCAAGATCCCTTCGTAGTATTGTCGCCGCGCCAGCGGGATCCTCGTTAGCGCCTCGTGCCAAATCGGCGCATCGTTCCCGGGAGCATGCTTGCCGGCCAGCGCGATAAGCACGGCGCGTGATTCGTCAGATAGTTCTTCGCCGCGCCGCGCGCGTTCCCACCGTCGGATTGCTTCGACTTCCGCGATCTTCACTGAATCCTTTTCACCGATCAAATATCGAATGCTGGCCCGCCGACACACCTGCTCGAGCGAGTCGAGTGCCATGCGGGTCCGGGCCAACAACAGCCAGGTGCCGCTGCTGAGGTTGAATTGGTTGAAGTCGGCATAGCGTTCCACGCTTCCTTCGCGGCCGCTGGACCGCCAGGTCTTTGGTACCTTGACTCGAATCTGATCGCTCACGGTGCGGGCAACCTGATACGCCGCTTTGGGCAGGCGATGAGATTCGACGAGAACGCGCCGCGCTCCCTCGAGCTGAAGGAACCGGTCGACGGTCGCGCCCGCCCACTCAAAGATGGCCTGCTCGTCGTCACCCGCGACATATACCCGCTTTGCTCCATGACGCAGCCGATTAAAATAGGCCCACTGCTGCGGCGTGAGGTCCTGCGCCTCGTCGAGCAGGATCACCTCCGCGCCGATCGAACCGGGTGCTTCATCGAGCAGGTCGGCGTAGTCAAGCAGACCGAAGTGCTGTTTGTACCCATTCAACGTCTTCCCAAACCGCGAGGCGTGATAGGCACGCTCCGCGCCGAGGTCTTGGACGAGTTCATCGTGAGACATCGAACTAAGGCGCGCACGCCGCAGATAATGATCCGACTGTGCGCGTTGCCCGATGCTCTGAGAAATCGACATTGGTCGCCCCGACTCATCGAGATCGCCAAACTTCATACCAAGAACTTCACCCAGTGTATCCCAGTGCTTCCCGACAACGAGCTGACCGTGAACCCCGAGCTCGCGTGCGGCCGTCGAGTGGAGCGTGCGCCACCAGCTCATTTCCTCGTCTCCAAGACCCAGCTCCGCGCGCCCGCGGGCGCGCGCTTCCGCCGCCGCGCGTCGGGTGAACGCAACGTAGGCGATCTTCTCGGGGCTGACACCGCGAGCAATTTCATCTTTTACACAGGCGAGGAGCGTTGCCGTTTTACCTGTACCCGGCGGGCCGAAAAATATCGTTGTAGTTTGCTGCATCATTGTGCCGCCTGTTTCAGTGCCTTGCGTCGATTGACTTCGATACGTGCCGTGTGCATCACTGCCGACTCAAACTCGGATCGGAGGACCCACAACAGATAATCCGTTGGAACTTCGGTCCACGGCTTCAACCGGTGCTTCCCCATCGGAACGCGGGGCAGCAGCGGTGGCTCGGCGGACCACGCCTCTAACTGAACAATGCTCGCTGCGTAGAGACACTGCGTCAACACGAGGGCAGTCACGTGACAATCGGGAAGTGCGCGGTGCGGCGGCATCCCATCCTTGCCGGGGTCACACCCTTCGAGGAAGTACCGGAGTACCTGGTTGGAGTGCCTCGGTGCTTCTGGCCATAACCGAAGAGCGCAGCGGTGCGTGTCGATCCACCGAGCACCATACCAATCGAAGAACACTCGCTCGAAGTCGGTGTTGTGTGAAACGAAAACGTCAATTTTTTTACCACCCGCCAATCGGCGCGAAGCGTCGTCCCAGGAAACCCCCTTCACAGCATCAGCATCGGAGATGTGGTGTGCTGCCCGTGCCTCAACGTTGATCTTTATCGAGGGTTTCACCAGAGTCGACCACCCCGGCCGTAGTATCTTCCCCGTCTCGGTGACATCGACGTATGCGGCCTCGATCACCTGAGCGTCCGGCGGGAAACCCGTTGTCTCAAAATCAATCACTCGAAAAATCATTTTTCACTCTCCATCAGAACGGGGTCGACGGCACGGCCGGCAATGGCGCGGCGTCGGGTTCATGGGCGTAAGCTCTGGGATCAAGGTGAGTCCACCACACCGCGATCTTCCCGTATCGGCCAAGATCGATGGTTGCTTTTCCACCGCTGAGCAACCGCACCAGGTGAAACGCCACACTGTGTTGAACATCGAAGTGGCGCTGCCGTCGCAACCACGATTCCAGATCGTCCCACTTGAAATAGGTTCGATCTACCGATTCATCACGCCACGCACGCCCAGTCAACCGTAACTCATTTTTATCATTGACTAAGGCTTCGTCAAGAAACGCGAGCAGGTGCCCGCGGAACTGTCCCAGCGTTGTGGCCGCAGCATCAACCTCGATCGTCTCAGCGGTTTCCAGGAGAAGGCGGAGCTCACTCATCGTTGGTGGAATGATGATGAGCCGCGTGACCTCGATCACGCGGTCGATGAGAGCCTTTTTTGAATTGAGCGTACCGATGGACATCGATACTTCCCGGTCCTCGCACCCCGCGACGGTGACGAGATACAACGGCGGGTCGGAGTCCTGAATGCGAAGTCGTAGAATGCCGCAAGGTATTGTCGGTGGCTGCCAACCGAAGCGCTCGTGCGCCAACCAATAAAGCGTTCTCAATGAGCGCCCGCGACCGGCGCGCTCCTTGGGGAAACCTTGGCGCCACTTACGTTCGAAATCACGCGAGTTGTGCTTAGAACTGGTACGTGACCATTCCTCGGCGATTGATCGCACCACGTCTTCCTCGATGTGAGAGCGCGCCGCGCCGCCACGCAGCGCGCGAAGCACGGTGATCCAGTCGTCGTAGTCATCGGCCGGGATCAGGGCGAGCGCAGACCGAACCGTCTCCTCATTCCACTCCACCGCGCGACCACGCTCCGATGGTGGTGGCGTTTGACGATCGGCGAGTGGGCAAGAGGTAACGAGCAGCGGCACAGCAGTGATCGGGGCAAGTGTGTCTTGATCGAGCGGCACCGATTCTCCGGCGAGCGGTGGGTCGATCGGAGCACCCCACCCAGTTCCCGGTACGGCATCTTGCTTGGGAAAGACTTCCACGCGACCCGCAACGATTCCGCCGTCACCCGTTTCCATTCCGTTCGCTTCTACCGCCTCGATCAGGAGTCGTCGAACCGCGGCGGCGAGCTGTGGTTGATCCCACGTAAACCACACGTGTAGGCCTTTCCCGCCGGTCGATCGGAACGGGAGCGGATGATGCCCTTGAGTGCGAAGACACGTGATGATCGGCCGCGCGGCTTCCACGACCGATTCCCAGGGCAGCGGTGGCGTGTCATGATTATCAAAGTCAAGAACGCCAACGCGCGTACGATTGCCACCCGGCGCGATTGGGTAGAGACCAAATCGCTCTGGCAGCGGATCGGTCGGAAGGGGTTCACGCGCGAGCGTGTTCCCCTTCCGACCTCGATCGTTGGCTCGAGCATAGTGTGTGCGCGCCGTGTCGAACAGAGCGACGATGGCGCGACGAAAGCACTGCGCGTCCACCGATCAGATAACGTCTTCGGCTGTGGTACCACCCGCGGGCTCGGCTAGCGGTCGAAGGTTCGTCGCCGACCGCTTGAACAGCGCGTAATTCTCTCGTGCCGCGTTGACCAGCCCCTGGTCCGTGATCCGCTCAACGAGTTCGATCTTGTACCCGCGCCACGAACCCTTCTCATTCTCTTCCGCCACGGAGGAAAATTCCCACACGTGAGCGTAGATCGGGTAAGCGCGGAAACCACCCGCGGTTTGAAGTTTGAGAGCCTGCAGCCGCGTGAGCCACGCCCGCGCTCGCTTGAGCTGCGTCGAGCTGAACGCGATCACGCCCGTGACTACCGACCCGTCAGCCTTCAAGCGCAGGCCGAAGAAATAACGCGTGTCTGCCAGATACGTGCCGTCGGGCGTCACCCACTGCCCGCGATCGTTCCGCGAAAAGCGCTCCTCGTATCCCGGCGCGTGCTGGGCAACGAAACCACCACCCTCTTCGCGGTCGCGCCATTCGACGATCGCTCGGTGATAGAAGCAGGGAATGAACTTCATGGTTTCCAGCAGCTCGTTCGTGGACGTGTCCAGGTACATTCCCGGCTTCGCCTCCGCGATGAACGCCCCGTTGTCCACGTCAACCTCGGGGCTCATCTTCTGGAGGAGTTTCAAGAACGGCAGCGCGTAGTCGTCGGACGTCGTGCCCTCGAAACCCGTGTCGGCGTCGCCGCCGTACAGCGCGAGCGCTGCTTGATCTTCCTGTGCCTTCATCTTGGCGAGGTCCGTCTTCGATTTTTCCTGTTCTTTCTTTGGTGCCATGATCGGGTTCTCCTTTCGTGGTTGAGGGGTTAGGGTCTCTCGAGCTTCGCTCGCCTTTGAATGAACACGCCGATCTGATCGTACGGCACATCTTCGCCCGCCTCGCGCAGTTCGCGAATCAACGCAGCGAACGTCTGAGGGTTCACGGCTCGCGTGCGATCAACTCGCGTCACGCCCGCTTCGGTTAACACCGCAAGGACACGCTCAACCAACTCGTTCTCGCCCTTGCCGAAGTCCGCGGTCACCTTATCCTTGATCAGATCGTCATGACCTTCTTGGACGAGCCACGCGTTGATCGGGTCGCGCCACTTGCCTGACGTCGACACGCGAACGTCCTCGCGCACGGTCACCTTGGTCCCGTCCGCCAGGCGCACGTCGGAGAGACCGGTCTCATCGAGCATCAGCGGGATGTCAATCTCCGACACCGTGCGGTGTTGTTCTTCGATACCCTTCATCTTGCGTTGAAGGTCCGCCATCGCGTCTTCCAGTTCGATTTGCCGGCGGACTAAAACTCCCAGGCGCATCAACTGGTCCGGAATTACCGCTGTGTTTAATTCTCCGTAGTCGATCTTGGCCAAAGTCTCCCTCCCTTTCTTTTTTCTAATGCGATGTTTTCGGGGTTGACATCCTTTTTCGCTCCGCATTTAACGCATCTCACCGTGACGGTAACGATTCCGCCGACCGCGCGCGCTTGAACGACGGTCATCGACAAATTACACTTGCTGCACGTTAGTCGGCTCATCATCCCTCCGCGACGATGTCATCGAAGATAATCGGGAACACGTGCTTGAACTCGACGAGCATCGGAATGGTGATCTCCCGCATCTGCGGGTGTGCGGCCTTAGACGTACGCAGGCGAAAGAAGTGCCGCCACTCGCGGAGGTTGCATGTGATCACGATTTCGGTCTTGAGACTGTTAGGGAGAACGGACCGCGCTTCCTGCGGAGCGGCACCATGTTGAAGCATGTCCAGGTAGGATTCTTGAGCCACTGCGCAAGTGTGCCGCCACATCCAGTATCGACGTTGAAGGTTCGTTAGTCCCACGCTCGCGACCACGGACTCTTCCGGAGTTTCCCCACCATCCAAGAACATCTTCTCGAAAAAAAGGTGCTCATCTCGATACCACAGTGGCAGAATAACTGTGATCTCTTTCTCATGCCCATAGTTGCAATACCGTGTCGACTCCTGGGAGTATGAAGCGATGCGATGACGGACGATCTCGTGGGTGACGCCGCGATCGCACACGATTCGGATGGTTACCTTCTCGTGCTCGAGGACGGACTCGTGCCCTCTGGCGATGAGCATTCTGACGAATCCCGCCGCGGAGTTATTGGTGATCTTCTCCTCTGACTTGTAACAGGTTCGACCATATTGCTCTAAAACTCTCAGCAGGTGCGGACCCGTTATAACGCCGTGATCTTCAAACTGCCAACTGGGTGGGATGATCTTCATTTAACCTCCTCTCCGGTTTCTGGTTTCTACGGCGTACTATACGCCGTCGCGAACCGGTTGTAAATAAATATTTTCATGCGTTCGGCCGATGCTCGGAGCACCACATGCCGGAGTTCGGCATGGGGAACGACGTCTGGATGATCATCCCATTAGTCGTTAGAACCGCGGTCGGGATCGGCGGGTGCGCGTGACACTCGCCGAGGACCCCAGCCGCGGCACTGATTTCCACGGCACCGCCTCCCTTCCGTTGAGGAATCCAGTGGAAACAGGATCCGCAATTACTCAGCGCACTCATGACTTCTCCTTTCCCCGCTTGCCAGGCCCGGTCAGCCAGTTCTCACGGCGATTGATGTCCCTGCGGCGATGACTTAGGCAACCCTGGTCCAACGGAAGATGACACCCAAACCAAGATGCCTACCATGATGGCGCTTTCACCAGGATTCATCTTACGCCACCTCCCTTTAGCGATTAACATAATTGGGAAGACCTGCTGTGATCTCATCCGCTCTTCCTCTGCGATGGCGGCAGGTGGTTAGCGAGGGTCATTCCGATGTTTCTGCGTATCGTTCACGACAGTCCCATCAGGCTACCGTGATATTCTAACTGTACCCGGTCGAAGCCGCGCGTGGTCCGCGAGCCGCACGACGGCTGACCGGTCGGCAGGCCGTTCCGGGCGTCGCGCTCGGCCTTGCTGAACTGGTGCTGGAAGCACCGGTCCTTGTGCCGGTTGTACCGGGAAAGGATCTTCCCGCACCCCGGCTTAGTACACCGGCGAAGGACGTCGGTGTACAAGATCCTTTTGACGGACAGGCCTTCCAACTTTTCACCGTCGGATAGCGGGACGTGGGATCGTTGTACGGTCATCGCGGCTCCTCCTTACTTCAAGAGATCGCGCAGGCGCGCGGTGGAAAGTTGAGCAGACAGCGCTTCCTTACGCTGCAGAGCGGCGATGGCTTTTTCGTCGACCGTGTCGGCTGCCACCAGGTCCACGACGTCTACTCGATCGGCTTTCTGGCTGGATCCGAAATTGCGCTCGCAACCTTGAAGGCGTTGCGCGAGGTCGAACCCGTGTGAGTAGAAGATCATCAGAGACGCCGCACCCAGGTCAACGCCCACGCCGCCAGTCGCCAGCGTCCCCACCCAGAAGCGGGGCATCGGATCGGCGCTGAATCGCGTGCGAAGATCAACGCGGTCCGCGGCCGCGGTTCCGCCAACGCACACGGCAACGGCGGGAGGAGTAAACTCCTCCATTAAAGCGGCGGCGACCATCTCGACGTCGCGAACGAACCGGCACCATATAATCGCTTTCCCCCTATGCGCTCGGAGGAGTTCCAGGACCGCTTCCACAGATGGATATGGCTCGCCGAGGTCCTGCCGGTTTCCGCTATCGTCGATCACGTGCCCTCGGCTCACCTGCTGGAGTCGAAGCAGGTTGGTAAGTGCCAGCGGGGCGGTGATCTCTTCGCCGGAATCCAGGAGAGCGATGAAGCAGGACTTCAGGGAGTTGTAAATGCGAGCATGCGCGGGAGGAAGCTCGAACAGCCGCTTCGTGAACAAGCGTTCGGGCAGGTCCAGGCACTCGGCTTTCTTCCGCTCGAACGTGATCGGCGCGATGCGCGCGGTCAGGTTGTCCAGGTTTCGATACTCGACGAGCTGATCGAATGCCGGACCGGTCCCGAAGTGAACTCGTCGCCACACCCCGTACCGTTGCTTGAATGAAGTGTAGCGGAGGCCGAGGATGTTCGGGTCGAGGATGTAAAACTGCGACCACAGGTCGAACGGTCCCTGCGGCGTGGGCGTCCCGGTCAGCGTCCGGCGGAACGGGCACTTCTCCGACAACCGCATCAGGGCTCGCGTTCGCTTGGCCCGCGGGTTCTTCACGTACTGGGACTCGTCGACGGCCAGCAGCACCTTCCGCTTGTTCACAAACTTGGTAAGGTACCTGTTCAGGTTGACGGTCGCCACGGCTTCGACGTTGCAGGCCAGCCACACGAAGCCAGGGTACTGTAATGCCTCGTCGAGTTCTTTGGTGAACGACTTCGTACCGACTCGGCCGGCTTTCCACTCCACGATGCGAGTCCGCTCGAAGAAGGAATCCCAATACAGCGGGAGCTGATCCCGCGTCCAGTTCAGGTGCACGCCGTTCGGGGCAATTACCAGGCACGCGTTGATCAGACACTCGCCAGCAAGATGAACGGCGGTATCGATGATAAGCCGTGACTTGCCGAGACGCGGTTCCCAGTGGATGGCCGCGGCCGACAGGTCCTTCGACCGGGCGAAGTCTTCTTTCTGGTGTTCCCAATACGGGATCGGGCTCGGCCGCAGCACGCCGGCCGCTTTCATGGTTTCTCCTTTCGGATCGCGGCCGCACGGTCCCGGCACGCGGCATCCCAACCTCGGCCATATTCGCTATCTTCGCCGCACTCGCCCCCGGGCCAGACGATCGCGGCGAGATCTTCTACCGCTCCAGCGGGCACCTTGCCGAAAGTAGCACAGTGGCCATTGATCAGGTGCTTTCTCAGGCGGGCGATCCCTTCTGCCGAGCGACCGACTCCATTGAAGTCAGCCGTGCTCACTAGCCGACCAGCCTCGTCGAAGTCGGTCGCTCGGCAGAAGGGACAGGGTGGAGGAAGTTGCTTGCATTCCGGACAAACGCCGTCGACGGGTTTGACAGAGTGGTTGCGCGAACAGACTCTACTTGACATCGGACCCTCCGCGGGCTGGTTCATACTTTGCTTTCAGCCGCTTTACTTCGGCCTCGGCGCGTAGTGGTATTCGTGGGCGCAGAGGAGGCGGAGACGCTGGGCGTCGATCAGTCGGCGGATGGTGCAGGATCCTAGCGAGCATTCATTTCTCCGGGTTCGATTTTCTAAGGTTATCTTATACCACGGGGCGTAAACGTTGTACACAGTTATTTTTCAACCAGGCGATAACACGATTTTTGTCATAAAGCACCGGGTCGTAGCGGTGGTTGAACGACGGCCGCGGCGTACGGATTGATTGGATCCGGCCCGTGCCGTCCGGGTTGCGCCAGGAGGACGGCACGAGGTCCCGGGCTTGAAGATAAGGCGGGCCAACGTCCGCGCGCCGCCACCGACAAAGCGTGACCACGGTGACTTCGAGCCACTCGGCGACTTCCTTGGGTTGGAGCCATTGGCCGAAGCTCCCCGCGGCCAGAACTCGGCGGTGCCGCTCTTCGAGGGACCACCGAGCAAATACCGGCGTCAAGAAACACGGTATAGGCTGCACCGGCGGTGCTTCCCGCACCTCGGGCCCATGCAGCGGCAGGTTAAAGAGATCATCACCACGCTCGTTGAGAATGCCGCGCAGAACGTAGATCACTTCGTTGGGATCATAATAATTTGTCGCGTATCGAGTGATGTGCCCTCGGACCGGGTGCCACGCGATAGGTTCAGGGACGTTCAAGATGTTATGTCGGCGCAAGAAGCGAACGACCACTCCCGAACGCGATAAACCAAACACCTTGGTTAAAGTGGGGATCTTCACGTAATAAGGCAATCGGTCCAGACACTCAACGAGTCGGCTAATCTCGTCACCCGTAAGATAAAGAGGCCATTTCTGTTTTCCACGTCTTTTCATCGCGCGCCTCCGCTCCTTATATATACGATATTGACTGTATTATAATATCAACGCAAAGTAACTATGATAATAACTATGTCAATGCTATATAATATAGACGGAGGCTGAAAATGCAGAAAACACAGGGTTTTTCTTTGTGGCGCGTTTTGGCGTTTTGGTAATTTACAAGGGGCAGGCGATCGGGATATAGTTATTTTATCATGTGCAACGCTGGAATACCCTTTTGACGCGCAGCACTGGCTATCGGACTTTTGAAGCCGGCCCACCGTTCGATTCTGTTCTATATGCGATCGAGTTTGCCGACTCCGTACTTCAATTGGGTGGCGCGGCGGGGATCGAGTATGGGGATTGGGATGCTGATACTCCGGCATATCGTGGGATCTCGGATCGGTTTGCCGATGCGCTTTCAATCTTTGGGATCATCGCTCAGCACGATACAACCAAGCATCTTCGAGAATATGTAATTCCGCTATGGGCAACGCATAGTTATAATCATCACGTCTTGGTTGAACGGTTCGTGTGGACAAAAGAACAGGAAGTTCAAGTGGAACGGGATTTTCGTGCAATAACTCATGCACTTTGTATTGGTGGTTTTCTAGTACCCTGTAAAAAGTCTTCAAGATCCTGTTGGCGAAAGCACGGAAAATAAAGTATGGACAACGGTATTTGCATAATGTTATAGTCGTCTTAACCATAACTGTTTTCGCTATCTAATCTCACTACAGCAGAGGGTTATATGCCACAGGCACCACGACGGCCTTGTCCCGGGTACGGGCCACGTCGAGGCGCATGCCCGAACCTATTGATGAGAGGCGAGCGGTGTTGTTCTGAATGTCTCCCGTATGTGAAGCAACGTACGCGGATTTATGATGTGTCGCGGGATCAGACCGAAGCGCGCGGGTGGATTCATAGCACTCGGTGGCGTCGGGCATCTCGGATGCATCTTGCTAAATACCCACTCTGCGCCGCGTGTGATCGGCGGGGATTGGTAGTTGGAGCAACGGCGGTCGATCACGTAAAGCCACATCGAGGTGATTACAATCTTTTTTGGGATTCGTCGAACTGGCAGTCCATGTGCGAGCCCTGTCATAACAGGAAGACAGCGATGGAGGATGGTGGGTTCGGGAACGTCGTACGGTAGCGCGGTTGGTGGGTGTGTGTTTCCCCCTGCCGGTTAATTGGGATTAGTTCAGGTCAGCCTCGACCCAAGGCAGGGGCGAATTGAGTGCTGGCCGGGTGGGGCGGCCGGGGGCGGTCTGAATCGTAAGGGCCTGAGTCGGCGTAACA
>Ga0210043_1000800_pt1 | contig 31456 bp, 37 predicted proteins | sample CryGeymet201501t_FD_183990 | JGI IMG/M metagenome (GOLD analysis project Ga0210043, IMG submission 183990) | Groundwater microbial communities from Crystal Geyser aquifers in Utah, USA - Crystal Geyser metaG 2015-01t (SPAdes) (version 2) | ecosystem: Environmental > Aquatic > Deep subsurface >... | reverse complement strand
ATCGTCGACCGCTGATATCAGTGTACTCGCGAATCGATCCATTGGCAAGCATCGAATCGATAATATTGTTCATCTTTGGACGGGTCAATTCGAGTAGCCGCGAGAGGTCACCCCGCTGCAATCGCGATTTGTGCATCAATTGGATCAATATCCACGATTCTTTGTTCTGAATTTGCATCGGTCAATCCTCGCGAGTTAAGTCTATCGTACGCCACAGCATACCCTAGAATTTATCGGTATTGGTCAATGTTGTCAATAGGCAAATCGGGAAAACGGTCAAGCAAATTTTTTATATGCCCCAAATTTGAAAAACGCTTAGGCAGAATCCCGATCTGCTACGTTTTTTTTCCAATTTTTAATCATTGAAATCCATACCGTTTCTAAAATGCTCTTAGAATACGATAGAATCCATAATAACCAATAGAATACAATACAAAGTATAGAGAATATATTATAATTATATGTGTTTTTTTTACCCAGCTTAAGGGGGGTTCCGGGCGGTTGGGCGGCCCCTCGCCTTCCCTCGGCCCGACTCTATATTCTCTATATTTTATATACTTTCGATTTTTCGCTTCGGCATACCATGCAATGTACTATACTCCCAATCAAAACTCTATACTCTCTCTATACTTTTCTTTCGCATGGTACGCTACCTATCGTACATTGGCTGCCACATCGCATAGTACGCTATACGTTTTCGCAGTGTATTCTAAGAACCGCACATCGCGACTCTATACTTTCAGAATTCTAAAAAATTTGCTTCAATCCCTATTGACCCGCGACCGATGATTTCCTAAACTTACCCATGCCAAGCACAATTCAACGTTTGAACTGTGGGCACTAACCTTTCCCTATGATTAGGATCGATTTACTATGATTCAGCAAACAACAGAATCCCGCATTGCAGCAACGATTGCACAATCAATTCCCACAATTGAGAAACACCAATTTCGACCACCAATGAAGTTTGACGGGTCAAACGTTCCGCATTATGGATTCTTTCGTGGAAGGCGGATTCTATCGCGATGCTTGCCGAAATCTTTCAATCCCTCGCATTGCGGGCGCTTCGTTCTCGCGAACCATCCGCCATACCTCAAGCCTACGCGCTCACATGGATCAATTGATTCAATTGTGTCGCGAGGCCAACAATTTTGAGGCGATGATTTCGGCGATGCAACGATTGAATCAAATCGAATGCAACGTTGTCGATTTTCTGGCCGAATTGTATCCAATGCCGGAAAATGCCAGCAACAATCAACAAACGCGAGCCAAGGATCGCGCGGCGAAAATCTACTCTCGATTGCATCGTGAATCGCTAGCGTTGGGCAATCCGATTCCCGATGGTGCCAAGAGCGCTACATTGTGGCAAATGGTTGGCGCTGTGACCGGTTACATTCAACACGATAAATCGCGCAAGAATGGTATCGAAACATTCGACCTCGCCGTTATGTGCCTTGCCGATGCCGAAACGGCGGCGTGTTGGAAGCTCGCAGAACAATTGGCAAGCTAGTCTAGCATTGCGAGTAGACACAATGAACCTATCCCGCTACAATTGGCGGGGTAGGCTATTGTTTCTATTTGTTTCGCTCCCTATGATTAGGATTGAATTGTGAAAAACCCAATTACCACCACAGTCAAGAAATACTTGCGGCGCAAAACTGGTTATGAGTCCAAATTGTTCGGTTTTGAATCGCTTGGCAACACGAAATCCGAAGCGGAATCGGAAATGCTAGGCTTGCTAGAACGAATTTCGTCAACTAGCGGTATGCCCACAGTTTGCACCGTTGGCGAATATACCGCTATTTTATGGCAATCGCACATTGATGGGTTTTGGGATTATGGCATTGTTGCTGGTCCCGATAGGGATGGAATCGCGATCGGTGGAACCACTAGCGGCCAAATGACCTATTCGAATTGCCTAGCCAACGTTATCTATCATCTTGCATCGATCCAAGATAACGGGTTGGGTTTGATGGTTTCAACTAGTCTCACCAATGTTGGGGAATCGCTTAAATACCATCCAGACAAGCTTGCGATGTTGCAATCGCGTTGATGCAATCAAGGCGCATAAATTCCGGTTTATGCGTCCTATTGTCTCAATTCGATTCCCTATTATTAGGATGTAATGCAATGAAATCGCGACCATTCCCGCTAGATTCCGACCGCAAACTAAAGCCGGAATTCTTGCAAGCTTGTCTAGGCATTGTGATTGCCAAGCCACAATTGACCCGTTCTGAATTGTGGGATATTCTGCGCCGATCTGGCTGGCAGCCAATCAATGTTGAAATCAGCGAAGCAATTCGCGAATTGAAAACGGAAGGCTTCATTACATACGAAATCGTCGAAGCTTACGCCGATTTCGGGGGTAACATCATCCGCCATAACGAAATCAGAACTAGGGTGTAATATTATGACCGAATTACAAAGACTGCGAATACTCAACGCGCTAACCGAATATGACCGCAAGCAATCGCGCAAGAGGGGGCACAATCCCTACGCATTGGCGTTATACTGCAAAGCTTTGACCAATGTTGCCAAACATTGCGAGAACGGCGCAGAATTGCGGCTGGCTATCCTGAATTGCTTCGAAGATAGATTGTTGGATATCGTGTTGAAATCGGTAGACTTGCCGATTTCGACCATTGACGAAAATCGGTTCAAGATTTACGATCGATTGCCGAATTGCTATTTGTGCAATGGTACAAATTGGGTCAATGATGATTACTGCCCCGATTGTGATTCATAGTCGCCCACTGTGGGCAACGGTGCGTTTATGTTTCGATTCCCTAAAATTAGGATTTAATGTTATGTCCAAGTTTCCAATTCAACCCCGCTATGCGCCTAGTCTGGTGTTGTCTACCAATGCCAAACAATCGTTCTGCGCCGAATCAATCGCCGCGCTAGACGAAAGCGATTTAAACGAAACATATCGTAAGATTTGGCGCGCCGAGTTTAACAAGCTTTGCGGGTTTACTTATTGCGACAATTCCGGCAAAGTCTACAACGTAGGCGTTCGAAAACGCGGCCAGCTTCCAGACGATGAAACAAGCGGTATATGGGATGTGGATTACAACCAATTCCCGCAAGACGAATTGCAACGAGTCACCGATTACGTTTGCCAAGTTTGGGGCTCCGTTTACAATTTTGAAACGGTTTCCAATTTCAAAGATTTTCGAAATTGGGCAATATTTGGAAGCAAGTTGACCGGTCAACGTTACGGAAGGCTTTCCCCTCGCGATATCATCCATTTTCTACAATGGTTGACTACCGGCGCGATTCCAAGCGATTACTCCGACGCAAATCGTATTCAAGACGAATTAGGTTTGAGTTACAATTCTGACAAGTACGCTTTCGAGCATTTCGGATTGTCGGTTAAAGTCTTGAAAAATGGCAAGGTCACAATCGGCGATTTGAGCGACGAAATGGTTAAGCGGTTCAACGAATTACGAACCGTTGCCGCTTCCGTTGCTACGCTCTAAGCTTCCCGAAGTTGCCGCGACGATGCCCACAGTTTACGGATTGTGGGCGTTATCGTGTCAATTCCGTTTTACCTATGATTAGGATGGTTTAATTATGATTGAATGCTGTGGGCGTTATCTTCATAAACGCGACAAACTAGGTAGGCTTTTTTGCGACAAGTGCAATCGATTATGGGTGTCGGACCCCGATTTGAAAATGCGAACTATCCGCGTTATGTTTCAAAATCCGGAATTCGATTTTGCAACTAGCATCAATGGCACTCTCGCCGAAATCTGCAAATACTACAATCGCCCGATTGAAGTCGGCGCGTACCCCGTTGAAAAGCAAGTCAAACCCGTTGCCGTTTACTTTGTTGAGCAAGAATTGAAGGTTGAATTATGAAAACTTTCAAACAATGGCAAAATTTCGAGTCCCGCAAATTGCTCGAAAGTTTGGACGATCCCGATATTACATTGCAAGAGTGCCGAGAGTGCCGCGACGTTTCGCAGTGGTTAAACGATCATTTAATCCCGGCGATTAAATCCGGTGAAACTGTTAGATATTCAGTTTGCCGATCGATTGTAGATAATGGCATTTCGTTGACTTGGCTAATTAAACATCATGACGCGAAAGTGCCTCAATACGTTCTTTTGAAAACAGGAAGAAAAGCATTATGAAAGTTTCAGATTCCGATTTGAGGCGAGAAGTCGAAAATCTCGCGCCGGGTTTCTTCGTTCGAATCGAATTACCAAATACCGACGCGTTATGTCTGATTTCCGATGTGTCTGAAATCGACGATTTTATCGAATCGCATGGTGACGTTGAAATCGTTTTCAATGAGGCTTTGCGACGTTTCGAAGTGCCAAGTTTCGCCGAAGGTCGGCGCGAGGCCATTGCAGATAAGGCCAAATTTTGTGAAAGGTTCGGAAGTGAATAGATTCTCAAATCCGGTTCGGTCGGTCGATCTTGACTGGCCAGCCGCGAACGGTCGGACGGTCGCCAAATTCCGCGTTCTCGCGTTGCCGGGCGGCTTGGAACGGGTTTCCAGACGCACTAGCGGGAAGTCGCGTTATAGCCCCGCTGGCGAGCGCGTTCGCATTGTGACCGGATCGGACGGTAAAACCTACGTTGCCGGAATTCGCCGATCTGGCGCGGCTTTCCTGATGGATGGAACCATGCGTAAAATCGAGTGGTTCGTTGTGAATCACCCAATGATCGAAACTATTAAAAAGGCTATTGAGTTATGAGCAAAAGTAATTTTGTGGTAGGTCATGTTGATTTGCGAAGCTATTACCCCGATGAAACCGAACAGGAAGCGTTTAAGCGGTCTTGCTTTGACGTTGATTGCATGATGGATTGGATCGAACTATGACCGCTTTCCTATTCCGATTCGCTCTACACGCAATCTTGCCCGCGTTAATGTTTGGTAGTGTTTCGATTCTGTTAGCAGTTACCGTTACAACATTGCTCACTGTGGGCAACGTAGCTTTACTTTACCGAAAATGATTTGGCTTTCTCAATAATTCGAACACCCTTGACGGCAAAACACCTACCGTGAAAGTCCAAGTCTTTAATGGCTTGGACTTTTGCTATTTCTATTAAGTCGCCGTTGTCGATCAAGTTCTGCAATGCGCGTTTGATCGCGTTTCCCCCGCCAATCTTGGATTTAGAAAATGGCTTGACTGATACAAGCCGACGTTGGAGATAAGCATAGGGTATAACCCGTTGAGCATGAAGTTTCCGCGATACGCCATATGATTGAAGCTTGTCCCAATCGCAAGCGATGTATTGCACAATCGCGTTTTCTAGCTTTTCCATTTCGGCAAATTCCGTGTCGGAATCAATCATAGTAACTATTCCATCGTTGAATTTTTCTTCAAGTTGTTTCAAGTTGTGAACTATAAAGCGCTCCGCCCACTCCCACGATTGACGATCGATAACCGGGCTGTATGCGTTGATTCCAACCGTGATAAGCCCCGCAATTCGAATAACGTTCAAGTGGGCGCGGTTCCATAACTCTGCAATGATCCGGTCGGGGTTTGCGTTTATCCTCGCGTCAACCAGTTCTTCGAACTTGTCCGATAAAGCCAAAGTTTCATCGTCGAATGGAATATTGCAAACAGTATTATTGGAAAAACAACTAAACGCGCAAGTTGCCACGGCACAAATATCGTAAATCAATTTTTGATCGGGTTCATAGAGCGGTCCTAGTTTGTTCGATTTAACACGAATTCCGCTGTACTCCGAAATTACAAAACGTGGCAACAATCCCGTTGAAATCATCGCAACATCAACAGAATCATCAAACCATTCAGGGGCGCATTCCGCGAAAAACGAGAAAGCTGGCGATTGAATTTCTTTGGTGTTCTTCCCACTGTCGGAATAGATTGTCGGGTCGATCGATCCATCTTTGCCGCTTTGCGACCACATTTTTAGCATGACCTGTTGTGTCATAAGATCGGGACCGAACGCGAGGGGCGAGCAAATACGCTTGAGAATAGGTCCGAATTCCCCCAACACTGAAACAAAGGATTTAGTTTGATGTTCGCCCATATAGCGATTTAGCGCCTGCCCCGATGCAACGTCCCCCGGTCCCTTGAAATATCGAATTGTCGGCATGATCGGTGCGATTGCCTTAATCAATTTTTCGTAACCCAACGATACCGCATCTTTACCACGTCCGGTTCGGGCCAATAGCAGAATGTAAAGGTTCAACCCGTTACCGCTTGCGTTATACGCCCGACCTGCAAGCCCCGCCATGAATCCCAACGCGCCCAACACTGCTATTTGTGGGACTGGTTTATAGGCATGACAATAGATAAACTTTGCGATTTCACCAACTAAGCCGGGCGGGGGTGTGAATACATCGTCGATTTCTTTTTCCAATGTGGTCAATTCGGGTTTAGGTTGCATTGGCTTTTCGGCGATCATAGCATCGTGCTGAAAAGCCGCTTTTGTTAAATCAACGTCTTTATTTTCTTGAACAAAAGAATTGACGTTTGCCATTAACGCTGAAATGTCCACTTGCGGTAAAATACGATCGAACGCCCGCGTTATCATCGTGGAAACGTAATCCTTGCGTTGCGCTTTCGCTCGCCTACCTAAACCGGACATTCGAAACAATCGCGTTATTTGTTCCCGGTTTTGAGTATAAAATGCAAGAATATCGATCAATGCAAAGTCGGCGCGGGAATGATCGCCCGAATGGTATGTTTCAATGTCCCCGTTCCACAATGCAAGAAACTTTTCCCCGTTTGTTGCCTCGCTTGCCATATTGTAGACGCACAAATCGGTTAAAACTTCTGCTTCACTGTGGGTAGCAAATTCAAGATTGGAGTTAGTTCCTTCGAGAGTTGCCCACAGGTTGGAAGCTAATTCCTGTTTCAGTTTAATGGGTTGATCGCCGAAGCGATTGCCGGTCATAGTCATAAACCGGGCGGATGAATAGATTTCAACTGAGTTGCGACGGCGACCGCTTGGGATTGCGGCTTTGATTGTTATGTGCAATCCGCCACCGGGCGAGATTTCAGAATAACTATCGAATTCCTTTTGAATTTCGATTTGCCGGTTGATGATTTCGGGATCGTTCGTTTTATCTAAATCGATAAAACAGTAAGGATCAAGCAAGGTTAGCACGAAACCGATACCGTCAAAATTCCCATTTTGAACCGCACGAACAGCGCTATCAAAATCTGCCCAATCGCCGGAATTATTGATCGACGCAATGCGGGAATCTATCGGCGAATACGGTACTTTTGTCGGTTTGTCGGTTCCGCGATTTTCGGATCGCCAGCAAACCCATTGGCGAAATTCCCGCATCTCGCGCGGGATATTCTCAAAGCTGTGCATCCGTAGCCGCCTAGTATTCGAGTTGGTTACCGCTAAGAAATTCGTATAGACGCTGAACCGAATCAACACTAGGATTGCGAGGTGGATCGGCGGAAACTAAGGTAGACAAAAACGCGTCGGAACAACCGGTTGCCTCGCGGATTTTTTCGTAGGTTATCGTCCGGTCGCGGTGTTTCAGGAGTTCGATTGTCCGTTCTAATAACGTCTTGCGATTTTTTTCGCAAGGGGGCTTGACAAGCTTATTTTCAGGCATTTTTCGACCTTTTGTTCAGAAAGAGCAATTCAGACTTGCTAACTATACGGGTGCCGTTGATACTTGTCGAGCCTATTTTGTGAATTCTGAAAAATTTTCATCATTACCACTTGACCCCGAAACCGATATTTGTAATACTTGCCAATGTCGCGGGTCAATCCAGTTCTCTTGCAATTTGGGAAAGCAAAATGCAAAACGCACAACCAGTACAACACACCTTCACCGGCACCGTCAAAGAACCAATGAGCGTTGAGCAACGCGATAAGTTGCTACTCAGTTGGAAGGAAGCCAAGCAACAGCTTGAAACGGCAAAAAATGCCGAAATGGCGCTTCGCAAAATGATTGTTGAGGATTCCGGCCTGTTCGATGCAACGAAGGAAAAGGGAACCCAACGGGTCAATCTTGGCGAAGGCTGGCAAATCAAGGTCGAAAAGAAAATCAATTGGACGACTAAAGCCGAACTTGAAGACGGTCGACATATTGACGATGCCTTGGAGTTGATCGAAGCCAGCGCCGGAAAACTTGCCGCCGATGAACTTGTTAAGTTCAAGCCGGAAGTTAAAATGTCGATCTACAACAAATTGACACCTGAACAAAAGGAAATCATCGATCCGTTTCTAACCAGTTCGCCCGCGTCCCCGTCGCTCGAATTGATTCCACCGAAGGCTTAGCGATTTCACCGGGCACCATCGGGTGGTATTAGTTGCATGGGCTAATGCGATAGGTCGAATCTATCCCCGGTGACCGCTTAGAACCCACCCCCGGCAACTTGTTTGTTTTGATAGTTTCACTGAAAAGGAATTCAAATGTTAGTATTGACGCTGAAAGAAAATCAAAAAGTAATCGTTCCCGTCGTTGGTATTGTTATTACAGTTGTGCGAATCGATAGTAACCGGGTTCGATTAGGGTTTGAAGCCCCGAAGTCGGTCAAAATCCTTCGCGAATGTCTAATTGGAAAGCCAAATGGAAAAAAGCAAGATTGTGGAAATCTGTAACGAGATTCTAACCAGTGATACAATCACCGATTATGTTCGAAGTCGGGTTATCTCTATTTTACATGAGGTTGAAAAGTAACCATGCAGTTACAGTCGACTAACAGCGTCACGGTTCAACCGCACGCGATTGTTTACGGTCCTGCGAAATCCGGCAAGACGCGATTGATTCCCACTTGCGAATCGCCGGTTATTTGTTCGACCGATCAAGGATTGGCGTCAATCCGCGAACATAACTTACCGTTCGTCGAATGCAACACTTGGAAACAAGTATTGGAATTCCGCCAATGGGTCAAGGGTTCGCAGTCTGCGCAATTCAAGACGATTGTTTACGATGATTTGACCGAACTGGCAAGCCTTTATTTGCTCGAAGCATTGAAGGCGACAAGCCATGGTCAAAAAGCCTACGGCATGATGCAAGACGAAATTATGGCGTTCATCCGCGAGGTTCGAACGATCCATACCGCGACCGTGATAATGCTTTGCAAGGAAGAACGGATTCAGGATCAACACAAAAATTTGATCTACGCGCCGATGATTCCCGGTAAAGCAGTCGCGCCAATGCTTGCGTACATGCTTGGGCAAATCTACCGAATGGAAACGTACACCGATTCCGAAGGTAAAGTTTTTGAGGTTTTGCGATGCAAGCGAAATTCGAGTTGTGAAGCTGGCGACCGATCGGGTAAACTATCAGAAATCGAATTCGCCAACTTGGGAGCGATTAACGCTAAAGTAATGAGCTAGACCTATCGGGGACTAGGAATAGCGAATCGCCTCGCTTACCCGATACGATAGATTCGAAATTAGTGTAATGGTTAGCACGTCCGATAACATCGGAAAGATTCGGTTCAAATCCGATATTCGAATTTTGTATGTTTGCAAATTTGCAAGTTCGTTTGTTTAATCTAGGAGTTACCGTAATGGGTGCTACACTTGAAGGGGTCTTTGATCCAACCGGATTTTCGCCGACAATGGGCGGGGGTCAATCGTTGCCAATTTCCGATAAAAAGGGCCATTTGGTCAAAATCGTCGAATCGGAAATGAAGCAAAACAATCAAAACACCGGGACCATGTTGCAATTGACGATGCAAATTCTTGAAGGTCCGCATACCGGCGTTGAAGGTAATTGGAATTTGAACATTGGTAACGCGAACGTTGTCGCGGTTCGAATTGCACAACAGGAGTTAGCTTGCATTTGTGTTGCGGTCGGTTATATGCAAGCTTTGCAAAATACTGAAGTGCTACACAACAAGCCGTTTCGCGTCGTTGTCTCACAACAGCCGAAGAACCCCGAATACACGCAAGTAACCAACGTTCTTCGTGCCGATGGATCGAAATTGACCGATCCGCCCGGCAGCGGTCAACCGGGTCCAGCTTCACCGCCCCCGGCAGGATTCCCGCAAGCACAGGCACCACAGGCACAGCCGCCAACTGGCTTCCCGGTGACGAATACGGTTGCCCCTCAACAACCGCAACAAGCCCCTCAACAAGTACAACAACCGTGGCAGCAAGCGCCTCAACAGGCACAGCAACCACCGCAACAACCACCGCAACAACCCTCGCCACAACAAGGCGTTCCGTGGGGAGCTCCGCCTGCGCAGTGAAGGGTTGACCCTCATTGCAAAGCTTGTGGTGGCACTGGGCAATCCAGTAGCGGGAAGCAATGCCACCCTTGTTTCAAAAACGCTCCGTCCTAATCGTTGCGGTATCGATAAAACCGAAAATCGAGCGTTTGGTGCTTTCCCACCAATTTACCTTAACAGGTCGCTCGATTTCTTTTAAGGCTTGTAATGTCCCCTATTGATCCAATCGATGAACCGGATGAATTAACGCGCTCAATTCAATGTGAGTGTTGCGGGGATTCTAAGATTGTGAAATGTCCCGATTGCGACGGTGAAGGCGAAATTTGCACATACTACGATGTTTGTAGTGACACTGGCGAGTTTCAAATTTGTGATTGTTGCGGCGGTTTAGGTCAGTTGGAATGCCCGGAATGTTATGATAATAGATGAAGACACGGTAAAAGATATTGCAATTTTACTTTGCATGTTTATTCCAATTTTCATTGGATTCGAAACATTTTGCTTTTTGCATTGGTTGTTTTTCGGATGAATCATCAAATTATCCATTCCGATTGCCGCGATTACCTCAACGTTAATCCGTTCTGCCCACAGTGGTTCGATTTGATGATTGCGGACCCGCCGTTTAACATTGGTCAACGATATGAGGGTTACAACGATTCGTTAGTTCATGCCGAGTACAGAGTTTTTACTTACACTTGGGTCAACGCATATTGGCAACGATTGAAACCCGGTGCGGCCATGGTCTTACACGGTAGCGTTGAAGCATCCCGCGAAATACTGAAAGCCCTTTGGGAATTGAAAATCGATCGGTTTATTGAAACCGAACTTGTATGGGCCTATAATTTTGGTCAATGTAATTTCAATAACTTTATTCAAACTCATTGTCGCGCCGTCGTTGTTCGCAAGGAAGGTGAACCGAAAAAATGGTATGTCGAAAACGTGTTGACCGAATCAAAACGTTTGCTTATGGGTGACCCTCGCGTAGCAACCAGTCGATATAAAGGCTATGTTCCGTTCGGCACAGTTTGGGGTGTTGATTCAATTGATGGAATGGTTGTTGAACCGACGACAGGTGAATTAAATTGGGGGCGGGTGCAAGGTAACAATCGCGAACGGCGAAAAGGGCATCCAAACCAGTTACCCGAGCGATACATCGAACGAATCATTAAAGCCTACAGTGAGGAACGCGATTTGATTTTTGACGGTTTCGGCGGCAGTGGAACAACGATAACCGTTGCAAAATATTTGAATCGTTCATGTGTTACAACTGATGTTTCGCAATGGAATTGCGAATCAATTCAATCCAGACTAAACGAAGGCGTCAAATTATGAAGTGTTCAACATGCAAAGGAACCGGGGGCAGCGAGTTAACCGGACCTTGCAGTGATTGTTTAGGTCGCGGTTTTATACCAAAGAGCGAAGAAACAATTGATATTACCAAGCCTGAAGATCGCGCGAAGATCGTTGAAACTCTTGCGGTTGATATTGATGATTGGTGTGTAAAGCGGTATGACGACGGGCATCGAAAACATTTGGGCGCGTCCGTGATCGGCAAGCCTTGCGCTCGCGAGCTATGGTACGGATTCCGTTGGGTCAAGCGTGAAAATTACGGCGAAGGGACAAGCCGAACAGCCGGTCAAATAATGCGATTGTTTCAGCGAGGGCACCGCGAGGAACCCGCGATCATTGAATTTCTTACCGGTATCGGATGTACGTTTGAAGCTACACCTGAAGATCAAATTCGAATTTCCGACATTGAGGGGCATTTCGGCGGATCACTTGATAACGTTGGCAAATTGCCAGAACGATTTAAGATTCCTGATAAAATTTTGTTTGAGTTCAAAACGTCAAATATGACGGAATTCAACAAGCTTGAAAAGGAAGGAATGAAGATTTGCAAACCGGTGCATTGGTCGCAGGTTTGCACTTACGGCTTTAAGACCGAATTGAAATATTGCTTGTACGTTTGTATCGATAAAAATTCCGATCGTTTATATATGGAATTGCTTGAACTTGATTGGGAGCATGGTAAGTCAATGCTAGACAAAGCTGGCATGATTATTACCGCGAAGGAACCACCGCCAAAATATGCAATGTCGCCTACCAATTTCGTTTGCAAATGGTGTTCCTTTTCCGGTGTATGCCACAACGGCAAAGAAATCGAGAAGAATTGCCGATCGTGCGTCAACAGTACACCCGGATCAAACGGCGAATGGCTTTGTGACATTGCGCCACCGCCAAACAACGTTATCCCCGCACACGTCATCCCCGCTGGTTGCCCTAGTTGGAAAGCTGTTCGATAATGTTTTTCATCATTTTAGAACCGTGGCAAAAAACTTTCTACAGCGAATTTTTTCGCATTTTGGAAGAAACAGTTTTGCCCAATGGTAAAATTGAAATTAAGGTTGAATCTCATTGTATCGATTGTTTCAACAACTATTGCATCCGATGTTCTGAACTTAGCTATCTATCGTTAAATTGAACATGGGACACATAGATTAAAGTAATGATAACTCGCGAATATCAAGTACACGCCCGACCATACCAAACCGAAGCGGTAAACGCTCTTTGGCAATACTTCATAGACGGTAGAACGGGTAATCCTTTGATTGCCTTGCCGACCGGCACAGGTAAGAGTCTAATCCCACCGCTATTTATGCAACGCGCGTTTGGTTTATATCCAAATTCCCGAATGTGCATGCTAACGCATGTTAAAGAACTGGTTGAACAAAACCGGGTTGCCCTTGAACGAGTTTGGCCTACTGCCCCGGTGGGAATCTATTCAGCCGGGTTAGATCGCAAGGAAGCGTTCGCGCCGATTGTGTTCGGTTCGATCCAGTCGGCGAATAGAAATATTCAACAATTGGGGCATCGTGATTTACTTTTCATCGACGAAGCCCAATTGCTTAGCCCGAAGAATTCGAGTATGTATCAACAATCGATACAAGAGTTGCGAGAAATCAATCCGTATATGAAAGTTGTCGGATTGACGGCAACACCGTTCCGAATGGGGCAAGGAAAGCTAACCGATCCAACTTTCGACAGTGAAGGTAACGAACGTCCGCCTATCTTCACCGATTTAGTTTTCGATATAACAGGAATGCACGCTTTTAATCGTCTTATCGATGAATGTTACCTATCGCCGCTAGTGCCGAAACAAACAAGCGTTGTCATTGACGTTACCGACGTTCGAGAATTAGCGGGGGATTTTATTCAATCCGATCTAGCTAATGCCGTTCGAAAACAAAACATTACGCGGCGAGCGCTGGCGGAATCATGGGCAATTGCCAGCGATCGACAAAGCTGGATTGTGTTTGGTGCCGGTATTGAGAATTGTGTAGAGATAACCCGCATAATGAACGAAATGGGCATAGGTGCTTGTTGCGTTCATTCGAAATTAGCTGATGAAACCCGCGATGGTTATATTGAGGCGTTCAAAGCCGGTCGCTTTCGTGCTATTGTTTCAAATAACATCTTGACCACCGGATTTGACCATCCGCAAGTAGATTGCATCGTGGACTTGCGACCAACGACAAGCGTTGTCTTGCATGTTCAAAAATACGGACGCGGCACCCGCCCATACTTCCACCCTTCTTATAATTTTGAACAATTGAGACACATTGAAAATCGTCGCGAAGCTATGAAAATGGGCGGCAAGCATAATTGCATTGTGCTTGATTACGCGGGTAACACAAATCGATTGGGACCGATTAACGATCCGCGAATTCCGAATCGAAAAAAGAAACCCGGCACAGGGGAAGTGCCCGTAAAATTGTGCCCGGAATGTGGCGCTTACAATCATACAACGGCAAGGTTTTGCTGTGACTCAAATTGCAATTACGAATTCATATTCAAAACTAAGATCAAATCCGAAGCGTCAATGTCGGAAATCATTCGGCGTTCGGAAGTCGAACCCGAAGTTGAAATATTAACAGTCTCACTTATGAACGCCTACTTGCACAGTAAGCCCGGCAAAACCGATAAAGTCCGCGTGCAGTATTTTTGCGGAATGCAACAATTCAACGTTTGGTTGGGTTTTGAACCAAGCGAAAAAGGTTTTGTGAAACACAAATCCCATGAGTGGTGGCGGCAACATTCCGAAAGCGATTGCCCACAGTCAACGGCGGAAGCATTGGATAGATTTTCAGAGTGCCGCCAAACCCGACAATTAAAGGTTGACGTTTCTGGCGAATATCCGCAAATCTTGGAGTTTCTATTTTGACTACTTACAATATCGAGGTTGACGAATCAACCTATCGAAAATTCGCAGAATGCGGTAAAGCGTTAGACGAACCAAACGCCTCAAAGTGCTTCGAACTTGCGGTTGATGCACTCGTTGAAAAACTCAATAAAATTGTTGCTATCAAGTCTAACAAGAAATTTATAGAACAATGCGAAGATTGGATGTTGCATCCGTCCGCGTTCGATGAATCCAATGCGGTCTTTGGTCCGCCGTCCGGTATGACAGAAGACGAAGTGTACTCGCTCTGCGCCGCAACGATCGTCTGGGGTGGCTTTCCCGCCGTGTTGACGTGTTGGAAACCGACATTTGAACAAATTGACCACATGAAAGAAACAGGTCGCCTCTGGATTGCCACAATGGGTAAAGGCATGGTGCCAATCACCGTTTGTGCCAAGAACCCGTTAAACTACCCAGGTATCGATCTAAAGGGGTGAGATAATGAGTTTCAACGATGATAACAGAGTACCGTTTTTCGACGGATTCTTTCGTGGAGTGGGAATCACCGGATCGTTGGGTGTAATCGCAACCCTAGCTTTATATTTGTATTTATCCCCAATATTGAGCAAAGATGCTTTTTTACAGTTTTTGCCGATGCTTGGGTTTGATGCGTTTTGCGTCATCGTTAGTGCTTTGTGGTTTCACGGTAAGTAATGAGTAAGAAACCCAGCAAATGGAAAAGGCTTTCTGATAAAGAGCTTTTGAAATTGCTTCAATGCGGCAAGTATTCTACATGCCCGATTGAAGGAAAGGTTTTTAATCATCGAGGCAAAGAACTAAAACCGTTCAAAGGTCGAAAAGGCGAACATTTATTCGTTGTTCTATTTTTTAATGGCAATTATAGGCGAGGTATATCACTTGGGCGATTGATTTGGATGGATGCAACTAACTCAATTATCCCAAAAAATTGGCAAGTGCATCATCGCGACGAAGACCCCGCCAATAACGCTTTCGATAATTTGCTTTGTTTGCATCCAATTGACCATCAAAAATTGCATAACTCAAATTGTGATGATGTTCCTTTTTAATGTTTGATCGAATTAAATATAAGTTGCCGGAACCGACAATAACGCCGATCAACTTTCTGACCGATCAAGAGTTGTTTGCTGAACGCGGCGGCGAACTTCTATTTGATGTTGAATGTTATCGCAATTTCTTTCTAATCGGTTTTATGTCATTCAAAACCGGTCGCGTTTGTTTCGTTGAACGATCCGAACGGGAAGTCATAAACATCGAAAAGCTTCGATGGATAACGCAATCTTTCACATTGACCGGCTTTAACTCTAAGGCGTTCGATTTGCCCATGCTGTGGGCAGCTATTGCAAATTTCAATAACGGCGAATTGAAAGCAGTCAGCGATAAGCTAATTCTCGCGGGTATCCCGGCTTGGCGAGTTGAAAAAGAATGTAAGTTCAAACAATTTCGAACGGATACCATAGACTTAATGGAAGTCGCACCGGCAGCGCCTCAATTCTTAGGCTTGAAACAATACGGCGCGAGAATGCACGTTGATAAATTGCAAGAATTGCCGGTTGATCCTCATGCCGATTTGACCCATGAGGAAATGCAAAAAATCAAGCACTACAACGTAAACGATTTGTATATAACAGGCCACCTTCGTTACACGCTAAACGCACCAATAGAACTGCGTAAGACAATGGGTTCAATGTACGGGGTCGATCTTAGATCGTTGAGCGATGCACAAATCGCAGAAAAAGCAATTTCAGCGGAATTAAAAGCCAAGACTCAAATTGAAGCATTTGTGCCGAAAGTGCCCGGTGGAACACGATTCAAATATCGCAACCCGGTGTACGTTAAATTCTATACAGAGAAACTTCAACAGCTTCACGCTTCGATTCTTGCAACCGATTTTATTGTTGACGATCAAGGTAAAGTTCGTGTTGACGTTAACGGCCAATTGAAAGTAGCGACTAATCTTTGGTCTGTTAGAATTGGTCGATCCGTTTATCGTTTAGGTATTGGCGGTTTGCATTCATCCGAACAACGTCAGACATTTTTCAGTGATGATAAATTCACACTCTTTGATCGTGACGTGGCAAGCTACTACCCTGCAATCATCTTGAATCAAGATTTGTTCCCCGAACACATAGGACCGGCATTTTTGCAGACTTACCGTGATATCGTTGATCGACGTTTAAGCGCTAAGAAAGCGGGCGATAAGTCCGGTGCCAACTCGTTGAAGATTTGCATCAACGGTTGCTTTGGAAAACTTGGCTCGCGATGGTCTGTTTTTTATTCGCCTGATTTATTAGTGCAAGTTACGTTGAGCGGTCAATTATCGCTTTTAATGTTGATCGAAATGCTAGAATGGGTTGGAATCGGGGTAGTCAGCGCGAACACGGACGGGATCGTCATCAGGTGCCCACAGGGACGCGAGAGCGACTACCTAAGCGTTGTTCGCGACTGGGAACGTCTGACAGGCTTCGAAACCGAAGAAAGCCGCTACGCGAGCATCCATAGCCGCGACGTGAACAACTACATCGCCATCGGGGCGGACGGGGAGATAAAAGCAAAAGGCGCTTACACGAACGATTTATCGTTCAAAGATAAAAACCGCGAATCGTTAATGACTAATCCAAATGGAACAATTGTTACAGAAGCGGTTATGCAATATTTGAAAACATGCAAACAACCTAACCCAATTACAATCGAACAAACAATAACCAAATGTCGCGATATCAAAAAGTTTTTGTTCGTCCGCCGCGTCAAAGGTGGTGCCGTCAAAGATGGTATCTATTTAGGCAAGGTAATTCGTTGGTACATGAAAACAAACGAATTTGGCGACATTCGCAACGCCAGCGAAAACGCGGCAGGTATCAAAGCAATCGTTAGTGAGACAACCGGCGCTAATCCGTTAATGGATTTGACCGGTATGCCTCGCGATGTGGATTACGATTGGTACATTCGACGCGCCCACTCTATTTTAAAAGACGTGGGCTACTATTCATCGAACGAAGTTCAATTGGAACTGTTTTAAGGACCGGTGCCGTAAGCAGCGTTGGTTCGGTTGCCACTGATCGTTCCGGTGGGCGCAACAATATCATCAACGACATTATCTATAATCTGAGCGCCCGCCCCTGTACAATGGATATTGGCGAATCCGCCATATAACGACGGGGCTTTACCCTTTACTCGACAATTGCGGACGATTGTATTCTCGCCGGTCGAGTTGATTAACACGGTTCCGCGTTGTGATCCGCCGCTAGGTTGTGCGTCCGGGCCTTGACAAATATCGGGGTGCCATGTTTGGAAACCGTCGTAAGTGCCTTCAATTGTAATGTTTGGATTATCGGCGTTAACGATAATGCAAAATGGATTATAGGTCAGTTCGTCTAAAACGCCCTCTTGAATGACTCGATATCGCCGAACGGTTCCACCAAGTAGCATTGATGCGTCAGGGGGTTGAATGTTTGAGTTGATATTCATCAACGGATTGTTGATTGACCATGATCCGTTCGTGGGCCAAGTACCTGCTTGAAGTCGAATTGAAATATCTTCCATCAACCAATCGCCAGAACTGTTACAAGATATGCCGCCGTTCAAAATTCGAATGTCTTTGAATACTGAACCCGTCGAACGAAAAGTTTCGAGCGCCGCCGTCATAATTGGCGATTCAATTGTGCAATCCTGAAAGCCGCCGCGTGTCGAATCGGAAATCATCAAGAGCCATTGAATGTATTGCATTAAACCATCGGTCATGCGTGCGTTGATTCGTTCGGCCTTTGTGTCCGTACAATAGCTGATTGAAACGTGCCCTTGCCAAATATCGTAGGAATCAATATCGCAGACATAACCGTTGGTACATCCGTTTAGTGTTACGCCAAGCGGGTAACCTGAAGCCGATGGAAAAATTGTTTGCGAGCTTTGAGCGACCCGCATGACCACATCTGAAAAACCGAAACCCACCTTACGGGCATTGCCGCGAATCGTGAAATCTCGAATTACAATGCCCGTCATGTTGGATGCCGCGATCGACATACTTGCAACGCCTTTCGGGCTGAATACTTCGGTAACTTTTGCCCCTTTACCTTGAAGCGTCCAGCCATTTCGATTCGCAGTCTTAAAGTTGACAATATTCGAAAAAGCAAATCGCCCTTTGGGTATTTCAATGATTGCCTTTTCAGGCAACCACTCATGGTAAGCAGTGCCGCTATCTTCGGTATAAACATCGCCTAATACAAAATCGGTCATTTTTTTTGTATTGGCGTAATACACAGTTGCATATTCGGCGGCGGCAACAGACGGTGTATCAAGTGTTAATACGTTGTCGGCAATCGCTGTAATTTTAGCAATCAGCGACAAGGGCACAACTCGATAAACGTACCACGGCGAAAGACCCCGAATGAACCACGTCGAGCTAGACGAAACATATTGGTACACTCGCCCGTTTTCTTCATTCCATGCAATTTGAGCATTGGGTTTGCTCAAATCCGCATTCATTGTTGCTTCGTCCGCATAGCTCAACGCTGGCCAAGTTCCACCAACGCCAACCGTCCCAGGATTCCCGCGACCTTCCTCATTGCCAATTTCAACAATAACCGTGTCGCCGACTTTGAAACCGGGATTTTGATTAAGTGTCAATGTGTTTGATGCGGCGGGAATCGAACCTGTTGCTTTCAAATCTTTCAATCCGAAATCACGAAGATCAAATTTCAGATTTTCTGTATCAGAATGCAATTCCTTATCGGGGAAGAATTGGGCATCCAAGTTTCGATAACCGTAAGGATTGACAAGCGATTTTACCGCGATTTTTCCGGCTTTCGATTGAAGCCAAGCGTAATCCTTCCATCGCTTAATTTCAACTCCGTTGTACTTGAAATAAAAATCGAAACCCTCAACGCCGAAAGTGAAAACGATGTTTTCAGTTACATCTCTTGAAAACCCAGGATCAACGGCCTGAATCGCGGTCAAGTAATTGAAGGCATAAAGCTGAATCGATGTAGGCGAACCGGATTCCAAACCTTTCACAACCCCAATCTCTACTTGATCGATATTCGCGTTGATCGTAAAGAACAACGCTTTATCATCGCGTAATCGAAGATAAATAGTTCCCAATCGCATATAGGTTGAAACCTCTTGATCGCGAGATTGTTCAACCGTTCGCAAGTACGGCGTAACGTTGTTGTTGGTTGGGCATGAAATGTATTTGTTATTGGCACCGGGCGACCATGATGCCAAAGTGAAAACTTCAAGTGCGTCAGCATTACTCCAACCTGTATTCAAAAAAGCATCAATGCCAATCGCGCCGACCGCTTGTTTTTTGACTTCAACTTTCTTGATATCCAAAATATCTTCGATATTTTCTTCGGCTTTTTCGATCCGCGTTTGTGCCGATTTTGTCCATGTCGAGGCGCCAGTTTTAACGTAGAATTCATCAGTATCCAACGCATAAGCGAGGGTGTTGATAGCCGGTGCATTGTCGGCCAATAAAGCGGCTAACGTGGTGTAAGGTTTAGCCGGGAGTACGGCGGAGATTTCTTCAATAATTTTGGCTACTGTTTTCAAGTCGGTGCCAAGACGACTCACAAGCGTACCCGGTGACGCTGAACCATTTACGAAATCTTCGAGGGTTTGAGCATCAACGCTTGCATCTTCTAGCTGCTGTCTTGTTACGACTGTCATTTTCCAAATCCTTAAATTAAATTACCGTCGATATCAACAATCAAATCGATAAAATCATCATCGGCTTGATAATATCGATCGTCATAATTTATCGCTTTGACGTTAACGATAAAATTGATTGTTGATGATTTCTCATCAACTAAAAATGCCCGTTTACGATCGTTGCCGTTTTGCACAATTTCGTAAGTCGCTCTAGCGTAATAATCAGATTCCACCGACAACGGCATTGCCAGCGACGATGCAAGAATAACTTGATTAGCTAACGATCCAGCCGTTATAGCTCGCGACGAAATACTACCGTCCGGCAATTGCAAAAAGATTGTATACGATTCACCAACTTCGAAAACAAAATCTTGCGATAAGGTTAGCGTTAAGCCATCTTGCGAGATAACTTCACCGTCGAACGTATTAGGGCGAGTGTTGTCAGCAACTAGGATTCGTTCGTTAAGTGATAAAATTGAAGCCTCTTGCAAAGCATCAAATTCAATAGCGCAGTTCTGATATTGCAACTTGTTCCACAGCCTGTGGGCATGAAAATAAGCTTGCAATTTATGCTTAACGCCGATTTGCGCAACCTTCAACGGATTAACGGCGGATTGATCCGAAGGCAAATAGAAATGGACTTTCGCGCCGTCGCTATCGTCAACGTATTCCAATTCAACGCCGTCTTTGTCTTCAGATATGCCAAATGTCAATGTTCGGGTTTCGGTTCGCGGAATCTTATTCCGATGATTGAACAGCAATGAACTGTTTGCCGTTTCTTTCTCGAAAAACAAACGAATTACACTGCCTTGACGGAAAGCGTTGCAATGAACGCATTCAGCTATAACACTCATCGTTTCTTCGAATGTGAATTCTTCATCGTCGAAGGTATAATTAAATTCTATTGCTTTGGATGTTCCGAAGTAGGCTTCAATCGCGTCTTGTGTTGCATAGAAATTATCAACATCGATTTCCGATATGTTTCGATTGCCAATCTTCGAATCAAGGCAGACAAAACGCATTATGTCGGCAAACTTACTAGTAGTTCCGTCAACATACGCGCCGCCGGGCTGTTTGACGGGAATTACACGACTTGCCAGCATATTCAATTTACGATCTTGAATTGCAATTGAACCGACATTTGCGTAATTTACAACTCGAATAGTTGTGATATCGCCGAAATGCGAAGCGGTTATGTCTTTAACCGCCAACAATGATTCCAATTTAACTTCGTCGCTTACCTCACCGGTCCAACCTAAATCGGTATTACTATTACGTTTTACCTTAACTTGAACACGTCCGCTAAACGGCAAGGTTGTTTTCAGTGTAACGCCTATCCGACTGCGACTATTGGCAGAACCTTGCAATAACATTGTTTTTACATAAGGCGAACCAAATGGAACATCGTTCAAATCAACCTGTTGAACTTCCGCTTGCACCCAAACAGCTTCGGCGTATTGATCGGTTCCGTCGTCCTTGAACAAACCTTGTTCGGCTATAATATTGCAATAAACTTCGTCAACATCTTCAAGTACGAACGGCCCTACACTTCGATCGCCGGGTGTTATAAAGTACATCCCGCCAACGTTAGGCGTTCCGCTTGTCGAAAAGTTCGTCCAGTAACCGTTTACCGACGTTGGATCGTTCAAGTAAACATTCGATGAATCAACACCTGCAATATCGTAAATCCCATCTGTGTTAAAACTCCCGTATATTTCAAACTTTTCACCAACTTGAAAAAAGTCTGTAAACGAAATATCAGGCAAGGCTGAATTTTCTTTTACGGTATTGTCAACCTCAATTCTACCATCGGGATAGAACAACATTCGAGAATTTGAATAGAGTGCTGTTGTGTTCGGCGCGAATAATTTTTGACCGTTGACCGCTTGGAATTTCTTGGCATAGACAAACGGTTCGTCAATTGCTTTGCCCACAGTGATTTGTGGAGTGCCCGAATTCGGGCTTGTGTTCGGCCCATAGATTTCGAGGCTAGCTTGTGCAATCATCTCGATTTTTGTTTCATCTTCGCGAATATCGCTTATTTCATACTCACCGCGACCAACACATAAATAGGCGAATTCGGCTTCCGTGTTGTTTCGATATTCGATATGCGGATTGGTTAGCAAGTCTGGAATTGAACGAACTGTGCCGAAGATTTCAGGAATGCGTTCGTTCAATCGTTCACGATTGGATCGTTGAGATAATCCGTTGTTGGGCGAACCCGCCGTTGGGATTTTCCGTTGCGCTGTTACTTGATCGCTCTTAGATTTCTTGCGACCCGCTAGCAGAATAGTTGCGACGTTGGCGGCTAGAACCAGCGCGCCAATCGCAAACAATCCAGCGGGATAAACGACAACGATAATGTGCCCTTCGAGTTTGTTCAAGTTCCAAACATCTTGTTCACATTTAATCGGAATAATGTTTTCTTCGCCAACATGATCTTGATAAACAACGGCAGTTTCCGGCCAAGTTTCAAAGTGATGATACAGGAAATCCCCAACTTCTGATATTTCGTTAAATATCAGATCGGCAGTCGGATCAATTGAATTTCTTCGTATCGTTACTTGAGTCATTTGTAATAGCTAATTCGACAGTAAGTTAGTAAAACGTTTACATCTTCGAATTGAACGCCGTTTTCAGTTAAATGTAATATTTTGCCATTAAGATAAATGCCAGCGTGCGGTAACGCTCTTGGCGATTGAATCATTGCAACGCATGGGGATTCAGGGGTTCGAAGTTTGATTCTTTCTCTAATTCGCCTTGTATACTCGCCGTCTTCGCCGTCAACAAAAGCTTGACAAATCCCAATTATCGATTCGCCGGTTAAATCTAACCAGACTTCCGAAACGAAATGTGAACAATTGTATCGCGTGAAATCGTATTCGCGATCCAAGTATTTATCGACTGTAAATTTCATCAGTGTCCCGCAACAGATATTGCAAGTTGCCGAATCGATCTAGCAACTTAACTGCAACCTCGCATTGCTTCAAACCTTCCGTGATTGGAATTAACGATTTCAAAACCTTATCCACTATAGGAACCCTCGCAACATAGGGAATCGATCGATTGAATAAACCTCACCTGTTCTGTTGATGTTAAGCGAAGGTGCTTTAGCTTCGAACTTGGCACCTGTTTTGTTAAATGTTATTTCTGTGATTTCAAGTGATACCGGACCAAACATCGGAACGCTTAAATCATCACTTCGATAAGTTCGATAAAGCAACGTCGGCTTTGTCGCGAACCCGTTGCCAGCTTGAACCAAATCAAGTTCTGTGGGCAACACTTCGCCTAAATCGCCAATTTCAATTTCAATTGCATAATCCAAGTCGTCTTCTGTTGACGATTTGGATATTTGCAAAGGATAATAGTCAAAAGTTACAACGGCGGTAGTTTCAAGTGTTGCGGTCAACCCGTCAGTTTTATTTCGCACAACCCGATAGATTTTCGAAAAATCAGGATGTGAAATTTCAATCGTTTCAAATTGAACAATTGTTGATTTCGAGTTTAGGAAAAAATCAACTAGACTCACGGCAAATACCAATCGACATTCGTTAACTGTTCCAGCGCGTCAAGAACGCCCGAATCTTGACTATAAAAAAGTAAAATCATTTCATCAAAATCCGAATCGTAGATCGGCACAACTTCCAATCGAGCGGATAGGCGATACATTAAGCCTTGATGTTCGGAAAGTCTTAAACTGTCAGCTACAAACTTCGCGGTAAACTCTTGCAAGTAGGGTTGATCTAAAAGTAGATCAATCGTGAACGGCGATGCCCCGCGATCGGTTTCAAAATTGTAGAACGCGCGAAAGTATTGATAGTCTTCACGGTTCAATGTCCATTGGCATTCAACGAACGAACTAGCACCGACAACATCACGGCGGCTACGTGTTAAACCGCCTTCCAATTCAACCGCGACAACTTCATTTGCCAAACTGTAGACATAGCCTGATGATTCAGGTAACAATAGCAATTTAGCCATTATCTACGCCTTTCGGTTTTGGTGTTTTGTGCAAACGATTTTGAAACCTTACTATTCGGGTTTCTCAATTGGTTTGCCACGGCGCGAGGCGCTTCGTTTCTAGCCGCGTCTAACGCAACTTCGCGGGCGATAATTCTAACATCGGTTGCCGATAGTCGCTCAACAGAAATTTGGCTTGAACCGTAATTTTCAACCGTAACGTTCATGTTACTGCCACCCGAACCAATAACAGGGGTTGGCATGGTGGGCATCGCTTGCCCATTACGCATCGCCTCAAGCAACGGGCGGTATTGCCTCGCAGGTCCGGCAGGGACAACAAATTCTTGACCGTGAACGACCCCGGCGACTTTGTTCGTTGGCAAATCGCCAGTGTAACCACCACCCGCAAAGCCGAACAGCCCCCCACCCCCACCGCCCACGTTAATGCTCGATGCCGCGTCCGCGACGGCATACAGCCTAGATATCGCATTATTTGCGAAGTCGCTTACGGCGGCCATCGCCGAAGCCATAGCGGACTGAATAGCGGAAGCTATTCGCGATCCCGATTGCTCGCCCGCGCTGCCCACAGTGGATAGGTGTTGAGAGCCGCTAACACCGAAGGCAGCCGTGACTTGTTGAGTCGCTGAAATCGCAGGTCCGATTTGCTGAATCGCGTTCGCCGCGCTGGACGCGGAATCTTCCATCGTATCGGCGGCAGGCGCGGCTTGTTGCAACGATTGATTAGCCCCTTGAATGCCTAGTCCCATTTCAATCGTCGATCGAGAGAAGTTTTCAGTTGCCAACGCCGATTCGAGGATTTTGACTCGAAACTCATCGGCAAACTGACTGCTTTCTCGCAACGCCGCGCCAACCAATCCACCTTTACCACGAAGGGTTTCAACAGCCGCATTGAATCGAGCTAGTTCGTTGTCGACGGGTGAAGCAACGGGGTTTTCGCCTCGCAACGCGCCTGGATTTGGTTGCATTGACTGTTTAACTTGTTCTTCTAATTCAATCCGCTTGAATGCTGCCGAACTAGCGTCACGTAAGACGTTATCCCAAAACGCTTTATTCGATTGAGACATTTCAAGTTCGTTGCGGATTGCCGACGCTTTCCAATCGTCGAAGAACTTGTGGAGCGTGGGTGTGGCTTCCCGAACATTGCTTTTCAGGCTAAGAAAGGCTTTTTCCATTGTGCCTTTTTTTGGGTCGAAGCCTATACCTTTACTCAACGATTCGGCAACCTCTGCAAACCCTTTAGATGCGGCAAGGCTAAACACTGACGATAGTTTTGCCATTGCGGCGGAAACTTCGCCCAGCTTTTTTAGAACCAAATCAATTGCTTCAAGCAGTTTAATAAACGGCTTGTCGACAACGGCTGCGATTGCAGCAAAGGTATCTAAGGCTGCGTTTTTGATCGTTAGGAATGCGGCAACGAAAGGTTCAGTGAATATGTTTTCAGGTGCAAACTTTTGAAAGCCTTGTGCGTCTTTCTCAAACAAAGCATTGCCAAAGGCTTCCCCGAAACCTTTGGCTGTTGCTATCAGTTTTCGAATAACATCCTGAATAGAAGTGGCAAAACTAATAATGTTGTCGTAAGCTTTTTGCGCACCTTCGGCACTAAATATATCTTGAAAGATATCAATACCTGTGACCGCCGAAATCAATTCGGGAATCCGACCGGCTAACACACCGACAACATCGCTTAGAGTTGTAACACCGTCCGACGATACTTTTATCTCATCGGCGAAGAACGCAAAATAACCCGTTGTAATCGCTAGAACGCCACCGATCGATGCAATTAATGTCCCCAATAGACCAAGTACCGCAATCAAACCGGGTAAAGCCAATGTTGCCAATGCAACACCGAAAGCCCGCACCCAATTTATCACTGTGGGCAGATTGGCGCTAAGCCCGTCGATGAAACTGATTATACTATTTGATATACCTGTTTTTTGGTCCAACGCTCCAAAAAATTGAATAATGCTATTTCGCATTTGGGTAAGCGATTGACCGATTGTTTTCGGCAGGCTGGCAAAATCCCGATCGACCTTTTCTTTGAGAGCTTCGAAAGCATCGACTAGGATTTGAGCGCTAATCGCCCCGTCCTTTGAAGCGTCAAAGATTTCAGCGCGACTAATGCCAAGAGCGCTAGATATGGCATTGATTAGGTCGGGTATGTTTTCAGCGGTTGTTCTGAATTCATCACCGTCCAATTTACCTTTGTTAAACGCTTGAGATAGTTGAAGCAACGTTTGACTAGCTTCGTTCGTATTTGAACCCGCGAGCGTTAAGGCTTTGGCGACCGTCTTTGTAATGTCAAGGCTTTGCTGTTGACTTTTACCAAGACTGGACAACGCACCGTCGAATCGACGATAGCTTTTTGCCAAATCGTCAACCGGCACGCGGGCTTCCTGTGCAACATCGAACAGTTGACGTGTCAACTCGTTCAATCGCTCTTGAGAGGCAATCGCGTCTAGTTGACCATCCGGCGTTTCAACGTTTGCCACAGGTCGAAGTTTGTTTTGCGTTTCTTTGAACGTATCAAGTTTGCTTAAACCAGCAACGGCACCACCGACAAGAAAACCGGTTGCAACAATAGTCCGCAACGCGCGAGCGCTCTTGATAGAGTTTGATTCAAAACGTTGTAATGCGATGTTAGATCGATGTAACGCATTCAATAAAGGGCCGAACGAAGTGGCGTTCATCCGATTCAAAGACGAACTGGCACGATTGGCAGAAGACGAAATGCGATTGATTGTTACTGAAACGTTTCCAAGATTTCCAGTGGACGCGATGTTCAACGATTGCTTTAATCGCTCGATCTTGGCGTAAGTGCTATCAGCCGAACGCCCGATCGTCTTAATCTTACGATCAATGCTTTTTTGAATTTTGTCGCGGACAACAATATCGATCGACATTATAGATTAAGCTTTGCTTTTGCTAGTTCGTTTTGACCGGCATCAATGCCTTTTTTCACAAAGCCCGGCATACTACTTTGAATGTTGATATCTTGGATGTAGTCTAACCCGTTACTGATATGCAACGGAACGCCATAACGTTTACCTTGAATGATAATGTTGCCCACAGTCAGCGTTTCGGCGGACGACGCGGCGCGAGTTGAACCACCCTTGCCCGGCACATGGGGCGGCAAGTTTGTGAAGTTTGGATTGTCGTAAGCAACTTGCCAGTTCGAAACAGCTAAGCTTGTATCGACCGGCATATTTCGAACGATTGCTTCCAAGACTGCTTTCGCCACGTCTTTGGCAATATCGCTTGCCGCTTTAGGCAAGTCATGCCGCAAATCATCCATTTGCCTTGACAGTCTTCGCAAACTCATTTTTTCTTTTTTCGTTCTTCCTGCAATTTGCGATATTTCAAATACGCTTCATCTTGTTTGCGTATAAGAAAAACCAAATCGTGTTCTTCCTCACTGTTAAAGTCGTAATGACTTGCATAGTTCAGAATTGCAGTTATCGGTATAACACCTTCCCCGAAACCAATTTGACGTTCGCTGCTCAACTCCCAAAAAGCATCTAAGTAAAAACTCAAATGCTTTTCAAGAGTTGGAGCGTTCAAAATACTATCGGGTAATCTCTCACCCAACCGTAAGCATTCGTCAATCAATCGCTGTTCTTTAACAGGATCAATTTTTAATTGGTGTTCGAGGAAGGAAACGAGTTTTTTGCATCGGCTTCCAAGGCTTCACTTTGGAAGTTTTCGAGTCGCGTTGCTTCGCCGACGATCATATCGAACAAGTCCGGCAATGCTTCAAACAGTTTAATTGCGTTCTCGCGAGTGAACGGCATATACGTTTCTTTGATCGTTCCGCTTGGAACTTCATTGATATTTTCGATATACTCCCACTCAACCAAACACGTTTCAACAAACGCTTCACGCAACGCTTTGATTTCCAAATCTTGCTTGTTACCGCGAATGACGCGATTTTTCTTTCCTAGCGTTGCGTAACGTGCCGAGAACTTTTTGTTGAATTGCGACATTCGCAAAATTCGCATTCTTGCCATTGTGCCATCATCGTTTTCGATGATATCAACCCAAGTGCCTTCCTGTTCTTTTTGCTTATCTGTCTTAAATGCTTTTGTTAAACTTCCCATTTCATTCTTTCTGGATTACTGGATTACTGGATTGAATTACCGGATTACGAAACCGTTGCCATTGCAACGTCGGGCAAATATGCAAAGTAGGTTGCGCTCATGGTGTAACCGTTTGCGTTTTCCGCACCGCTTGTTTCAACCGGCAGTTTGATTGGATTGTCTTTTTCAACATTCAAACGACCGCCGCCCAAAGACAAAAGCGGAATGTCGTATACGAATCCTGCATTGTCTTTCGCCGCAATAACATTGAAACCAACGTCGGCGTTGTTCTTCACGGCGCGAACCGCTTCGACCGTCGAAAAGTAGGCTTCGATTTCCCCTCCCGCTTCGAAATCGCCAACATTGATATCGAACGAACCAAGTGTGGCGATTGCCTTCAAGCCGGTTGCGTTGTTATTGATGGTAACGGAAGCTTCCATTACCTTCGCATACAACGATTTCGGTGTTGCCTTCGCTGGATCACTCACAAACAATCGTAATTGATAGAGATCATTGGACGCATTGTAAGCAGTTTCAACGGGAAACTTGGCATCGCGATTGCCGGGCTTCAATCCGTCTGTTCCTGTTCGCAGTTGGTTGTCAATGGCGACGAACGAGAGTTCTGCCGTCAGTTTTTCAGCCGACGTTAAATTAAGCGTCAATTCGTTTGGAACGGCACCGACAAGGTATTCGCCTTGAACGCCGTTTTCATCCATGCCAAGCGTTCGTTCGAGTTGGTACGATCGACGCTTAATTAACGTCGTATCTTTCTCGTTTCGAATGTACGAACCGAAATATATTTGAATGGTTTCGCCAGCTTCGGCGGCTTCCGTAACGGGGGTCCACGTTGGTTCTCGCAACGTCAAAGCGGTTGCGGAAATGGCATCAATTCGAGCATAGCCGGGGGCATTGGCATCAAATCGAGTTGCCGCCGAATCACCACCAATGAAAATCCATTCGCCAACATGAAAACCGTCATCAATGAAACTTCCGGCAGTTCGCGTCAATGTCAGCAATTCACCAACCGTGAAAACGATACCGGCGACCGCATCGGCGAATTGATACCCGACAATTTCCAGTTTAGTGTTAGCGGTTGCTGTTTCGTTAACAAGTGTGCCGCTAACGGTCAATTCATCAACCGATATCGCAGTAACGACCATATCGGCACGATTATTTTCAGCGTTCGTCATTCCCGACATTTTCAGAATGTGACCGACCGCATACTTGGCACCATGACCCGCGCCTACATTGATTTTGCTACCAGCCGCAACAACGTCAACGACAGTGATCGTTGAGGTTGCTTTATCGTTCAGCGGGTGAGTAGAAACCCGTTCCCTCGCGTCAGCGAAAAAGAACCCTTGCATAAGCCGCGTAAGACCACTTTGCGTGATATCCTGTGTAAATCCGCCCGACGCTTCCAAGTCCGTAACAACGCCTTTCTGACGTTGCCGTGAGGCGTTAATCGGGTTGCGAGCAACCGTTGTTACCTCGCCGCCAAAATCGCTGAATTCGTTCGGGTCAAGCGGATACCACTTACCGCCATCTTCATCGCCGGAATCGGGAACCGCATCGGGAAGCTTACCAATGCAATCTTCAAGCGCGTATGACAACCCAACAACATTGGAATCGATTTTGAATTGTTCGCAAGCCATATTGAAAATCCTTAGTTAATAACGGAATCGTATTCGTATTCCGCCAAGACGTTTGAACGGAAATGGGTTTCTTCTGGATTTAGATCGACGATTATTGCGTTTCGAAACCAAACGCCGCAATTCGTATTCTCTTGAACGAAACATCTTTCAACAATTAAATTCAATCTATCGATATCGACAGACTGAAAAGCCGTTTTCGAAAAATACAATTCAACCTTGACCATCCCCCTAGTGTTGTAATGAGTGCCCACAGCTTGTTCGCGTCCGCCTGTTAGGCTTTTTTGACGCTTCAAAACATTGGTCAAATAAAATCGTAACCAGTGTTCGCCGCTATCGCTCAAATCAACTTTTTCAATGTTCTGCCAAAATATCTTTGGAACATAAACATTGTTTGAACCTCGCTTTTTAAGATTCAACGGGGGAACATCGCCGAATCCGTTTGTGCAATAATCGGTAAACCGATCATTGAACAATTTGCGTATTTCGTTTTGTGCTTCGGCGTTGTTAAATGTCATAATCCGAATTCGATCATGTAAATAATAACGTTGTCGAATGGCTGAATCGGATCAATCGCATTTACAACGAGTTCACGATTTTGCCACAATACAATATCTTTTAGTTTCGGGTCAAAGTCCGTTCGGTACATAATACCGTTAACGTTGCCTTCGTTTCGTTCAGTTGCTTTCAAGTATCGTAACAATTGCCGATCTTCAAGATTGTCCGGCAAAAAAACAATCTTAACATCGCGATTGCTAGTTGATCCTCGCGTTACCTCCCAAGGCTTATTGGGATCGACAACGGTATCATTCGAAATGATTTTCCAAATTGCGTTCGGTTCTGGAATGAATTCGTCGATTAACTCAATAGCCATTTCGATAAATTCAAGTGTTAACGGGTTGGTTGCAATGCTGGACGTTGCTTGCTGTTTGAACCCGTTGAAAAATTCTTGGAATGTTACGCCAGTCACGGTTGCGCCTCAAAATTGAGGGTTTCGCCTTGATCGTTTAGCCAACTGTGGGCAAGCGGTCGAGTCGTACGGTTGTGATGCAAAACGACAACTTGAACATCGGGTGTACTGGAAATTGGATTTGGGTCAATGGTCAAACCGTTAGTTTCATCCGCCGAAAAATTAAACGTGTAGCGACCACCACCCCTTGGGGTTGCTGTTTGATCGGCGATTGGAATTTCGGCGGCATCGTCAATAGAAACCTCACAACTCAATTGCGCAGCGTCACCGTCAACGGGTTGATTCGTCAGCCGGTTAAACGCGAATACCAATATTGTTTGTGCAAGATTTCGATACATAACTTACTCGGCAACAACGTCGCGAACTTCGTAATCGTGAACGGGGAAATTGACACTATCGTCAGTTGTCAAACCTACTCGCGGAACGGAAGCGGGATAGTAGTGCAAAATCTTCGAATTAACAGTATCGAGATATGCAACATACTCACCATCGCCGTTCGCAACAACAGCTTGCGAGGACTTCGCGGCACAGGTAACTTTGCGACCGGACGTATCACCGGCAGCAAGCGTAAAATCACCGGGAGCCATCGCAACTTGCGAAATCTTTTGACCCGCACCGGTTCCCATATTGGTATCAGCATTGGCAAACGATGTGCATCGTTACCGGATGCAAACTCCACAGGGGCAAACGAGATTAAGCTTTCCATTTTCGATTAAGCCCTAAGTGTTTTTTTCCAACCGCCGCCGCAACAAGAACCCTTGACGGTTAACGGCTTGAGGAAT
>Ga0210043_1000799_pt1 | contig 31464 bp, 38 predicted proteins | sample CryGeymet201501t_FD_183990 | JGI IMG/M metagenome (GOLD analysis project Ga0210043, IMG submission 183990) | Groundwater microbial communities from Crystal Geyser aquifers in Utah, USA - Crystal Geyser metaG 2015-01t (SPAdes) (version 2) | ecosystem: Environmental > Aquatic > Deep subsurface >... | reverse complement strand
ATTTCTAATTTCTTCAAAAAAAAAATCAAAAATTATCAACAATAATAAATATTATTTATTTTTTTCTGAAATTATTTTATAATCTAAATATATACATCAACGTAACATTAATTAATAATTTGTATAAATTTTATTATTATTTAGAGTTATTAAAAAATGACACTGGATCAGAAACTACTAGTTGCTATTTTGGTATTTGTTGTATTGTGTTTCCTAATTCTGCTATATTTCTTCTATCAAGTTTGGATGTGCAAGGATGGATTTTGCGGAACAAATGTAGGATGGTTATGGACTTCAAGAAGTAAACCATAAATACCTTAACAAAATATAATATTTAATTAAACATTAATTTAATATTTTTTTTATCTCGCGAAACTATTTTCTCTATGAAAAATAATTAATTCGGGTGAACCATTTTTTAGATAGTTGAAAAAAAATTTTATAAATTTAATTTTTTCATTTTTTTATTTTTCATTTTTTAAAATTTTTATTTTTTCATTTTTTGAATTTTTCATTTTTTCATTTTTTGAATTTTTCATTTTTTCATTTTTTGAATTTTTCATTTTTTCATTTTTTAAAATTTTTATTTTTTCAATTTTTCAATTTTTCATTTTTTGATTTTCTAAAAATTTATTTTTACAATTATAACAAATTATCAATATAATTATATTTTAACCTATTATGAAAGTGAATTCAAAATAGATAAAATGGATAAATTATTATTGAAAAAACGATTTCCGCATCAAATGATACCAATTATTCCTCCAAATAAAAATATACTATGTATTAAGTATTTAAATATAATGGATGAAAATGAAATATCACTTATATCTGAATATCTTCAAGAATATTTGAATTTGGATAAAACAAAAAATATAAAAATAATAAAATTTAAAAATGAAAAATTTGTAAATAAAATTTATAAAAGAATATCACAAAAAATTAATAAAGCACATATTTTCCCATCATTAATTACACTGAATAATGAAGGATACCAATGCAAATTAGTGGATCCTGAAATTCGGGTAGTACATTATCCAACAGGATTTATTCGTCAAAAATATAACGATATATTAAATGATACTGCTGTGCACTCTTGTAAAGAGCCTAAGGTATCAGATACTGCTGTGCACTCTTGTAAAGAGCCTAAGGTATCAGATACTGCTGTGCACTCTTGTAAAGAGCCTAAGGTATCAGATAACCTAACACGACGAACAATTAAAAATTGTTCTAGTAATCAAACTAATTTTGACTCGGATAATGCTGTGTTATCGGATGATAATACAAGATTATTACAATTAATATTGCATATTAATGATACTCATGGTAAAACAAAAATAATTTATAATGATAATATTTTAGATGAAAATATAATAAATGAAATTACTAGTATATATTTAATTGATCGCACTAATATAAATCTACATGAAACAATATCAAATACTGATAAGATAATAATGTATATAAATTTGTATTATGAAAAAATAAAAAACTGAAAAATAAAAAAAATTATAAATTGAAAAATAAAAAAATAAAAAATAAAAAAAATTATAAATTATTTTTTTTCAACCAATTAAATCTGGGCTAGTACTAGTTTTAGCTGGTTTTTTAAGTAATTGTTGCATATTATTATTTTTAAAAACAACAGAATTAATTTGCGGATAAACCATCATAAATGATTCGATATAATTAGTAATAGCCATTTCTCCATTATCAATTATTTTATCCATTAAATCGTGTGGTATATCAAATTGTGTCGATTTCAAATTGAGTGTATTAATTACAACAGTTCGATTCCAATAACCAGTTCTAATACTAAGGTTTTCAATTTGGAATAATAATACCTGAATAAGTGTTTTAATATATGTTGCTATATTTGAAATATTATCAATATTGTTTCCTAAATCAAAATTAGTTTGATTTAGGTTTTTATCTGAATTAGTTTGATTTATGGATTCATCCGAATCATCTAGTGATGCATTAAATCCATGTAATTGATCATCAAAATAACATTTAGATACAAGTTTAAATCCAATAGTTTGATAATTTTCAAAACTATCTTTAAATACCGGGCTGTATCTACTATTATAATCATCTGAATCAAATATCCATATTGGGAAATTAGCAATAACACCACCATCAGTATATATTTTATTATTATATTTTACAGCTTCGAAAAATAATGGAATTGATATTGATATTCGTACAGCTAATCGAATCGGCATATCAGGAGTCGTTTTATAACTGAAATATTCAGTAGAAAAAGTATTTAAACAAGTTCCCGTTATTACCAATTCCATTTTATTAAAATCATATAAATCTATAAATGTGGCATCCTTATATCCAATATGATCTGCAATAATATCACCTAACCAATCATAAAATATATCACCTTTATATAAACCAAAATTCTTTAAAAATCTATAAGAATTTCTAATAAATCCCCAATTACTATCAATAAAATCTGTAAATTTAATTGTTCTTATTAATCGTTCAATATCTAATGGATTAACACCAATAGCTATTAATGTCGCCATAATAGCACCTGCTGAAGTACCAGCAACTTTAGTAATTTGTTTTAGTATGCCATAATTCTCTAATATTACTGGAATTCTAGTAAATCCAACTATTCTGGCACCACCACCCTCAAATACTAAGTGCTTAAAAGGAAACTTATATTGAATTTTAGTTTTATTACTCATTTATGTTTATAATATATCATTCCATATAACTATAATTTCGAATACTATATTATAATAAAAAAAATCAATCTATAATAAAATTATATTGGATAGATAAATTTTTAAGTATCGTTGTCATACATAATTCCTTTTGCCGAAATAATTTGTCGTTCAGGAAAAATATCATAATATAATTTTCCAAGTGTTTCAGTATCAAATATACTTTTGTCCATTTGATCCCATAATGATGATTTTTTTTTGATTGCTGATTTATATATGTCATACCAATCAACATCAGTTAATTTTTGATTAATTGTATTTTTCACCCGATAATAAGTAATATAAATATTGGTTAAGAAATATTTAAATAATTTAATATCTCTATTAATCATATTATCTAGTAAATCTTTTATTTGTTCTCTTTCTAAATAATCATAATGAACATATTGTAATGCTAATTTAGTAAAATTTCTATTATTATATATTGCCATGAAAACATTAAAATAATTCGGATAATTATCTCTAATTAAAAGAATATGTACTAAATTATTATTACGTGGATATATATTATTAATACGATTTAAAGTATCAAATAAATTCACATTAGGATTAGTAATTCTACTTAATATGTCAAATTTTCGATATTCCCATAAATAAAGCAATACTTGATAAAAATTATTACATAAAATATTAATATCTATTAATGATATTAAGTCTGGATATCTATGAAATAATTCATAAAAACTTATTGAATGAGATGCAAATTTATATATTATATTTGGATATTGTGTGAATATTTCATTTAATTTAGTCAATAAAGTAAAATTAATCCAAATATTTAATTTATATTGAGGAATGTTATTTAAATTATTTACTGCATCATTAATAATTAATTCTGTCATTTTTCTATGTATATATATACCACATATAATAATACCAAACATTATTAAAATTATATAAAGCTTACCAGTACAAATGCTAAATGTTATTACAATCATAATTAATAAAAATATCATAGCAGCACAACCACCGGTGTGATCATCATACATATCATTATTATCCATATTGTAAAATTGTACACGGTTGTACAAGGTTGTACAAGGTTGTACAAGGTTGTATATATTAATCGTATCTAATTAAAATTAATTGTATCTTATTTATATCCGAATAAAAAATCAAAAAAAAATATCTAATAAATTATTATATTTTTTTAATTGGTACCTGAACTACCAAATCCATCAGTACCTCTATTAGTATTAGATAATTCAACATCATCTTCAATAATAGTTATATTTTCTGATGAATATAATTCAATAATTAATTGACCAATTCTCATATATGGTTCAACAATAAATCCTTCATTGGATGTATTATAGAGAATAATTCTAATTTCATCCCGATATGATCTATCAATTACACCAGCCATTACCTGAATACCATTTCTTAATGCTAAACCAGATCTTGGGGCAAGTCTACCATATTTACCTTCATCTAATTCATGAATTATAATACCAGTGGGAATCATTTTGCGTTCATATGGCATAATTACTATTTTATTTTCAATATTTGCTCGAACATCCCATCCAGCTGATTGTTCATCAACTCTCAGTGGCATACAATTATCATTTAATAATTTAAGTTTCATTTTTACTAATATTTCTTTTATAATTTATTTATGCGATATATAATTTTATAATATTTTTATAATATTTTTATGATTTATAAAAATTATTTTTAAAATTCAAATTTTTTTTTTGAAAATAAATCAATTTATTTTATATTAATAGCTATTTAAATTAATAAGTTAGTATGGATACTATATATGAAAAATTAATATATAAAATTCGAAAATTACCAACTATTAAAATGGTATATTCAGAATATAGAATGTTCGCAACTGTACCATTAAAAGATATTAATCATTATGTAACTAAACAAATATATGATAAATACCCAGAAATTAAAAAACATTTTGCCAATCAATTTCCAAATTATAAAATGAGATGTTCAGTATTAGTTACTGATATATTTGAGAATAGTTCTTATAATGGCAAATTACATAATGTTCCAATTAGTGATACTCCATATATTATTGAAAATATACCTATTGTATTTTATGATAGTACACATAATTATAAATTTGAAAATAGTTTAAATAATTTTATATTAGAATTTCTAAAACAATATAATTCATTTTCGGATGAAAATATTGATCACTTTATTCAAAAAAAAATAAAAAAGGCACATGAATTAATGTATAAATTTAATAAATATATTAATAATGATGTTAAAAATGCCGCTGATTAATTATTAATTTTTTTTTGATTAATTATAATCCTAATCCTAATTTAAAAATAGGTAAACATGACAACTATATATATAAAATTAGCTCAAATAATTAAACAATTACCTAAAATAAAATATTTAGATTATCCTCCACCTTTGCCTATGATTTGTGATAATATATATTTAAAAGATAAAAATCATCATGTGACACAGCAAATTTATTTAGAATATCCGGAAATAAAAAATTATTTTCCAGATAGTTTTCCTATATCTGAAATGCGTTGGTCATCAATAATAACAAATATATTTGATAAACATAAACATAATGTTCCAGATAATCATTGTAATTATACTATTTATGAAATACCCATTATATTTTGTAATTCTCGTTTTATATATAGTAATCCTGATTTAACTAAAATAAATTTAAACCTGTATATAAAATACTTTTTATTAGAATTAGCACAAAAATATGATCAAATAACAGATGAAAATATTAATGATTTAATAAATAAAAAAATAAAAAGGGCTCATAAATTAATGTATCATTTTAATCAATATATTAATAATTCTGTTAAAAATGCAGCAAATGAAGAAATAGTATAATTAAGTATTTACCTAAATTTAATCTGAATGAAAATTAGGTTAGATAGTTATAAATTTTTTCAAAAGTGTAAAATTCTATACCTCTACCTGGGATTGCTCGTAATGCTCTAATCATAGTACCCGTGAATAATAGTTTAGGTTTTTTTAGTAAATATGATAAATTTTTATCAAATAAAACAAATTTATCATTACTTTGATATTTAGTAACTATGACATCTACTGGATTACTGCAAATAGTTGATATAACTCCTGCTGTCGATCCAGCTAAAAATACCGAATTAATTGGTATATTTTCTAATTTATTTTCGAAATATTTTTTGAGAGACATATAAGATATAAATGTTATAGAATGTGATATAATAGTTTTAATAGCTAAAATATGAACACCTTTATACATTAATATAAAATTGGATAGATTATTTTTATTTTGTATTTTAATTAATTTTTGATTATCAAATGGTGATAAAATAAATGCCGAGATAGTACCTGTAATACATCCTGATAAAATATTAGTAGTATTCGGATGATTTTTAAAGTAATTCAATTTAATAAGATAATCATTGATAGTTAAATATAATCCATATCTGGCAATACCATCAGGTAATTTATGCCATAATAAAGAAGGCATTCCTCTATACAATGTAGTAATTTTATTAAAATTATTTAAATTTCTATTTAACACAAAATGATTTTTTATACATGATATAAAAGTTTGATCATTTAATTGCATTTTACACTTAATATATTCAGTTGGATAAATACTCATTAAACTAACTCCACTAGCACACATACTAGCAAATGATCTATATATTGCATCATTTTTAGAATTCATAATTATACTATAATATATTTCTAAATAATATATATATTATTATATTTTGATAAGTAATGATATTCAAAAAAATTTGAAAAATTATTAAATATTTTTAATAAAAAATAAAATATTATTAATTAATATATTCAAAATATATTAAAAATATATTAAAAATTAATTACCTATTTAAAATATAAGATTTGAAATAAATTTATTACAAAATTAAACATGTTTATCATATATTCTATCGATGAAAAGAAAAAGATCACTATTTTGCATAAAACATGTAATAATAGTAAGGAAGCCAAGCGTTTTGTAAATAGCTATGTATATAGTTATTTATCACGTCATATTAGTATGGAGGATGCAACAAAATGTATGACAACACCTGGTGAAATTCATAATAATTATAGTATTTCTCAGCAAAATTATTGTACAAAAGTTTACCGACATGATGAAATTGTAAACAGTGGTTATTTTTGGAATAGTTATGATAAGCAAAAAATTGAAGTTATTAAATTTGGATATGAAACATCAGTTAAAGATGTCGAACCAAAATTAGAATATGTACCTCTAGATAAGAATATTAATGATATTTTTAGTAATGTAATGAGCGAAATGAAGAATAAACAAAGTGATACTAAGAATGCAAATGAAGAATAAACACCTAAAATTAAATATATTAATTTTAGATAAATAAAATTTTATTTTTTTTTCATTCTTCATTTGCATTTTTTATATTAGATAGATTAGGAACTATTCGTCTAATTTTATTATATAATGTTTGTCTATGTATATGTTGATGTTTGCCAATATTTAATCTATCTGAATAATATTGATTTATAGTAGTTTTATACGGATAAATAATATTGATATATATATGCTCATGAATAATATTATCTTGCATTTTATGATAAATTATTATTGCTCTAGTTTTTACTCTATACATAATTTCTGAAAATATCTTTTGTAAAATTATATAACTATCTTCTTCATTATACAATTTATAATCGGATTGTAAATGTGGCTTGGAATACGATAATAATAAATAATCTACTATAACTGCATAATTATCAGTGTATTTATCAAGATCATTTTGTCCTGAACATAATTGAAAAATATCAAATATAAATTGTTTCAAATCCTTATAATCAATACCTAAAAATAATCTTAATTATTTTAAGGTATATAAAATTATTTGGTGTAATTTGATTAATTTCATTCATTCTAATTATTTTGATATGTATTAATATAATTAAAAATCAAAAAAAAAATTAATTCTATTTTTTTTATTCTACTGCACTTTTTATATTAGATGAATTTAATATTGATTGAATTTTTCTAATAAATGTTCTTTTTTTAATTTTTGTATATTTTGTAACTTCTTTTCTATTATTATAAGCGTAATATGAATGTTTCGATTGAACAAAATAATATTGATCGTGTAAAGATAATCCATTTACAATATATATATTATAATCATATTGTGATAATACCTGATTAGTATCATCGAAATAAAATATAGATATAACTCTAGTTGAACAAATATTTTGACCCCATACAAAATTATTATAAAAAACAACTGCATTTTGCAGATTATTATATAAAATAATTCTTTCAGATGTTAACATATAATTAATAATTTTTGCTTCATCATTATTAAATAATTTACCTAATTTTTGGCATTCTTTCGAATAATCAAAAAATAATTTATACAATTCAAAAATGAATGATAAATAATTTTTTTTTTCTAAACAAATAGAATGATTTTGTATTGAACTCATTAATAGCAAAATATAAATTATAAAATTATAGCAATATTATTTATAATATTACTAATATATACACCTAAAAATAATCTATCTAAAAATAATTTTAATTATTTTAAGATATATTTTAAGATTTACTTTAAGATATATTTTAAGATTTACTTTAAGATTTATAAAAAATCAAAAAAAAAAATAATGCCACCAACATTATATATTAAAGGTAGTTTACACAAAACTAATCCAAAACAAAATGAAGAAATATTAGCTGAAATAGTACCAATAAAATATATATTGGATGTGATAAATTATAAAATGTCAAAAGATATAATAAATTTTAATGATAGAATATTAATATTAAAAAGTGAAACGGGAAGTGGAAAAACAACAGCATTTGTAGTTGAATTATTCCGTCGATTTTATACAAATGAGAAAAGTCAATTTTTAAATAATCCAAGTGATATAGATTTTGAAAAATATCAAGAAAATATATCAATATTTAATTTTAAGGATGAGCATAAAAAAAGTTATATAAATCATCATAAATTGGAAGACATACCAAAAGAAACTCGAGAATTTACTCATAAAATAATATGTACACAACCAAAGATATTAACAGCAACCGAAAAGGCACGTGAATTAGGACGTGATGATGAATTTTTTAGCGATATTAAACTGGGTCAGAATATCGGATATCAGACGGGACCATTTAAAGAACCACCAATAGATAATAAATCAATATTATATGCAACAATTGGAACATTAATGCAACAACTGAAAACATGGAGTGATAAAAAGATAATGGATACTTATGATTTTATACTGATAGATGAGGCACATGAACGTTCATTGGAATTGGATACAACATTACGATATTTATATGATTTTATGAAACGAAATTTAAGTAATCCTGATACGCCACCAAATGTAAAAATGCCAATGGTAGTATTAATGAGTGCAACAATAGATGTAGCAAAGTTTGCAAATTTCTTTCGTACACCTATAGAAAATTCAATATTTGTGACCGGTGAAAAATCTCAAAAGGAGATAATATTTAGTGAATATGATTATGATGATTATTATTCAGCAATAATCGAAAAAATAAAAGAAATAAATAAAGTTGGTGTAGATGATCCAAAAAATCAGAATGATATATTAATATTTTTAATGGGTAATGCTGAAGTGCGAAAAGTTAGTAGAGCAATAGAAGAGAGTGATATAAATGAAGATGTAATAGTATTATCTATAACTGGTGAAAAGGTAAGTACAAATGATATAGAGGTACAATATGTAGCAAATGCTGATGAATATCAATTATCTGAGATGCGCAAGATATATAATAAACCTAAAGCAAAACGAAAAGTGATATGTTCTACTGATGTTGCTGAAACTGGATTAACAATACCAACATTAAAATATGTAATCGAACCTGGTTGGCAGCGTACTCCAGTATATGATCCAAAGAATAATATAGATGTATTAATAAGTAAAGCAGCACCAAAATCATCAATTGAACAACGTTGGGGTCGTGTTGGTCGTAAATTTCCTGGAATTGTCTATACATTATATACTAAAGAAACATATGAACAATTAGATGATTATAAATTACCGGATATTTATACAAAAAATGTTACAAAAATGTTATTAGAAGTGTTATATACAAATATAAAGGCTGAAGAATTAATGAAACCATTGGATTTAACAGCATTCGAGAAAGTATTGAAAAATTGTATAGGTTATGAATTAATAAATCGTGAAGATAGTAAACAAGATTCAATAACAAATAATTGTATGAATATACTAAATATTGGTAATATGGAGGATGCACAAAAATTAGACAAAAAATATACAATATATACAATTATAGAAAATGATAAAAAATATAAACAAGATTTTAAATTGTATCCTCCAAGGATGTTAGATAATTTTACTCAAGATTCAATAATAAATAGTATACTGATATTGCGTAATTTAGGTATGTTGGGAAGTTATTATGGTTATATCGCATCGAAGATACCAAGATTAAGTGTCGAGGGTATAAGAATGATAATGATAAGTTTTATGTGGGGTGTATCTCTTAGTGACATATCAATCATTGCAACATTTGCCGATTATTCTCGTAAAGATTATTTATATTTACAAGAACCAAGACTGATAAAATCTAAAAAGGGTACATCAAAACAACCAAAATATAATAAATATTTATTTATTGATATAATCAAAACATTATATGGTTATCGAGATAAAGAAATTAAAGAAATAATATTATCTACAAATTCTGATTCATTACAAACGGATAAAGAAACTAATGAAGATATTGGTATGTGTGTGACACTTCCAAGAATAGAGGAACAATATAAGGATATAAATTATGTAAATCCTATATTTTTGTCAAATATAATATGTGATGAGATGATAGAACCATTAATATTGGTTCAATTATATAGTGAGTTATTGCGGCATAAAAATATATCGGATATAAAGAGTGATATGGAGAAATTCGGTATAAATTTCAAATCATTTATTGAGATAATGAAGGTTCGGAATGATGTATATAAAACATTCAAATTATTGGGATATGTGGATGAATATGAGAATATAAACATGATAAAACCTAAAATCGGATTAAATTTATTAGAAGAAAAAATGAATCCCGTAATAAATTATGAGCGTCGAAAGACACAAGAGGAATTTGGTGGACGTGAATATCATTATATAATGGATAGTGTATTACGATTGAAGAAATGTATATATGGCGGATATAAAATGAATTATGCAACATTTGATGAGAAAAGTGGTCGTTATATATCATTAACTGGAACAAAATTTACATTAAATGCGGATAGTCAATTAGGTAAAATGCATCCAAAAACAATAATATATAATTCATTATTTGCAAAAAAATCAATGAAAGGATTACAATATATACCCGAAAGTGATAGTATATCAATATTAGATGGATATATATTTTAGTAAACTTTAAATATGAAATATTTTTCAAATAGCATATTTAATATTAGTTGGTAAAATTTTAAAAATTTCTTCAAATAAATTAACATCATAATAGTTATTAAATCTTTCAATTAAAACAATAATATTTTCATTAATACCATTTATAAAATTCGTTATTTTATTATTACATATTATAACATCTAAAGTATTACCCTTTGAATTCTGTATAAAACCTAATTCATTATATTCTGTTGCGGATAAACATTTTACTATTGGTGATTTATATATACTTTATAAAATAATCCTCATCATTTGTTATACTATATCTCATTTCGATGTAATACACACCACTAATTGCTGTGGCAATTTCTATATTAACCGGAATATTATTTATTTTAATATATTTTTTCAATTGCTTCCTGAATTCATCAAATCTAATAAGATATTCTTCGCGTGTATCCATAATAAAGATAAATAAAATAATAAAAAAATATTCAAAAATATTAATATGGTCGATATCTTTGATCACGACGATCACAATATAATTCAGATGAATAGTTCATTTTCGGATATCTATATGAATTATATGATGGATAATCATTATTACGCTTTGATTCTTGTTTCTGTTTTATAATATATTTTTTATAACAATATTTACAATATCTATTAAATTCGATACGTATATTTTGTGTGCCATAATCAATAGTAATATTAGAAACATTTTCACATGAATTGCAGTTAGCATTATTTTTAATTAAACAATAGAAGCAAATATTGAATTGTATATCAAAACCAACTCCATAATAATTATAATTCTGATTACAATTTTGACAAAATAATGCATTTGGATTTTTTCTTGCATTAACTAATTCTGAATGTATTTTACAGATTGGATTAATAATATATGTAACAACACTATTTTTAGTGATTTTCCAAGTTAATTCGCATTTTTCATTACAATTAGCGACTGGACATTTAATATCCATTAAATGTTCGCAATGTTTATGTAGATCGCAAAATTTATTATTATGATATATATATCTGCAACAATTATTAATTGGACATCTACAATCAATACATGGAATTATATCATATTTATTTCGCTTACCATATTTTGCAATGTCTGATACAATAATGGACGCTTCTTTTTGTCCACAACCTTTACATAGAATAATATTAAGGGGGGTTTCTGAATCAGTCATTTTAAAATGAATAATAAAAATAATTAAACAAAATTATTCCGATAATAATTTGGCGTGGTTAATATTTCAAAAAAAAATATTCAAATTTATTCTCTGGCCGATTTTACACGTGTATTTGATAGAATATTATATATTTGAGATATTATATTAGCGATGATATCATCATTAATATCTATTTTATTTCTTAAAGAAATATCCATATTATCGACATTATTAGTGGCAACAATATATTTAAACTTACCTAATATTACTTCAATCGATTCACAGTCAAACATATTATATATTTCTTTAGATTTATTTTGATTAAATACCATACTAATAATTATTTCTTTTTCCAATTCATTACAATTAAATATTATAGTTTGGTTTATAGTAGTATCTCTATAATTAGAAATTTCTCCTTGTACTATAATCGGAATTGAATGTATAGAAATAGCATTTTTAATTTGGTTTTTAAAGTCAGTATACAGTAATATATTGGAAGCCATAATATTTATAATAATACCATAATATTTCAAAAAAAAATAATCAAATATATTCAATAGCAGATTTAGTTGTAATTGGAAATAATATACTGAATATTCGGTTAATAATATTATTCATAGTATCAATTTGATTAATACGATAATCATAAATTAATATATTTTCTTTTGTAGGAATATCATGATTATATATTATTAAATTGATTTCATTAACTGCACTGTATATACCACAAGCATGTATAAATATATGAAATCTCATATCATTAGATTTATTAACTATATAATGGGAACATGTATATTCATTATGTGATTGTAAAGATGTTATTTCTAATAGTAAATAATTATTTTGTATATATGATACCAATTGATTATAAATCTCACGTGTTGTAAAATTTCTTCTTTCCATTTATAGAATTAACTAATTCAATTAAGTAAAATTAAATAAATAAAAATATATTCAAAATTATTTAAAAAATAAAAATTTTTAATTGTTCATTATTAATTTTTTCGGAATCTTCCAATTCATCTATCGATTCATCTATTAATTTATCTTTAGAGCCAGTAATAGATTGAATAATAGTACCATCACTATTATAATATAATTTTAATTTGTCACTCTCATTAATTTGTATATCAAAATTATTAAATGCATTGAACATTATTGGTTTCTGATAGAAGAAAACTTTCTGCAAATAATCATATGTAATTAAAGTATCCATGGGTAATGACAAACTATTTATAAAAAAATCCGAATATACTTATATTATTATAAATAAAAAAAAAATAAATAAATATTTAATTATTATTTTGATGTTATATTATTCTAATAAATAAAAAATATATTTATATTGCACTTTTAATAGATTCATTCATTGGTTCTGTTTTTATTAAGTTTCCATATTTGTAATACTTTATAATTTTTTTATCGTAATTAATTTTTGCCGGTAAATCATTCTCACGATGTAAATTTCCATTAATATAATAATATTCACGTTCAATTTTACCATTTTCATAATACCAAATTTCTGTAGGTAAATCATTATCACGATGTAAATTTCCATTAATAAAATAATTTTCATATTTAAGGTTACCATTTTCATAATACCAAATTTCTGTAGGTAAATCATTCTCACGATGTAATTTTCCATTAATATAATAATATTCACGTTCAATTTTACCATTTTCATAATACCAAATTTCTGCAGGTAAACCATTATCACGATGTAATTTTCCATGAGTAAAATAATTTTCACGTTTTATTTTACCATTTTCATAATACCAAATTTCTGTAGGTAAATCATTCTCACGATGTAATTTTCCATTAATATAATAATTTTCATATTTAAGGTTACCATTGTTATAATAATGTTTAGTTGGATAATTTTCTTGCATAGTTTACAATAATAAGAATGTAAATATTTTTGAAAATAAATTTTCAAAAAAAAATATTTACATCTTAAAAAATAATTTTTTAGAATTTTGAAATGTCAAGTTTTGAAGAATATATTAAAACGATATTTATGATACCGGATGGTGAAAATACAAAACAATTATGCGAAAGTATAATTAATTTATTACCTCCAAAATCATTAATAAAATTAATGGATATTCATCCAGGATTAGCAAATGAAATATCACCTCAATATTTTGAGCGTAATTATTCTAAATCGGAATGTAATGTATCAAGATTATTACAATATATAGATATTCAAAAACCGGAACATATAGTATTATTAGATAAAATATTATTATATATTAGACAATTTATTGATCGATGTACTAAATTAGGTCGTGATAAACCATTAGATATTGTTATGAATAATTTATTTTATGATAAATTTAATAAAATGCCATATGATAAACAGGGTGGATTTAAAGGAAGATTAGCACAAATTATCCCATATAAAAATAAACAAATCAATTATAAAATATTCCAAATAAAAAATAATAAATATAATAATATTAATTACGCATATATAATTAATATATTATGCGATTTTTATGAAAATTTTAATGGAAGAATTAAAGAAGATTCTAAAAAAGATGATATATATAATTGTACAACAATGATATACATATCAATCTTACATAATTCACCAAATGATGGATTAATATATGAAAATGAACATAAAATAATTTATCGATTATTATTATTAGGTTTAAAACCGGATATATTAAAATATTATATAAATGAAAATACAGAATTTCAAAAAAATAATTTGATATGTGAAAAGATCAATAATTATTTATTTTGAAAAAATAATAAAAATCAACAATAAAAAATAATAAAAATCAATAATAAAAAATATTATTAAATATATTATAAGGAAAAAAAAATAAAGAATATTACAATAATTAGAATAAAATGAGTACAATACCAGGATTAAATCGTGTAATAATTAATGGAGATATTGATTCACGTGGTGGTCAATTTGGTCAAACTGTTCAACTAACAAGTGGTGTTAATATTGTACAAACACCAACAACAAATTTTACTGATATCTATAATAAATATATAATAAATGCGACAGCAAATATAACATTAACATTATGTAAAATAGGTACAGTAGTAAATCAAGTTAATATAGGATACAATGTTATGGTAATGAATAATGGTATAAATACATTGGAGATATTAGAAAATAGTGGTGTATCAATAGTAACTTTACAACCAAATCAAACAGCAATTTTGATATCAACTACCAATTGAATACCTGATATATGGGAATATTATTTAACATCAACAACTTTAGGTGGTGGATCATCATTTGAAACAACAGTCGCCGCAGTTGGTGCTGATTATACAACAGTTCAATCTGCATATGCCGATGGTAATACAATTATTAATATCATTGGTGACACAACCGATACTATTAATATTGATTTATCAGGTACAAATGATATATTATTGATAAATTTATTAAATGGGGTTTGGACATTAGATGATTGTAATATATTATTAGGCAATACAACTTTTCCGGAAGTAAAAATAGAAGGAAATAGTTACAATTTAAGTAATATAGTCTATCAAGCAACAAGTGGTAGTCGTGCAATGATACAAAGTGGTAATGGATCAGCATGTGAATTGAATAATTTATATATTCGAAATGTTTCAACCCAACCGGATAGTCCAATAATTGGTTTAAATACATCAGTATATCTATATAATACATATATTGTATTACCAAATTTAGATAATTGTGGATTAAATTTAGATGTATTTTGTTATTTAAGTAATGTACAAATTGAAGGTGGTGGTGCTAATTGTACGAATGCATTTATAATTAATGCAAATTCAAATGTAAAATGTAATGATATAACGTTTTATGGACAATTTGATACAACAGCTGCAATATCAGTTACCGATTGTAGTCTAAATAGTGTATATTATCAATCAATATTTGCAGCAACATTAATAACTGCAACGGATTCAATAATAACAGGATTTTATAGTGAAGGATTAGTAGATATATCATTAGTTGGATCAACATTAACAAATTGCAAAAATAATAGTACTGTAAATTTATCTATGGGAGCTAACAGTTGTTTATCAAATAGTAATTTTTCAACATTAGCATCAACATTTAATGCTGATAATATTTGTATATCAAATATAGTAGTTGAAACATCTGCTACAAAAACTGGTGCAATGGGTAATAGATTTTCATTATCAAATAGTGCATTTAATGGTGCAACAGGTTGGACATTAAATGGAACATATATGTGTATAAATGGAAATAGTTTTACTCAAGCCTTGACAATAACTGGAGATAATAATCGTATTATTAGTAATATGGTCGGTGTTAATGGTGGTGGTGGAGCAACTACAATAACACTAAATGCTGGATCTGATAATAATATTGTAACAAATAATCAAACCGATGCCGCGATAGTAGATAATGGAGCTGGAAATACAGTGACAAATAATATAGTATTTTAAAAAAATAAATAAACAATTTAGAAATAATATTTTTTTTTCAGATTCATACAAAAATTTTGAATCTTTAGTATTATAATTATATATATAAAGATATTAATAAAAAACAATGGCAAATCTAATTGATATAACTCAAAATATATTAACACAAATTCCATCATATAAGAAAATTACGATACATACAAATTTGGATATTTTTACAAATTTATTGGTTGAAATATTTCCTGCTTTAAAAGATAAATATTCTATTCAAATTAGTTCAGATATATTTGATAAATGTCCTATAGTACACAGAATAATACAAGATCATAATGCATTTTGTTTGGAAAATGAAATTATTGACTATAGTATACAAGACATGTATTATTATAGTTTAGATGAATTATACATAGTTGAACGTACGACAAATACAGATGCAAAACTTCAAGATGCAGCAATCAGTTTACTATGCGATTATATGATGCCAGAATATCAAGAATTAAATGAAGATATTATTCGAAAATATATTGAAGATGAACAAAAAAAAATTAAAAAAGCAATTAATAGAATAAAGAAATATTATCCACCGAAAATTAAAAATGCACAAGCTGAATAATTTATTATTTCTACATTTTCGGATAATACTCTCCTCTACTATTAAAAATAAAAAAATAAAAAAAATTTGAATATTTATTTTTAAAATTTACATATTACAAAAAATACAAAATTTATAAAATATTAAAAATGTTGAGTCTTAGTGAAATACAATTATTAAATCTTATTAAAAAAAATATATATAAGAATTTACATTCTGGAAATTCTTATATTTTTAGATCAGAATATGAAATTGATCGAAAAACACGATTTACCAAAAATCAAATAAAGAATATATGTAATATTTTATCGAACGAATTAGAATGTCCAATTAATAATGATATTGTAACAGATAAAGATGGTATAGTAATAAAATATTATTTTACTGTTTATTCTAATCTATTTATGGACGAACCACTTAATCAGAATAATTTTATTACAATTATTGAAAATGCTGTACTAAATAAAATTATAAGTAAATTATCTGATTCTTTCCATGGTTATACATCTATATTTGTTTATTATTCGGATATTAAAGTGTTAAAACATTTTAGTGACGAACAATTATATAATTTATATAAATGTTTGCAAAAATTCAAACATTTTGAACATTTTAAATATTTGAAACATGATACTAATATTGAATTTTATTGTCATGAAAATATGTTCATGAATGATCCCAACATAAAATTGGATAATAAAGTTAATAATAATACAAAAGTTAATAATATAGAAGTAGATAATAATACAGAAATTAATAATACAGAAATTAAAGTATTTAATAGATTAAATGAATTAAATAGTTTATATAATGAATTAAAAGCAAGTTTATCTATTAATAAAGATTTATAAAATTTATGATAAAACTGATTTTAAAAATTGGTCAATGTTAGAGATTTTAATATAGTAGCAAAATTTAATTATGAAACAAAAACATAGGATAGTAGCAAAATTTAATTATGAAACAAAAACATAGGATAGTAGCAAAATTTAATTATGAAACAAAAAAATATCAGTATCGAAATGATTCTAACCTGAATTAAATTATATATTTAATATTTTTTTACAAATAGTAGGACATTTATCATTATTATTAGTGTTGCATTTTCTACAGATTATAATTAAATATGCAATAATAAGTGCAACCAAAATAAATAGAAATATTAATAATGATAAAAATAAATATTTTAGTTTAGGTGTCTCATTAGTTTTATTTATAATATTTTTTATATAATATTTTCTGATTATTTTTTTTTGTTTAGTAATATTATTCATTTGAGGATTTGTAATGAATGGGAATGATGTTTGTGTATATTTAACACTGATTGAATGCACTCCATCTCTGAAACCTAGTTTACCTACATCATCTATACTTGCAGGACCTGGTATTGCTATTGCAGTTGGTTGATCAGGTGTATTAAAACCATTAGAATCACTATATAATATAACTAATATACCATTCGATATATTTAAGCTGTATATAACACCATGAAGATTATTTTCTCGTGTATTTAATTCTGCCGATGAATAATCACCATAATTTAATTGATATGAACCTTTATTAAACTGAACATCACCATATGCCTCAGCAAATCCATTAATTATATTCGGATCCGTATCTAATGCACCAATAACAGATGGTGAATAAGTAAATACATCAATTGCTGCTATTTTGACAGCTAATGTAGTTACATCTGCAATACGTTGTGCACCAAATAATACAATTGAGTCTCCATAACCAGAAAATGGATAAATATTTACAACAGTATATGGTTCAATTACCATCGAATATATACCAGCCGGATGTTCATTATTAGTATTTCCTAAATCTGGATAATTTTGAAAGAATCCTTTAGTATATTTTCCATCGACTAATTCTAAATGCTTACCATTAAAATTTTTATCCTCATATACTATTATCTTGCCCATGGTAAAGTAAATCAAATTTTATATACAAAATTTGATAATAATTTATGTAATGAATATATTTTAGATAAAAAAATTAATCGATTAATAATTTATATAAATCATCATTAATTTTTTTTTGTTTATATAAATCATTAATACGACCAGTATATCCATGCATATATTGTTTTATTCGATTTGTAAGATTTTTTAGTTCTAATATATCTAAATATATATACATTTCTTGTATTCTTTCAAAATATACTTGAATAAATCTATCATTTATATATTTCTGATCCATTAGATGAGTCATAATATATATATAACTATAATTTAATAATAGTTTATGTTGGAAAGATAAATTATTAATATCCGGTAGTCTTATTAACGCGGCTAATACAGCTATACATTCAAATTTATATACATAATTATAATTATTTGATAGTATAGATTCGCCATATAAATAATTTTTTAAATTATCACAATTATATATAAAATTTTTACATTGTTTTAAATGGTGATAATAATCCGTTCCTTCTAAAGTACTTTGACAAAATAAACATGACATTTTTAAAAATATAAATAAAATAATCTAAAAATAATTAAAAAAAAATAATTCAAATTTTATTTTATTCCGAATCTAATAATTATTGCCAATGATAAAATTACTCAGTAATAAATTTATTCAATTACCGATTTTATGTGTATGGGAAATAATAATTGATTTATTTTTTTATGACTAAGTTTTTTAACGCATAATTTTGTTATATGTTCGATTTCAGAATTTGATAAATGCTGATAATATTCATTTAATTTTGTAAATAAATTTAAAATAAATCTATCATAATTTGAATTATTATTATTATTATCTATAATAAAATAGATACCTAATATAAATAAATAATAAAGTGTATTTACTCTATTTTCATAACTAAATAATACAAAATTATCTAATAAGTACATTAAAAGAATCCTATTATATAATTGATTATCATTTTTATATGAATTTACATGAGTTTTATATTGTTGAATAAAATCAGTATAATTATTATTATACTGAATAAATTTTTCACATTTTTCAAGATGATTCATATATATTTTAATTTCTTCGTTACATAAATTACATAGCATTATAATATTTTTTATTGTAAATATTTTTAATAAATTTTATAATAATATTTTATAAAAAAATCAAAAAAAATATTACAATTTATTCCGAATCTAATAATTCTTGCCAATTATTCAAAATATTATCAATATCATCAATATATTTAAGAATGTAATGTTGTAGATTGCAAGGTTTAATAGTACTATATCCCGTATCATCAACAAGATGTGAAATGAAAACATCAATTTTATTATCTAATTCATTATCTGTATATTGAAGAAATTTATTTGATATTTTTTCTGCATGATGAACAAAAGCGATAATCATTTTTCTAATTTGTTCATGATTACATTCTTTTAGTTCAAATTTCACATCAATTCTACCTGGTCTTAAGAATGCTTTACCAAGTTTTTCAATATAATTGGTAGTCATAATAGTTATTACTCCATTTTGATTAGATAAAACACCATCAAGAGCATTTAATAAACCAGAATATGTTAAATATTTCTTATTAACATCAACATTATTTTTTGTAATTTTCATTTTTGAATTATTATTCTGGTTATTATTCTGGTTATTATTCTGGTTATTATTTTGGTTATTATTTTGATCATTATTTTGATCATTCGAATTTTCTATAGTAGTTTCTTCAGTTATATTACTATAAGTAGTATTAACTTTTTCTTGAATATTAAGTACTTCTTTATCAGCGAAAGCAGAATCAATATCTTCAAATAATAAAATTTTATTATTTTTTCCGCCCATCGAATTTAGAATTCCTATAATACTATCATCATTAATAAAACTATCATTAATATTAATAAGATAAATATCTAGTTGATATTCATAACCGAGTGATTTAACTAGAGATGTTTTACCAGTACCAGGAGGACCATAAAATAATATACCTTTCTTATATGGAATTTGGCATGCTCTATATAACTTTTCTTTAACAATAAAATTATCAAATTCTTTTTGAATAATCTTCATAGTTTGATCTGGTAGATAAATAGTATTAAAATCTCTTCTTTCTAAATCATAAGATTTCCATTCACCATCTTCTAATTTATAAATTTTTCTGAGTAATTTTTGATCAATATTTAGATTATCTAAATCTGTCATACATATACTAATAAATCTTTCATAATATTTTAATAAAACAGATTTTTCAATAGGATTTCCAAAATTTAATACATGAAAATGAGTACTTGAACGTGCCATTGTAATAAGAAATGTATAATTTTTATGCTTAAAATAACCAATATAAGTATAATTACTATAATTACTAAAATATGTATTCACGTAATAACTACCATCATATGAATAGCCATCAAATTTATCAAAAGTATCATCAGTAAGACGGGATTGTTGTTTACTTTGAATTAACATATGTCGCTTATAATTAATACTAGTATTTGTTAAATCGCAATTAAATTTAACCATATATTCATTAGATAAATTATCTGTTTCGGTAATTAAATGTTCTATTTTTTTACCAGATGAATATATATTTCCCATTAACCCAGTAGAACATATAATAAACTGTTGATTTAATAGATTAAAAGCTTTATTATAAAGTATTTTATCATTAGCAGTAATCGTATATGCAAATGGTATTTTTTGTTCAATATTAAATTTCTCACTAAGCATATTCTGAAAAATATTTACATAAAAATTTTTATTTTTATCAGAATTTTTAAAATTAAATATTTTAATTTTAAGATGTGAATTAGATAAATTATCAGGATATGATATTTTAACGATATTAAATAATATATCTTGATAAATAATCATTTTTGATTCTTTTGTTACATTTGAAAGAGCACTTGGTACTTGATTTGTATTATATTTTAAATTATTATCTTGATATATAGTACTTAAATTAATATTATTTTTTCTTTTCATTTTCCATTTTTGAAAATAATCTATTCTATTATCATTATTATTATTATTAGCATTTTTAAAATTTTTAATAAAATCTAATAGATACAATAAATATTTATTTTTTGCAGGCATTGATACATCTGGAATATTATTATTAAATATATTTATATCAATAATATTAAATAATTGATCATTTTTTTTAATAATAATATTACAAACATTATTACCAATAATAGAACTTTGTAAATAAGTTTGTATATAATTAAACAAAAACATAAAGCAATTCATAATAATATTTTTAATAACAGAAGTTAATGTATTAATATAAGTAATCACAAATGGAACTAAACTAGTAAGAATTAATGAATCAATAAATGTATTACCTGTTAATCCATATTGTTGGAATAATTGCTGAACCGATGACATTTTAAACCCAAATTTAATTTTGAGTTAATTCTTATTGATTTTGATCGTAAAATGATAAATTATCGAAAAAAAAAAATCAAATTTTTTATATTATTGATATTGATTATATATTAATAATATAACATAAACAATAATGAATCCTATTGCAATAGAAATAAGATTACTTAATAAAATATTATTTGGTATGAAAAAAGCATCAATTAAATTCCATAATCCCCTCCATAAAAATACTATACCAATAAAAAATAATATTAATCCTAAAATATATAATTTACTATTTTTTTTCTGATTTTTTAACATTTTTATTTCTTATGATTTACTTTAAATATTAAAAATTACTTATTTATACTTATTCAGTATAAAAATTTGTTAAAATTAAAATTTATTCTAATTAATTACTAGAACAATTAGCAATTGTTCGTCGTGTTAGATAAAATTATGGATTAATAATTAGATATGCAAATCTTGGTGCGACAACTGTTTGATTAGCACTAGAATTAGCAATATTAATAGTGAATGAACCAGCACCAGTAACAATATCAGTAAATAAACCAATTCTACCACCAGCATCTAAACTATCCATAACTTGAAGTAAAACCATACTATTCGCAGTAACACTAGAATTTGTAACAGTTATAGTTACAAATGCTTGTCCTGCAATAGTACCACTATAAGTAATAATACCAGCAGTACCATTAACAGTAACAGCATTTGCAACAACAGTACCATTAGTATGTGGTATTAATACATTATTAGTATCAATTGTATCACATGTAAATCTAGTACTAGACATTTTGAATAATTACTTTTTAAAATTCAGACCAATAATAATTTTTTCTTGAATATATTTATATGTTGTTAATTATTATAATAATATTAATATTGATATTCAGTGAATATATTAATAAAATAATTAATATCTTTATTTTGATTATTTCGAACAATTGAAATGATGACACCCATATTTATATATGGAAATATATCTGATATTTGATTAGATAGATTAATTATGTTTTGATTCAGATTATCATATAATGGTATATTATTTAGTTCAAAATTATGTAATTGATATAGTATTTCAGTTTGATTATAATTTTCTGATTTAATATTTTTATTATTTTTATTATTTTTATTATTTTTATTACCTATTTTTGAATTCACTTTCAAAATAGGTTTATTACTTAAGTTGGAATTAACATTTATAATCGGTTTAATATTTGACATTACAAAGATCGGTAAAACCATTGAACTACTTCTGCAAACAATTTGTTCATCGCATTGTATTGAATCACAATCATCCGGGAGATCTTTCTCATAAAATTTAAATGCCTCTTTATACATTAATTTTTTAGATCTTCCATATAAAACTAAACAAACAAATGTAGTACTAGTTTTATAACGTTTACCATATGAATATGCCAAATTAAATGTTGATGCAATATATGTACCTTTACCAATTACATTTCCTAATTTTTGTTTATATTCTATATCATAAGAAGATAATAATCCTTTATTATTTATACTATCTAGATTCCTAGTATTAGTGCTGTGAAATCCAAAATATATCTTGGCAACATCATTACCATATTCTTCTCTGAAAAAATCTTCATAACATTTTAATTGTTCGGTAAATATAAATTCTTTTTGCGGATTTCTAATTAATTGTAAATTGAAGGTATATTGCTGTAATTCCTTATTCTTATTAATAAAATCTAATAAATCATCAATACCTTGACGAATAATTTCATTTGGTGGTTCAAATAAATTTTGTGCCATAATAAATAATTTATTTATCTTAATATAATTCTTCCAATTTAGATTTTGAATTATTTAAATTTATAAATCTCAAAATAATAATTCAAAAATAATTCAAAAAAAAAAATAAAAAATAAAAAATAAAATTATAAGATTTTTTATCCTAGTATAACAAAGTATGCATATATAGGTGCTACATCAGTTGCTAATGCAGCATCTATATTTCTAACGTACAATGTGAAAAAACCGGCACCTGGAGATACATTACAAATAATTCGAGGACCATTACCAATTAGACCGAGTGGTTCAACTAGAACTGTACTACTGGCACTAACATTACTATTAGTGACAATAATTGGAACTCTATCACCTGCTGCAACAACTCCAGAATCGGTGATTTTACCGGAGATTCCATTAACCGTTACAGCATTTGCAACAACAGTACCATCTACGGGAGTCGGTCTAATACCACCACTGGTAGCAGTAAAAGAAACACCTCCATTCGTTATAGTAATACCACCATTATCAATAGTGATACCTCCCAAAAGAAGTTGATTAATAGTTAAATTAGCTTGTCCTCCGGATGAGAAAACAGCATTATTTCCAGCACCAAAATCAAATGTCATTCCACCACTACTATCTACATTAATTGCATCAGCCACAGCTTCAGTCGCAACAAGATTAAGACTACCACCTGTCGATGATATAGTTAAGTCTTGAGATGCTCCAGTAACAGTAACATTACTAGCCTGAGTTGAATCCAAAGAGAAATTCTGACAATCTAATGTATAATTACCTGTTAAATTTTCATCAATATTTGTAGTAGTAATATCTAATGTACCTGTAATACTAGTAAGATTATCAACGGAAATATTCTCGCAAGTAAATCTAGTTGCCATATTTAATAATAATAATTTATATAATTTTTTAGTTAGTTATATTGATACAAAAATATTTATAATTTTATTTTATATTTTTTTTTTTGAAAATTTTTTTATCTATTTTAATTTCCGATCATAAAAAATATTACAAAATGAATATTAAAGTTAATTATGATAAATCTAATCTAACACCTGAATATATTAATGAAATATGTGAATTAATACCCCGAATTAGATGTATCATAACATGTAATAATTTTACAGAATATGAAATAACAATAGATAACAATAATACTGCTACATTAAAACATAAATTAGTTTGTGTAAAACATAAAGATACAAAAGTTCAATATTCGGATGGAATATTTTATTTTCAACAAGTCGGAATTAATAGAGCAAGTAGTATAAATAATCATGATTATTTTATAAATTGTATAAATTGTTTAAAGAAAATTAGTATAAATATAACAAAAATAGATGAAGATTACAATAGATGGACGGAAAGACAATTTTCATTATTATGTACTGATTGTGAAAAAATAAAACATCGAAATGTTAAAGGAATATTCGATTGGTAATTAAATTTTTATATTTTTTTATTTGAAAATTTATTTTAATAATTAATATATATAATTTTGATTACAATTAATACAAATATGAATATAGAAGATAAATGTATGTTATGTAAAGATAAATATGTAAATTATAATGATCATATAAAAATAGATTGTCAAGTAATGCTACAACCATTAGAACAATTACAAAAAGATATATTAAATATAGAATGTAATGATAATTTAAAATTTATTCAATTTGCAAATTATTTAATTAATTTAACAAAGAATACTAAAAATGATATAGAAAAAAATAAATTAATAGTAGATATATTATTTAAATTTTTGATAAATAATTTTAAAAATGTGACAGTTCAAAAAAAATTGATAGTAAAACATTTATTATTAAAATTACAAGAATTTTATATTAATAAAAAATTAACAGAATTCGAAATATCAGATTATATCAAAATGTATAATAAAAATTATAATGATTTAAATGCATTATTATCTGACATTAATGATCCATGTTGGAATTATGAATTTATAAAAATAGTACTTAAGTACATAATAATACTATAGATATTTAGATTAAGTTAGGACTTATTCTAATTATATTTTTTTTTGAATTTATTTTATCCTAATTTATCTTTGTTTATTCTGATTTATTTTTGTTTATTCTGATTTATTTTAAATTATACGAAATGGATATTAATACAACTTGTTATTATTGTCATAATTTATTTGATGAATATGCACATATAGAATGCAATCATTGTAAAAAAAAATATTGTAATGATTGTTGGCGATATATTACAACATCTATACCATCTGAGATGGGTGAATTCGATAGTGATGATGATGGTTGGATAGATTATTCATATATAGAAATTATAAATACATGTAAAAATTGTCCGAATATTTAATCAAATACACATTTAATATTTTTATGTTCTATTTTTTTACAATTTTCACAAAAAGTGCAGTAGAATAAAAATAATAAATAATAAATATAAAAATCTTTTTTTTGTATATATATATACAAATATATACATATATATACATATATATATATGAGTGATAAGAGTATTAAAAAAACAATAAATAAAAATGTCAACAATAACGAGTAGTATCGCGAATATAATAAATGGTGATTTAGATACTCGAAATGGTCAATTCGGTCAGACAGTCCAAATAAGTAGTGGATTAAATTTAGTACAAACACCAACAACAAATTTTGCGAATATATATAATAAATATATAATAAATGCAACATCAAATATAACATTAACATTATGTAAAATCGGAACTGGTCAAACTCAAGTAAATATCGGTTATAATACAATGGTAATGAATATAGGTGGAAGTACATTAGAAATATTAGAAAATGGAGGAAATAGTATAGTAACATTACAATCAAATCAAACCGCAATATTAATCGGAACAATAGCTGGTGTAAATGATACATGGCGATATTATTTAACATCAACAACAATAGGTGGAGGTTTAAGTCAAACATATGATCGAATCGCATTTGTGGATGTAAATGGAAGTGATGTAAGTGGAACAGTAGAACGTATCGATTTACCATTTGCAACAGCTCAGGCTGCAATAACAGCTGCAAATACAGCTCGTGGTGGTGTAACAACCGAAATTTGGACAGTATTAATAATGCCAAATGGGGTATCAGTGGGAGCCGTTGCACTAAGAGAAGGAATAAACCTAACCGGATTAAGTCAAGATAGTGTAATAAGTGAAGTGAGTGTCGCAAATGCATATAGTGGAGTTGGTTCAACAATAGTAAATAATCTAACAATATCATCAGTGGCATCAAATATGATATTACTAAATCGTGATAATGCAATAATAAAATTTAATAATTGTCAATTAAATTATCCAACAACAAATACAAGTGATTTAGTATTATTTTTAGCGGGCAAATTATATATTACCGATAGTACAATAAATTTAAATGCAAATAATGGAGATGTTCAGACATATATAGTCTATAATATGCAAGCCGTAAATACAGGATATTTTGAGAATCGAAATAATACAATTAATATAATATCAGGTGGATTACAACAAACATTTACAATATATCATACTGAGTTAAATGCACTTAGTTCAAATGATATGATATATTCCGAAAATAATAATATAATGATATCATCAAATTTACCTGCTGGTACTAGTCCAGTAATAAATTTGATTCGTAATAATGATACTACCGCGAATGCATTTGGATTAATATTTTCTAAAGGTGATACTATAAAAGGTGTATTTAATGCATTAAATAATCCAAACTTAGCAACAGTATTAGTAACACGAACAAATTTAAATAGTGAAGTTCAAGTTATTATAAATAATGGAGATTTTGATTTAGGATTTAATACAGCAAATATAATATCTAATAATGGTTTTAGTGTAACAATTATGGATTGTTCTACAGTCAGAAATAGTTTTAATATAACATCAGCAATAGTTGGAGCACAACCAATAATAAGATTAAATCAAGCAAATGGAACTAAATATGATAATACATTATATGCAGCTGAAATAGTTGATAGTGCTGGCACAGTACCTTATAATTTGGTTAGAGAATCAACATTATTATGTACAACCACAACAAATGTCGTAAATTTACCAAATATTGTTGCATCAAATACCGGATATACATATCGAATAAAAAATATAACAGGTGGTGCCGTTGATGTAACTCCAACAGTTACTAATAATATAGATAGTGCTGGTTTAGGTCTTCCTTATAATTTATTAAATGGATCACAAGTTACTCTTCAGAATGATGGTGTTACAACTTGGTATGTAATTTCAACATAATTTTGAAAATGTTCTATTTTAACAGAACCTATATATTTCTTTAATTTAATTAAATTAATAACCTGATTTTCTAATATTTTTAATAGTAGATACAAAATTTAATAGTGTAATTAAAATATTAGATTTAAATAAGTATAAAAAATCATATTTATTCTATGCATTTGTAGGAAGTGTAATGGGATCAATTGGTTGATTAGTATTTGGATGCTTATTGTATTTTCCAATAGTTATGATACCATTATTAGCACTGAGATATATTGATTATAAAAATGATAAGGAAAAAAAATTTGATTATTTTTTTCTAATAATATTTTTGGTCTGATATTAATTATTATTGAATCGAAGTTTCAAATATCTAGTGATTAACATAAATACCAACAAAACAACAATGAAGATTTGTAAGACAATGTATTGTAATAATGAAACTGATTATCGTGCATATTGTCAAAAATGTCGTTACAAATATAATAATCAACCGAAAAACTTGTCTACATCTGGTTCTCAATCTAGTTTATCACCTAAAACGCCTATTACCAAAACTTCAGATGGATCTACTGAAAAAAGATCAGTTTGTAAAACTGATAAATGTATAAAAGTTGTCTATAATAACAATTTGGATGGTTATTGTAGAAAATGTTACAATATTCAATATCCAACTGAACGATGCAATCATTGTAAATCGTATTTAAATGATGGTGTATGCAAAAAATGCACATCTTATCAAGATCCTAAGAATTATGATGATTTCTATATTGAAGTTAAACTTAAAGTATATACATGCGGTATGTATGAGAAGAATTGGATCCATAATGATACTATTACTGTAATACTACCAATTCCAACAAAACTGGCAAAAAAACTTTTATTTAAGAATGATTCTTCTCATCTAAATGAACTGATTTTATACTTTTCATATAATGAAAAGTATTTTAATACAGAATTTGATAAGCATTTTGATGATAAATATTCTTTTGAAATTGATTTAAAATCAATCAAAAAGTATACAATTAAGAAAACTATTAAACCTTATTAATGAAATTATTTCTATAATTTTTTTTGTGAAAAATTTTGAATATTTTAGTCATAAAATATTTGAATATATTTAATTAATATTATCTGAATAAAAAATTTATAAAAATGTTATTTAATAATTTTCTTAATGCGATAGAAAAAAATTTTAAAATCAAGTATATTACCGGATATACTAGTGATATTGCAGAACAATATTTTTATAGAAATATGCCAGAATACATACATAAATTTTATACGTTACTCGACGAAAATAATCAACCGACAAATATAATATTTTGTATTGATTATTGTGATAGGACTAGTCAACCCGAAAAATATCGAATTAATGGGGATAAAATTGTATCAAATATACATATAGTAAAGATAAATGATTTGAATATAGATAACCATTTAGTATTTCTGAATCAGATGGCTAAAAAGCATTTAGATAAAACATATAAACACATAAAAATTGAAAGATCGGATCAAATAAAAGATATAATAAATCAATGTACTGAATACATAGCAAGTTTGACAACATTAATAAAATCTGCGGAATAAAAAATTTCAACAAGCATAATAGAAGTTAATGAAATTATTTCGATAATTTTTTTATAAAAAATTTTGAAAAATAAAAAATAAAAATAATTATAATTTATTTTAAAAAAATTATTACAACCTATTTTTAAATTCAGTTTAAAAATGGAACAAATAAAAAAAGCAATACAATTTATTACTGAGAAACATGTTGGTCAGATTCGTCGAGATAGTAAATTACCATATATAACACATCCAATAAATGTAATGAACAGATTAATTAGTCATAATATTACTGATGTTGATATATTAGTTGCTGCACTACTTCATGATACATTGGAAGATACTGATACAACATATGATGAAATAGCCGATATATTTAATGATGATATTGCAGAGTTAGTACATGAATTGACTAATGATCCTAATATAACTAAAGCTGATAAATTACAGTATCAATTAACTAAAATACCAACTATAAGTTGTGAAGCCCAATTAATTAAAATAGCCGATAAAATTGATAATGTATTGGATTTTCTATTAAATTGCAATGATAGTGAACGTATAAAAAATTATATAAATAATACAACAGAATTAATGGAAAAGATAAAAGATACTCATCATGGTTTATATCTGGAGTATAAAAATATAATTAATCTTGAAAAAAATAAAACAAGATTATAAATATAATAATAATTATTTATAATATATTACTATAAGCGAGATATTCTGTCAAATATATGTTGTGAATCTGGAGAAGGATTTGTTTCTGTTTTTCGATTTACAAATGTATAAACAACAGCATAAATAGATATAATTTGAATATTTAAAAATTGAAAATATTATTATTTTTTTGAATAAATATATTATCAAAATAAGTAATTAATGATGTTACTAACTATAATATGTACAATAATAATTGGACTAATAATGGGTATATTCATAAGCATAATAAGTGTTATAATGGGAATCATTTATACATATTATACAGTAAAAATTCATAGTTATTGAACAATTAAAAATGTTAATCTGAAGAAATTTTTGAAAATATTAATTATAATAAAATTTTGAATATTTTTTTATACAGAAATAGATATGAACGATTTTAGTAAAATTAATTAAAGTAATTTTGGTAATAGTCGTGATGTGTGTCAAATGTTACAACGAGTACGTCATACAAAGGAGAATATATTAAAATATTATTTATGTATAAGTAAAAAGGAAATGGAATTAAACATAAGTAAAATAAATAAGACAATAAAG
>Ga0210043_1000798_pt1 | contig 31491 bp, 46 predicted proteins | sample CryGeymet201501t_FD_183990 | JGI IMG/M metagenome (GOLD analysis project Ga0210043, IMG submission 183990) | Groundwater microbial communities from Crystal Geyser aquifers in Utah, USA - Crystal Geyser metaG 2015-01t (SPAdes) (version 2) | ecosystem: Environmental > Aquatic > Deep subsurface >... | reverse complement strand
GGTAAGTCAAGTGATGCGGCTGTCATGGCGGCATTGAGTACCGACTTAGGTTCGCACGATAGCAGTGCATCACTTGCATTAACCGTTGATAGAAGAGACACAATAAATTGTGAAGCTCTGTCTTTTAACAATTCTTGGATTCTGTCCTTGACTGCTGGCGACTTGACGAACTGTTGTACTGTAAGTGCATTGTTCATATATATAAATAATTAATAATTAATTTGATCCTTCTCCAAATCATAAATAACCTCTAGTAACGTATCTGCTACCTTTTCTGCGTGTACTCCGTCAATTTCACAAATGATCATATTGTTATCAAATATGGTATACGTTTTTTTGGTATCACTCTCATCTACAGCTACAATATATCCGTTGAGACTGTATTCTGTATTTTTGTTTATGATCATAATTTACTGTATATTTTTATAATTTGGTTGTCAATGGTTTTGGTTTATTTTCTCAGCTTCAGCTTCACAATTTGCACAAACTTTTTTTCCGAATCGCGAAGGAAACTCCCCGCCGTTATAGCCGTTATAGCTTGTATATAATGTTCCCCACGGTTCATCATTTCCTCCGAAATATTCTTTGCATATAGGACAAGGAATCCAAAAATAACCACCAATCCAAGCTTTAAAATGTTGCCACCATCTAGGTTGTTTTCGTTTGTCTTTTTTTGTTTTCATATATATATTTGATGGTATCATAAACAACATGTCATGTCAATAGGTATTGATTTGCTTTCCCTTTTACGCTTCCCGCGCGCGAGGCTCCCCTTTCCCTTTTATGATTTTTTGATCATTTTTGAGAATCTATAAATTCTTGATCTAATCTTTTTACTTGATTAAAAATTGCATAGAGTCTGGTGCTAGTTATTTTGTACTTATGGGCTATTTGCCAAATATGTAGCTTCTTTTCTTTCATATCACGGTAAATGTTTAAATTACGTGATAGTTTAAATCGTTTGTCTATTTTCATATATTTATTGTAAATTAATAATATTTCAGCCAAAGGCTGATTGGCTTATGGCTAAAATCCGATCCCAAAACTCGATCACCTCTCGCACTGTCATACCCTTGTACCATCCTAATTGTCTTCGTAGTTCTTTGATGTTCATAGGATTAGATTAATTGATAAATATTTATAATACTTGTTCCTTTCATTGACTTAAAGCCATTGAATATCAGCTCTTGTCTGATGTTCTCTTTACTTGCTCCAATATGCGATAAATCAGATTCTCTTGTTAGAGATTCAACCAGGGCTTTTTGTTCAGTCTCAGCTTCTATGATTTGATGATCGAGGGCTGATATTACTAGATATGTATTCATAAAATTAAATAATTAATAATTATTCACTTATTTGATCACGACTATATAGTGATCACCCTCTGCCAAAACGTATGCTGTACTATAATCTCTACCCATATTCTCCATATCTGCTGCTCTTATCGCTTCTTCCTTTGTTTTGTATTTCATATTTAATATTAATTATTAATGTACTCACTTTGTAAAATCATCCCCGTGCTATCTTGTACGCCTTTTGGAACGTATGAGAAGCAAATACCAGGGCTCCGAACTTCTCATCGTCGCTTATGAGTTGCTTTGCTTTCTCCAACTTTCCGACGTTTTTATCAGTTAGAAGTGATAGTATTGCTTCTATCTTTTGTTTGTCGCTCATATATTTAATTAAGAATTAATAATACTTAAACAATATTCACGGTCTATCAGTTCCCCATTCTCAAGAAAACAAAATCCCATGTTATGGTCTATGAGATGTTTATAGACCTTCTTTGCTAGTTCTTTAGTCATGTAGTTGATATAAATTGATAATGTAACGCTTCATAAATACTTATTTCCCTTTTGTTCTCTTGTTCCCTTGTCTCTATCTCTTCTCGTTCCTTTGCCATTCCTACTACTCCATAAGGCAGCGTATCTATATCAGAGGCCAGGGCTATTGTTTCTTTTTCTTTGTTTGTCATAGTCATATTTGTAATTAATAATGAGTAAAACACAAAGCAAGCAAGATTTTTCATATTGCAATTGTTTGATCGAGATTGAAAACTTTCGCCCAGCCTAGTGGATAGCTTTCTACTCTGATCTTTCCTTCCTGATTCTTTCGCTCTTCTCTTGCGTAACCTCTAAAAACTGACAGTGATTTTTCCCCTTTTTTTATCATTCTTTTTAATTGTCGAGCCTGTAAGAATGTGACCCACTTATTGCTCTTGTATTGTCTTTTTTCTGCTACCGTTGCAAGTTCTACTAAGTTGCGCCCGCTGTATAATGTCCCAGAGACTGGATTGATTTGCTGAATTATTGTCATAGGTTTTTGTTCAAGGTAATTTTTAAATCTTGCTCTGTGCCTTGTGTCTTACTAGGTACTAGATGGTACCTGGTCTTACTACTACTACTGTTTGTTAACGTGCTTTTATTTGATCTACTCTAAAGTTACCATAAATATTATCTATTGTCAACAGATAATCGATAGTTTATCGTCATATTGTGTATTGGATGTGTAAGAGTGTGAAGATTGGGACAATAGAACAATATAAACAAGAGTACATTATCAGCCATAGGCTGATTAAATATAGCTTAAAAGTCTGAGAAGCCCCTTGTAGGTCAAATTAGTGATATATCAAAGTGTATCAATGTGATCATGTGTTGAATTATGGTATAATCTGAATATGCCACTGATTAAGCCTAGCCTAGCCAATCCCCACGGGCTCTCAACGAAGCAAGCTACTGTTATTGAACTCGCCGTACGTGATGTCCAGAAACATACGCCGCTTGATATGGCAAAAATACACAAGCGAATATATAACACTAATGGAACGGGTGCAGATTTAGCAAGGCAAAACACTAATAAGATCAATTTTCGCCAGGCTTTTTTGGAACGAATCAGAGAAGAGGGAATCGACAAAAAAATAGAAGGCAGATATATTGAAGGACTGGACGCAAAAGATGAGAAGGGACAGTTAGACAGAAAGCTAATACTAGACTACGCTAATTCACTAGCTAAAATTATTGGCTTGAATGCACCTAGTAAGATCGAACGCAAGAGCTTGAACGCTACAGTGAGTCTGACATCAGAAGACCTACAGAAGGAACTACAGTTGATCGAGGAGGAGCTGGAAGAGTGAAACGTATCAATGCGTTAATATGTTAACACGACAGCATGCTGATATGAGGTAGAAAGTAACTCGCCCCTTTCCCTTTTGCGGTAATTATGCGGTAAATATATCATGCGGGAAATCTGCGGGAATTATCTAAAACCGTAAAATAATAATATCCCATAGTACATAGCCTATAATCTGGTATTGACATGGCAACAATCAACATACACTGTTGTGATACTCTATATCTACTATACGCCACGTCGTATAATATACAATTTACGACGTCTCGTATATTATTCAGCCCATACGAACGTAAACTATATACGAACGTGAGTGGGGGGGGTGGGCAGCCGATGGGCTTTTATAAGTTCAGATTCAGGTTATACCACATCCCAAATCGTACACCATTTTTCCCCAATAGGGTTCACATTTCTTGAACAATCCAAATTCATTTGACATTCTCCAAATATCCTGTTACAGTGAATGGTGTAAGGGGAATGACGTGTAGTACGGTTCAGGTGCTTTGATAGTTAATAATGAATAATTGAATTTAGTGAAGATATGCCCAAAGACCAAATAAACGACGTAAAAACCAAATTTGTACCATTTCGCTGTACCAACTGCAATGGCTGGGGTACTGTGACGTATAAAAAAATTAAATGCCATACCTGCAATGGAACGGGCACCCTCATTATCAATCAAGAGACAGGAGAAATCCACGATCCAAAGGAGGGTAATAAATGAAACATAGATACCTCAACACTAATTACTGGAATGACAGCTACATATCACATCTTGACAATGACGAGAGAAATTTATTCTTATTTCTTTTCAGCAACAGTTACGTAACAAAATGCGGTATTTATGAATTACCCGACAAATACATTTTGCCTTACTCCAATATAGATTTGCCCAAACTTCAAGAAATAAAAAAGAAATTTGAAAGCGACCGAAAATATTTTTTCTTCAAAGATTGGATATACGTAAATAACTTTTATAAACATAATTCCTTTTCCCCAACTATTCACATAGCCCAATCAGTAAAAAAAGAATTTGATGCTATTCCTATTGATATAAAAAAACATTTTTTCGCCGATTTTAAGCTCAAACCTATGCTTTCTTTTAATAAAGGAAAAGATTTTATCATCAAATGGAAAAAGGACATGGTAATGGTAATGGTAATGGTAATAGAGTCACCTAGTGGTCAGGGGGGTGGTCACCCTATGAATGAAGATGTTGATCCTGATTCTATTCCTGATGATTTATAAATTCGGTCGGAAATTATGAAATATTTTTCTATGTTCACAGGTGTGGGCGGTTTTGAATTAGGAATACAACAAGCGTATGACTTATCACAATTTAAAATTAAATCCAAAAATAGCACCGACAGTAAGAGCAAGCCATCACAACACATGGGACGTCCACTTTGTGTTGGTTTCTCCGAAATCGATAAATATGCAAACCAATTATTATCAACAAAATTCCCCGAAACAAAAAACTATGGAGACGCAACTAAAATTGATGAACGACAACTCCCCGACTTTGACCTCCTGGTTGGAGGATTTCCTTGCCAGTCTTTCAGTATTGCTGGAAAAAGACACGGATTTGACGACACAAGAGGAACACTCTTTTTTGACATCGCACGGATTCTCTCTCACAAAAAACCACGGAATATATTACTTGAAAATGTTAAAGGTTTACTATCTCACGATGGGGGGCAAACTTTCCAGACAATCATTGGGGTTCTCACCGACTTGGGGTATTTCGTTGAGTGGCAGGTACTTAACAGCAAAAACTTTGGTGTCCCCCAGAATAGGGAAAGAGTGTTCGTTATCGGATATCTTGGAGGAGTCCCCAGATCAAAAGTATTTCCTGTCGGAGAAGATGGTCAAGCGATTGATGAGTTACAGAGACATATCACAAACACCCTTACCGCAAGATACGGAGGAGCAGGAGCAGTCGGAACGTACATTGGTGAAAGTAAACTCAATGCACAAGAAATTAAACAAATCAATCAACCCGCCCACTCAAACGACAGGGTGTACGGTGAGGAAGGGATAAGTCCGACATTAAATACCATGCAAGGAGGAAGAAGGCAACCGAAAGTAGCAATTCCCGTCTTAACGCCTGACAGACCAGAAAAGCGCCAGAATGGGCGTAGATTCAAAACAGATGGAGAGCCGGCATTTACTCTGACTGGTCAAGATATACATGGAGTGATGGTGAATGAAATGGCTATTCGGAGATTGACACCCCTTGAATGTGAACGGTTACAGGGATTTCCTGAAATAGAAAAATATGTTATAATTAAGGTATGTTTAGACAATCAAAAGAACCTTGTAAATGTGGAAAACCAAAATCACAAGTCGCTAAAACCTGTTGGGAGTGTAGAAAAAAGCGGATTAAAAGAAATTGTATTATCTGTGGAAAACAATTTGAATATAAAAAATCAACTAACAGACAAACTTGTTCTCCCAGATGTGCTTATAAATTGCGAGGAATCAAAAGTGGAGATAGTCAGTCAAGGAAAATCAATTTGTTATGTAAACTCTGTGGAAGAATTAAAAAAGTTTCACCCGCTTATAAAGAAAGAAGATTTTGTTCACCTCGCTGTTATTATGATTTCAATTCTGGAGAAAATAATAAATTCTGGAGAGGTGGAATCACTAAAGAAAGAGGAATGTTTGATAGTTCAACCGAATGGAAAGAAGCTCGTAAGGTTATTTGGAAAAGAGATAATGCTACCTGTAGAAGATGTAGGGAACGATTTAATCATACTCAAAGAACTTTTGAAGTCCACCACATCAAACCTTTTAGACATAAAGAATTTAGAACAAAAATTAACAATCTTATCCTCGTTTGTAATCCGTGCCATAAATGGATACATTCCAAAAGAAATACAAAATCAAAATACCTTTACGATAGGAATTAAAACTTCTGTTGGTTGGACTTACGATTTCTCGGATACTCAACGGTACAAGATGATGGGAAATGCGGTAACAGTTAATGTAGTTTATGAAATTATGAAAAGACTATGACAGACACCCTATTTTCACTCAACAACCGCTCAAACCTCCTTGCAGAGCTTAAAGAGAAAGCCCCTATTATTTACGAGAAGTACAAAGCCCGAAAAATTCACAAAATAAACGAGCAATTAGTCTTTTTACGCATGGACTACAAAGGAACCGAGGATGTGGAAAAGCGCAACAAAATAATCCAAAAAGCCAATGATTTGAAGGAAGAATTAAAACAATTTGACATGACATGATATTTGATATAAAATTGGGTTTCATGACAAATATTTTAAAACGAATTATAAAAAAACTATTTTTAGAAGGTAAGAGATGCCCTCATGGTTCTACATCTTGGTATATCTGTCCCAGATGTAAAAAAGAATTTCCAGAATGGGCTCCGTTTGAGGGTGAAGGGCCTTATAATCCTAATTTATATGAACTATGAAATCTGAAATTAAAATCATTTCCATGCGAGAATTTAATGCGAAGATGTGGAACTATCTTAAAAGTTTGCCTCTCCTTGTGAAAAATTTTAGAACAGGAGAGATTGCATTTTATGTCATTTCTAAAGAATATTTCGATATAATGGAAAAAAGGGGTGTATTACCTAAGATTAGAACCCCTAAGTCTGGGGTAAAATCTGTCAAACTAGAGGGGTCAAGGTAAAAAAGGTATCATTCCTTTACTTTAAAATGAGAATGGTCTTAAATGTCAAAATACGAGGGCTTTAAAAAATTATAAATTTTATATTTTTATGCAATATCAACCAAAAGAAGTCTGGAATCCAACAGGTCATGTTGTCGAAGTTGTTTCCGGCAATGAACATTTTATCTTTCAGCCACAGGAGAAGAAGTTATTGAATGGCTTTGAAGCGTATCAAATCTTGACTCATCAAAATTCTCCTCTTGAAGAATATAAGGGCGAAGACAGTAAGAAAGAGGACGAGAAGATTCAAGAAATAGATAAACGAGAAAAGACTAAGGCATTTTCTGAAATGAGTTGGCTTGAACTTCGACGTATAGCTGTTGAAAAGGGGATTTTTAAGCTTTCTATGAAGAAAAAAGATCTTATAACGGCTTTAATAGAAAATTCAAAAGTAGAGGGAGTTCCAGAAGAAGGAATTGCAGTATAATAATCTCATGACTCCAGAAGAGATGAAGCGAAAATATATAGAGCTTCTTGGGAAAAAACGTGATAAGGGACTCGAAAATCTTTATTTTTTCAACAAGTATGTTCTTGAAGGGGATAAGGAAAGAAGAAAATATTTAGTTCCTCATGTACATCGTGAGTGGTCGGATTGGCACAAAAACTCAAAAAAGCGTATCAAGATGATTCTTGTTCCAAGAAACTGCTTTAAAACAACATTTTTTACGGTTGGTCAGACTCTTCAGGAAATTGCGGCAGACAGAAATTCAAAAATCTTAATTTCAAATGCTACTCTCAAAAATGCACAAAACTTTCTTTCAGAAATTAAAGAACATTTGAGAAAGAACAAAACATATCAGCTTCTTTATGAGGGGAAAACTCCTTTTTATGATCCAAAGCTCAAGTGGAATGAAGATGAAATAATTGTTGGTGGTCGTACTATCAATTCGCAAACGCCAACGGTAACTGCGATTGGAGTTGGGGGAAATCTTGTTTCTCAGCATTATGACAAGATAATAAATGATGATTTGGTCAATCTTGAAAATTCTTCAACAAAACTTCAGGCAAATAAAGTCATTGACTGGTGGAAAAAATCGCACTCACTTTTGAACCCCGATGGGGAAATGCTTATTCTGGGAACGAGGTGGAGCTATTATGAGCTGTATTCGTATATCCAAGATCATCCACAACTCAAAAATGAGGTGGATATGTTTATAAAATCGATTTATAACGAAGATGGGTCAATGTACTTTCCCGAAAGGTTTGATGATGCAAAGGTTGAGGAACTCAAAATGCTTCACGGGAGTTATTCCTTTTCCGCATTTTATCTGAATGATCCGATAGATGATGACAAAGCAATAATCAAAGAATCTCACCTCAGATATTATGTGAAGCCTCCAGGAGTTTTAAACGTGTTTGCAGTTTCGGATCCTGCAATGTCTCAGGGTGCGGATTCTGATTTTTCAACAATCACCGTTGTTGGTATAGATTGGGAGAATAATTGGTACATTTTGAAATACTATAGGGAAAAATTACTGACAAATGATTTTATAAATCGCTTGTTTGATGTCAAACACGAGTGGAATCCCATAACAACAAGTATCGAACTTGTCAGTCAGGCGCAAGGACTTCTTGATCCTATTCATAATGAGGAAGAGCGAAGAAATGAGTATTTGAATTTATTTGAGATTAAAGTACGAAATGAATATACAAAACAAATCAGAATTAGGTCGGTATTACAGCCTAGATTTGAGCGGGGAAAGATATTTATAAAAGAAGATATGGTTGATCTTAAAGATGAGATTTTACGTTTTCCAAAAGCAAAGCATGATGATATTATAGATCCTTTGACTGATATTGAAACTATTGGTTTTGCTCCAGACCGCAAAGATGCAGTAAAGACGAGCACAGGAAGTTATTTTGAGGACAAAACAGCAGGAATTATAAAACCGTTTGAGTTTGAGATGGTTGATCCTGAACTTGGAGAATTTTACTAATGGAAGTTTGATATAATTATCTATATGGAGATCATTCTTTTAGTAATAATTATTCTTCTTATTGGGTTTCTTGTGTATTATGATTACATGACAAGAATAGAGCGTGAAAAACTACAGCTTAAACTCATGGTGCGTGATGTCAAGGAATATAAAGATATTGTTGAAAAACCTCCAAAAGATACTAAACAAGAAGATAGTCCTTATGAAGAAGTTGAGGACGTTTCTATTGATACATTATTAAAAGCTAAAGACAACACATGATTATAATAAACGATACAAATTGGGAAAAACTTGAGGCTGCAGAAAAAATCGCACACTGCGAGAAACTTCTTACTTCAACAAAAACTGCACGGGAAAAGCGAGACTTTGAGTGGTATATGAATCAGAGGTTTATGGAGGGGGATCACTACGTTTACTACAATAAAGTAACAAATACACTAGAGAAATTGCCACGGAAACGAGGTGAAGTGCGGATGATTGTAAACAAGGTCAAGTCAATGATCCGTGCGGTTCAAAACTATTCAACTCGGTTCAGACCAAAATGGGACATCATACCAGGAGATGAGGATGAAGATACGGTAAAAGATGCAAGGCGTACGGGAAAAGTACTTGATTATATTTTCAGAAAACTTCATCTTGAGGTTATGGTACAGGGGGTGACTGAATCTGGGTTAAATACTTCTGTTGGATGGGTTGAGCTTGATTGGGATTCTGATGCAGAAAAGGGATTGGGGCAAGTAAAAGTAAAACTTCATGATACATTTGATGTCTGGGTTGATAAAAATGCAACCATTTATAATGGACGAGTAAAGGGTGGATTTATGGCAAAAACGATACGGAAGTCATTGGATGAGATTAAAAATGACAAAAGATATAACGAAAAGACCAGAAAGCTAGTGCAATCTGACAAGGAAACGGCTGTCTCTACTATGAAAACGAGGATTATTGAGCGAGAAACAGGAACAACAAATGATTCTGAAAAAGAAGCAATGGTTAAGGAATTTATGCTTTGGGATTATGAGGGAAACGAAAAAGGTGGACATATACAGCTTTTTACTTATGCGGGAGATCAAGTTCTACGGGATAAGGAGATGAAGGATAAGGAATACCCAATTTATTGTTTACAAATACCACAAGACCCTAAAAAAATATATCATAGAGCGTGGACTTCAGATATTGTTCCTCTTAATAAAGCTCTCAATCGAACGGTATCTCAAAAAATAATGTATGTAAATCAGGCTCTTGTATTTCGCATAATCGCGGAAAAGGGACACGGAGTAAATAGTATAAGCAATGAGCAGGGAGAATTTTTAGAGATAAATGCGGGTCGCAAGTTTGAACAATGGGGGATGCGGCCACTTCCATCTGCCATAGACAGTCTAGATAACGAAATAAATGTATATATAGAAGACATAGGGGGCGCACATGAGGCGGCACTTGGTCGTATGCCAGCGGGCGCTCGGAGTGGAAAGACACTTGAATCTTTACAAGCCGCAGATTCTAATAATTTAGCGGGTATAAGGCTATCTTTAGAGACATTTTTGACTGTTATTGGTGAACGAATTTTGGAGATTGTTGCTGAAAAATACGTAACCTCAAGAATTACAGAAATTGCAGATCCTGAAACAGATGAATCAGGTCAAAAACAGGCACATCTTCGTATTATTGGAGAAGGGGCGCCAGATGAGGCAAAACAAGAAAAGGCTCTTGTTATAAAGAAAGAAAATGAGCTTATTGTAACTATCGGATCTTGGCTTGGTCATACAAAAGAAGCACAAATTGATAACTTAAAGGGGTTGGTTGAGCTTGGAGTCCTTCCTGGTGAGGAAGTATTACGACAGCTTGAATTTCCAAATATTGAAGAACTATCTAAAAAAGCACGGGATGAGAGACTAGAAAAAGCAAAAATTGAAGCTGAAATTGCAGGTCGCAATCAGGGACAAGGGCAAGGGCAGGGTGGGCAAGCCGCCGAAGATCCGATGAAAGATCTTTCTGATCAGGAAAATATGCGGATGATGAATGGTGAACCACTAAACCCGACAGCAGGAGCAACACCAGATCATACACAGGGGCATATTGATTTTACAAGCTCGTCATTTTATACGCAGCGCACCAATCCTCAAACACAACAAATATTTGAAGCACATATTCAAGGAGAATTACAAGAACAGGGTGTTGGGGGTCAAGAACAAGCTATGATGTAATTATAAATTATTTTCTATTATGCCCATAGTTAATGGTAAGCACTACAAATATACAAAAAAAGGAAAAGCCGCCGCAAAGAAAGCTAAAATGATGATGAAAAAGAAAAGAATGATGAAGCATTGACAAAAGTAAAAATATGTTATAATAAGGGGAATGACCAAGCCTTGTTATAAAGGCAGTCAAATTATTATGGATAAAGAAGAAAAACCAGAGGTTGACCAACCAAATGGTTCTGAAGGAACTGAATCCGATGCGAAAGTAGAGGACAATCAGGGAGATCAGGACAACAAGGAGTCAAACGAAGGAAACCAAGATGGGGAACAGGAGCTCTATGATCTTCCAGACGGACGTAAGGTGGATGGCAAAACGTTGTCTAAGGAATGGAAAGAGAATTTTTATCCTGACTATACCCGAAAGTCTCAAAAGCTTTCAGAGTTTGAAAAAGCTCAGGAAGCAAAAAGAGGTGATGCTGATACAGAGGCTCGTGATCAAATTGATAAAAACGAGTATTTGAAGAATGTTGCGCCTGATGTTAAGGCGGCAATTGCAGCTATTGTTTCACCTTTAATCAAAGCCTCTTTCGATGAAAGAGAGCAAAAGTCTACTCAAGCAAAGCAAGATGAAGCGTTTGAGTCAGACCTAAAAAGATTAGAGGGACAATTTAAAGGAGGAAATGGTTTACCTAAGTTTGATCGCAATAGAGTTCTTAATGCGATGAAGGATCCAAGTAATAAAATATTTGATCCTGAAATAAAATTTAGACAGATGTACGATAAGGAGTTTTCCGATAATATGATAAAGGAAGCTCTGAAAAAACAACGTGGCGGAAACGACACGGAGGACACGGGTACATCTGACGGTGAACGTAAGCCAGACGGAAAAACTCCTAAAACGTGGGCTGAAGCTGCAACACGTGCTGCAAGCAGGTTCTAACAAACTTCTTTTGTATCTCCTTATACTCTTACATTATTATTTAATTTATTTTCATGGCACAGAATTTAACAAACTTTGATGAGGCGCTGCGTATTGATTACCTTCCTGTAGTCAGACAGCAACTCAACAACAACACCATCCTTTTGAAGAAAACTCAAAAAAATCAAAGAGATGTTGTCGGTAAACAGTGGCAGCTCACGGCACACTTTAAAAGAAATAGTGGGATTGGAGCAGGTTCGGAAACTGGGCTTCCAACAGCAGGCAACCAACAGTATGAAAATCCGTATGGAGTTGTGAAATACAACCGTGCTCGTATTCAGGTATCAGGCCCGACAATTGAAGCTTCTAAAAATGATAAGGGAGCAATCGTCCGCGCGCTTGATGCTGAGATTAAAGGGGCAACGACTGATCTTGAAAAAGATCTGAATTATCAGCTCATGAATGACGGAACGGCTGTAAGGGCACTCATAAATGGTGACCCTAGTACAGGAACGACACTCACCCTTGATGCCCCTGGCACTAATTACTTCTCTGACGGGATGCTTATTGATATATTAGATCCTGCAACTGGAGATGTAACAACCTCTGGTACTGAACTTACGGTAAGCACAGTAGATTCCTCAACTGAAGTAACCATCTCTGCGGCGGCAAATGCTGATGTAGCAGATAATGACTGGGTTGTGAGATCTGGGGCTCGTGCACTTGGCGGAGGGTCTCTTGCTGCAAATCCATCATACGAAATGATGGGCTTGAAAGGCATTATAGACGATGCGACCTACGTCACGACTCTTCATAATCTCTCAAGAAGTACCTATGCTTGGTGGAAGTGTTCTACTCACACCAATGACGACAATAGTGGGACTAACAGAGATATGACTCTTACTCTCATTCAGGCGTCAATTACGGCAGTAGAGAAGAATGGTGGCAAAGTAAGCTTAATTCTTTCGGATCACGATATGCGAGATGCCTATGCAGCACTTGTTGTTGCAGATAAGCGTTTTATAAATACTCTTGATCTTGATGGAGGATTTAAAGCTCTGGACTATTCTGGAATGCCTTGGGTAGCGGATGTTGATATGCAGCCAAATACGGTGTTTTTCATGGATATGGAACACCTGTACTTGATGCAAATGGCAGACTTTAACTGGATGGATAAGGATGGAGCAATCTTATCTCGCGTATCTGGATCAGATGCGTATGAAGCTGTCATGTACATTTACCAGGATCTTGCGACTGATCGACCACGATCATTTTCATTTCTTAGAGATGTACAATAGGTTAGTTAATGAAGTATCCCCTCTGGCGATGAGTCAGAGGGGGGATAACTATTATAAATTCAATTTACTTTCATGATTAAAAATAGAAACTTGGTCTTTACAAAGGCTGGAAATTCAAGCCCTGATGACCATAAATTTTTTCAACTTCCTGAAATTGCAAATGCTTCGCTTCCAACAGCGGCAGCTGCAAATGAAGGAGGAATTGTCTATGATGCAACCAACAACAAAGTGTACTTTTCCGATGGTTCTTCATGGGCGGCACTCGATACGGCAGGAGGTTCTGGAGCTTCTTTAGCTCTTGATAATCTTGCTGCGGTTGCAGTTAACACAGATGTTACTTCTGATACTGATTCAACAGACGATTTAGGATCATCTTCTATCTTCTGGGCAAATTCTTACATTGATAGAATGTATGTAAATGCGACCGCTTATCTGGATGGTACAACGGCAGGAAAAGTAGAAGTTGTTGGAAATATGGATGTTTCGGGAAATTTGGTAGTTGATACCAATTTAACCGTTACAGGAACAGCTAATATTGGATCTATTGCTATGGATGCTCTATCTGCGGCAACGACCAATGGGGATTTGACACTTGATGGTAATGGTACTGGTGGAGTAAGTATAAGCACGATTGGATCAGGAGACATTACTCTTGGAGATGATACTGCATTATCTTCAACAAAGACATTTACCATAGCTGGTACGACCGCTGCAACTGATTACCTAATTATCACAGCAGGGTCATTTCAGATGACCGATGGAAATGTGGATATGGATGAGGGTAAGCTAGAGATAGATACTACAACTGATGAAACGTCTTATTTCAAGAGAAATTTATCAGGAGCGACATCAGCAGTAGTTGAAATTGAAGCAACTCATACAGGTGATACTGGGCCAGCATTACTTATTGACCATAATGGGACGGGTAATGCTAAGGGTATTGATATTATCCACAATGGGGATTTGGCCTCAATTAACATTGCGGCTGATGCAACCAGAACTGGAAATGTCATAAATATCCCAATGGCAAATATGCTTGGTCAGACGGCTCTTGATATAACGGGAGCTGCTACAGGAACAAATGGAGAAGGTATAATCCATGTTGATGTTACTGGAGTATTGGCTGGAAATGCTATAAGAGTTGATTCTACAGGGGCAAATGCCACAACTGGACAACTTATCTATGCTTCATCTACAGGAGCCCAAGCTGGGGCTACAAACGGTATTGCGGGATATTTTGAAGATACGGGTGCTGCTGCGGCAACTTCTTATACTGTTTATATTGCCTCAACAAGTAATGAAGGCTTGTTTGTAGATACGGGTAAGGTTCAATTTGATGAGGCGTTAACTCTGGGAGTTAATGATACTGGAGCAGACTTCAAGGCATTTGGCGCAACAGCAGGTAAGTATGTAGAATGGGACGAATCAGCAGACTCTCTATTCCTCACAGATAGTACGGTTTTGCGTATTGGGGGAACTGAGACCCCAGATGGCGTAACCATGGACTTTGACGGCGCAGACCTTGATATTGATGCGGTAACGGCAAATGATAATATCAAGTTTGGATCAGACGTTGATACTAATGTGATCTTTAATACAGCATCAGGCGCGGCGCTTACCGTAGACCACGGAGCAGATACTATAACGGCAAGTGCAACAGCAGTTTTGACAGCAATAGGCGATGGAGCTGGTGATGGATTGGTTATACCTTTCCATGCCACTGCTTCACCATCAGGTACAACTCAAGGCTCTATTTTCTTTGAAGTAGACGCTAAGAAGCTGTGGGTGTATGATGGAACCAGTTGGGTAGGCACAGTGCTTGCTTAATAGATTAGTAATTTATGATTCGGGGGGGGTGAATTAAGACCTATGGAGAACGTTAATATCGAAAGTCAGCTAAAAGCTATTGAACAGGGGTTCAACAATTTAGAGTCTGCTCGTCAGAGTAAAATCCAAGAGCGACGTAAAATTGATCAACATTTAGCCGAAATTAGAGAGGAACAGCTCCGTTTACAGGGTGAGTATAGAGTATTCAAAAAAATACTCGATCCAAAAGCTGATCAATCTAAAAGTGAATTAATTAAATCTAAAACCGCTAAAAATAGCGCAAAGGGAAATTGACTACACAATAATATTCAATATCCTAGTCGTATTCAAAGTATATGATAGATTTTCCAGCTCCGATCACTCGGGGCTGGTTTTTTTTGGTATAATAATGTCATGTCAGAAGATAAACGAAAAAAAGTGATGGTTTGTATACTAAATCAGGGTACGACTTCGGCTGGTATGGAAACACAGCTTATCCAGTGGCAAATGGATATGCGGGATCAATATAGCTTTGCTTTCTTCCCTGCTCGTTATGCCTTCAGACCAATAGCAAACAACAGGAATCGTATTGTGAAAGATTTTCTCAATTCAGATCAGGATTACTTAATTATGATAGATGACGACAATCCTCCTGTACAGAATATCTTCGAACTTTTGAAATATGAAAAAGATGTAATATCAGTTCCAACTCCAGGACGGGATGATAATGGGGTGCATATTCATACTTATATGTTTGGAAAAAATCACTCTAAAGATAACATAGACTTTGTACAAGTTCCTCCTGAAAAGAGAAAAGGACTGGTAAAAATAGATGCGGCAGGGACTTGTTGCATTATAATCAAACGTGAGGTTTTGGAAAAAGTAAAAAAGCCGTTTGAAGATTTGTATGATGAGGAAGGCATTCTTATCACAAATGATGATCTGGCGTTTTGTCTTAAATGTAAAGATGCAGGTTTTGAAATCTGGACACATTATGACTATGTATGCTCTCATTACAAGACGGTGGACTTGCTTCAAATGAGTGCGTTTATTTATAGGGCACGAACTGATGGAATGAAGCAATCTAAGGGAGTTGATATAAAAAAAATATCTCTTAAAGAATTACAAGAAGCTGGATTTTTAAATAATAAATTACCAAATTAGCTTATGCCATCGGTACTTGAAGAACAGGAAAGACTGAAAAAAACAGGAAAGATTGACGGGATTTTAGGTGGAAAGCATGTGGGAAAAACCATTGATTTTTACAACGACATGGAGAAAAAGAAACGAGAAAGTAACTTTTTGGGAGAGATAAACGCCCGTAATAACTATTTCTTGAAGCTGTTTATGTTCAAAGTTGATGCGCTAAAGTCAGGTCATAAAAATGAGAGTTACAAATCTTCTTCTATTTTAGTATAATATATATATGTCATATAACAGAATAAAAAAGTATGCAGTCCCTGTAACTATTGCTTCAAGCGGGACGACAAAGACTTCGGGTGTTGTGCCTATAAACGGTCTTTTACGAGGAATTGTTGTTGACGCTCCGGACTTGGATGATAGTGATACATATACCGTAACACTTATTGATGAGGAAGGTGCTACAATCCAAACGTTTGCGACTTTGGCAGAAAATTCAGTAGTCGCAAAATATATTGATGCAAATAACAATTATTTTAATCAGCCCCTTCACAATCCGCAGGTAACAATTACCGCATCGGGAGCGCAAGCTGCTGCAAGAGACTTTGTTATTAATATTTATTACGAAAGTTAAAATACTTATATGAAAAAATCAGATGGAATAAAAGTAAAAGGAATGTTTCGGGTTCAACTGACAGCACAAGGCGACGATACTAAGATTGTGGGCGATTCTGGTTGGCATGAAAATCAGGTAACCAATCTTGGTTTCAATCAATATTTGGTATCAGCACTTGGTTCAATTGCAGGTTCCAAATATGTATCTCATGCGGCAATTGGAACGGGTGGAGCACCAGCGGCAGGTGATACAGCTCTTGCAGGCGAACAATCGGTGCGTGCGGCAGTAACAGCGGCAACGTCATCTGGATCAAAAACAGTACGATTTACGGCTACATTTGCCAGTTCTGATGCGTTTGTAACAGCAAGTAAGAATATTTCAAATATTGGTTTGTTTAATACATCTGAGGCTGCAGTTGGAACGTTATTTGCGGGAAACACATACGCTAGCTCAGCTTGCGCCACAAATCAAAATGTTAATGCCAGCTACGATATAGTCTTTTCGTAGCGTCACAAGGCTCTAAATAAAACACTACCCCCTAGATCAACATAACATTTCATATTGACACGACATGACATGATGTTATAATTACTACATGAAGTCAAAATTTACCAAAGAAAGCCTTGCGGATTATAAAGGAATCGATATCGGTTGCGGTGAAGGTAAGCAAGAACATTTTTTTGGCATTGACTACACAAAATATAAAGGCGTAGATTTAGTCTGGAATGTAGAAAAAACTCCTTGGCCACTTCCTTCAGAATCTTTCCACATGGCACTCGCTTCTCACTTGGTTGAACATATAGACCCTCATGGTGGGGTATTTTTACGGTTTATGGATGAGGTTTGGCGGATACTTAAATATGGGGGAGAGTTTATGATCGCAACTCCGTATGCGGGTTCTCATGGCTACTGGCAAGACCCTACACATTGCAATCCTTGTAATGAAACTACATGGACTTATTTTGATCCTCTTGATCCATCGGGTTTATACCGTTTTTACCGCCCTAGACCCTGGAAAATAAAACATAGTTTATGGCGTTCGTATGGAAATATGGAAATAATTTTAGAAAAGCGTAGAATTGATCCTTCTTATGAAAAATAGACCAACAATAAAATATAGAACTGTTAAAAAGAATGCAGGCGGTGGCCATGTAAATCGTCTACTTATTGCAACGCCAACAACTGGCGAGGTACGGATGGAATGGGTAATGGCACGCTACGGACAGATAATCCCCATAAATTGGTCACAGGTGCAATATGTACAATTTTTAAATCCATATGCCCCACAAGGGTACTTGGTTGCTGATGCACAAAATGTTATAATTAAAGAAGCGATTGAAAAGAAGTTTGAATGGCTTTGGCTTGTTGAGCAGGATAATGTACTTCCTGAAAATGCGGTAGTGCTTTTTAATGAGCATATCAGGCGTGCAGAAGTACCTGTTATATCGGGGCTTTATTACACCAAAAGCGAGCCAAGCGAGCCATTGGTATTTCGGGGACGGGGAACGTCTTGCTATACAAAGTTTAAGATAGGAGATCAAGTTTGGGCTGATGGAGTGCCGACTGGATGTTTGTTAATACACACCTCAATTTTAAAAGAGATGTGGAAAGACAGCCCTGAATATATGGCAAATGACGTAAAGACAAGAAGAGTATTTGATACGCCAAGAAAGCTTTGGTTTGATCCGCAGGAGAGGGAGTATAGCTCGACAAGCGGAACATCTGATCTTGACTGGTGTACAAGAGTGATAGAAGGTAAGTATCTTGAAAAGGCGGGATGGAAGGATATCGCGAAGAAAAAAAATCCATTCTTAGTAGATACAAGAATTTTTTGCAAGCATATAAACGCTCGTGGTGAACAATTTCCAAAATGGGCATGACACTAAAAATACAAGTAAAAGAAACAATCAGAGTCTTTGATACCGTAGATGATCTCAAAAGAGAGATCAATCGGATCATTGACGATTATGTTATGTCTGACGACAGAGAGCCATTGATTATAACGATTATAAAGGAAGAAGGGCGTGGGCCTCCTGTGCTTAGTATATCTGTAAAAGATGAAATGAATATTTCAGAGACTCTGGGTGGATAAAGCCCAGAGTTTTTTTATGACAATTTAGTTTATAATTATAGTTAGAATTTAATTTTTTATTATTATGACACGAGTACATACAGACCTATCACGGGTAGCTATATCCGTAGCTCCCGATCCTGCAACCAGTGGTACTTCACTTGGTGTAACAGATTCTAATGCCGCTTATTTACCAGATGCATACCCTTATTGGGCAGTTCTTGTACCAGTAGATACTGCTCCAACACGTGCAAATAGTGAGATAGTAAAAGTAACGGGTGGCTCATCTGCTGCTGGCACAACAACTCTCACCATAGTAAGAGCACAGGGAATCCCAGTAACCACAGCACAAACAGTAACAACAGATTTTGATATATATGATGCAAATTCAGCAGAAATAGAAAATAAATCGAACGTATTAGAAAATCAAGTTTTTAGTTAAAAATTATTATAAAAGTATATGTCGTATATTGTAAAACGAAAACTTTCAGGATCAACAGATGGTAAACAAATAAAAGTTGTTGCAACGGCAACAGCAGGTACGACTATTCATACTGCGGTTGCGGGAACTACTGCTGGAACATTTGATGAGATATGGCTTTGGGCTGTTAATTCTTCAACTTCTGACGTTAAGCTAACTCTTGAATGGGGAGAGGCAACTGCACCTGATGGAAACATTGAAGTGACTATACCAGCAGAAAGTGGGTATATTCAAATTACTTTTGGCGCCATTCTTCAAAATGGATTAGTAGTAAAGGCTTTTGCAGCTACAGCCAACGTGATAATGATAAATGGATTTGTTAATAGTATCACCGACTAATATGCCAGCAAAAATAGAACTGCTCAATTCATTTTTATATAATCATCCTAATCTGTATGCCTATTATCCGATGAATGGTAATTCGCTGGATTCAAAAGGTAATGTAAATGGATCAGATACTGCAATGTCTTATGCGTATGGAGCTAATTCTTTTAATCAACACGCTGTTTTTAATGGATCGACTGGAAGAATTAGTTTAGGAACAAGTAAATTTGATTTCTTAAATTTTACTATTAGTTTTTGTATGGTAGATAAGGGGACTGATAGTGTCCGTTATCTTTGGGCAAGAAATCCTGCTGCTGATCAATGGGCAAATATTTTTATATTGATGTATGGCGGACTAAAAGTAGGAGGACTTGGTGACCCAGGCGCAGTTGAAACTTATGCGGCAGTTACAAATGGAGCATTTTATACTTTTGTTTTTACTACTACCGCAACCAACAATGTTGATGTTTATAAAAATGGTGTATATTTAGCTGGAAAAACAAATGGTCCAGCTTGGAATAATAATATAACAAATGAAACAGCGATAGGTCGAGCTGGCGCTTATAATGCTTATTATTTTGATGGAAAGATAGATGAACTTTCGGTATTTAATATCGCATTGAATCCAGCACAAGTAAAAGAACTCTATAATAATGGATATAAAGCAGAACAATATTTAAAAGCGCAAAGAAGGTCAAGACAGTTAGGTTTAATCTCAAATAGATATGCAGGATCATTTTAATAATAAATAAATAAATATGTATGTATGGAAATCAATATGGTTTGGAATATTCAGGTACGATTCTTCTTGATACATTATCCATAACGGTCTCTGATAGTGTAGCTGTATCTGAAAATGTTTCACTTCTTATAGAGCTTCCCCTCTCAGTCTCAGATAATATTACAGTAAGTGAGCTTATAAATGTGGGAATGGAGGGTGTTGATCAGGAGATAAATGTCAACGACTCAATAACAGTATCTGAGTCTGTAAAGCTAGAACTTGAAAGCTATATCTTGGTATCTGATAATATCTCATTGGCTGAATCAGTAAATGTCTTACTCGAATCAAACATATCCGTAACAGACAATATTTCAATATCAGAAACAGTAGGTATTGACTTTCCTTCTAATATTTTCGTAACTGAAAATGTCTCAATATCTGAAAATGTTTCACTTCTTATACCAGAGCTTTATCTTGGTGTGTCAGATTCGATAGAGATAAGCGAATCAACAAAAGAACTTCTTGAAAGCTATATCTCTGTAGCCGAATCTATAAGTATTGCAGATCAACTATCTGCTTTGATTCCACAATCTGTAGATGTAACTGAAAATATAACGGTAAGTGAATCAATAGAAATACTTTTAGAGTCTTATATAAACAAATCTGAATCAGTAACTTTAAATGAAAATGTAAAAACAAATCTTATTTCTTCAATCTCTGTATCTGACTCAATTGAAGTTACCGAATCAGGAACTAATTTTTATTTACTTGCTGAAAATGGGGCATATCTTGTACAGGAAGATGGAGGAAGAATAATCATAGGACAAGGTGTATCCGTCTTACTTCCAGAACTTTTTGCCTCAACCTCAGACACGGCAACTGTCACAGAAAGTATATCTTTATACCCGTATGTTCCTTTTGGAAAACCCACAATAGAAGTTGAAGAAAGTCAAATATTTATTAATGTTGTACCTAAAAAGATGAAAATAATAGTGGAAAGTGAAAAACCTAGACTTGAAATTTACTCTAAAAAACCTAGAATTGAGAGTATTAATTCAGAAAAGCCTGTATTAGAAATCGTTACTTGATATAATATATATATGTCATTTATTAAAATCCCCCATCCTGACCTGCACGAACTCACAAGAACGACAGCAGATATGGCAGCTGCGGCAACTACAGTAGAAGTTGAAAATAACAGTAATTTAATATTAAATGATTATATTGTTCTTGGAGGTTTGCGAGAAGAAAAAGCTGAGATTATACTCATAACATCTGTTTCGGGCGATACAACAGTCAATTTTACAGGAGCTTCTAACTTCGATCATCCTGCACGTACTCAACTGGCAGAAATTAAATTTAATCAAATAGAGGTATCAAGAGCCTCATCTGAAGGCGGGTCATATAGCGTGCTTGACACAATAGCAATAACTCCTGATGAGGATTTGACACTTTATGATGATTCAACAGGCTCTACTACTGATTGGTACAAGGCACGATACAAAAACTCAACTACAGGCACATATTCCGCATACTCTGAAGAAGTGCAGGCAACGGGATATACGGACGACTCCTTATTTTCAATGGCTGAGGAAATACTCGATGAGATGGGAGATGAGTTTGCGGCAGAAATAAACAGAAATAGAGTATATAGGGCTCTGCGTGGTGCAGTACGGGATCTAACCATAAAAATAATACGGATGTATCCTGATTACCGAAAAAACTACACCACACAGGCTTTGACATCGGGAACTGAAAGATATGATTTACCAACACGATTTTTATCCTTTGTACGAGTTGATATAAACTATAGCGGATCAGCCGCTTCTGATGCTTACAAAGTATATAACTTCAGAAGTGAGGCAGATTTGAGCCCTGAAGTAACCTATTCTCAGCAAGACCCTTACTTATATATTCGAGCTTTACAGTATGGATTTAAGCCAACTCCGAATAGCTCAAGCGGTTACGCCTTTTTGTGGTATTGGGATTATCCTGCCACTATGACGGATGAAACCGATGAACATGGTTTGCCACATGGCGCACGTGATCTTTTGGTGACACGTGCTCTTTATAAGCTATGGATTCCAAAAGACAAGGATACATCTGTTGCATATAGGATAAGTTACCGTGATGATTTAACTGACTATCTTGAATTTGTAGGTCAATCTATGCAAGCTTTTGATAATAGACAGGTAAAGGTAAATTTTGGTTCAGATTTATATGATAACTAGATATTATGATACGTTACAAAACAATCGAAGGTTTTACTACAATAAATAGGAATACGTCACCGTTTCTTCTTGCAACAGGAGAGTTTGCAGATAGTCAGAATTTCTATACTGAAAGAATAGGAGTGCTTAAGAAAACGGGTGATTACAGCTTGAAAAACGCTCAAATAACCGCATCTCAAGATATATTGGGGGGTATAGACTTTTTTAGAGCAGCAGGAACTCATGAGCATTTTGTGGCAATAGATGGAGCATCAAACGCTGGAATTTATAAAGATGTAACGGGAACATGGACTACACAATCACAATCTTTGACAGCCGGCAATAAGGTACGATTTGCTTATTCTCCAACACTTGATACTTTGTTTGCCGTAAACTTTGCAGATGCTACTCGAAGCTACAATGGTTCATCTTGGTCAACTACAACAGATGTGACGTCTGCACCAAAAGGAAAAGACATCATAAGCTTTGGACGAAGAATTTATATATTACATGCAGTTGTATCTTCAACGACTTATGTAGATCGAGGTTATAGATCATCTTTAGTCGATAGTGGATCAATCACATGGGACACAACAAACGATTGGGTCACATTTGATGATATATTGCTTGGTGCTGAAAAGAATGGAGACTTGATGATTGTATTTGGACAAAATGGCATATATGGATTTACACTATCTGATCAGAAATATAAGATATCAAATATCGGGTGTGTTTCACTTGAGGGAATATCAACATATAAGGAATGGACATTTTACCCGTCAGATGATGGAATATATGTGACAACAGGAAAAGAGCCTGATAAAATCTCACTTCCTATTCAGGAATACTTCGATGGTATACCACAAGCCAATAAGCCGTCAATTTTAGGGAAATGTCTTGGGCCATATTATTATGTATGGTTTGGGGATATAACAAGCCCCGAAACACTTACTAATGTCTGGTTTCGCTATGATATATTGAAAAATAATTGGCACCGGATGAAGACTGGATTTAACATGATGAATCTACATACATTCACAAGCTCATCTGTAAAAGCTTTGTATGCAGGGGATGATGATGGGAAAGTGTATCAGATGCTCACCTCTGGGGCTCAAGCAACAGCTTCCTATGCCACATCTCTTGAAACTGATTGGATTTATGGAGATGATCCAAAAGTAATAAATGATTGGATATCTGTATGGGGCTTTGGAGATCAACTATCTGGTCTGAAGGTTTTTTATCGGGTAGATGACAGCTCTGATTGGAAACCAGCAGGGGAACTTGAGGGCTCAACAGATTTTGTTCAGTTTAAGGCACAGGGATACCGAATAAAGATACTTCTTACCGAAAGTAGTAAAAGTAATATGTTTGAGTTTTATCGAATAGAAGTTGGCTATATACCAAAAGGGGAAAAACAGGAGGATACACAAAAATGAACTATTTAGATATGGGATTTAATTCTTTCTTACAAAGAATAGGTTTAAGACCCAGAGAACAAATGTCAAGCCTTGATGCAAGACAAAATAATCCATCAGGCTCAATCAGTGCTCAAAGCATCATCCCTCCGATGAATGCGACAACCGATATTACATTCTCAAGTACAGATAATGATACGGCAGAGTGGACAAGCGGGACTATCTATTTTGCCAATGGGACAAACAGTGGTACGATGGATGCGGGAAATACGGGTGATATTGCGGCAACGACTTATGTCTACTATGACCGTGAAGAGCTGGGGGCTTTGCAAACTACTACAGATGTAGAAAAGGCAAGTGGGATAAGTAAAATGCTTATTGCAATAGTCGAATCTGGAGCTGCAGGAAAGGATTGTAAAATAACGCCAACTATAGCGGCAGGGTTGACAGTAACTAATATCACGGCAAGTAGTCTAAATGTAGATGAGCTTTCTGCGATAACTGCTAACTTGGGCGATGTAACTGTTGGAGGATCGGCAAATGGGGATGGAACTATATCGGTAAAAGACTCATCGGATGTGGAAAAAGTGCTTATTAACTCGGATGGTGTGGCAGTGACAGGCGGAAAAATTAGTGTAGAAAACACAGATGGAGATACTGTATTTGATAGTAGTGGATTGGTCAGTACAACAAGTTTTATTACAGATCAAGTGGGAAGTTATGATACATCTACAAGTAGTACTTCGTCAACAAGTTACTTAGATGTTCCAAATATGACTCTTTCAGCGTTTAATTTAACAAGAACAACGGGGATTTTAGTGTTGGTAACCATGGTGTTAGAATCATTTGGTGGGGGAGCAGGATCAGAAGCTGTAATCCATGTAGGTGGAGAAGTAAATGACACTCAACAAGTACGTATTAGAGTACCACCAGATAATGTAAAGTCAACTTTCACAACATATCTTTTGAGGCAACTACCAGTTACAGGAGCGCCTCCTGTTTCATATACAATAAAAATGCAATGGAAAGTTGCAACAACAGGTAGCCTAGAGGTTCAACAAAGACAGATTAGTTATATGTTATTAGGTACATAAAAAAGTTATAATTATAATATGGCAAAAAACTTAGGCAATGGAAAGATCAAAATAGAGTCAGGAGATACCTTATATAGTATCTATGGTTCAAATTGGAAGCAGGCATCAGGCTACACTGGCGATCCGAAAAAACTTGCTGTAGGAACTGTATTGCCAGCTCCTGGTAGTGGTGGAGGTAGCTCTACAAAAGCAAAGTCAACTACATCTCAATCATTTGCACAGCAGGCAATGAATAAAATGGATACCATAAAAAATGCTAAAACAACAGGTAGTCCTACAGGTCAGGTATCTTCTGCAAATACAAGTAGCTATCAGCAACAGCAACTTCAAGGCTCATATCAACAACAACTTGAAGACTCTATAGCAAACTCAATAATTGAGCTTGAGAATAAATTAAACTCAATTCCTGGTATATCATTTTCACAACAAGAACTTGATACTTTTACTCAAAAAGCAATAGATCAGGTAAAACCATATTATGATAAAAAACGATCTGAAATTGAGTCTGGTATAAAAGAGGGTAAAATACAAAGTGCGGAAGATTTGCTTATAAAGATACGAGCGGTCGACCTTGATACAACGCAACTTCTTGAAAGATACGATTTGTCAAAAGCCAGAAATGAAGAAGAATTGGTAAATACTCTGGCAGATATAACATCATCACGGGATGAAGACTTGGCAGTAAAACGGGATGAATGGAAATATAAACTAGATCAGACAAAACAAAATCAGGTTCAATCAGATGTTTTGACATCAGGTATAGGGCGTAAACAAATATCTGATCTTCTTAATACTCAACAAATGACCGAGCAACAAGTGGTAGATCGTGCATCTCGTAAAGCAACTACGGCAGAAACTACGACAGGATATAACTTAAAAGAAATAGCGCTTGCCAGAAAACAAGTAGAAGAAGACCGAGTGCGAAGAATTGGAACACCAGAGCAAGCTACAGCAACAACTACTGCGCTTCGATCTGAACTTGGGCTTTCTCCTGATGATCCATTGCCATCTGATGCTGAAATAGAAAGATTGAGGGCACAAAGAAATCAAACAGTTTATAAGCCAACAGCTTTAACCGATCTCACAGAACAGCAAAAACAGGCAGAGGAGTCAAGACGACAACAATTGCTTTTGGATGAGGAACAAGCAAAAAAAAGGCAATATGAGGGACAACGTCAAAGCTATGGCTCACAACTTGCTCAAAAACAACGGGAATTTTATAACGTAGCAGGAGGTTCTTATTAGAAAATTATATAATTAAGTTATGGCAACTTATTCACAAGATTACGACGAAGTACGAGCATCCATGAATCGTGCAAAGACAGCAAATACGCAGTATGCGGGACTTGCCGCAGGATCTAAAACATTTGAAGATCGAGTAATGCAACGGGTTCGTGAAGCTCGTATAAATCGTGGTGTTGATAAAATATCACAGGATATTGGAAATGTATCAGGACAACTCGTATCTGAAAATCCTGCAATAAGAGACCGCATGGGAACAGATGTAAATCCGCTTTCTGTTGACGCTCTCACATCTTCAAGACGTGGGCAACTTATGAACACTCTTACATCTCTTGGTAATTATCAGGAACAGGCTACGGGAACTATTCAGGATGTAGTAAAAGGTGGTGTAGGATCGCTTGAGGCTGCTGCCATGATGAAAAAAGCAGAGGCAGATCAGGCAAATGAAGAGGCAGATAATTTAATGTCTCTTATTACATTAAAACAATCAGAGGAAAAAATGGCACTTGATAAATGGTCAGAACAACAAAAATATGGAAAAGAAACTGATGAAATTGATCAATATGTACAAGGTGTGGCAAATGGACTTTTAGACATAAAAGATGTTCCTGCAACTCTTAGGGGACAAGTGTCATCAGGACTTCAAAACATGGGGTATTCTCCAGCAAATAAACTTTTAAATACTGTTGATGTTCTTGAAAAATATTACTATGGAAACGATAAGGGTTTTGCGGGCTCTTCTACAGCAGACACACAAGATCTTGCAGCTGGCGCAAATATATTTGAACGTATAGGAACTGCTATTGGGTCGGCATTTAAAACTCCTAAAGGGGAAAGAAGACAGCTATATCTTGATAAAAAGAAGGCATTAGTAGGTGCATTCAAAGAGCTAGGAGGGGAAGTTGGAAGACTTACTGATCAGGACATAACGAGATTGAGTAATTTAATTCCAAATACAGGAGATAGCTATGATCAGTCGGTAGAGAAATTTTCAGAATTAAAGCGAGAAATTAACGCATTAAAAGGAGCTGGGCTTACCAGTTCAAGTCAATGGGAAATTATAGAGTAATATGGCTATAAAAATACGAAACAAACAAACGGGTGAAATTAAGGTGATAGACGAATCACAGGCATCCTCTTATGGGTTAAGCACCTCACCTACTCAAGAACCACCTATGGCTCAACCTTCTGCTCAACCTCAAACTGATCTTTATTCCGATAGGCAGGATGCAGGTGGGTCTGATCCTTCAAATACTATGATGAGATTTTTAACGGGGGCAGGTAACTTTATATCTCCAAAGGCAACATCAGCAGTAAAAGCAGGAGCAGCTCCTATTGGAATGCTCAAAGACTTTATTGAATATAAAGGGGCACAAACTCCAGAAGAAAAACAAAAACAACTCGTAGAATACAATCAGAAAAGACAAATGGGATCAGACGCTTTAAAAGAATTTGGATTTAGCCAAACAGGGGAAAATCAATTTGATCCAGGACAATATGCAAGGGGGACAGCAGGGGGAGCTGCTCAACTTGCGGCATGGATGACTCCTAGTAATTTGGTAAAAATACCAAAAGCAGGAGCTGTTGTATCAAAGGCAGTGCAAGGTGGGGGCGAGGCACTTGCTATGAATTTGGATGATCCTAATTTTATAAGAAATGCTCCGACCACATTTCTCATTGGTACGGCGCTTGGTGGTGGACAAGCCGCAACAGGAAAAGTAATAAAATCTACTTTTGGTCAACTTAAAAATATTGCTAAAAAATTGAGATTTAGTAATTTTTTAGGTAAAGATTTGCAAAGATTAAGTCTTAAAGAAGCAGAATCAGTATCTGAGAAATCACTTCAAGAAGGTGTGCCTCAAGATTATAAAAAGATGTACGAATGGGCTGAAGGATTTGCAACATCGGCAGAGCAAAAACTTCAACAAGGATTATCTGATGCTCCTGAATTTTCATTATCTAAGAATATGGATTTTAGGAAAAAACAATATATTCTTGAGCAATTAGGAGGTGTTTTAAATGATATTTACGTAATGGGAACTGAATATAGACCAAAAGGATCAGCCGCTAAAAATGTCAAAATTTATGAAGAAGCGTATAACAAGCTTACAGCAGATCAACCCATCTCATCCAGGGAAATGAATACAATAAAAAAGGTATTGGCAGATACCATAAAATCTACATTTGGTGAAAATATCTCACAAAGTGATAGTGTAAAAAAAGGAGCACGAGCAACTGTTCACTCATTATTTTTGGATGAATTAAGAAATAATCCAAACATTTCCAAAGAAGTTTCAAAAATGCTTGATGCACAACATTATGCGCTAACCTTAAAGGCCCTCTCAGATACGGCATATCGTAAAGTTAGCGGAAAGGCTGGTTTATCGTGGTATCAAATTATCCCATTTCTTCAACTTGGAGCAGGATTTTCAGGAGCTATTGCGGCAGGGGGAGCAGCTACAAATAATCCTGCCGTTTCTGGAGCGGGAATACTTGGTGCAACAGCACTTGGTGCGGCATCACTTTTTGGTAATCCAAAAGGTCAACAGATACTTTATAAGTCAGGAGATCGTTTTACAGGGGCAACTCCAGGGAAACTTGCTGATTTCTTGAGACGTGGTGCAACTTCAGAAATTAACCAAACAATACAATAATGGAATTTTTTAATAACATTATAAAAAAATATCAAGATACGGTTCAAAGAATACAGGGAAATCAACTCACAGTCTCTCCTATATCTCCTGTTGCAGACAAAGAAAATGTCAGGCAACTTAAAAGACAGGATTACATAAAGGAAGGTGCTACATTTTCTAATATGAATCCTTATGAGAAACAGATAAAGAAGGAATATATAACACCAACACCTACTCCTACAGTGACTCCTATTCCTGGTATGGGGTCAAATGCTCGTAATCAAGACACTGATCGTTTTATTCTTGAAACTATCTTACCTATTACTCGTCAGTATGGTATCCCTGACGCTGTAGCTGCTGGTATGTTTGCAGGAGAAGGACGACTGGGTGGACTTGGTGCAGCGCGCAATAATTTTTATAATATAAATGCAATAGATAGTGATCCTAATCAAGCTTTTGATTATGAAACGCCTGGAGAAGGAATCGAAGCATACGCTAAATTATTATCTGGAAAATATGAACTTGGTCAAAAAGGGAGTGGCAGATTTGATACAACATATCTTCCTGCTTATACACTGAGAAATGATCCTATGGCGATGCTTAAAATGATTCAAGAACTTGGATATGCAAGTAGACCTGATTACTCTGATTTTATTATGAGCACGCCAGAATATAACTATTACAATCAGTTATAATTAGCTTATGACAAATTTAAAAATAACAGGACTAACAGAACTTGCAGAAGCCCCTGCAACAGGAGATTTTGTCCCAATTGTTGATGTTTCAGATACAACTCAAGGAGCTGATGGGACTACTAAAAAAGTAACAAAATTAAATTTGGTTTCGGGTATTTTATCCTCAAAAGTTACTGAAGAAACAAGAGAATTAGTTGAAGATTCAGGAGCAGTTTCATATACAGGAGCAGGATTTAGACCAACATCCGTAGAAATAATTTATTTTATTTCAGGTTATTTAACAGGTTCAGGGCAAGGATTTTCAGATTCAGGAAAAACTTCGATGGCAATGTACTGGAGCTATACAGAAACTTCAAAAGAGAAATCGTCTAACACAATAATTTATAGTGAGGTAGCAAGTAATTCAGCACAATCGGCAGTAGTTACAAGTTATGATGCAGATGGAATAACTTTGACATGGACTAAAATCGGTTCACCGGCAGCAACATTAACAATGTTAATTAGATATTTCAGATAATATATGAACACCTATTTTTTAGTATTCAAACTAGAACTTGGAGAACTTACAAACGCATACAGTATTGTTAGTGAAGATATTCTAGCAAGTATTGATCCTGCAATTATCCTTAATAAAAAAATCATAAATGACAAGTTGTATAGCAAAGAAGAACTAGAAGCTATGCGAGATTCTATGATATGAATATCATAAATAAAATAGGCCAGTATAGGCAAGCAGGTAGATCATGGTATCAGCGCCAAGTAAATACCATCTCAGTAATTACCATACATCACACCGCCAGTAGACAAGTAGACGATGACGCTACGGCGCTTAACAATGTTTATAGGGCCCATGTCAATAATGGTTGGCCAGGATTTGCATATCACTTTTTTATTGCCAAGTCAGGAAACATCTATCAGGTTAATGCATTTGAAGATGTCTCGTGGCATGACACCAGAAACTATGACAGTATCGGCGTATGTTTGGATGGATATTTTCACCCAGACATAAACGAGAAGCCAACTCAAGAACAACTAAAATCTTTGAAAGAATTACTAGATTGGCTCTGTACAGAGAATCCCCAATTCCCCGCAAGCCATGCAAACGTATATGGACACCGTGAAAGATCATCAACTGCATGCCCAGGAAATGAACTCTTTCCCTATGTTACTGATTATAGAAATAAGTTAGGGAATGTTACATGGGGTGTTGTTCTTGACCCCCTCGCTGAATGTTTAGCACAACACAAAACGCTTGTTGAAGAAGTAACTTTACTTAAAGATGAAGTAACAAAACTAAAAGCAACAGAAGAAAGACTTAAAGAAGAAAAAGATGGAATAGTAGCTGAAAAGGACACTATCATCACAGGGCTCAATGACAAGCTAAAGTCACAGCAGGTGAGGATAGACGGTTTCCAAACAGAGAAAGACAAATTATTATCAGATTCGTCATTCAACTGCTTATCCTCAAAAAAGCATTTACTCAATCAAATAAATTTACTTATTGAAAAACTAGCAAAAGATTTATCTAAGAATATATGAAAAAACTATTAACGAAAACTGAGAAAAAAATACGAATACGTCTTGCTAAAAGATTAAAAACTAAAGTACAAAATAGAATACCAACCACCCCTTTGGGTATAAAGATTCTTGATGTAATATTATTTATTGAAAAAATTTTACGAAAAACTTAAAATGACACCAGAGGAAAAAGCACAATTGCAAGTAAATTCAGAAAATCGTATTAAAACAGAAGTTCTTATAGATCAGCTTCTTTTGAGTGTGAATGAGATTAAAGTAACTCTTTCAACACAGAATACCATATCTGCTGAAAATCATAATACGCTTATATTAAAAGTTGATAAT
>Ga0210043_1000797_pt1 | contig 31512 bp, 31 predicted proteins | sample CryGeymet201501t_FD_183990 | JGI IMG/M metagenome (GOLD analysis project Ga0210043, IMG submission 183990) | Groundwater microbial communities from Crystal Geyser aquifers in Utah, USA - Crystal Geyser metaG 2015-01t (SPAdes) (version 2) | ecosystem: Environmental > Aquatic > Deep subsurface >... | reverse complement strand
GTAGCTGAGCTACTCCAAAAATCAGTCTGATCTACATTTTAAGATGACTTCCAGGTATCAAATGTAAATTATATGCACTCCATTTTATGGGGGAGTGGATTACTGGATGGTTTATACGGATTCAGGTCTAAATAAACACCTATGACCTGGGGTAGCAAATTGGTCGAGTTTTTTAGTTCTTGAAGTCCGGGAAGATAGTCCAAGGTCTTGATCACGAGAAACTCCAGCCTTAGCCCCGCTAGGTCCGTAGGTCGAAGTTCAAAAATCGAAGGACGGAAAGTTTCGTCCTCGTCGGCGAGTAAGAGGATTGTCAGGGGAAAGTGGTCGAACTTGTCGAAAATTCGGTACGCGTATACAAACGATCTTTTGCCGAGGGTAGGGTCGATGTTGGTCTGGAGTTCCATATGACACAGTAGTACCTGATCGGCACCGATTTTAAGTCGGACCTTGACCAAGACGTCGGCATTTCGGTGTCCTATTTCGTTCCCCGGAGCCAACATTTTTAGTTCTTTGGGGACTTCTAAAATATAGTTTTCTGGCCTTGATGGCCATTGCACCGCAATGGCTTAAGAGCGCGGGCCGATTTAGAATAAAGGTTTTTAGATGTCCCCTCTTTGTCCAGGAACTCGGGTTGGACCTCGGTGTCAAAAAGGGCATAGAGGTCGGGCAGGAAGAACTCTACCGCCTGAAAGAAGTAACGATAGAGTATTCGTTTTCAACCCGAGTCGTAGGGTTCGGGGATTCGGGATACGTATGATATACTACGTACAAGAGACCAGTATGGAAACCAAGTTAACCTTGAGTGTAGATGATGAGATTATTCGTCGGGCAAAAGAGTACGCCCGTCAGCACCGGGTGAGCCTGTCGGACCTGGTTGAGCGGTATTTTGAGTCCTTGGTGCGACGTTCCGAGGAGGTTCGGGAATCGGGTGATTCAACGCCTTTGACCGATGGTCTTTCGGGTGCTTTGAAAGGTATGGGATTCTCTACCGGTGATGCTCGGGTAGAATACCTGTCAAAAAAATATCTCCATGAGTAACAACCAACCTCTGGTTTTTCTGGATGCCGACGTCATTCTGGACCTGAGCCTCGAAAGGGAGCCCTTTTTTGCCCCGGCCCGGGAGATTTTTCGGGGTATTGAGCGTAAAAAGTGGCGGGGGTGTACCTCGCCTCTCGTAGTGGCAAACGTTCATTATTTGTACAGTTCCGCCCTCGGTGAAAAAACGAGTATTGCCCACCTTCGGAGGCTGAATTCGCTGTTGTCCATTACTGCGATAAACCAGACCATGGTAGATCGGGTTTTTTCTCAAGTATATATTCGGGATTTTGAGGATTTGTTGCAGCTGTACTCGGCTGTCGAGTTTGGCGCCGACGTGCTGGTTACCCGCAATGCTTCAGACTTTCCCCGAGACCAGGGGATTCCTATTCTGAGTCCCAACGAGTTCCTGGTTCAGTTTGGCTCGACGCTGCCCGCGGGTTAGCGGGGGAAGGGGAAACCCCGCAGGGGCGGGTTTCCCGGCCCGAGGAGTTGGACCGGACCACGCGACCCCGGCCAATTATTTAGTGCCCGGTAGGGCTGGGGAGGCCACCTTTCGCCGGGGGAACCCCCTTGGCAGAATGACCAACCTGGTCATAGAATAGAGGGATGCACGAGTGAGTTTCGGGGTGGGTCCCGGGCAGGAGGGGTTATGGCAGCGGGTTTTTCATTGAGTTTGTATCCTTTTGTGTATAAGGCCCGGTTTGGGGGCGAGGGGTGGTTGGCCGAGATGGAGGAGAAGCCCCATCGGTCGCCGGCGGAAGAGGCGGCTATGTCGGCGGGGGACCGGGGTTCTTTGTTGGCTCGGCGGAATTCGTTTCCCGATTTGCCTCTTATTAATTATACGACTCAGTACGGCATGGGGTGTTTTGAGGGCCTGAAGGCTTATCCTCAGCCCGATGGTTCGTTGAGGGTGTTTCGTCCCGATGCCAATGCTCGGCGATTTTATCATTCCATGCAGGGGTTGATGATGCCTGCCTTCCCGACGGATATGTTTGTCCAGGGGGTGTTGCAGGTGGTAAAGGCGAATTCGGACCTGGGGTTCCGTCCGGCTTACGTTGAGGCCTGGGAGAAGGATGGGTTTGTGAGCGCCGATTCGGTGTATATTCGTCCTTTCACCTATAGCGAGGGGGGGATAGGGCTTAATTTGAGTTCTTTTCCCTGGGTGATTATTGCTGCCACTCCTGTGGGGAGTTATTTCGATCCCGCGGCTCGGTCCAAGGCCCTGGTGACCGACATGGTTCGAGCCAATCCGAAGGGTACGGGGTGGATTAAGTGTGATGCGAATTACGTCATTCCGACCCTGGCCAAGAAGAGGGCTATGGCTGAGGGGTATATGGAGGCGGTGTTCTTGGATGCGGCCACGGGGTCGTACATCGAGGAGGGTTCCAGTTGTAACTTTTTTGCCCTTTTGAAGTCCGGAGTGCTGGTGACTCCGGCGGTGGAGGATCGCATTTTGGACGGTATTAATCGGCAGAGTATTATCGTCTTGGCCCGGGAGATGGGGGTGAAGGTCGAGGAGCGGCCACTTCTGCTGGAAGAGGTCATGGCCGATGGGGTCGAGACCTTTGTAACCGGGACCGCCGCGGGGGTGTCATTTCTGGAGTCTCTTACCCAGGGGGATCGTACGACCGTGTTCAACGCAGGTAAGATGGGCGAGTTGACCCATTCGCTGCTGGTGGCTCTGAAGGGGATTCAGTACGGGGCCGTTGAGGATAAACATGGCTGGATGGTAGATGTTTGAGGGCACCGCCAGCAGCCTGACGCGTGTAGCTTGCCACGTGCCGCGTGCTGCGTGCTGCGGCTGCGGCTGCGGCTGCGGCTGCGTGTCGCCTGAGCGATAATTTCAAATAGGTGTAGGAGAGGGCCGGTTTCCGTGGGGAGACCAGCCCTTTTTTTGTCTCTTGTGGCTTTGTAGACCCGTGCCCGGGTGGCAGGGGGGTTGCGTGGCCGTAGGGCCCTACGACTGGCGAAGGTGCCCCGGCAAGGCCGGGCCGGGCCGGGCCAGCGGCAACGCCGACGGCCGGCACTGGGAGAATCCCCTTAGTTAAAGATGACTCGAATTGCAATGTAGCCGGCGGTCATGGCGGCCAGGGAGCTAATGCCGGTGACCCGGTGGGCGGTGCTGCCGGGCTCGAAGACTCCGAAGGCGTTCATGGCAAAGCCGGCTTCGGCCAGGCCCATGAGCAGGAAGTGGGGCCAGGCGATGTCTCGATACTCCCAGTAGCCAATGGCTCCCAGGGCGCTGGAGGTGAGGGCGGTGCCCAGGGCCGCGTAGGCGAAGGGTGGGTGAATGTTCGGGGCAGCGATGGCGGTAATACCTGCACCGAGGGCTGAGGCCAAGGCAACGTAGCCGGCGACCCGGTGGATGCCGGTCATTCGAATCCACTCGGCGGCTGTTGGGCGGTAGGGGGCCGCATCGGTTGGGTTTGTGGTGTCGGCGGTTTCGTCGGCGAGGTTAATGAGGGTCGGTTGGGTTGATTGGGCGAAAGGGCCCAGGGCCGGGGTACTGGTGGCGAGGGTTTGGGCTGAGAGTCCCGGTGCAAGGCTTGCGAGAATAACAATGAACAGTATAAAGCTTACATGGGGGGTAAAATTCGTTGTAAAAAATGTCCGAAAAGTTGTAAATTTTGACACAGGCAGACCTCCTTAGTTTTTGGGGCGTACTTTTTGGTACCTCAAAGTGAAGGTACCTAGGTCGAGGCTCAGATTCAACGACAATTACTCTGCTGGGGGCCTTAAGTACCTAAGCCGATTAAGAATAAGGGTTTATAGAGGGCCCTCGGTGGTTACGGGATTTTTTAAGACTCCAATCCCGTGCACCTCAACCTCGACAATGTCGCCGGGGGCGATGGCTCCGATGCCCGATGGGGTTCCGGTGGCGATAATGTCTCCGGGCTCCAGGCGAATGTGGCGGCTTATGAAGCTGATTATGCGGGTGAGGGAGAAGATCATGTGCCGGGTGTTCGAGTTTTGAACGGTGGTGCCGTTGAGGCGGCAGGATACGTCCAAGCTTTGGGGGTCTAAGCCCTGGGATTTCAGATAGCTGGGGGTAGCGATGGCCGGGCCAATGGGGCCGAAGCTGTCCAAGCTCTTGCCCCGAAACCAGCCCGAGGGGTCGTTTTTTTGAATATCCCGTTGGCTCACATCGTTGAAACCGGTGTAGCCCAGAACATAGTCCAGGGCCTGGGCCTCGGAAACCCGGCTGGCCGTTTTGCCAATGACGATAGCCAGCTCGGCTTCGTAATCGGTCCGGGGGTTGGGGGCGTACTCGGTAAGGTAGCCAGGGATAATGATTGGTTCGCCGGGGCCGATGAGGACGTTGGTGGTCTTGGCGAACAAGACCGGTTCGGGGGGCTCGTCTAAACCTCTATCGCCGAAGGTGAGGCTCTCCTTGACGTGGTCTCGATAATTGAGGCCTACGGCGATGATTTTTGTCGGGGCCACGGTATAGTGGTCCGAAGTGCCCAAGATGGGCAGCACAATTGGGTTCATAAAAATGTTCCTTTCAATGGTGAGCTAAGATTACCACTCCAGATCGAGGGCGTCGAGGATAGCTTGAGGGGGGCCGGGAATAGGAATCCGAAAGAGATCTCGACCCGCCAGGGCGGCGATGAGGCCAATGGTAACCTCGGGTTCGCTGTCTTTTTTGGAGGCGGATTTTTCTCTGGTTTTCGGGACCCAGCCAAAGGACCTTTCGGGACGACCGGGGTTTGGGGAAGCGGCGGCTGCTCCGGTGGCGGCCGATATAATGGAATCGCGGTCCTGAGATAGACCAAAGGCCCGGGCGGCAAGGGAATACACCACCGGAAAGGCAGAGGCAGCGGCGGGGCCAACAACCCGCAGAATCACCTTGTTGGAGTCCAGGTGAATAAAAATATGCAGCAGGTGTTGGACCGGGAACTCATCATCCTCATAGGAGCCTTCGAAAATCACCCAGCCTCCAAAATCTTGGCGAACCAGATCGACCTCCAAGGCCAAGAGGGCGTCGGGGTTGAGGGCGCTGGGGTCGAGGTTGAGGTCTTTCCAACAGACCTGGCCGGGATCTTCGCCCTCCTCCTGAAGATCTTCGAGGTTCCCAAATACCCCAAGCATCAAGAACTGGGGGGCATATTCGTTGAAAAGGGGCAGAAGGTCCTGGGCTTCGCGGATTGGTCCGGGGCTTAGGCCCTCCAGAAGGTAGACTGGATCTTGGGGCAGAAGGGTATTGTATGCGGTAAAGGTGCCGGCGTAGACGAAGACGGGAAGGCCCTTGTCATCCTGGCCACTGGGAACTGCAACTCCTGCCAGTAACTCCTTGTTGGCCGACAGGGCAGCGTCGATATCGGGGTGGTACACCAGTACCTCCTGTCCGGTAGCGCCGTCAAAGGCCTCGAACAGGCCAGGGCGCCGCTTCTGACTCAGCCAGAAGAGTCGAAAGGACCAAGGCTCGTGGTAGAGAACGTTGTTCAGCAGCTGAAGCTCATCGCCAGAAAGGGGTCGGGGAAATTCTTTCTCCTGGGCCAGAAATCGACTCACCAGCCTAGGCTCTTCCATAACTCGGAGTAATCCGACGGTATGAATAATTTCTTCGTTCCAGTCTTCGGGGTCGATTTCTAAGACCTTGAGACTGTCATCGAGGCTGCGACGAACCGGTTCGACCAGGAGATTTTCTTGAGCCCAAGGAAAAAGGAGATCCGATAGGCTGTCGGCGGTGGCGTGAATCGATTTTACCCTTTTGACCAGCGATTCTAATGGGGAAGACATTCGGCTTACTCCTGTCGGTAGAGCTTCTGCCAGCCTTCCAGAGCCTTGGTGAGCCGATTATCCGGCGACCCAGTTTCTTGGGAGTTTCGCATTTCTTCTCTCAACCAAGGAAGGATCACTTCTTCAATGATCGATTCCCACTGGGCTGGTGCCGTTGGTGGAAAAGAAAGTCGGGCATTTGGCGGTAGTTCTATTCCTTGATAATACACTTTTTCCCAACTAGTTTCTTCCCTTGGTTGAACAGGGTCGCGAAGATCTATTGGAATCCCACCCAAAAATTGTATACCGATTTGACCGTTGTCTATCCAAGTCTCGAGGACTTGGGAAACTCCCTCGGGGCTCACGAGCCAGCGAACAAAGTTCGAGACCCCCAAAGTACTTTCGGCGTTGTGGGAGAGGAAAAAATACACGGGGTTCTCGGCCACCGGAACCCGCCCATCGGCGGTTATCCAACGAAACTGCAAGCGACTGCGGTACTCGCTGGGAAGAGCTAAGAATTCCGACAATCGGACGACTCGGTAGGCCACACGGTTATCGAGAATCTGTCGATACCAGGGAGCGTAGGCGAACCGTCGGTTGAATTCTTCTATCTGGTCAGGATTTGGTCCTCCGTCTCCCTGCCAGGTTCGAACCTTTTCCAAAACCTGATTCAAACCTGGGCTGTCCCAGGACAGCCGGGCTTCGATGGTGGGATCGGCCATAAAGTTGGCACCCGATAGCCGAGAAAGGCAAAGGAGAAACTCCCTGTCCCAGCCGGGATAGTATCCGAGTCGGGTATACCGGTCGTCCGTACGGACCGAAAAACTCTGGGAACGACTGCGAAAGTCCTCAATTTCAAAGGACCAGGTTTCGAAGATTGACTGGCCTTCTAGAGGTACCGGAGAGGTCGAAGGGGTATGCAAGAATACAGCTACTGGAAGATCGTACGCCAGGGGAAGGGCTAGAGGAAAACCCTCTGAACTCGAGTAGGACAGGGAGTCCTGCAGAAAGTAGCGGGCCGGGGACCCTAAATCCGAAAGAATTCCAGTGAGGTCGGCAAAGAGGCTTTGGGCCTGAGGATAGTTAAGGTTTTGACTAATTACCCCGTCAATTCGAATGGTATCGTTTTCCAAATCTTGCTTGAGGTTCTGGGAAAAATGCACTTGGACGGGAATTTCGGGGTTGGTTCTATTGTAGGCTTGAATAGCTGCAGGAACCCAAGGGGAATCGGTGGCGACGATCGTCTGGTACCTTCGGCCCAGGGTATCGGACTGGGTACACGAACCCAAAAGGAGAGACCCAGAGAGTACAACGAGTAAAAAGCCCACACCCGGGGGCTTTGATTGTTGAAAAGGAAGGATCACCCCTGGAGACCCCGAGCAGTAGTAAAGATCTCCGAATACAGGGTTGGAATATCTTGAACATCGACGCTGGAGAACGCAATGCGCAGGTACTCGGTACCGATCGCGATGGTACCAATGCCCTTGTCCAGGAGGGCAAGGCGAAGGGCTTCGGCACTTATTCCCTGACAAACAAAGCTCATGAAGTATCCGGAGTTGAAGGGTAGGGGGCGAAGGAGCGAGCGGGCGTCCCGGGCCCCTTTGCCTTCCAGCACCTCTTTGACCTTCTTGTAGCGATCGACCATGACCTGGAGGAAGGAGGCTTTTTCTGCTTGGTAGGTGGGGCTTTCCAGGGTTTTGACCAGGAGGTGCTGGCTGTTTCCGGGACTGGAGCTGACACTCGAGCGAATCGAGCCCATGAGTTTTTGTAACAGGGCGTGGTAGTGGTCGGCGGTAAATCCCTTGCACCCAAAGGAAAGAAATCCGACCCGAAATCCCCAAACCAAGTCTTCTTTTGTCGAGCCGTCTACCTTCAGAGCTAAAATTCGTTCGTGGGCCTGGGCCAAATAGGAGAAGAGGCTTTGGGTTTCGCAATTTTCGTCAAAAAAGAGTCCAAAGTACGCATCGTCACACACAACGGCTAGATCCAGACCCATTTCTGCGGCATCCACCAGGGCAGCGGCCATGGCCCGGGCCTCCTCTTTCGTGGGTGTGTACCCCGAGGGGTTATTGGGAAAGTTCAAAATGACCATGAGTTTTTTGAGCCTTGTTGCGGCGTCCACGAGGGCCTCTTTGAATCCCTGAATATTGAAACCCGGTTCCTCGGTTCCGGGAGTAAAGTATGGGAAGGTTTTGACAACCCCTTTTCGGCGGCCCTCAATAATGAGGCGGTAATTGCCCCAAAACATATCGGCGATAAGTACTTCGTCTCCGGGGTCCAAGAAAAGCTCTTCGGCCTGGAAAATTCCGGCGGTGAGTCCGGGGATAACCATTGGTAGGCTAAAGTCGGCTTCTCGGAGTCCGGGATTTTTCTGGAGGATTTGTTTCTGCCACAGGGTGCGTAAGGCCATTACACCACCGGTCGGGGCGTAGGCAACCGCTTCCTTGGAGGTTAGGGATGGCAGGAGGGCTGCCAAACTCGGGAGCATTATTGGGTTTCCCCCCGCCACAGCCATGCCGACGGTGGCATTGAAGCGCGTTGCCTTTGCACTGGCTTCGGCGCTCTGGGCAACGATTCCTTTTGGAAAATACATTCGCTGGCCAACCTGGGAAAGCAAGCGACCGGCGACAGTAGGGGCTAGGGTAGTGTTGAGTTGTTGGGCTAATGGGTTCATGGCTATAGCTTACTATGGGGCACGAAACCTTGTGGAGCATCTTTCGAGGCTTTCGTGAAGAAAATGCTCCTTTTTGGTAAGAATTGACAAGGAACCGTAGTTGACATAGGGTTAAGTTATGGCACCGGAAGAAAAAAGCGGATTATTACATTGGCTCGTCGGAATTTTTATGGGCTCTGCAGACATGGAGCGCGAAAAACGCCGGCTTTTGAAGTCAATTGGCAAAGACCTCAGCAAACTTCGCTTTAAATTCTATCGCCCCAAGGGTGAGATGGCCTTACCCCAGTTAGCAAAGTTCTTTTTTGAAGTCTATAAGGTAACCGCCAGTGCGTCTGATCTCACCGTCGGAGCGGATCAAAGCGACGTTCTCAAAGAAATTACCATCGATTTTCATATGACCGATGACCAGAAGCTTCTGAGGGAGAGTTTTTCCGAGGCCGAAATCCGCGAGAAGGCAAAAACGATGGATCCAAAGTTCCTTGTTTCCAAGTTGAAAGAGGATTTGGTTACCTTTATTTCGAGTTTTGATTCTACCTTAGTGAAACAGATCAACTCCTCGTATAATTCGGTTCTTCGTTTTGTGCACTTTGTCCGGTACGACTACTACTTTACCCTTAAAAAGTATGACTCCTCCATGGCCGAGGGGAATGTAATTGGAAATCCAAAGTTTGAGGCCATTAACGGCGAGTATATTCTCGACGATTTAAAGGACTTCCTCGAAGTCGCCCTCCCTATTCAAAAAGACCTGAACTGGGAGGCGGTGTTTACCATTTTGGCCACTTACAAAGGAACTGAAATTGTCAACACCCAGGCCTGGGGCAAAGTATTGCAGATCTTAAAAAATGTAGTGCACGCAGAAATCCTTACCCTCATTATTCGCCACCTTTCGGGAGATCCCTACTGGAAGCCTACCCCCCACGTTCCTGGTGAGCACATAGTAGAAGGCTACCTCAATAAAATTAAATCCCAGACCGAGACGGTTGTACAAAAGATCGCCGAAGAAAAGAAAAACGCCAAGGTCGACAAGATAGTCACCTTGGTATTTGGTGGCCCGGTTCCTCCTCGAATTAAAAACTACACCGATCGGGCGAGTCTGTCTTTTGGTCGACGGATTGGAATGACCTATACCCATACCCTGCCGATAAATTACCTCAAGTCCTTTTTACTCGACTTTTTTAAGAAAGAAATTCGAGAGTTGCAAGACCTTTTATTGGTCCGGGGAAAGTGGACTACCAACGTACTGAGTCAACAATTATCCGACCATTACTATCAAACCCTGGCGGTTTCCGACAAGGTATTGGCCTTTGACGATTCCCTTGGGGATGAGGGCGATATAGGGAGCCGACTCAAACGATCGATGGCTCGGGTTGTAGAACGGGATGAATCCTCTGCCCGACCGGTACGGGCGATGGTGCAAGAGATCAATAACCAGGCCCAGAAGATCATTGCTGAAGCTGCAACGATACTCATCGCCTTCGGTAAATCCTTGAAAAGTCTGGCCGAAGATATCGACAAGAAAGACTTTGAACTCATTATCAACTGGAAAGAGCTCGTTGCTCTCTCCGAGGTTCCCCTCAAAGAACGGTTGAATGAAGACTACAAGCGATTGTACTTTTTTATCCAGCTGTTGCAGGTATACGCCAAGGGTGGAACTGGAGAGGTGGTAGCAGTTGCCGAGCAAGAAGAAGAACAGATGTCGGAAAAGGCGGCGGCGGTAGCGAAAGCTGCGGACATCGACTCGGACGAACTAGATTAACCGAGGGTAGTCGTCCGACGGCTTTCCAGATCGAGAAGATATTTTTTTATTTTTGATCCCGTCTCTTTCTCCAGACTTTGAACACTATAATGGCCAAGGCCGCCGGTCGCAGGAACAACCCGATGACAGGGTACAAATATTGGCAGAGGGTTTTTTCCCACCGCATTGCCTACTGCCCGGGCAGCCCCTTTGCGGCCAACCTTCTGGGCAATTTCGCTGTAACTCATAGTTTGCCCGTACTCGATTCGCATTAAACGGAGCCATACATCGTGCTCGAAGGTCGTACCCCGGTCGAGAGCTAACTCAAGGTCGAAAAACTCCCGAGAACCTTGAAAGTACTGGTCCAGCTGGTAACACACCTCGCCACAAGCGTATTTATTTCGTTCGAGGATGTAGTAACGGGAGTCCTGTTGAAAAGTGAGGGGAGTAAACCCCGCGGCGGCTACCGCACCTTCCCGGGTTACGGCGAGGTAAAAATCGCCAAAAGGAGCCGGGTAAATGTGGGTATAGAGGGTGAGGATTTTACCTCGTTCGCGAATCTGCGGCCGCAGATCTTCGAGGGTGGGTTTCTTTTTTGCCACACGAAGCTCACGGATAGGTAACGGGCATTCGAGAGTAGGGTGCGGAGTTAAGGGCACCGATGATCGTAGTTATAAACCCTCCCAGGGACATTCCGGTTCCAATTCCTGCGTAGCTGGTCCAGGTACTTTGGCCCGCTTGTTTTTGATACAAAGAAGTGCCGGTAATTGCCAGGCCACCCAGAGTCAAAACTGATCCAAAGAGTACCAGGCCCAGGGCTAGTTGATTTATTTGGATTTTGGGCATAATGGGTATGCCTAACTCGTCGTATTCGATGAGTGTTTCAACGGACTCTTCGACAACCACCTCTACTGGTTCGGGGCTTGCTTCCTGGGACCAAAGGGGCTGGGCGACGAGAATGAGCGCAAGGAGGATTACTCCGGGGCTGCGAAGGCCTGTTCGTTTCATAGTACCTATCCCTCTTTTTCTACTATACAACACTAGTACCCCTCGGCTCCACCACATGGACTTCAAACTCTGCCAGAGCGGCTCGAAATCGGGCTGGAATTCGGGCTTGAACTCGAATTCCGTCGTTTTCGTACACCTTTTCCTGGATAGATCCCTGGCGGTGGCAGAGGGCGGCCAGATCTTCTCGGCTTGGGGGCAAAAAGAGAGACACCTTGATCATGAGGCTATCGAGAAAGGAAACGAGCTTGGTCCCAAGGTCTTCAAGTCCTTCACGGGTTAAGGTACTCATGAAGAGTGCTTCGGGAAACCGGGCCTCCAGCCATTCGAGGGTGGAGGCCTCGGCGAGGTCGATCTTGTTAAAGACGATAACTCGTGGAATATCGTGGGCTCCTATTTCTTGGAGTACTTCCTGGGTGATTTTTAGCTGGTCTAATACCTCGGGATCGGAAGAATCAACCAGATGAATGAGGATATCGGACCGAAGGGTCTCCTCTAAGGTCGCCTGGAAGGCATCGATAAGGCCGTGGGGAAGTTTGCGAATGAATCCAACCGTATCGGTCAAGAGAATGCTATTGCCACCCCCGAGGTCGTATCTTCGAGTCGTAGGATCCAGGGTTGCAAAGAGCTTGTCCTCAATAAAAACCTCGGCCAAGGTAAGGGCCCTTAATAGGCTCGATTTTCCTGCGTTTGTATACCCAACCAAAGCCGCGGTAGGTACAGGAACCGACTCCCGTCCCTTCCTGAGGGTAGCCCGCTGTTTTTTTACCTTTTGAAGTTCTTCTTTGATACGGGTGATTCTTCGTTCGGTCATCCGACGGTCCATTTCGAGCTGGGTCTCACCCTTACCCCGGTTTCCCCGAGCCCCTCCCCGTTGGCGGCTAAGGTGGGTCCATGCCCGGGTAAGGCGGGGCAGATTGTATTCCAGTTGGGCTAACTCCACCTGAAGGCGAGCTTCTTTTGTTTGGGCCCGCTGGGAAAAAATTTCTATAATAACCTGTTGTCGATCCAGTACCGGTATTCCCGCATACTTCTCCCAGTTCCGCTGGTGGGTTGGCGAAAGTTCGGTATCGAAGACCAGAATTTCTGCCTCGACGTTCTTTGCCTCCTCGAGGATTTCGGCGGATTTTCCACTTCCCAGGTAGAGTTTTGGGTTAGGGTTTGCCGCCTTGGCGACCTGGTGCCCGACATCCGCAGCCCCCATAGTATCGAGAAGGCGTAATAGCTCCTTGAGATGTTCGTTTGCCTCGGACAGGGAAGTAGAGTCCGCCTGTATACCAACGGTGTAGGCCTGAATTGGTCTATGGGAATCTTCGAGTTCAATCATGAAGGCGAGTATAGCCCCCCTAGTCCCTGGAATTCCATTCTTTTCGCACCATTTGGCTCAAGATTGACCGAATTTCCCAAAGAGGAACTGGGCGATTTCCCCATTCCAAAGCCACAATTTCGAGGGTTCGGTCTTTTGGTCGGGAGTAGAAGGAAAAGGTCAAGACATCTTGGGTACCCGGAATTCGCCCCCGGACCCAAACACGAACCGGTTCGGTTGAATAATGGGAATCGCTAACCTGATTTGCAGTCCATTGAACCTGCTCCAAGTGTTCTTCTAAAACAGAAGAAATCATAAAGGGACCAATTTCAGGAACATAAGAACCTCGGGCAATTTTGGTGGATAAGTTTGTGTCGATCCGAAAAACTAACCATGTTCCAAAGAACGCCACAATAATTGCGAGAGCGAGGACATAGACGTTTGTAAACCCATGCTCGGTTCGGGGCGTTTGGGGAGTAAGGATGATCCCACAGGAGCTACAATACTGGGACGTAGGTCCGTTAAATCTACCACAATTAACGCAGGTCATAGACGGAACTTACCCGGGAAATTTTTTGGCTTATGACATACTCGGGAATTTTTTCCGGGTCCCACAACCCGAAGGCCTGGAGACCGAGCAGACCAAGGACCAGTCTGTAGTCGAACTGCTCACAAAGGGTTTGGAATCGATAAACATAGTACTCTGGAACCGTTACATCTCCTGAGACTCCGCAGGGAATTGTATTGTCTTCGTCTCTACTATGCCCGGTAAAACCGAACTCGGATTCCCACCCCTGCCATAGGGAAGGTATTCGACCGATGTACAAACCCGCTTGAATGAGACTATTTCTTAGTCTTTCAATCCCCCCTACCTTCGACCATAACTTGTACTCAATACCCTCTCGGTTTTTGGCGGTGAGTAATCGCTTTCCCTTGGTTGTGGGGTCTGTGAAAATTCTCCCCAGGAGTTCGCTTTCGCCTCCGTAACAACGGAACATCGGCCTCGACTCGGAAGTGGGATGATAAGAAATTTTCCATTTCGTCGGCACTTGCTCTAAAGGGCCGCCTTTATCGGTTTGAAAATAGAAGGATAGTCGTAGAGGAGAAGGTTGTAAATCAATCCACCCAATCCAAAGGGGTTCTCCCAAAGAGCTGCGAAATACGATCGAATCGGTGAGGCCCAAACGTCCTTCGTACACGATGGCACTGGGGAAAAAAGCTTGTTCATCTTCGTCTTGTATGTCGACTACTTCAGATTTGAGTGATGCACCACATTGATCGCAGTAGTGATGAAATGGTTCGGTAGGATTTCCGCAAAAGGGGCAGGCCATTTTTCTACTATACCAGGGACTGTCTTATGAGGAACTAGGAAAAACCATTAGATTTGGTAAGGGTTCCTTCTACCAGTGAAAGAACTTGTGGGCCCCAGGGCTTCGTTGGACAATATGATGAATCACAAAAAAAATGACTCCCAGCGGAATGAGGATTCCGGCAGTAATAATCGACCACAGGATATCATTTCGGATACCAAGGTTTAGGTAGATAAGTAACTCGATACCCCCTAGGCCCAGGGAAAGAAAAAACAACGAAGTTCCTATACTTCGAAAGGGCCCAGGTTTAAGGGCCTTCAGGGTGTAAACCGTCAGGGTTCCCAGGCCACCGGAGAGAAAGGTAATAGGAATTCCTATCCCAAGAGCCCAGGATGAACCTCCAAAAATACTATTGAGGAAAAAGAGGTAGAGGGAAATCCAAATCCATAGGCTTAGGTTGACGAGCCAGACCCGAGGCCAAAGTAAAATACTTCCGACAGCCAGGCCTCCAACCGCACCTAAGGAGAGGGCAACAATTCTAGACCAGGTGATATTCCTGTCTCCAAGCCAATCGGTAAGAAGACTTACAACGGCCGGAATAAGGAGGGTGAGAATAACAATCCAACTGGCCGCAAACCGCCGACTGCCAGAAGGGGACGACAAGACCGGAGAGATGGGAGGCGCAATGCTCTGACGGGGATACAGTTGGTGGGGCGCTATCTGGGGACTGCTATCGAGTACCCCATTGCATAGGGGGCAGCGGAGGGGAGGATCGAGTACTTCGATACCGCAATGGGAACAAAATTTTGAGGTTCCGTCGATAGGGGGGGTCAATTTGTCCACATTCTGACTCCTAAAATTTGATCGGCCAAGAAACGAAAGAGGTGATAGTCGAATCGACGGTACCGGGTGGTTTTGCCAACCGTGAGACAGAGGGTATTGCCAAAGCTGAGCGCGGTCACGTTGATTCGACTTAACGAACCGGGAGGTGGCACGAGGGCCATGTGGTCTACCAGATGTTCGGTTCCTGGGGCGAGGTTGATTTGCCCAAGGTTCGAGAAACTTGCGGTATGACGGACTTCGCCCAGGTCGCGAAAGACGATCCCCAGGAAGAGGTCCTTGAGGAAGAGGGGGACCAGGCGGATTGCCAGGCGCTGCTCGCCCCGGACATTTCTGGAGAGTTGGCGGCGGAGGTATTTTTCGTCCAGCTCGGTCTGCTGGGTGTGGTGTACTCTCCGTAGAATCTCTTCAAAACTATAGACCCCTAGTCGCACATCGATATCGACCCCGAGACCCAAAAGAAAGTTTCGTAGGGTATTCGAACCATAGAGTTTTCGAAGGTCCACGGGGATTAGGAGCCGTAAGGGCCGTCGAACCAGTCGTCTACGGGCCGCCTTTGGTACCTCCAGTATGCAGCTTTGGAACGCAAACAAGACTGCAGCCCCAAGATACTCGCCTACTTTAACCCCCCTGGTTCGGGCCCGTTCTTTTAAGGTATCTAGGGGAATGATCCCGTGGACAACCCGATACTGATTGGGAGGAAGGGGGCGAACAGGGAGGTGCAGAGCCTTGGAAGGAACCTCCGGTCCGGGGATGCCTTCTAAGTCGTGATTTAAAAACTCGTCGACCCATTCGTCCGGTTTTGGGGTGTCTAAGGGGGAGCGAACCTTTCCCCATTCCAATTTCCTCAGGTCACTTCCTACCTTTAATGCGCAATAACACGAAACTAGGGTCTGAAATATTTCTCGTAAACCTGCTCCATCGGTAATCATATGACTGGCTTCAATCGACAGAATTCGATGAAACCCATGGACGGTCACCAGAACTTGTCCAATAGGTGATTCCTCGGGGGCCAGGGTGCAGGGGTGACGAATGTCAGGCACAAGAGCAAAACCCTTGGGGTCTTCCCGCAGGTGGTACCAGAAAAAGCCCTTTCCCAAGCGAACCATAAACCAAGGGTATCGTTGGCGTACGAGTTGCACAGCCCGGTCTAAATGTTCGTACACCAGAGGGGTATGAAACACTGCAGAGAGACGAAATCGGGAGGTTTGCCGTTTAGAAACCACCGCCGGCCAGGCTTTTGCGGCATTATCGAGGGTGAAGGGTTCGGTCACGACTTACCCCGGACCGAATCGGTGTATCCCAGGGCTAAAAGTTCCTGACCGTAGTGAGTTGATCCAAGAATGTGGGCAACGAACAAGGCGATTACTGTTTCTATGGATCTTCTACTGAGACTTCCGATGAGGAGGGCAATAGGCAAGGGAAGACCAGCGAGAGTTAGGGTTATTCCTAGGGGATCTTCGTATCCTCCGATTTTGTCGAAGAGAAGGAAATAGGACACGGTGGTTTCATAGACCACCCATAGTACAAGGGAAAGGGTAGCCAACGGAATACCTTTATGAAAGGTGAGTATTGCTCTTTGACGAAAAGCGAAGCCAAGTCCAAGGCCTAAACCAATCTGACTAAGGATAAGCCACGAATACTCGGGAGGAAAATCACTGAGGACTACAATGAGAATTCCCACCACAAAACCGAGAGCAGCACCGATAGAGGGACCAAGGAATACGGCGACGAGGATAGTAAACTGGGAATCTAGAACCAGAGGCAAGCTCAGCGCCCAGGCCGAGAAGTAGAGTATCAGGGTACCAAGAATAGCTCCAACGAAGAGAAAAAAAAGGATGAAGCGGTGTTCTTTGACTTCCATGATCGTGAGTATAAGTCCGAGTTCGCCCAGAGGTCGAGACCCCCATAGAGCTAGTTCCGGAGTTCGGATTTATGGGATATAATTGGGGTCAGTTCATTCCGAGGGGGGGCCAATGGAACATAAAACCCACGTTGGTTTTAGATCCTTTTACTTTCTGCTCGTTTCAGGCGCGCTCTTATTTTTTTCGCTCCTCTACGGCGCATTCTTGACCATCGATTACCTTCAGCAAATTGACGATTTACAAAATCAATTTCGAGACCTCGGAATAGGTCTAAATTCTTCCGAGCCCGATTTGTCCCATCGTCTGATTGTATTTCAAGAACTCGATTTCTTGCTGAATTCCCAAGAACTCTTGCGTCGCGGGCGAACTTACCTGCCCGAAATCGAACCCTATCTTTCCCAAGCGTCGATACTCCTGGCTAATCCGGATCGGCTCTCGGAAACTCCTGAACACGATGAAGGACTTTTTCGTTTCTTCTTTTCGTCCCTCGAAGCCTTACGGCGATCTGCTCGAAGGGGACTCGATTTGTTTCTCGGACAAATAGGTATTGTCGGGCTCCTGTTCCTAGTGATTTTGGTCTATGCTGTTTCCCGATCCGATTACGAGCGTCGTAAGCGAAGGTGGGATAAAGAAGTATTAGAAGACATGCTAAATCGGGAGGAAGACCTCCGCCGGCTTTTATCCTCGGAGCTCCACGATGATATCGCCCAGACCCTCGCCCTTGCCCGCATCAGTGGACTCGACGAGAGCCGGCGACTCCTAGGCTTGGCTATTAGGGGAATTCGAAGTCTGACACGGAATCTCAGTGTTCCATCTCTGTCCGATGAAGAGCTAGGATTCCGACTGCAGGAATTGGCCGATTCCTATCGTCAAACCGGCGACTTTGAACTCCAGTTTCGAATTTCTGGATCGTTAGCCGATCTCAATCGCCGGAGTCTGGGAGTCAATCTTTTTCGGATAGTCCAAGAATTGCTCCAGAATGCTCACCGGCATAGCAATGCAACGCTCGTCATTCTCACTATCCATCGGGGAGCGAAAAATCTGAGTGTCCGTTACAGGGATGATGGGCGGGGTTTTGATCTTCCCCAATCCCAGGAGAGCCCTAAGCGGGCAACCCTAGGGCTACGAAATCTCCGAGACAGAGTATCGTTATTTGACGGAACACTTCGCATAGAGGCCGCCCGAGGGAAGGGAACTCAAGTTGAACTCGATATTCCCCTGTCTCAGTAGGCCAAAAAGAGGAAAGGAGCAACAATCAAGATGGTTCAAATCCTTTTAGTTGATGATCACCCGGTTTTTCGCCTAGGAATGGCCCGAACGATTCAGGAAAAAGGGCCGGAAATCGAAATTCACGAGGCCGGAACGATTCGTCAGGCTCTCGAAATCCTATCAGATATTTCAATCGATCTGGCATTTATCGATATAAGTTTGAAGAACGAGAGTGGAATCACCCTGTGTAAGACTATTTCCGACCGATTTCCTCTCGTATTGTCGGTAATTCTGAGCATGCACGAAGAAAAAGCCTATGTTCGCCAAGCTTACGAGGCCGGAGCCCGGGGCTATATTCTAAAGGATTCTCCAATTGAGCTGTTGAGTACAATCCTTTCGTCTTTTCCAGACTTGGAGGCATTTATAACCCATCCGGCCCTCCATATTCCCGAAACCTCTTCTAAGGACCCTCAGTTGACGAGTTATTTATCTCTTACCGCTCGGGAGCAAGAAATTTTTGCTCTCCTGGCTCGAGGGCTCAATTATAAAGAAATAGCCTACGCCTTGAAAATTAGTAGCAAGACCGCTTCGGTTCATCGGTATAATATTATTCAAAAAATGGGGTTAGGCGACCAGGCGTCAATTATCCGGTCTGCGTTCAGCCTTGGTATCCTTTCTCAGGCCGAGCTTATCCAAGGACCAAACGATGAACGATAGCATCCGTCCTGAGCCCAGTCATGATTTTTCGACCCCCGCGTTTTCCCATTGTCCACGATGTGGTCATGGAAACCTCGGGTTTCGTCCGCCCAATCATTATTCTTGTCGGTTTTGTAATTTTCACTTTTACATGAATACCGCCGCTGCTTGTGGAGCGATCTTGACCCTGGGTTCTCGCATTTTGTTGCTGCGTCGGGGAAAAGAACCGGCTCTAGGACTTCTCGACTTTCCCGGGGGATTTATCGACCCCGGTGAATCAGCAGAAGAAGCATTGGTCCGCGAAATATGCGAAGAGATTGGCCAAGTGCCCAAAGATGTTCGGTTCCTTGTCTCCTTTCCTAATAAGTACGAGTACGGTGGGGTTGGTTACCCAACCTGCGACTTAGTTTTCACTGGTCGTCTGTGTCGAGAACCTACAAGTGAGGATCTCCAGGCCGAGGAAATTGCCGGTTGGGAGCTTCTCGAGGCTGGGGATATCGATCTATCGACCATTGCTTTTCCCAGTTTGCGAAAGGCTATGAAGGTATACCTCGATCGTTTGGCTCTCAATATCCCCTAGGGAGAAGCCTCAGAGACCAATAGCAAAAAGGAAAAAAATGGCGTAGGATTCTCATCGAGCTTTTCTAAAGGAGATATCTATGGACCTGACCTACCAAAACCTGAATCAATTGCCTACCTATGGCGCCCTGATTGCCGAGGGGAAAAAGCCTTTTTCTTTTTCCGAAACCCTAAATGCCGATCGGGTACGTTCCTATGAAATAATCACTCCCCTTCCGGCAGGAGAGACCCTGTTGTACAACTACGGGGCAAAAGAAGTGTACGACTCGACCCTGAACCTCCTACAAAAACTCGCCATCGAAGCCCAGGTGATCGAGAAATACGAGGCCCTCTTGAAAGGGGCCATAATGAATACCGGTGAAAACCGAAAAGTACTGCATCACCTTAGTCGAGGGCAATTGGCAGGACCGGTCAGCGAAAATGGTCGAGACCTCGGTGCTTTCTACCGCCTGCAACAGGAGAGAATCGCCGAATTTGCCGAGAAAGTCCACGATGGCCGCATTACTGCTCCCTCAGGGAAAGACTTTGACACCGTTGTTCAAATTGGCATTGGGGGTAGCGACCTCGGACCTCGGGCACTCTATTTGGCCCTGGAGAACTTTATTGGAACCCCAAAATTGAAGGCCTATTTCATTTCGAACGTTGACCCCGACGATCCCGCCGCCATACTCAACCTCCTAGACCCCCATACAACTTTGTTTATCCTCGTGTCGAAAAGTGGAACTACCCAGGAAACCTTAACCAACGAAGTACTGGTCCTAGAAAACCTCAAGAAAGCGGGAGTGTCCGAGCCCCGCAAGCAGATGATTTGTGTGACCAGCGAAACGAGCCCCCTCGCAAAGTCTTCGGACTATTTGGATAGTTTTTTTATTGATGACAATATCGGGGGCCGCTACTCTAGTACCAGTGCGGTCGGTGGAGCGGTATTAAGTCTCGCCTTTGGTCCGGAAATTTTTGAAGACCTCCTGGCCGGTGCATCCGCTGTCGACAAAGCGGCGCTTGAACCCGAGGTTACAAAAAATGCCGCGCTTATGGATGCGCTCATTGGGGTTTGGGAGCGAAACTCTAAAGGCTATCCTTTCACGGCGATTCTTCCCTATAGCCAAGCTCTTTCGCGGTTTCCCGCCCATCTTCAACAGGCAGATATGGAATCGAACGGAAAACAGGTGAATCGTGTTGGGCAAAAACTCGAGTACTCCACCGGCCCGGTAATTTTTGGTGAGCCCGGTACGAACGGTCAACATAGCTTTTATCAGTTACTTCATCAGGGTACCGATATCGTTCCCCTCCAGTTTATAGGTTTCTTGCGGGGACAAACTGGAGTTGATACGGAGTTCCAGGGCAGTACGAGTCAAACGAAATTGAATGCAAACCTGGCTGCCCAAATCGCCGCCTTCGCCCTGGGCCAGAAGAGCGACAATCCAAATAAGAACTTTCCCGGCGGTCGTCCATCGAGCTTGCTCTACTCTGAACGTCTAACCCCCCGAGTATTGGGAGCCCTTTTGGCCCATTTCGAGAATAAAATTATGTTCCAAGGTTTTCTTTGGAATGTGAACTCTTTTGACCAAGAAGGTGTGCAATTGGGCAAGGTACTCACAAATCAGGTCTTAGGTACTGGAACTATTCATCCGGCTCTTGAAGCCTACGCTAAGAAACTTGGGGCCCGATAGCCAAAGGTCTAGAGGTCCCCTCTTAGATTATCGAGATCTTTGGGGGTTTAGGCCCCTTGAAAATCCTCGTGAGAGCGGATACCATCGGGTAATCGGTAAACTTTTAGCGATTAAGGAATTTTGCTTTTTTCATGATTAAAGGAGCTATATGTATGAAACGCGCCCATAATTTTTATGCCGGTCCATCGACCTTACCGCTCTCGGTTCTCAAAGAACTCCAAGGAGAAATGGTCGAGTACCACAATCTTGGTCTTTCTCTATTGGAAACAAGCCACCGGAGTCCGGAGTACGATGAGGTCCACCACGGAGCCATGCACCTCGTAAAAGAATTGTTATCTCTCCCCGACAACTACAAAGTTCTTTTTCTCCAGGGCGGGGCTACGATGCAATTTTCGATGGTTCCAATGAATTTCCTGGCAGAGGGCTCCCATGCGGACTATTTGAATAGTGGAGCCTGGGCAAAGAAGGCTATTGCGGACGCCCGACTCTACGGTTCGGTTGAAGTTACCTTCGACGGCAAGGAAAAGGGGTACATGTCCTTACCCGAACCCCGTTCGGTAGTTTCTACTCCCGGTGCCCAGTACGTGCACATAACCTCCAATGAAACGATAGGAGGGGTTCAATGGAAGGATTTTCCTGCCACCGAGGCTCCTTTGGTTGCGGATATGTCTTCGGATATTCTTAGCCGACCTATTCCTATTGAACGATTTGGGCTGATTTACGCAGGGGCCCAGAAGAATCTTGGTCCTTCGGGAGTTACCCTCGTTATTGTCCGAGAAGACTTACTTACCAAGGAGCAAGGTAAGGTTGGAGCCTACCTCAAGTATAGCACCCATGCCGAAAGCGATAGCCTCTACAACACACCTCCGGTCTTTGGCATCTACGCTTTAGGTAAAGTTCTTTCGTGGGTAAAGGCCCAGGGTGGTCTGCCCGCTGTAACCGCGAATAATCGAACAAAAGCTGACCTGGTATACAGGGCCATAGAGTCTACTGATGGTTTCTATCACTGCCCTGTAGATCCGAGTTTCCGATCGGACATGAATATTGTGTTTACTCTCAGGAAAGGGGATTTAGACAAATCGTTTCTCGACGGCTCTGAGGAGAGAGGAATGCTCGGTCTCAAGGGGCACAGAAGTGTTGGCGGCTTTAGGGCCTCGTTGTATAACGCTATGCCCATAGAAGGGGCGAAGGCCCTTGCGGACTATATGGTAGAATTTGCACAAAAGAATGGTTGACGAGTGCCTCCTGGAGGATTATGCTTTTATTAGGTTATGGTTTAAGATGGCCATCCGTTCTTTCGACAGCGAGGGTCTGTTGATAGCGTCCGTAGTACTTTGAATAGAGGAGCCTGGGGCGGAGTAAGCCCTCGGTTTTCGGCCGAAATTTCTTGGGAGAGGCTATGAATCCACCTAAAAGTTCGGGCCGGTGATAGCCGGCACTGTTGTTTACAGTAATAAGTATTTTTTAAGCACCCGGGCGCGATCCGGGGCCACAAAAGAACGTGTTCATCCAGAAGCCCCGAAACCTTTGGTAATTCTAGGTTTTCGTTAGGGAAGGATGTTTAAAACCGGCCACGAGGGCCGGTTTTTTTATATCCACGCTGAACACATTTTGTGTTATTTTGCTATTAACAAATGCAAACTTTCGGAAACGTACTTAAGAACCTTCGACACGCTCAAAAACTCACCCAGAAAAAATTGGGCGACGCCCTGGGCCTTGGCCAGACTACCATAGCAAATTACGAACAAGGGGCTCGTTTTCCTGATAAGAAACAACTCTTACGAATCGCAGACCACTTTCAGGTGAGTTTAGATTATTTGATGGGGCGAAAAGGGGAAGGAACCCTATTTAATCAACCGGATTCGAACAATCAACCAGCACCAAAAACCGATGAGCTTTTATCGGGATTTTTTGACAATCTCAAGGAAGGGAATATTTCTGAAGCCCGGAGGATGATCGTAGAAAGTGTAGACCGTGGACTCGAGGTTCACACCTTGTATTCGCAAGTTTTTGTTCCCTTGTTGTACCGGGTTGGGGATCTCTGGGAAAACGAAAAAATGGACATCTACACCGAACATATAATTACCAACACCGTACGGGATATCATGGCCACCATTAGAACTCGGGCTCCCAGGGCGCCGGCGAAAAGGCTTCGGTTTCTGGCCCTATCGGCGGGTGGAGAGCTTCACGATCTGGGCCTTCAGATGATTTGCGATTTTCTCTATTTCTCAGGCTGGGAAACACTTTTTCTAGGGACCTACCTACCGAGCCAAGAAAGCCTCAAGGCAATTCATAAGTTTCTCCCACAGATGATTGGGATCTCGATAACTTTGGAGAGTCATGTCGAAAGTGCCCGCGATCTCATTCGATTTCTTAGACATCACGTACCGGCTGAGTATTCTCCAACTATAATTGTTGGTGGACAAGCGATTTTGGGGAATCCGGAACTAGCAGATCAGTTAGGGGCAGACTTTGTGGCCCTCAGCCATGAGGATGCGGTAGAAATAGCTGAAGACTTCGCGAAAAACCGGTATAATCACAAATAAAGGTATCTCAGAGCAAGTCGCAAGAACTAGGTTGTTCCAGGGGTATCCGAAACCGAAGAAGGAGAAACTATGGCCCTCATTAAAAGTGCACTCGAATTAGCTCTGGAGAAAACGAAAGATATTCAGGGCGACAAGACATCACTCTTGGCTCGGTCCTACAAAGAAGAAGGAATGAAACTTTTTCATCAGCTCTCCGAAAATGCCGATCTCGATATTGAGAAACGATTGCAGGAATTTTCCGAGGAGCAGCTAACCTCGGTTCGAGAAGGACTCTTCACGGTGGTAATGAATAGAATTCAGTTGCCTTCGTCGGAACTGGCAACAGCCGATCTTTTACCGATCGAACGAGCCCTTTCGGCTCTCATGCCAAAAAAGAAAGAAATCAAAGGAATTAAGTCCCAACTCGAGGAATTCTACACCCGTTATCTTGAGGATCGTGATCAACTTCATCAGGCAATAATGGAGCAGTACGCACCAATTCTGCGCCAAAAAGAGCAGCAACTAGGGGCACAAACGGGTCAACGGGTTCGATTGACCCCTGAACAGGACCCAGAGTTCCAAGGATTTGTGAAAAAAAACGTAGAACGTCTAGATTCCCAATATAACGATGGAATCAACGCCCTTAAAGAACAGCTGGAGCAGATGTTTAGCTCTCTATGACCGATCCGCTTAAACACGGTGACCGCCGGACGGTAACCGTGTTGTTTACCGACCTGGAAGGGTTTACCCCGTTGGCCCAGACTTTGGACCCTGAGGAGGTAGATACCCTCATGGGTTCGGTTTTTGCCGATTTTGAACGGATAATCCAGAGACACGATGGAAGTGTAGAAAAGTATATTGGCGATGCCATGGTTGCAGTATTCGGATCGCCTCGCATCCACGAGGACGACCCAGCAAGGGCAGTGAATGCTGCCCTGGATTTTTATACCCACATAGCCCGACTCAATAAAGAATTGACTCCGGGCCCCCTTCAATTTCGGACCGGTATCCACACCGGACTCATTACAACGGGCAAAAGAGGGGACCATTCGGTTGTAACCGGTCATACGATGAATGTAGCAGCAAGACTACAAGAAGCCGCAAGCCCCGGAACTCTCCTGGCGTCGGTAGAAACGCTCGCCGAGTGTGGGAGCGAGTTTTCTGTCGGGCCGGTACAGAAACTACAACCTAAGGGAATTGACGCAGATGTTTCTGTACGGGTAGTCCTTGGTAGAAGTACCCATAACCTTCGAGAAGAAAAAGCCTTTACAGGACAGGAGGATTTACTTCAAGATCTGCTTACTAACTACCTACGATTCGATGGGAGTCAGCCCGGCGGAGTCATTTTATCGGGGGAAGCGGGAATTGGAAAAACTGCCGTTGCAAAAGTCTTCCTTGCCCGACTCAAGGGATATCCAGATTTTGATGGACCCATTCTTCATGCGCGGGCCCGTAAATTTCAAACTCGTCCCTTTGCGGTCCTTATAGACTGTTTTTTAAACCTAATACACCTCCCCCTTGAAGGAGAAGTTCAGGTAATTGTGGAACAACTGGCGAAAAGCCTTTCGGTACCTTTGGAGCTTGCAGCTCGTTTTGGAAAAATCCTGGAAACTTCCCGAGAACAGTCTATGCCCGGGGAATATTTGGAGACTTTAAGTAGACTCTTTGATGGAATGTTAGAATCTCGAAAAGGAAAGCTCTACCAACCAATTATTTTCATCGATAATGGCAGTTTTGTGGACCCCGGGACCCTCGATTTTTTTGCTTACTATTTTGAACGTACTCGACGATTTCCCTTTCTCTTGGTTACCGATAGGGATCCCGACAAGAATATCCTTTCTGTATTTTCTGTAGAACAGCGAGAAGTTGAAGCCCTCGATAGAAAGAGTATTGAATCCCTGGTGACAAGACTCGAAATCCAGTTTTCTACCCCCCTAACTCCTGAGGATAAAGAAAAAATTATTAAACTTTCGACAGGAGTACCGCTTTTTGTCCATTCCTATTTGCGATATCTCGGGCAACCGGAACGAAAAGAAGAGGAAGTTCCCCCGTCGATTCAGAACGTCTATTTGTCCCAGGTTTCGACCTATAACGAAGATATTCGAGACCTCGTAAAAAAGCTGTCGGTATTCCTCCATAGCTTTAGTCCCGATGATGCCCGTTGGCTTCAGGAAAAAACGAACGGTGACCCGGGTATTGTCCCTCGAGCCCTCGACTTTTTTGTCCAGGAAGAAATACTCACCTACGACCACGATACCTATTTCTTTCGCCACGACTTACAAAAGAAGGTGTTATACGCTAGCATTCTCAACTATAACAAACGAATACTTCATCGCTTAGTTGCCCAGCGAATGCAAATGCAAGAACGCCCTCATACTTCTCGGCTAATCCATCACCTGATTCGAAGCGATTCACCGGCTGCGGCCTTAGAGGTCTATAAGAATGCAACCGACAGAGGAGTAAACATGGAGTATCTTCCTTACCTCGAGAAGATGCTCGAAGCCCTCGGAACAAAAGATCCGGAAACCAGATTAATTCTTCAGTTTTCCCGGTGCGCGGTGCTTTTTAACAATGGCCACACCCGGGAAGCGGGGACAATCATCCGGGACATACTTGAGTGGGGAATTCGACACCAGCACCCGGAGTTCGCCGCCCGGGCTTACCATGTGTTGACCGGACACAATACCAAGACCTTTCGATTTCAAAAGGCCTATTACTGCGGGATTAAGGCGTTGGATTTTTATAGCCAATCGAAAAACCCTGAAAAGCCAATTATTAATCTCCTGCAGATCTTGATCCTTGCGGAGTCAATGCAAAATCACCAAGAACGAGCCGAGAAACTCATGACCCAAGTCGAGAAATGGGGAGAAATAAAAGGAAAAGAAAAAGAGGTGACCCTCGCCAAGGTCGAATTTTTCCTCTTTCAACACCGTTATCGGGAAGCAAAAGAGCTCTTGGAGTCTAAAGACTTGGTTGGAGATACGATGGGACTCTTCTACTTTTTGGAGTCTGCTTGGGGGAGGTATGACTATTCAACCCTTTCTCGGTTCGGTCGAGAGTTTCTTCAAAAACCCCACCTCGATCCGCCTACTCGAGCGGTCTACTGTGCTCGAGTAGCCTCGGTCGAGTACAAGTTGGAGGGAACAACCCCCGATGATTTATTGAATCAGGCCTATTTCTATGCCCTAAGGTGTCAGAACGACTTTGATCTTCTTCAAGCCGAGTGTGGCATTGTTTCGATACTTGCCTCTCTCCAGCGATACAACGAAGCTTCCCGACGGGTACGAAAAGTACTTCCCACGGCTCTCGGACACTCGGCTTTTCGATCGGCCTTCACCTTACTCCGCGTAATGGCCGAAGCCGCACACCGAGAGCTTGCTAGTACCGAGGTTCTTTATGCCTTAGCAGAGGCGGGTCATATTTATCGTATGGGTATGGCCTTAGAACCTCTTGATCTTGTAGTATATCTTTACCTTAAAGAGGTCTACGAGACCAAAGGAAAAAAAACCAACGAAGATGAAAAACTCTTGAGTACCCTTACAACTTCGTTTTTTGCATCCGGCGATCTGCGTACGGTCCAACAACCAGGAACTCTTAGTTCCCTAGTTGAATCTCTTATAAAAGAGGTGGACACACAAGCCGGTAGAAGGTGGTTAGAAGATCAGGGAATAGTACCCGAGATTGTTCGGTTCTTACAGGACAAGAAATCTGGAACCCAAGGAGATAATGATGGCTGAAAAAGAGATTCTGAAAGGTGTAAGCCTGTTTAAAAGCTTGTCATTAAAACACCTAAAGGCGATTGAAAAGGCCTGTGTCACTAGAGGGTTTCAACCGGGCGAAAAGCTTATAGAACAAGGGGCCCAGGGTGTTGGGTTGTTCATAATTGAAATGGGCAAGGTGAAAGTAACCAAAACCCGCGATGACGGCACATCGTTCATCATCGCCGAGCATGGCCCCGGCGAGGTTATCGGAGAAATGAGCATTTTGGACGGGGCACCACGAACAGCTACCGTCGAAGCTCTTGAACCGACCACCTGCTGGGTACTATCGAGCTGGAGCTTTCAATCGATTATGGAAGCCCATCCCGAAGTTGCGGTTGGAATCCTCCCTATGGTAGTCAAGCGCTTTCGCGAAACCAACGAAGCACTGCTCAGGGTCCGGGGCGAGTAACCGGGGCAACTCCAATTAGATCCCACCATCTGGTAGGTATAACCTGAAGAGGATGGATGAAGGAAAGTTGCCCACCATTTTGATAGGTAATAATCGTCGGGAGGCCTACCAGTTGTCCGTTCTCGTCAAAGGCTGCTCCTCCTGAGCTTCCGCTATTAATAAAACCATCGGTTTTTATAACTACCCCAAAGCTCCGGCGCTCGAAACCGCTTACAACTCCCCGAGACAGGGTAAGGGTTGATCGGCTACCCAAAGCCCCTATTGCCGGATAGCCAGAAAAGTACAAAGGCTGACCTAGGGTTAGATCTTGGGAATTTCCGAGGGGAATTGCAGTCATAGAAAAGTTCCGGGGCAAGGGCTGACCATAGAGCCCTGACTCAACCTTTAGAAGGGCAAGATCGGCCCCGGGATAGGTCTCATATATTTTGGCCAGGTATAGTTCCTGGGCAGGCACTGCGGGATCTAGGGTAATATTGACCCGGACTTCCTGACCTAACTGGGCAGAGGTCTTTACCACGTGATGGTTTGTAAGAATCCACCCATCCGAACCGACTACAACCCCTGAACCTCCACCAAATTCATCAAGAATTTCCACCGTTGCGCCTAAAGCCCGAGGAAGGGCTCCGACCGGTCGAGGGAGATCGGGAAACGGGAGCAGACTTCTGGGCGGTTGGGTTCCAGCCGTAGCGTAGAGGGTAAATGGGACTGGTGAGTCATCGGGAAGGGCAAGAACCATAATCCCGTACCTCGCCGTTCGATCCTCTTGGGGGTTCAGAATGATCCACTCGGTCGAACCAGCCAAATGAGAATAAGAATGGGCGTTCCATGGGTCTGGCCCTATACCACCAACGAAGGCAAAAAGGTCTACATCCCCTTGGGAACCCACGAGGTCAATTCGTAGTTGCTCGATACCCCGGGGGACCTCAACCTCAAAGGCCTTCATCATCCCCTTTTCTAAACTCAGCTCACTATCTGTTCCTTCGGTCCCGGGCCTAAGGACAGATTCCGGGCGGGTTTCGATAATTTCCATTTCGAGGCTAAAAGGTATTTGATTGCGAATTTCACCTCCCCAACTGGGTAATCGAGCCCATTGGTATGCCACTTCTAGGAGGTAGGTACCCGGCTCGAGAGGAGGGTCAGTCATGCGGGTAAGCATAAGCACTTCGTTGAACTCATCGTCCTCGGAAAAATCGAAAAGGTCATCTCCCCTGCGATAGAGAAGTAGATCAAGATCTGCAGGTGAGTCGCTCAGGACAAAACGAACACCGTAGGCGTTTTCGGGAATTGATACAGAGTATTCTTTGTATGACTCCCCTCCCGGAACGACCTCGAGAACCTGTCCAATTGGAACTCCCGATATCAACCTGGGAGTTGTGCTCCTCGAACTCGACGTCTCTTTCTGGGCTCCCAGAAAAGAACCAATGGCCAAGAAAAAAATCACCCCAAAAAGAAGGAACAATGTTCTATTGCCCGTACTCATTCTACTACCTCGCTCATAAATTGTGAGTCCTGTCCTAGGGTACGGGCTGGGACGGTCCCACGGATTCCTTACCCGGAAGTTTTACCAGGGGCACTCGATTGAATGGACTATCTGATCGCATAAAGATCCAACCGTACCCGAAGGTTACCAGAAGCATAATGATAGTCGACACAAGATACATGCCCCGCAAACCATACCATTCTACCAGGTACCCACCCAAGGTTGAACCAACGACACTTCCTAATCCAAAAGTAGCCAAAGAACCTGCGGTTTGAGCGAGGGTTTTGTTCCCCTCAGGGGCCAAACGGAACAAAATATGGACCGCCGCAGGCCAGAAAAGGCCAAAGCTCGGTCCTTGGAGAAGTTGAAGGACGATAACCCCAGTAGGTCCGTTTGCGAAGGCGGGGGTCAGAATTCTGACTACAAACATAGCCAAGGCAACCATGAGTACGCTGGTATCCTTGAATCGCCTCATGAGTTTAGATGAGGCCACCATAAAAGGAACTTCACTTATCGCCATCATCGCCAGACCATAGCCAATTTGTTCGTTCGTTCCCCCAAGACTTGTAATAAGAATCGGCATAAACAAGTGGGTAGGGCGAAAAGCCACGAAAGTAAAAAAAAGCAAAGGTAGAATTGCGATCATCTCGGGATTAAAAAATTTCGAATTCGCTGGAGTCGCCGTTTCATTATTGATTGTATCTTCTGGTGCCGATTTCTCGGGTGACCCATACATTCCCTGTACAAGCCATACAATCGAAACCGCAATCCCCATGAGCCCGGCTCCAAGGGGAAAGAGAAATCCTAATCCAAACCGGTCGAAAAGTAGACCCGACAGCATAGTAGTGAGGGCAAAACCGATTGAACCCAAAGCCCGAGTAACCCCGTAGTCCAGACCCGGAGCTTTTTGTCGGGTTCCCATAATCCAACTGTCCAATATTGGGGACAAAGACTGGGTAAAAAAAGACAACAAGATACTGACGACCACAACAGGAGCAACCTGTGGAGGTACAAAATATAACGCCATTGCAAACCCAACCCCAGCCATGAGGCTTACCTTAAGAATTGAACCGGGGTTATTCAGGCGGTCCGATAGATAACCGAGGGTTAGCTGCCCCAAAATATTTGTAAGGGAAGTGAGTCCGGTAAAAAGCCCAATTTGGGTAGGAGTAAAGCCAATTTCTTGGTAATATGCGGCAATAAACGAAAAAATGAGACCAAATCCAGACCAGAAAAACCACTGGATCCCCGAAAAGAGCACGGTAGGCTTATTGAACATAGGCCCCTTATTATGTCATGACCGCGGTCAATATACCAGGGTATCACGAAGGGTAGGTTGCCTCGGAGCCAAACTTTATCCTATAGTGCCGAACAATCGAAAAAGGAGACGTTATGCCCCTGAATTGCGGAATTGTAGGTCTACCCAACGTAGGAAAATCCACGATCTTCTCTGCCCTTACTGCGGCACCAGCCGAGAGTGCAAACTATCCTTTTTGTACTATAGATCCGAATGTAGGTATCGTTAATGTACCCGACTCTCGACTTTCGAAGATCGTCGAAAAAATTCCCACAGAAAAAGTGATACCTGCCACCGTAGAATTTGTCGACATTGCTGGCCTGGTGAAGGGAGCAAGCAAGGGTGAAGGACTAGGCAACAAGTTCCTGAGCCACATTCGGGAAGTAGGGGTGATTGTCCATGTTGTTCGTTGTTTCGAAAACCCCGATATTATTCACGTCGAGAATAAGATCGATCCCGCGAGTGATATTGAAACTATAAATATTGAGCTTGCCCTGGCGGATTTAGAGACCGTTGACAAAAGAATCTCCCGACTCGATCGGGAAGCTCGAACCAACAAAGATGCGGCAAAAAAGGCAGCAGTCGCGCTTCCTGTCCTAAAAAACTTGCGGGAACTGCTCCAGGATGGAAAAGCTGCCCGTTCGATTGAACTGGAACCGGAAGTGGAGGCTGAGGTTCTTGGAGATCTTCACCTCATTACTCGAAAGAAGATGTTATACCTCTGTAATGTGGATGAGGAAGGTATCGGAAAACCGAATTCCTTCGTTGATGTAGTGACACAGATTGCCCAAGATGAAAATTCCGGTGTTGCCGTGCTTTCGGGACAGATCGAAAAAGAAATTGCCGCCCTCGATGACGAAGAGGAACGAGCCATGTTTCTCCAGGAGGTTGGTTTGGTTGAGAGTGGCCTCGCGGGGCTGATTCGCGAGGGGTACCGTCTTTTGGGTTTACGGACCTTTTTTACTGCCGGTCCGAAGGAAGTTCGAGCCTGGACTTTTCATCAAGGGGATAAGGCCCCTCAAGCAGCTGGAGTTATTCACACGGACTTTGAGAAGGGTTTTATTCGTGCAGAGACCTATAGTTTCGACGACTTGATGGCACTTGGTAGTGAACAGAAGGTGAAGGAAGCCGGGAAACTTCGGCAGGAAGGGAAGGAGTACGTTGTAAAAGACGGCGACATTATGCATTTCAAATTTAACCTGTAGTTAGTGCACGGAACCTTGTGGCACGGCCCTTCACGCCCGAATGTACTTAGGTCTATATTGCCCAATCGGCCGGCCCGGGTTCTCCCATCCCATGTCCCAGGTCTTCTCTTCCTCTTCCCATAACTCACTCTTCCCCATCATCTGCACCCGAGATCGCTTGTCCCCCTGTCTCCACCCTTTGACCCG
>Ga0210043_1000792_pt1 | contig 31695 bp, 43 predicted proteins | sample CryGeymet201501t_FD_183990 | JGI IMG/M metagenome (GOLD analysis project Ga0210043, IMG submission 183990) | Groundwater microbial communities from Crystal Geyser aquifers in Utah, USA - Crystal Geyser metaG 2015-01t (SPAdes) (version 2) | ecosystem: Environmental > Aquatic > Deep subsurface >... | reverse complement strand
CCCATTCTACCTCAATCTAACTATGACTATGGTACCAAGGAAACTTAGTTTCCTTAGAAACCTTCGAAGCGGTGACCCCGATGCAGAGCATACGGGGTATTAAAGAATAACTCTTAGTAACCAAAAATCCCAGGTTTAACCCTGGGATTTTTAATTCTATTTCTATTCCAAACCTTAACGCTTTGGAGATTGTCTCTTTCTTCTAGCTTTACCACCCATTCCGATTTTACGAGTTTCCTTCATTCTATCGTCACGAGTCATAAGACCTTCAGCTTTAAGAACATCTTTTAGCTCAGGATCATACTTAACTAAAGCACGAGCAATACCGAGTACAACTGCGTCTAATTGAGATCTGATCCCAGAACCTGATACTTTTGCTGTAATAGCAAAATCACCTAAGACATTAGCTAATACTAATGGTTTGTTATAAAGAGCAGGAGCATTTAATACTTCATCAAAGTATTGACCAGCTGCTAAACCATTAACTAAGAAATCACCTTTAGTTGAGTAAAGTCTAACTCTAGCAACAGCTACTTTTCTTCTACCAATACCTTCAAAGTAATTACCTGAAGGGATCTTCATTGTTCTGTCTGTAGAGATACCTTTTTTAGTGGTTTTAACTCTAATAGGTTGAACCTTCTTAACAATTTTCTTCTTATTAGTTGAGTTTTTCTTTAATTTGACTGCCATAATTATTTTTGTCCCTTGATCTGACTTTCATGCTTGTGCTCAGCACCTGCATAAACTTTAAGTCTAGTCATTCTGCCAGATCTTAACTTGTTTTTAGGCAACATGTTGAAAACGGCCTTTTCAATAATTCTAGTTGGGTAAGTCTTCTTAAGATCCCCAAGACTTTTTTCTTTAAGACCACCTGGGAATCCAGAGTGTCTGTAGTACATCTTTGTTTCTTCTTTGTTACCAGTCACAGCAATTTCACTAGCGTTAATAACTACAACATGATCTCCACCATCAATATGAGGAGTATATGTTGGTTTATTTTTACCGATTAGTTTTTGTGCAATTTCACTAGCTAAACGACCAAGAATTTGATCTTTAGCATCTACTAGATGCCAGTCTCTCTTGACGTCTGCTGTCTTCTGCATGTATGTCTTTTGCATCTTATTTCTTTTCTACTTTCTTTGTGGTCTTTTTAGCAGCTACTTTTTTAACTACAGCCTTCTTTTCAGTTGACTTAGCCTCTTTTGTATCTTTAGCAGTTTTCTTTGCCTTAACAGGTTCTTTTTTACTTGTAGCCTTGAGGGCAGAATGATCTGTCCCAGACTTTAAAGTCCCTTTTCGGTCAATTTCTACAACAAATTTTAATCTAGAAAGTTCTGCGCTATCACCTCTTCTAATGCCTTCTTTAGCAATAGTTGTAAATCCAGAGACTCTGTCAGCCATGGCTGGAGCAACTCTGTCTACAAGGGTGTTAACAACATCTCTGCGACCAAAAACTCTGTGAAGAAGTCTTCTGCTTTCAACAGTGTCTTTCTTTGCACGATGGATAGTTTTATCCATTAATCTTTTGATCTCTTTAGCTTTACTAGTAGTGGTAACTACTTCACCTTCTTCAACTAAAGCTCTGAGTAAGTTTTTAAGTAAAGCCTTACGTCCTTTAGTGTCAGTGTTGAAGTGTTTTTTTGCAACTCTATGTCTCATATTTACTCACCTAATGTGACTCCTTTTTTAACGAGAGCATCATTGATTACATCTACAGATTTTTCACCTAAGTTTTTAACTTTAGCGATGACGTCTCTTGGAGCGCCTTGTAGATTACCAACTGTTTCGAATCCACCTTTTCGGAGTGCGTTAGCAATTCTGGTAGGAAGATCTAGCTCTTCAACGGTTAATCTTAATACTTCAGCTTCTTCTGGGCTTAAAGTTTCTTCTTTGACTTCAACTTCTGGAAGTACTGGGTTGAAAATTTGAGTAGCCTGCTTAGCCAATATTCTTGCAGCTTTATTTAATGCGTCAGCTGGAGTAATTGTCCCGTCTGTAGTAATTTCAAAAACAATTCTGTCATAGTCAGTTCTTCTACCAACACGAGTAGCTTCGACCTTATAGGAAACTTTTGTGACTGGTGAGAAGAGAGCATCAACTGGGATTTCTCCAATAACTGAAGTTTCTTTTGTGCCTGCCATTTCATAACCAAGACCTGAGTTAACAGTCATTTCGATATCTAAAGTTTTACCCTTGGATAAAGTAGCAATTGCTTGATCTTTATTAATAATTTCAAATCCTGCGTCACACTTAATATCTGCAGCAGTGATTTCTCCTGCTCCAGAAACGTTAAGTTTTAAAATACCTTCTTCTGCACTTGTGGTTGACTTGATTCTTAATGATTTAATATTCAACAGAATTTCAATGACGTCTTCACTGATACCTTCAATACCGGTGTATTGATGATCAACTCCGTCAATTCTTACTAAAGTCACTGCAACACCTGGTAAAGATGTTAAAAGAATTCTTCTTAAGGCATTACCCAAAGTATGACCATAGCCATTTTCTAAAGGCTCAATCACTAAAGTAGCTTGTCGATCAGTAGCGTTTGTCTCTGAAACTTCAAAGACTGGGCTCATGACTGGGTATGTTGTAATATCTTTCATATTTTTTCCTTTGTTTCATCCCTAGTTTATCTAGGTCCGTTTTCTGGATTAATAATTATTATCTTGAGTAATACTCAACGATTTGTTGTTCATCAATTTTTTCAATTACATCTTCTCTGACTGGAAGTTTTGTAACTTTAGCCACAGCGCCTTTGGCTTCTAACCATTGAACGCTTGGCGTCGCTTCTTTTAATGTTTCCACTAATAAAGCAGATTTTGTACTTTTACCTCTAACATTAATCACATCACCAAGTTTGACTTGGTATGATGGAATATTCATTTTCTTACCGTTAATTTGAATATGACTATGGTTAACAAGTTGTCTGGCAGCAGCTCTAGTTGGAGACCAACCTAATCTGTAAACAACGTTATCAAGTCTTCTCTCAAGTAAACTTAATAAAGCAGAACCAGTAGCAGTAGGGTTCTTACTAGCTTCATCATATTGTTTTTTAAGTTGCTTTTCTAGAATGCCGTAAATATACTTAACTTTTTGTTTTTCTTTAAGCTGTTTACCATAATCAGAGATTTTTCTTCTACCTTTAGCACCATGCTGCCCTGGTAGAATTGCTAATCTTTTAGCAACTTTTAAAGCATTGGTTTTAAGACCTAAGTCTTCTCCAATTTTTCTAGCTAGTTTGTTTTTGGGTCCGATGTATCTTGCCATATAAATTACCTATTGTGTTTAGCTTTTCTAGGTCTTGTACCGTTGTGTGGTACAGGAGTCATATCAGCAATCATGCCGATTCTCAACCTTTGCGCCTTAATAACTCTTAAAGCGACGTCTCTTCCTGGACCAGGGCCCTTGATAAAGACATCAATATTATTGATTCCAAAAGCTTTTGCTTTATTTAAAGCATTTTCTACAGTGACTGTTGCAGCATAAGGAGTGGATTTTCTAGATCCAGAGAATCCTGCTCCACCTGTTGATTCCCAACATAAAACATTACCTTTATCATCAGTAATACTGACTAAAGTATTGTTAAAAGTAGCTGTAATATATATTCTACCGTTAGGAACTGTTTGTAAGTTCTTTTTAGGTTTTTTAGTTGTTCCGCCTGTTCTTTTTTTCATGATTCAATAAATTATTTCTTTGATTTAGCTGCATCTAACTTAGCAGCCATTTCTTTCGTCATGGCACCGACAGTTCTTCTTTTACCACCACCACGGGCTGTACGAGAATTTGTCTTTGTTCTTTGACCACGAGAAGGAAGATTTGCAATATGTCTCAAACCTCTATAGGCACGAGTTCTTTTCAATCTTTGAATGTTTTCGTTGACTTGTCTTCTTAAGTTTCCTTCGTTAATATAGTTTTCTAAAACTTTATTAATCTTACCAAGTTCATCTTGATTAAGATCTCTAGCTCTTTTATCTTTATCAACTCCTGCTTGGTCTAAGACCTTTTCCGAAACCTTAAGTCCCACTCCATAAATAGCAGTGAGTGAGTAAAGTGTTTTTTTGTGTTCTGGTATATCGACACCGACTAAACGTGGCATAATTTTTTTATCCTTGGCGTTGTTTATGTTTCTTATTTTTACAAATAACTCGTAAAACGCCTTTGCGCTTTACGAACTTGCAATGAATGCAGATTTTTTTTACTGATGCTTTTACTTTCATTTTTTTTATCTTTACTGCGAATTTAAAATAACAGACTTGAAATATACCTCAAGACCCCAAATTAAACAAGTATTAATTTGACTGCGTCTTACTTTGCGTTGATCTATAGGTTATTTTACACTTTCCGAGGTCATATTTAGAAACATAACCCTTGACTAAATCTCCAGGCATAACTCGAATTCTAAATAATCTCATTTTCCCCGCTAAAGTACCAAGCAAAGTCTTACCAATCATTGGCTTAACTTGAGAGTCTGTGACCTCAACTCTAAACATTGTATTTGGTAGACATTGCAAAACTTCCCCTTCGACTTCGAAGCGGTCAAGCTTGTCAGATTTCTGTGTAGTTAAATCGACTTGTCTTCTTGCTTTTGCGGCACGCTTATGTGCTTGAACTTTTCCCATAGACCTATATTATACCCTATTTTACTATTATTTTATATACTTCTTAATATCTTCAAAGACTTCTTCAACATCTTTTTCACCATCAACAGTAATTAGCATTCCCCTATCTTTATAATACTCAACAACAGCTGAAGTTGATTCATGAAATAAGGCAATTCTTTTTCTGATAGCTTGAAGAGTTTCATCTTCTCTATCAGAAACACGTCCTGATATTCTCCACAAGGCTTCTTTATCAGAAACATCAATTAAAACCACTTTATCTACACCCTTTCTTTCCTTAAAAGCTTGAGCTTGAGCTAAAGTTCTTGGAAAACCATCAAGAATATAACCTTTTTCGTATTCTGGTCTATCTAAATATTCAAAAATAATATCTAGAGTAGTGTCATCTGGAACTAAAGCTCCAGAGTTTAAAGTCTCTTTAAGCCATCTACCTAATTTAGATTTACTTTTAGACATCTGTCTAAAGATATGACCTGAAGATAGGTATGGAATTCCATACTCTTGAGATAATAAGTTACCTTGGGTTGATTTACCGGCTCCTTGGATACCGACTAAGACAATTTTCATAGTTTAAGAGTATTGGTCATAATTTTGACCAACGAGCATACTTTCTACTTGTTTGGTAGTTTCTAATACAACCGAGACCACGATCAAGACACTAGTTCCACCAATAGCTAGTGAGTTAACTCCTGTAAAGAGTTGAGCCAGGGAAGGCATTATAGCAATAAATCCTAAGAAAATCGCCCCGACTAGGGTAATTCTCGTTACAACATATTCCAAATACTTCTTTGTCGGGCCTCCTGGTCTAATCCCAGGCACAAATGCGCCACTCTTCTTTAACTCCTTACTAATGTCATCAGCATTGAAAAAGACCAAGGCTGAGAAGAAAGTAAAGATAAAGACAACTAAGAAGTATGAAATCATGTAAATAGGATTAGTTTGGGAGAACCAAATTGTAAGATTTTGTCCCCAGCCGATAAACTGATCTTTTCCTGAAGAAATCAGCAGGCCACCAATAAATGAAGGAGCTAACATTAAACTAACAGCAAAGATAATAGGCATCACTCCAGCCACATTCACCCTGATCGGCAAATGAGTCATCTGTCCACCGAGTTGTCTACCGCCTCGCATCCGCTTTGCATACTGAATTTGAACCTTGCGGATTGCTTCATTGACATAAACAATTAAAGCGATAATGGCAAGGAATAATGCTGCAAAAATGATATTTGTAGTCCACTGCTCGGCTGATGAAACAGAGAGAGATTGTGCAACTGCTACCGGGAACTGAGAAACGATTCCTGCAAAAAGGATCATTGAGATACCGTTACCAACTCCATATTGAGTCAAGAGCTCACCTAGCCACATCACAATCATTCCCCCAGCAATCAAACTCATAATCATAGTAACCATTGTTAACGGATCGCTTGATTTGATTAAATTTTGAGAATTAAGTAAAGCTAAAACCGAAATGCTTTGTACCACACCAAGTGGAACAGATAGAAGACGAGTGTATTGGTTATATTTTTCTTGTCCAGCTTGACCATCCTTTTGCATCTCTTTCAGGGCTGGGAAGACCATCGCTGACATTTGTAAGACGATACTGGCAGTAATATATGGGCTGATACCAACAGCGGCAATTGAGAAGTTAGATAACGTTCCGCCAGAAAAGATGTTTAATAAACTTAAAAATTGACTAGAATCAAATAACTGACCTAATCTTTCAACATCAATGGCTGGTAATGGGATGCTAGCAAGCAATCTATAGACGAAAAATATAGCTGCAGTAAACAGGAGTTTTTTTCTTAACTCTTTATTTTGAAAAATTTGTTTAAGTTTTTGTTGTATTTTTTGCACAAAGTAATTTTATACCACTTTGCCACCTGCTTTTTCTATAGCAGCTTTTGCTCCCTCGGTAACTAAGAGACCTTCAACGGTGACTTTTCTAGTGATTTCTCCAGAAGCGATAACTTTAGCTTTTTTAAATCTACCATCAATTACTTTTTCTAACTTTAGAGTATCTAAGGTGACAACATCTGCAGATACATTACTCAATTCAGTTAAAGTTAACTGAGCAGTCGGTCTGACCACTTTTAATTTAGACTTACCTCTTTGCATAGGCATTCTCTTAATTAAAGGCAATTGTCCTCCTTCAAACCAAATAGCCACTCCGCCACCTCTTCTTGAGTTCTGACCTTTTTGACCTCTGCCTGAGTTATGGCCACCTTTTCCGGAACCATATCCACGACCGACTCTTTTCGGAAGTGATTTTCTAATGCTAGCAAGTTTGTTAAGTAATGACATGATTATTTCTTTTCAGTTTTTTTGACAACTTTTTGAGGAGCCTCTTTGTTTGTTGAAGACTTTTTAACAGCAGGTTTCTTTGCAGCTACTTTTTTCTTGGGAGCAACTTTTGGGGGTTCTTCTTTGACAACTTTCTTAGGTGCCTCCTTCTTTGCAGCTTGGGCAGCCCTTCGAGCTTTTTCTTGAATTTCTTCAAGTTTTTTCTTTTCTTCGGCTTCAATCTCTGCAATAGATCTTAATTTTATATTCTTAAGTTTAACAATTTTAGTGATTTCAATTAATGCTTCAAAAGTAGCATAAACACTGGAAGATTGGTTATCACTTCCCATAATTTTGCTTGAGATATCTCTAATCCCTGCAGCTTCTACAACTGCACGAACTGGACCTCCAGCAATAACTCCAGAACCTTTTGGAGCTGGTTTCAACATTACTCTGCCTGCACCTTTTTTAACTGTAAGAGCAAAAGGAATAGTTGTCCCATCTAAAGGAACTGTGATTAATTTCTTCTTAGCTTTTTTGATACCTTTTTTAATAGCACCAACGACATCACTTGCTTTGCCTAATCCAACCCCGACTTGACCTTTTTTGTCACCGACAACCATAAGTACTGAGAAACCAACTTTGTTTCCACCCTTGGTTTTCTTTGAAACACGAGAGATAGAAATGACTTTTTCGTCAAATTCTTTTGGTTCTCTATCTTTTCTTGGTTTGTTATTTCTGTGATTTGCCATAGTTTTAGACTTCAATTCCTGCTTCACGGAGCGTTTCTGCAACCGCTTTTAATCTACCGTGGTATCTGTAACTCCCACGATCAAATCTTAAAGCATTAACTTTTTTGCTTTTAAGTTGTTTAAATAAATCTTTTGTAATTTCAATAGCTTGTTCTACTTTAGTACCTGCTAGTTTTTTACCAGCTTTAGTCATACTAAGGTTATTTGAAGCCGCTACAGTAATTCCTGCCTGATCATCAATTACTTGTAAATAAGTATGTTTGTTTGATCTGAAGATTGTCAGTCTAGGTCTCTGAGCAGTTCCTGAAATTTTACCTCTGACTCTTCTTTTTCTTTTTTCTGCTAGTGTTACGTTTTGATTAATTTTTGGCATTTTATGCGGCAGTCTTACCTTGTTTCTTGATAATAACTTCGTCTTCGTATCTAATACCTTTACCTAGGTAAGGTTCAGGTGGTTTAATAGCTCTAATTTCAGCTGCTTGTTGTCCAACAGATTGTTTATCAATACCTTCTATATGAATAGTATCGTTTCCTTCAATGCTAAGCTTCACGCCTGCTCTTGGAGAGACATCTACTTTATGTGATAAACCTACTGCTAGCTCAATTCCTGCACCCTTATTTGCAACTCTGTATCCAGTGCCAACTAATTTTAAGGTTTTCTTATATCCTTTTGTTACTCCATCAACACAGTTAGCAATCAAACTTCTGACTAATCCATGATTTGCCTTTGTTTGGTTTTCCTGATCTTTAGCTTCAACAATAACTTGATTGTCTTCAACTTTAACAGTAATACCAGAAGCAATGCTAACTTTAAGTTCCCCTTTTGGACCTTTAACAATTACTTCACTAGCAACGACTTCAGCCTTTGCTCCATCAAGTAATTCAACTGGTTTTCTTCCGATTCTTGACATAATATATTTTCTTTACCAAATTTGACAGAGGACTTCACCGCCAATATTCATTTTTCTAGCTTGTGAGCCAGTGACTACTCCCCTACTTGTACTAACAATTGTAACTCCGTAACCACCTAAAGCCTTTGGGATATCTTTGACTGTAGAATAAACTCTTCTCCCAGGCTTAGACATTCTTCTAACTTCAGTGATTGCAGGAATCTTACCAACGTATTTTAATTTTACGTTAATAGTGCGTTGAGGCTTTGTAGGTGCAACTTCAAAACTTTCAACATAACCTTCCGCTTCAAGGATTTTAGCGATGGCTTCTTTAACTTTTGAGTGAGGAATGCTGACTTCTGCCTTATTGGCCATGAAAGCATTCTTAACTCTGATGATCATGTCTGCGATTGGATCTGTCATATTATTTACTTGCTTTCGTCACTCCAGGTAATTCACCCTTCATTGCTAATTCTCTGAATGTAATACGGCTAAGACCAAAATATCTCATGTAGCCTTTGGAACGACCAGTTATTTTACACCTTAAAACTCCTCTAGTCGAGAACTTATTCGGTTTTTTAACTCCTGCCTTTTTATAGGCGTCTCTCTTAGCTAGTAGTTTCTTTGCTTTCGCAACTTTTGATTTAAGTCCTGCCATATTAATTTGTTATTTATTTTCCTTTGCAAATGGCATCCCTAACGCTTCAAGTAAAGCGAAGGCATGTTCATTTGATTTTGTATTGGTTACAAAAGTAATTTGTAAACCTCTGATACTTTCAATAGTGTCATAGTTAATCTCAGGGAAAACGATCTGTTCACTGATTCCAAGATTATAATTACCTTGACCGTCAAAGGCTGTTCTTGAAACCCCTTGAAAGTCTCTAACACGTGGTAAAGCAGTTGAGATAAGCTTGTCAACAAATTCCCACATCTTTTCACCTCGTAATGTGACCATTACTCCAAGCGGTTCACCTTCTCTAAGCTTAAAACCAGCGATTGATTTTTTTGCTTTGGTAACCTGAGGATGTTGTCCAGTAATAATTCTAAATTGTTCAACAATATTTTCAATATTCTTCATTCTGTTTCTAGGGTTCTGTGGAAAATCACTCACCCCCATATTCAAAACTAGTTTTTCTAGTTTTGGAACAGAGAAGATATTGTCAATACCGAGCTCTTTTTTGAGCTTAGCAGCAACTTCCTCTTGGTATTTCTTCTTTAATCTATTCATTTTATTTATGCCCCTAAGGGTATTTTTCGTTTATTTTTTATCTTTCTTATCTTTAGCCTGAGTAGACATCTCAATCACTTTTCCAGTTTTCTTAAAGATTCTATCCTTAGAACCATCTTTGTTAATCTTATATCCAATTCTGTCAGCTTCATTTTTATCATTTAAGATAGCAACACTTGCAGTTGGTAACGCTCTTTCAAGCACTTTCTTCTCACCAGGTCGTCCAGCATAAGGCTTAACATGCTTTGTGTAAAGGTTAATACCTCTAACAACAACGCGATCTTTTTTAGGTAAAACCGAAACGATCTCCCCATTACGACCTTTGTCTTTTCCTGCTGTGACTAGTACTTTATCTCCGACTTTTAATTTCATAGTTTTATAATACCTCTGATGCAAGACTTGCAATCTTATTGAAGCCTCTATTCTTAACTTCACGAGCGATAGGACCGAAAACACGTGTTCCAATTGGATCTAATTTTGATCTGCTCTCAATTACAACCGCAGCGTTATCATCAAACCTAATGTATTCTCCGCTGGCTCTTCTTGTTTCTTTTCTTGTTCTAACAATTACAGCTTTAACTTTTTCACCTTTTTTTAAAGTACCTTTAGCATCAGAAGCGATAACTGATGCGGCGACAACATCACCAACGTGACCAAATCTTCTCTTTGAGCCACCATGAACTTGGATAACTCTAAGACGTTTTGCCCCTGAATTGTCTGCGACTTGTAGTACTGATCTTAGTTGAATCATGATCTTTATTTCTTATCTACTTGTGCCCCTGAGGGTACTTGTATCTCTGAGGATACTATCTTAGTTACTTTAAACTTTTTAGTCTTACTAATTGGTCTACATTCAGTAATAACTACTTCTTGTCCTAGCTCTAAAGCCATGTCCTCATAGTGAGCAGCATACTTCTTAGTGCTTTTGACATATTTCTTATACAAAGGATGTAACTGTCTACCGCTTACAGTGACGATGGCAGTCTTGTCATTCTTTAAAGATGTAATATTCCCTTGTATTGTTTTCATATTATTTAGTTACTGGTACTTCAGAGGATTTTGGGACCTCAGAGACTAGCAATTCTCTTCTTCTTAGTTCTGTTTTAACTCTAGCGATATCATCAGCTAAAGTTCTTGGCAAAGAAATATTATCTAACTTCATCGCCTTTTTCTCAAGTCTAGCTTTTGCTAGCTCAATTTCTAAACCACCAAGCTGTTTTGTAAGCTGAGCGTTAGTTTTTTCTTTTAGTGATTTAATCTCGTTTCTTTTCATTATTATTTTTCGATAATTGTGGTTCTGACTGACAGCTTATGACCAGCTTTTGTTAAGGCTGAGATTGCCATTTCTTTACTAACCCCACCGATTTCATAAAGAATCATACCTGGTTTTATCACAGCCACATGTCTGTCAATATCACCTTTACCTGATCCCATTTTTACTCCAACAGGTTTAGAAGTAACTGGCTTGTGCGGGAAAACTCTTAACCAAAATTTTCCAGCTCTTTTAGTAGAAAAGGTAATCTTCTTACGAGCAGCTTCAAGCTGTCTAGAAGAGACCCATCCACAAGTTGTTGCTTTTAAACCAAAATCACCAAAGGCAATTTCAGTACCTCTGCTAGCAACGCCTCTTCTTTTGCCTCTAAATTCTTTTCGGTATTTTGATTTCTTAGGTTGTAACATACTTTATTTTCCGACTACGTCTCCTTTGTAGATCCAGACTTTAATTCCTACATATCCAGATTTTGTTAAAGCAGGACCTTGGTGATAATCAATATTTGCTCTAAGGGTTTGTGTTGGGACACTACCTTCGAAATATTTTTCTGTTCTACCAATCTCAGATCCACCGATTCTACCAGAAAGAACAATCTTGATACCTTTTGCTCCAGCTGACATAACCTTTTCCATAGCCTGTTGGACAGCTCTACGATGTGGGTATCTCTTCTCAAGTTGGTCTTTAATTCTCTCAGCGACTAATTTAGCGCTTAGATCAGGAGTTTTAATCTCTTCAACTTTTAAATTGATTTTTAGCTTTTTGCCCTTATCTCTGCTTGAGTTAATCATTTTATTTAACTCTGATTGAACTTTTTTAAGGTTTTCTCCACCTTTGCCAATCACTACACCTGGTCTTGAAACAAAAAGAATGAGCTTTAAAGTGGTAATTGATCTTTCAATATCAATCCCCACTACACCAGCATGTGCTAATTTTGTTTCGATGAACTTTCTAATTTGAACATCTTCCAAAACTACACCTTGGTAGTCGTCTTTCTTAGCAAACCATCTTGATTTCCAAGTGAAGGTGTTACCAATTCTAAAGCCGGTTGGATTTACTTTTTGTCCCATATTTATTTCTTTTCAGTTTTTTTAGTTTCCTTTTTAGGAGCAGCTTTTTTTGTTGTTTCCTTTGCTGCAGTCTTTTTAACAGAAGCTTTCTTTACTTCAGTCTTTTTCTCGACTTTAGATTTAGAGACTTCCTTTTCAGCTTTCTTCTCAATCTTTTCTTCTAGAGTAACAGTGATATGTGAAGTTCTCTTCAAAATACTGTGAGCTCTACCTCTGCTAACCGCATTAAATCTTTTATAAACAGGTCCACCATTAACTAAAATTTCTTTAATAGCTAGTTTATCAGCATCTACACCATGGTTATTCTTAGCATTTGCAATAGCTTGCTTAATTGTTTTAAGCATTACTACAGTTGCTCTTCTATCCATAACAGCAAGTTGTTTGATAGCTTGTTCCAGAGGAAGATCTTTAATGGCATTAGCTACTAATCTGACCTTTCTTGGAGTCTGTCTGGTGTTTTTCTGTGTTACTTTAAATTGCATGTTAGTTATCTTTAGGTCTTAGTCAATGTTCTCTTCACAATCTTACCGTGTCCTCTGAAGGTACGAGTTGGGGAGAATTCTCCTAATTTATGTCCGACCATTGATTCGTTTACAAAAACTTCATTAAACACTTTACCATTGTGAACCATAAAAGTATGACCAACAAAATCTGGACTAATAGTACAAGCTCTGCTCCAAGTTTTAATTGGGGCTTTCTGTCCTGACTCTTTTTGCTTTAAGACTTTACTTAAGAGCTTAGGGTCAATGAATGGTCCTTTTTTGCTTGATCTTGACATACTTAATTACCTGTACCCTTCAGGGTATTATTTCTTTCTTCTATCTCTAACAATGTATTTGTTAGTTACTTTATTTTTCTTTCTGGTTTTCTTACCCATAGCGATCTTACCCCATGGAGTCTTTGAATATTTAAGACCAATACCAGTTCTGCCTTCACCTCCACCATGTGGATGTGATCCAGGATGTTGCGCAGTCCCTCTAACAGTCGGTCTAATACCCATTAATCTCTTACGACCAGCTTTACCAAGTTTTTGGTTTTTGTGATCTTGATTTCCAACTTGACCGATTGTAGCGAAACAATCACTATTTATCAATCTTATTTCTTTTGATGGAAGCAAGATTGAAACAAACTTGTCTTCTTTAGATTGGATTAAAGCACTTGTTCCTGCTCCTCTAGCTAATTGTCCACCTTTTCCCAGCCTTGTTTCGATGTTATGAATTGGTGTGCCAACAGGAATATTTTTAAGTTGCATTGCATTCCCAACAGTCGGCTCTGTAACGTCACTTGCAAGAATGGTATCATCAACTTCTAATCCATTTGGAGCAAGCATATATCTTTTTTCTCCATCTTTATAGAAGATCAAAGCAATATTTGCAGTTCTCATTGGATCATACTCAATTCTCTCAACTCTTCCTTCGATATCTCTCTTGTCCCTCTTCCAATCAATAAGTCTCATTCTCTTCTTCACTCCACCACCTCTATGTCTAACAGTGATGTGTCCTTTAAAACCACGACCCTGTCTCTTCTTATGACCAGGCACTAAAAGTGATTTCTCTGGAGCACCTTTATAGAGCTCACTACGGTCAACACTTAGTTTGTGTCTTTGTCCGTTGGTAGTTGGCTTAGCTTTTCTTAACATTTTATTTATCTATTTATTTTCCTTCATTAGGATTGAAATCAAACATCTCAATCTTATGACCTTCTTTAAGTTGTACAATTGCTTTTTTAACTTGTGGAACAACTGTCACTGTTCTCTTCTTACCAGTTCTCTTTGTTGTTCTGTTTCTTCTGATAGTGTTAACATTTTTGACTTCAACACCGAAGAACTCTTGTACTGCGTCCTTAATTTGATCTTTGTTAGCTAACTTGTCAACTTCAAAAACATACTTGTTTTGGGTTTGTGCCAAAAGCAAAGATTTTTCTGTGATGACTGGTTTTCTAATAATATAAGGATTCATGATTATTTAGCTGCTACTTTAGCAGCTTTCTTAACTACCTTCTTAACTTCTTCAGCTTCTGGTTTAACTTTTTTAACTCTCTTAACATCTTTTGTAAAATCCAGTCTGTCTTCAATTGTCTTAATAGCATCTGATGTAGCAATGATTGTATCTGCCATTGCGATTTCTAAAGCGTTAACTCTTGAAGCTGAAACTACTAAGACAGTTTCAATATTTCTTAAGCTTCTTAACACTTCTGCTTTAGTCTCATTGATAATAATTAAGACCTTGCTTGATTGTGGTGCTAACTTTGCCATTAATGAGATCGCTTCTTTAGTTTTACCTGAAAGACTCATGATTTCATCACTGACGACGATTTCATTAACTTGAGCAGATAAAGCACTAATTAAGGCTTTTTTTCTCATGATATTAGTTAACTTTAGATTCCAATTTTCATTTCCTTTAGGACCATGAGCAACTCCACCACCAACAAAGATGTTAGCTGATCTTGCACCATGTCTAGCGTTACCTGTCCCTTTTTGCTTGAACCATTTTTTCTTTGTTCTAGCAACTTCAGCTCTAGTCTTAACTTTACTAGTTCCTTGTCTCTTGTTTGAGAGATAGACCCTAATAGCTTGAGATAAAAGAACTTTATTAACCTCTGCACCAAACACGTTGTCGCTTGCGGTTAAAGAACTTTTGCTAGTAGCGGTAATCTTAGTTAATTTCATTTTTATTTTTCTTCAGTTACAGATTCTTCTTTGACTTCAGCTTCAACTTCTTTAATACCTGAAGCTTGTTTGTCTAAAGTAATACTTTTCTTTTCACCAGTTTTTTCAATCTTGATTGATGAATTAATTGCTCCTGGAACTGGACCTGATAACCAGACCTCGTTGTTAACTTCATCAATGTGAAGAACGACTAAGTTTAAGACGGTTATAGTTGCATTTCCGTAATGTCCAGGCATTTTCTTACCTTTAAGAACACGACCTGGAGTAGTACCAGCTCCGATAGAACCAACAGCTCTGGCTCTATCTGATTGTCCATGAGTCCTAGGACCACCATGAAAACCATGTCGCTTCATTCCACCAGCAAAACCACGACCCTTTGAAGTCCCTTGAACTTTCACAACATCGCCTAGTTCAAGAACTTGAGTTAAGGAGATTTTGTCGCCTACTTTAACATCGTCTCCACTGTTGTGAACACCTTTTAAGCCTAAAATTCCGTTAGAAAAACCGCTCTTTTCCAATTTGGTTCGAAGCGGTTTAGTTACATTCTTTAATTTCTTACTACCGTAGCCGATTTCAAAAATATTAGTTTCAGCATTTGGCAAGTTGTGTTGTGCTACAACTAAATTGTCGTTAGCAATACAACGAGTAATTGCCACGCGCTTGCCTGTGGTTGTCCAACCTTGGCTCATCTTGAGTTTGGTAGCAAATACTTGATTTAACATATAAGTTATTATTCTCGTTTTTTGAGAATCTCAGTTTTATAAACTTGATTCTTAGTGTTTCTTTAATATCTTTTTTTTTCAGACTGATAATTTTTTCTTAATAGGATTTCTCCTATTAATTACATCTTGATTTGAATATCAACACCTGCAGGCAGATCTAAGTGCATCAATGAATCAATGGTCTTACTAGTTGGGTTAATAATATCTATTAACCTCTTGTGTGTTTTTATCTGATAGTGCTCTTGAGCATTCTTATCAGTATGTGGTGAAATCAAAACAGTAAACTCTTTTCTATGAGTAGGTAGAGGAACTGGACCAACAACGTTAGCGCCGGTTGCTACAACTGTCTCTAAGATCTTACGTGATGCTTCATCAATAACTCTGTGGTCATATGCCTTGAGTCTGACTCTGATGTTGTAAGCTGAGTTCTTGTCTGTTTTCGCCATATTTAATTAATATTTTAAATTTTTTCTTTTATCCTTATTTCTTAAGGACAGGAGGAGATTATATCAGTAATTTCCCCATGTTGCAAAGGTGGAATTTATTATATCAGATATCTATAAAAAATAGTGATAAATAAGTAAAAAATACCCATTTGATCTTGTTATAGTAATAAAGGAATTTATTTGGCAAAATAGAATTATCATGCAGAAACCAGACATTCCTTCCTTTTCAGATCTATTAAAAGAACGCCAAGTTGCAGAAGAATATATCCGTGAGCTAGTTGAATTCCTCAAACAAAATAATCTATGGCACTGGTTACTTGATAAATATGAAAAGGTTAGCTCAGTTAGTCAAACACATGCTTATCCTGACCAAGGCCTAATTATCACTGATTACGATGATCAACCTGATAATTTAAAAACTAGAGAACTTGATAAAAAAATTGTAGAAAACACTATTCATGCCTGGCTATATTATTTAGTAGTTTTCAATCATCCCGATAGACTTGAGGCACTTTTTACAATTGATAAGGGTAAGTTTATCCCTCCTCAAGATAGTGATAATCCTATCTTAGATAGTCATAGTCATGAAATTATCGGGATAAATGAATTTTCGCTAATTCCGACAGGCTCAGATAAAGATAGAACCAAACGTACTGAAAGATTTAAGAATGGTCCATTTGTAAAATTAGGCCGCCAGGCTAGAATCCCCTTTGTTGGCTCGGCTAATCCTGATATTTGGGGAAGCACTCCAGCAATTGCTAGTATGGCCATGTCTCATGCGTTATGTGGTGTCCCTCGAGACGGTTTCTATTCTGATCCTGAAAGACAAGCTGATTTGGCAAAAAGCGTCTTCAACATGCTGGAAAAAAGTCCCGCCCTAATTCGTAAAGAACCGGCTGTTCAAGAAAAACTACTGACAATGTGGAAAAATAATGTCATGGGCGTCCTCGAAGCTAGTCCAGAGAAGGCTGAAGAGCGCTTTGATCACTTATACCTTGCTGGAGTAAGAACCTTTAGAATTTATTCTCCAGAGCCGGGGTCAGGCCCACTTAAGACTTTACTAAGCCTGAGAAAAAAAGAAGCAGAAGAAGGCTTAGAACCAATTGAAATCTTTGTTGGTCAGGTTGTAAACCTAGAGCAAGCACTCGCCCTAGAGGAAGCTGGTACAGATGGAATTTACCTTGGAATTGGTGGGGGTGGTCGTTGCACTACTGGAGTCAGAAGTGGCGTGGGGATCAATTGGCCTCAACTTGTTTGGGAAATGAGGGGTAAACTCAAAATCCCGATCATTGTTGAAGGTGGGGGCAGTGATTATGTCGCTCAGTCACTCTCCCTGGGAGCAACTGGAATTGGCGTCACCAGAGCCGTCGGAGGAGGAACGATCGAATCCCCAGGAGGATACTTATACTTTGATGATGAATCTGGGCTCTGGAAACCCTATCGTGGAGAAGCTTCTGCTGGGATGAAAGCCATGGGTGGCAGGATTGGACCATTTGGCTTTATCCCATATGTGGAAGGTGAAGGCACAAGAGCATATTTAGAATATGGCCGAGGCAATGTTCCAACAATATTACAAAACCTTAACCTCTTGCTCGGGGATGCCATCATGGGATATGTTTTCCAAAATGTAAAAAGTATTGAGGAACTTCAGCGAGTCGGAGCAGACTCACTGAGATTATCTGGAGATGGCGAAATAGCCCTTAGGCATACTCATTGAAGACATCGCTTGACTCTTTTAGACTACTTTGCCTAATCAGTGAATACACGACCTTTTGCTTATTTAAATAATCAATCAGCCCCATATTTTTTTGTTTAGATGAAGAAAAGTAAAAAGAGATCTTCTTATCATTAATCAGTTTCAACCGATACTCTCTTGGTAAAAATTTTTTAATCCCCCCCACCAGTTTCACTTGGTCTTTATTTATGATCAATAAATAAGGTTTGGCTTTCAAACCTAGTCGGAACTCAACTTTTGCAATTATCTCAACAAGAATAATTAGCACTAAAGCAACCATAGCTGGTAAATAATAACTGGAGCCTAGCAGCATCCCTATCCCCGCTGTAAACCAGATCATTGAAGCAGTGGTAACTCCCTTTAAGCGGTCATGATTCTTAACGATGACCCCGCCACCTAGAAAACCAATCCCAGTCACAATTTGTGCCATTAAACGAGTCGGATCAGCATTTGGGGCTCCATAATTTGGACCTAAGGTAATCGATAAACCAGTTATCAGTGAAGCACCTGAGCAAATTAACGCCTGTGTTCTTATCCCGGCAGGACGATTACTCCTATTCCTGGTATAACCCACAATGGAACCAAAAATAAAAGCAATGACTGAGTTAACAGAAATAATCACTTGATCAAAAATCATGCCGATATCCTACCATGAGATTGATTATTTAAATAATTTACCAAAAGAATAGCGAGTATTCACCCAAGTTACTGCTAAAGCCACTATTGCAGCCATCATATCTCCTGCCATCTGTGGATTACCCTCCCAAACTTCAAAATTTATGTTAATCCATATCAAGGCAACTGCGCAGGTTACCTGCATAAACACAGCCAGATTTTTAACCATATCTAATTCTACGTTCTTCTCTATCGCAGACGTCATCGCTGTAGCCAAGTACATAGCTAAAGCAGTTCCAAAAAAATTACTAATATGATCTCCAATGAATAAGCCAAACATATCACGATCAACTCTAGTTAATAAATAAATGTATCCGGATATTAACGATAAGCTTGGAGATAAAAGAAGAGTAAGGTAATCACTGATTGAATATTCTTTTGAAGATCTTTTTGCCATTAACTACTTTCAATTAATATCAAAAAAGATAAGAATAAGTCAACACATAAATACCAAAGCCTGCTACAAATCTATCACAATATTTACTAAGTTCTTTTGATTGACACTCAGGTAAATTCTTTGCTAATCTGGTTAATAGATGAAGAAAGTTTTTTTATCATCCTTAAATTCAGTCACAAGATCTAGCAACTTTACATTTGAAGTTACGTTTGGTAATTGGTCACTAAAAAGAAGCCAGTAACATATAACTAGTTATCATTAAATAATTACGTAAGAAAAATAAAAAGATAATACTAAATAAATTATAAAATATGAAAAAAATTTATCTGCTTTTAGCTCATCACCAAAAATCAATCAAAAAGCTCTTTCTCCTAACTTATATTATCCTGATAACTTTATATGTGATTGGGATTTGGCAATATGAAAGCTTAAGTGAAATCAAGGGCTTATACAGTACCATTGGGAGAAAGTCAGGACAAATATCTATTGTCTTACTACTCCTTACCCTAATCCCAGGTATGTTAAAAAGAATGGATTTGCTAAATAAGATTGAGTCTATTGTATATCTCTTCAGAAGACAACTTGGAGTCTTGGCTTTCTTTATGGCAGTCACACATGTTGGTTATATGTCGTGGATAAGAAAAATTGCTAGTGGAGAAAATCCACTAGACTCTCTCTTTAAATACCAGCAGACTGGCTTTGCCGCCTTTACAATCTTCCTACTACTCTGGGTAACTTCAAATGATATCTCAATGAAACTTCTCGGAAAATGGTGGAGATATTTACAAAGATTATCGTACGTGTCTGTTATCGCCTTAATTCTACATGTCTTTGCCGCAGGCAGCCAAATTTGGATAGTATTACTAGCTTTCCTTGTAGCCGAGGCCGTTTCCTGGATATTTTCTTTAATGAGAAACAAGGCTTCATCAAAAGCAGGCAAGAATAGAAAAAGATAGTTATTTATATATTTAGATAGTTAATTGACATATCAAACAGGACGATCATATAATACAAATGTTTATGAGTGAAATAATACTAACAACACCAGCTCTCCACATGCATGCTCGCACTTCTAGCGTTGTTTCTCACTTTACCCTCCAAATTATTAAGAACTATTTGGCGAGGTAATATTTCATAAATAGAATTTAAAAGAAATAACACCTCGCCCACAAGCGAGGTTTTTTTAATATATAGAGGAAAACCCTCTTAGAAAGAAGTAAGAATGCCTAGAAGAAAAAGATTCGAAGATGTTGAGATGCCAGCATGGGTGACCGAGGAAGCTGCTCAGGAGGAAAGAGAGTTAGTGCCAGTAAGAAGAGAGGAAGCTCAAAAACCAGCCTACCTCTATGCACAAGCTCAATTAGATGAGAGATCATGGTATCTGCAGAGCCAAGAACCTAGTCAACGAGTGGAAGACCAAAGTTGGTCTGACAGATTAGTTAATCAGCTCGCTACCTACCTTTCAGAGATGATTTATCTACAGGGACCCAGGGCAGATATAGATCAGCTTATTGAAGACTGGCTAAATTCTCATACAGAACTGCACAGAGCAGTCCTAATTAACTTGTTAACTGAAGAAAGTTTGAGAAATACTTTGTTGAGTAAAAAAATAGGCAAAGGAGTCGTAAATAGCGTAGTCAGACTAGTCTTTTCTTAAAAAAGAGAAGCTATTCATACTGGATCTAAAGAGTTTCTGAGTCATATCTTTAATGGTTTAGCTTTAAATTTGCGAATTCTTTCTATAATAAAAGGGGGTTGGTTTCATATATGAGATCAGTTGCTCTGCAGCTAAATCCCAAGAATAGCGATTTGTGATATCTATGGAACAACTAACTGGATCAATTTGCAAAGCTAAACGGATAGCTTCTGCTAATAAAGACTGATCTTTAATTATATAACCATTTACCCCCTGCCTAATTACGTCTTGAGGACCAGGAACGCCTCCAAAACCAACGGTCGGAACTCCCGAGGCTCCTGCTTCAAGAATTGTGTTGCCAAAGGTATCAGCTAAACTAGTGAATGCGTGAACATTTGCAAATCGGATTAACTTAGCTAACTCATCACCATATTTTGGACCTAAAAAATGAATATTTTTATCTTGATAAGAACCTTTAAGTTGCTCCAAATGCGGTCCCTGCCCTAAGACCACTTTATGAAAATCATCTAAGTTACTAGATAATAGTGCTTCAATATTTTTTTCCAAAGAAATTCTACCAAAAAAAACAACAATCGGCTTCTCACTCTCTCTAAACCAATCAAATTGTAAATAGGGATTCTCTTCCCCTCCTGCAGGCAGATGAAACCGCTCTTTATCTATTCCTCTCGGCCAAAGAATCAGTTGTTTTTTATCAAAACCAATCTGTAAAAGTTCATTAATCATGGTTTGTGATGGGACCATTATCTTATCTGCTCCAGCATAAATAGATTTGACAATCTTTTGAAAAATATCTGGTGAAATTTCAATGCTTTTTAATAATGAGTGTGTAAACTGTGGCAATTGTTCCGCAATCTGATGAATTGTTTCAGTGAGCTGACTAGCAATAAATTGATCCAATCTAGTCGTAAATGAGGATACGTAAGGGAGTGGTTGTTGTTCCGAAATAACTGCTCCATACGTAGTAACTATACCCGTAGAGAAACCTAATGGTCCATCAGAAGATGCGACATAAATTCCATCTGGCTTTGTATCTAAGATATGCTGACGAATAATAAAATAAGCATCTAAAGCTACTTTAAAACCTGGATAACCAGGTAAATCAACTGTGGTAAACATTGCTCTTGATTGGCCATCTCTACCTTGCTGCATTCTCCCAGGGTAAAGTAAATCTACTTCAAAACCCTTTTTTCTAAGTGCTTTTTGTAAAAAAATAGATGTTGTCTTAACACCATTTGTAATCCCCCCTTCTTCTATTCCATCTGAACCATCAATTACATATAAAATTTTTGCCCCTGGCTTCAGTCTTTCTGAGTAGGTAATCTGCTCTGGATTTTTCCATACTTCCTTAGACATAAATTAATAATATCATTAGATTCGCCTAGCTTTGCCGTCTGATATTGATATCCCTAGCTGAAATAAAACAATCTCTAATTCTTTACTCCAGTATTGGAGTAATATTGTTAGGCTGATTAAATAGTGCAATGGGCTTAATGGTTACAGAATGGGAAAAGGGTGATGAGCTAGAACAGATTAGTACCAGCGGGGTCGAGATACTAACCCTTCTGCTTTCACTTGTCATTATCTTTGGCTTGGTTCTTAGCAATTTAGGAAAAATTCCTTCAGACTGGAATATTACACTCTTTATTATTACTTTAAGAATCATCTTAGCTATCCACCGGTTATCAGAGTTTCGATCAAAAAAACTACCAATATCCACAAAGTTGGCAGTAATGCACTCACTCAATTTATTAGAATTATTAATCTGAGATAAGAAATCGTCATACCTTTATTATGATAATATCTTCTTATGGAAAAATCTTCTACTTTTAAAATAACTCCTCCTCAAATTAGCAACTCAAATTGTGAAATTAACCTACTAGGAGGTGGAATTATGAATTTATACCTAGCGGGAAAACATATTTTGTATGCTGGGACTAGACCTGATGGCGGTCAAGCATTCACTCATCCCTGTATTCCCAACTTTAATATTGCCAAAGATCTGCCTAATCATGGACCAGCTAGAAAAGAGCTGTGGGATAAAGTTAACGAAAATACAATTAGTTGGGAAATGACAGCAATTGAAAATATTTATCCAGCAGGAATCAAAGCTACTAGACAATTTGAGATTGATGAAAAAAGTTTTACTACCATCACAACTATTGAAAACAGAGGAAGTATAAATCTAGCGACTAATATTGCTGAACATAACTATTTCAATTGCCCTAAAGAAGAAGTAAAAAATGTCAAAATAAATGGACAGACTATTCATAAAGAAGCACTCAAGGCAAGTGCTCAATATAATCACTGGCAGGATAAAAATATTTTAGAAATACCTGGGTTAGGAAAATTGCAATTTAATACTTCGGGTTATCAGGCGTTTGCTCAATGGACTCAGCCCAATGCTCCATTTGTCTGCATTGAACCTATCGAAATTATTCCACCAAACCCTGAAGATTTTAAAAAGAATTCTCCTAAAATTAACCCTGGAGAGAAAAAATTGTTTAGCTATACCATTACCTTAAATTAAACTCGATCACTCTTTACTTAAACACTCTACTTAAAACCCCAATCTCTTGAAAAATCCTAGTAAGCTCAGCTATCCCTTGATTATTAAGTGACTGACGATAATAATCTGATCCTGGTCCAATTTTCTGATATCTTTCCTGCTCCTCAGCAATAATTTTCAAATAATATGCATACACATTAGTGTAATTAGTGTAACTTGAGGGAATGCCTTCAATTGAAGTTGTGTAGGCAATCGCAGGTTCGGCTATGCCAGCTTGCCCTACAAGTTGTTTGTGTTCTTGAACTTGATTTGAAACTAACATCAATGTAGTCAAAGTAGTCAAATCAGAACCACTTTTGAATCCGATAATTGGCATGCGTGATACGCCTGCGCGTAATAATGCTATCAACAATTGAAAATACTCATCTCCATCTTGAGCGGGAAAACCATCAGAAATATCGACAACACCTAGCCTGATTAATTTGGAAACTTTTTCATGCATAATACTGGCGATTATAACAATAATTTACAATTTGTAAAAAAAGCAAATACAATCATAAAGTTATATTTAGTATGATCATAACCCTAAAAATATATCATACAGAGCAGTCATAGTATTCACTATTCTCACAATATATAATAAAAGTATGGAGCTCACAAAATCACAGTTTATCACCTACCTCGATTGTCCGATGCATCTCTGGGCTGAGAGCAATGATTTGGAAGAAAAAAAACCTAGAAATACTTTTATGGAGCATCTCGCCAGGCAAGGTTATAAGGTTGAAGATCTTGCTGAACAATATATTGCAGATAAAGTTGAAAAAGAATATCCAGCCGGAAGTACCATTGAATTCCAATATGAGGTGAATGACGGCAACTATCTTGCTCAAATAGACATCTTAGTCAAAGACAATCTCCATAATACTGTAGACATTTATGAAGTAAAAAGTGCTTCACATGTCAAACATGATCATGAGTATGGCATAACTTTTCAGCATCTTCTCGCAAAAAAATTGTTACCAGTCAATAAAACCTACCTTCTATATATTAATTCTAAATATGTCAAACAAGGTGAGATTAACCTCGAAGAACTTTTTGTCATTGAAAACATGACTGACATTATTTTGAAACATCAGGATGAAGTGGAGATAAAAAGAGCTCAAGCAAAAGAGGTACTAGCTAACTCTCACCCCCCGTTCAATGAAACTTGTAAAAAACCCCATAGCTGTCCCTGTCCTAGTCTTTGTCATTACAACCTCCCTAACTACTCAATTTATGACATCCCTGACATGAGAAAAAACAGCAGTCAGTTTATGGAGTTAATGACATTAGGAATTCAAGACCCAACCTATCTTCCCAGTGACTTTCTTCTCACCACTCATCAAGAAAAATATTTAAGGTCACTCAGAACGAAAAAGCCCGTGATTGATAAAAGGAAAATTAAAGAAAAATTAGATAATCTAGAATTTCCGCTTTACTTTATCGACTATGAAACTTTTGGCCCTGCTATTCCCTATTTTGATAATTATTCTCCATACCAAAACATCGTCTTTCAATATTCTTTACATGTTGTAAGAGATAAGCGTGGCAAGAAAATTGAGCATTTTAAATACCTTCATGCTGAGCCAACTGAGCCTTCACAACAATTTATCAAACACATGCTAAATAATATTGGCGAAACTGGTTCAGTCATCTCTTGGTATAAACCGTTTGAGAACAGTCGCAACAAAGAATTAGCAGTCCTTCAGCCATCGTATACAGACAGACTGCTTAACTTAAATGAACGAACCTTTGACCTAATGGACATCTTTAAAAAACAAGACTATGTTGATTTTAGATTTAGAGGGAGCAGTTCAATCAAGAATGTTCTACCTGTCCTAGTGCCAACCCTCAGCTATAAAGATCTCAATATCAGCAAGGGTGATGTGGCAATGCTTGAGTGGGATAACTTAGTCCATCACTACTCAGGTCAGCAAAAGGAGCAAACCATTAAAGATTTACTTGAATACTGCAAGCTAGATACCTGGGCGATGGTAGAAATTTGGAAATATTTAAACAATCTTTGAGATTTTTTGATTTGATAACGAAGAAAATAGTAAGATAAAAAACAATTCTATGAAAAAAGTAATTTATATAATCTTCCTTAGTTTAGTAAGCTTCTTTGTTATTACCCCACCAGCTTTTGCCAAAGAAATTATCAATAGCTTTGACTCCCAAATTGAGATTAATCAAAACACCTCTTTAAATATTACTGAAACAATTAATTACGAAACCGACCTAGCCAAACATGGCATCTACCGCTATATACCAATCACCTACAATCAGGATGGTGAAAAAATTAAGTTACCAATTTCCAAGATCAAAATTACTGATCAAAATGGCAATCACATTCCTTACTCACTAACAACCGACCAGAAAAACATTACTTTAAAAATTGGCGATAAGGATAAAACTTTTGTTGGACAACAAACCTATATCATCAGCTACCAAGTTAAAAACACTTTACAACAGTTTGATAATCATGATGAGCTATATTGGGATATCACTGGAGAAGGCTGGCAGGTAGATATTGCCTCAGCTAGTACCACTATCATTTCCCCTTTTGCCACAATCCAAAAAGTAACTTGTCTAAGTGGTAAAGTCGGAGGAAATGATCAGCTTTGCCAAGCAGAAATTGAAGATGGTAAAGCAGTCTTCACTTACAATCAGCTAATCTCATACGGAGATAACTTGACTGTTGCCCTTAGTCTTGATCAAAATAATCAGCTAATCTTCCCCACCCAGACAGATCAATATCTCAACTGGCTACAGTTAAACTGGCCAATTATGTTGATCCCACTGCCGACTTTAATTCTATTTTGGTGGTGGTATAAAAAAGGTCGTAACTTCGAGTTCTTATCTGCTAATGTTTATGACCTCAATCCAAAAAAACCAACTAGACTAAGTCCAGTCCGTTTTAGCACTAGAACTCCATTTGTATATCAACCAATTGATCAACTCAGCTCTGGCGAAGCTGGAGCACTAATCGATGAGCGAGTAGATAATCAAGATGTGATTGCCGAAATTTTAGAATTAGCCAGAAAGAAATATTTAAAGATTGAAGCCATTGAGACTAAGAAATTATTTGGCACTAAAACTGATTATCAATTTATCAAGCTAGAAAATGGCACAAAAGCCCTCACTACTACCCAATCATTCTTACTTAAAGAAATCTTTAAGACTCAAAATACCATTAAAGTCTCAGAGCTTAAGGGGACTTTCTATCTAGTAATGAGTCAAGCCAAACAAAAAATGACCCAGAGCCTGGTGGAGAAAAAACTCTATACCAGTAACCCTAACCACGTTAAAGGGTTAGGAATTGCAACTCTTGTCATCAGTACAGTTGGCATACTCTTAATCTTTATTATTCTGCTTTTCCCCTGGGGAATTGTCTGGCCAATGATCCCTCTGATTGTGCAATTTCCTCTTGGGCTACTTTTTGCCCTAAGCCTGCCCCAAAAAAGTGCTGTTGGAAATAATTTATATTTACAAACAAAAGGCCTCAAACAATCAATCAAATATGGCAAATGGCGAGAGAAAATCAAAGAGAAAAATCTCTTTATCGAAGAAGTTCTACCATTTGCTGTTTCTTTAGGCGTTGTTAACCAACTAGCTAAAGATATGGAAAAACTGGATATTAAACCACCAGACTATATCCAGACAAATAATCTAACTGCCTTTAGCACGGCCCACTTCATCAATAACTTTAATACTGAGGTGACAAATAACCTTAGTTACAATCCCAACTCTTCATCCTCAAGTGGTGGATCAGGCTTTAGTGGCGGTTCATCTGGGGGTGGAGGCGGAGGCGGGGGTGGTGGAAGTTGGTAACCCAATTATCAAGACACTTAGACTAGCTTAATCTTCTGGAAAGAAATAGGTGTAAGCCACCGGGATAATAATCAGCATCACTGTCCCTGAAAATAATAAACCAGAAATAATAGCTCCACCTAAACCTCTCCATAACGGGTCGGACAAAGTAATTGGAATTAAACCAATAATGGTAGTTAGTGATGAAAAGAAAATTGGTTCTAATCTGCTCGATGCCGCATCGATAATCGCATCAATTTGCTCCATGCCAATTTTCATATTTTGATTAATCTTATCTACCACCATAATAGAATTATTTACCACAATTCCAAACAGGGCTAAAACTCCGATTAAAGCTGGGAAAGATAATGGGGTGCCGGTTAAAGCAAACATAATAAAAACACCCGAGATAGCCAATGGAATAACTAAAATCACAATCAATGATTGTCTAAATGAGCCTAACTGGATCACCATCGTCGCAATAATTAAGATTAAAGATAAAATCATTGCTTGTAAAATAGATTGAACAGATTTTTGATTTTCCTCATTAGCCCCACCACTAGCGAACTCATATCCTCTTGGTAAGTCTAGGCCGCTAGTATATTCAAGAATTTCTTTATTAATCTCTCCTGCATTAAATCCTAATGCAACATCAGCTGTAACAGTAAGTGTTCTACTGCCATCTTCTCTAGTAATTACAGAAGGAGTTGGCTCTAAAACTAATTGACCGAGCTGCTCAAGGGGAATATTTCCATTTTGTGAAATAATTGTGATCTGGGAAACATCAGCTGGTGATAATAAATCTTCAGCCATATAAAAAACCACTTTGGTATCATCAACTGACAGATCAAAATCAACTTCAGTTAACTCAAACCCACTGACTGCAGTTCTTAACCATAAAGAAATGTCTTGATTGGTTAAGCCATAGTCAGCCATCTTTTGTTTATCTGGGATAAATGACAGTTTACTATTACCCTGTTTAATCGACCGATCAACATTTTTGGTTCCTTCAGTTTGGGAAACTTTCTGGGTGATTTGGTCAGCTATCTGCTGAAGTTGAGATAACTCTTTGCCAATTACTTTAATAGTGACATCACTTCCAGCTGGCGGACCTCCCGATTCGGTATAGACTCTTGAATCAACTTCATACTGACTGATAATTTCTTTTGCTTTATTTGAAATATCTTCGGAAGATTGTTTTCTCGCTGTTGCTTTTGTTAGTCTTAGACTAATTGCTGCTAAATTATCACCATTAGAACTATTGTTTGAAGATGAGCGATTTGCTTTGCCTACTTCAAGATTAGTCATCTCCACCCCATCAATTGTTCTTAATTCTTCAGCCACTTTTAGTGACAGGCTTTCAGTTTGATTTAATCTTGTCCCAGGTGGCATCTCCAATGTTACAAAAACTAAATCACTATCTGTCTTTGGAAAAAACTCATTGACCACAAATCCAAGTCCGACGAGCGAATAAGAAAAGAGAGAGACCATGATTACTCCAACAACAAACTTCTTTTTCAGTTCTTTTGAATGCAAGATTTTAGAAATCATCTTACGATACTGCTCACTAATCCTATCCATGCTAATTAATCCTCCAGAGCTTAACTTAGCTACTCCACTCTGATCAAATTTTTTAGTTACTTGTTTTGAGAAACTTTTTTTAAGTCTTAACAGTAAAGCAAACATGACAATTATTAATACGAAGATGAAAATTCCTAAAGGTTGCTTAGCACTGATATTCACTAAGACAATTAACCCGACCAAAGCTAAAATGAACTTCGCAAACTTAGTCACTCTAGGTGGAATTTCTAATTTTAATAAAACCATCATTAGAGGCAGTGTAATTAAAACTGCCACCGTTGTTGACGCCATCAAAGTTGAAGAAACGACAATTGGAATCGGCTTAATAAACTCTCCAATAATGCCAGTAGCCAACAATAATGGCACAAAAGCCCACACGGTTGTGATGGTAGTTGTCCAAATTGGCACTAAGTAATCACGCCAAACTAATAAACCAGTCTCCTGAGGAGAAAATTTCTTAGTTTTATAATATGTGGTCGCAGCAGAGATGATCACAATCGCATCATCAACTAATAACCCTAAGCCTAATAGTAATGAAAAGAGGGTCAAAAAGTTCAAGCTTTGACCGGTCACATTCATAATAATAAAGGCAATCAAGAAAGTTAAAGGAATAGATGAAGAAGCAATCAAAGCTTGTTTAAAACCAACAAAAATAAATAAAGTCACAAAGACTAAAAAGATTGTTGAGGCAAAATTAGAATATAGTTCAGAAAACTGCTCATTAATATCATCAGCAACATTCTCTAAATCATAGACTTGCACTATCCCATCAAATTGATCTACAACCTGATCAACAACTCCTTGTGCAGTTTCTTGAGCATCGCTGATATCAGCTGTTTTTGTTTTATAAACAGATAGGGTGACAGCAGTCTGGTTAACTTTATCATCTATCGAAACATAACTACGAGATTGATCATTTTTACTCTTGTAACTAACATCAGCAATATCACCAAGTTGGAACTCAGTCTGACCAGACTTTAATCTTAATTCTCTAATCTCTTCAATCGAACTAATGGTGTTAGACAATGACAGGGTATAAGCATTGGTGGTTGTTGATACTTTTCCAGCAGGAATACTTTTTGTTCCAGCTTTAATCATGTTTGATAATTGGATTGGGCTCAAAGAATAGTCAGCTACTTTTTGTGGGTCGACAATAATTTGAATTTCTTTCTCTTCAATACCAGTGATAGTCAGCCGATCAATTTTGCTTTGTGACTCTAGTTCTTCTTGGATAGTTCTTGCAGCCTGTTCTAATGTAGCCCTGGAGCCATCAGTTGTTAAAACAAAGTTCCATACAGGCACATCTTCAAAATCTAATTCACGAATAATTGGATCTAAGCTATCCGATGGTAAATCATTAACTTCACTAACTAATTTTTGAATTTCTGTTCTGGCATCATCAACACTGACAGTAGAACTAAACTCGGCAGTAATCACAGAAGTATTATCAGAAGAATTTGAAGTTAAAGTAGACAAGTTTTTGGCATTGGTCAGTTTATTTTCCAAAGGCACTGTGACAAGTTCCTCAACTTCACTTGGACCAGCTCCAGGTAAAACAGTAATAACAGATACAATCGGAATTTGAATTTCTGGATTTAATCTACGTGGCAGATTAAAAAAACTAAACAGACCAAATAAGATAATACTAATCAAAAGCAAAGCAACTAATCTGACATTAGTTAAATACTTACTGATCACCATGTCATTCAACTTAGGATCAAATTTGAGCTGGGAGAGATATGATTTTATCTTTTTCATTAAAATTATTTTGCTTCAACTAACTGACCCTCAACTACATTACGATCTAAAATAACTTGCAGATCAGATCCTAAATTAGATTTAATCTCGACATAGTTTCCGTTAACTGTACCTAGATCAACCACCATACTTTCTACTTTTCCATCTTTTAGAACAAAAATAGTGTTTTCAAGTTCTGATTGGTAAATGGATTCAAGGGGTAAGAATGGAATGACACTATTAGTATCAATCGTCCCCACTGGGATGGAAATAGAAACCAATGAACCATTGGCTAATTTATTTTGATACTCTGATGGCAATGTATAAACTGCGCTGTAAAGCTTACCTTCAGTTGGTACTGTAGATACATAGTCAGGATATATTTCTAGTTGATTACCATCTATCATGAGATATGTCGCTTCAAAACTATTTAGTTTATCAGCTAATTCTTTTGAAATACTAACAACTAACTTTGAAGAACCTTGATTGGCTTTAATAGTAGCTAACTTATATCCAGGAGAAACCATCTTGCCTTTTTCTAAGTAAACTCTCTCTACTACGCCAGCCACTGGTGTACCGGGATACATTAAGGCTTCTTGAACCTTGGCTAACTTTAATTGTAAGCCACTGATCTCTTTACTCATCGCTAATGACTTTTCTTGAAGATCAAGTTGTTTACGAGTCATCTCATATGATGACTGTTGCAACTCATATGGAGGCTTATTTTCATCAGCTTGATATTCAGCCTGTCTTAAACCAGATTTTATTTGGTTAATTCCGGAAAGTAATTGAGATTTTTGAGATTTTAAATTAGAAACTGATGCACTGTCTGTAGCAGCTTCGATAGCAAGGTCAATGCCAGATAATAATGATTCATTTAATTCTAGTAGACCTTTAGTATCATCTACCGAACTCTGTGCAATTCTTTTTAACTCATCACTATTTTCTTTTTGTAAATCAGCCACAGTCCTTTGACCATTAATTAACTCAACCTGAGTGTCATAATTTTCCATGACATTATCATATTGAACCTGCGCTAATTGTCTTTGTAGACTGGATGCTGAATTACCATAGTAATCAGTACTAAAACTATATAATTGCTGACCAGCAGAAACTTTCTGTCCTGGCTCAACTAGAACTCTTTGCACTACTCCAGCAGTTTGTGCATAGATATCAATCACATTACTCTCTACAACTCTGGCTGAGAGATTAATTCTTGGAGTTTGACCAACTGAGTAAATAGAAACAGATTTAACAGTCTCCTCAGTTTCAGAAACAACTTCTGGTTTTCTTAAAAAAGAGTTAAGGGCTATTACAATAAGTAGTATTACTAAAGTAGTGACAAGTGAAAGCAGAGGTCTTTTCTTAGAGAAAGAGTTAACAACTTGTAACTTCTTTAAGCCCGCTTTATATAACTTATATTTCTTCAGTTTAGCGATATTTTTTTTCATAATCAGATATATATGTACTTCAATAAAAAATGAGGTACTATTATACCATTTTGATGCAATTATAGTATTTACGTAAGTTCGCAATGGAATCCGCGCACCTCAGAACAAGAGGTAAAATATGCGGATGGGAAAAAAGCATTCAAAATTAAGCTCTTTAGA
>Ga0210043_1000788_pt1 | contig 31734 bp, 26 predicted proteins | sample CryGeymet201501t_FD_183990 | JGI IMG/M metagenome (GOLD analysis project Ga0210043, IMG submission 183990) | Groundwater microbial communities from Crystal Geyser aquifers in Utah, USA - Crystal Geyser metaG 2015-01t (SPAdes) (version 2) | ecosystem: Environmental > Aquatic > Deep subsurface >... | reverse complement strand
TGCTGTATACCTTAGTGAGAAATCGAACGTACTATCGGTACAGCGAGCTAAAAGAAAGACTTGCGAAGCTGAAGTACTATAAATTTGAATTAATTGGACTGGGAGCTTGACGTAAAACATAGGAGGTCCCCTTATTAGCGATGTTTTTAAAAGTCACATTTGGGCTTTTGCACTTTTGGGCACCTCCAAGTTTAGGGGGTGCCCCATTTTTTAGTCTAGGATACCTAGTAAGCTTGATTGTGCCGCGGTCAAAAGTGGCGAGAAACCTTCGTTTTGGGAACTTTCCGGAACCTCTAGGCCTCTATCTTGACCAATGGAGGCAAGAGGCTCGGGGAAAATACCGAAATCCGTTTGACCGTTGACCACCGCCTCGAGCCAAGCACCAAGATCGTTAATGTACACCTTGCCCAGATCGTATCGTTGTCCAATCCAAAGGTCGGTAAGAAAGTTGGTTACACCCACTTCCTAAAGACCTACCGAGGGTTGGGTCTTTCCAAGGCTCCCATCGTTGCCGAGAATGAGGACCATTCCCTGGGTCGCGGTGGTCCCAACCGGTGGCACTATATTTTCCCCATTCAAGGCATGGGCTACCCAGTTCGTCGGGGCCCCATCCACCGCCCAGGCCCAGAAAACCCTTTGTATGTCCTGGGCGGCCCAAGCCCGAGAGTAAGGGTCAATTCATTGAAAACGGTATCCCGGGAGCCTGTAGCCACCAACGACAACAAAGAAAAGATAAAAAATCCAGTAACGTGGATGAGACCTCCAGAATAGTGCATTTTCACAGGCCTTTGGTAGCATTAAAATGAGATGTGAGGGAAGAACACCATCGAAGAAAACGATACCCCAAGCCCCTTCTTGCCCAGGCCCCGACCTCGTGCGAAAATAGGGGTCGGGCACCTCTGGAAACTACTATTCTATGAGTTGACGCCCTTAAGCCAGAAACCTATATTCCAGAGGCGCCCATCCATGAATAACGAGTACACAATGATCCTGGTCGACGACGAAGATGAGGTTCGGGGTCGAATTTCTTCTCGTATATCCCAGGCCAGTGGGTTTCGGGTCGTAGGAACCGCGGGGAACGGCTACGATGCTTTGGAGCTCATCGACTCCCTCTCCCCGGATGTGGTCTTGACCGATATAAAAATGCCCTACATCGACGGCATCGAGCTGGCAACGATTATTCGTCGGGAATATCCTACTGTTCGGGTTGGATTTATTACCGGGTACAACGAGTTCGACTACGCTCGGCAGGCGGTTCAACTCCAGGTTCGTAGTTACCTCACAAAACCCCTTACCGAAGCAGACATTATCGAATTCTTGACCCAACTTAAAACTGAGCTCGATCAAGAGTACGAGAACCGGTACAGCCGAGAATCAATCCTCAAAGAATACAAGAATAGCGTACCAATTCTCATCGAGAATAGTTTGGCAGCCCTCCTTACCGCCGCCAAGGCCCGGGTTAACCCCCTGGTCGAACAGCTCAAGGGGTACGGAGTGTTTTTGGATGACCGGCCCTACGTTCTGTCGGTGGTCCGAATCGAACGAAACAGCCTTCACTGGGATGTATTGGAGTTTGAAAAACTCAAACTAAGCGTTCGAGGAAACATCGAAAAGAGCCTGGGAACCAGCGCCTTGGATTTTTATTCCTTTCTCTTCCACGAGTTCATCATCTTTATCCTCAAAGAGAACGGAACTCGATTTCTACAAGAGGTCGACAGTGTTCTATACCAGACCATAAGAACGGTCGAACACTTCCTAAAGGTTCGGGTTTTTATTGGGGTCAGTAATCTGCGAAAAGGTTTTAACGACTTGGGTGGAGCCTACGAGGAAGCCTCCCGGGCGTACGAAACCGGCAGGTTACAGAACCTTGGTCAACTGGTGTACGCCTCCCAACTTTCCCGGCAGCCAATGCAATCAATCACCCTTACCCAGGCAGAAACCCAGGACCTCCAACACGCCCTGCGATACGGAACCCCCGAGCAGCTCGCCGAGCTCCTAAACGACGTACAAAAACGAGCCAAAACAGCAGATTTTCGGCTGCTCATGATGGGAATTACAAACCTCCTGGTCCACTATGCCCAGGCGGTAGGGGTAGAAATCCAAGAAGTCCTGAGTACCGATATTCTGGAAACGGTCTTACGAATAGGCAGCCTCGAAGAATTTATGGGTTGGGCCCTTCAGGCTGGGGGGCAAATTCGAGAAGAAAGCCAAGCCGAAAAGCGAAACAACGGAGCCCAGCTCCTGGAGATCGTAATTCAGTACCTCCAGGCCAATTTTGCGAACAAAAATCTCACCATGCAGCAAGTGTGCGACGAAAAAGGCCTGAGTGTTTCGTACCTAAGCCAGTTGTTTAAGAAGTACAAAAACACCACCTTTGTCACCTTCCTAACAGCCATTCGAATGGAATACGCCCAAGAAAAACTGCGTTTGTCAGGGAAACGAATAGTCGAGGTGGCCGAGGCCTGTGGCTATCGAGACGTGTATTACTTTAGCCACTGTTTTAAGAAACACACCGGCCTTTCGCCGAAGGCTTATAGGGAAGAACATGCCTAAACAGACTGCTTCTTTAGGGCAAAAAATACTTCTTTCTACCATTTCGGTGGTTGGCTTTGTGCTGGCCCTAGCCAGCGGATTTTATTTTTTCTTCTTCTCCCAAACTACCGGGAACCTTATCGATCGCCAGTCCAGAGAAATAACAAAACAGATAATTTTCAACTACGAACGCTACGTCGACAGTGTCATCGAGACAGCAAATTATTTACAGCTTCTGGTGACCAATAGGGACGTGGTTATAGAACTTTCTGATATTCAAAATATTTTTGAGCTTAACACCGAAATCAAACGGGACGTTGTCTCTATAATGTTGTTCGACCCCCAAGGTCGATTAGTTGTTGGTAGTCCCGTGAATATTTCGGCCACCACCACAACCCTAGCTCCCTGGTTTGTCCGCGCCCGGCAGGAACAAGAAATTTTCCATTTTTCGGTCGGTCCGAGCATAAACCCTCGCCTACCGCGACAAGAGGATGTCATTTACGTTTCCCGGTGGGTCCAATATAGAAATCGTGGGGTACTCACCAATGGGCTTTTACTAATCGAGCTCAACACCGAGGTAATTATCGAGTTATCGGAAAAAACGAACCTGGGCGATTTTGGACATATATTGATTTTGGATGACACAAACTCCTTGGTCTATTCCTCCGGAACCGGTCCTATAGTAGAGGAAAGTTACGCCTTTATTCGAAATCGATTTCTTGGGGTGTATCGGCACTTTTTGGACCCAATCGACGCCTATGTTAACGTCAATTCTCTGGCCCAAACCCGCTGGCGAATAGTGACGGTTCTAAACATAACTGAGGTTAGCCAAACCCAACGTCGGGTATTCTTAGTCATTGGGGCCATATTTTTGGTCTCTTTGGGGATTACGGTTGCCGTCGCGGGCCTCATATCGATTCGGGTTACCAAGCCCTTGAGTGAACTTCGCCGAATAATGGCCTCGATCGAGGCCGGCGACCTGAGCACCCCCATCGATGTTGGGGGCCAGAAAGAAATTGTCCAGTTAGCCCACTCCTTCGAACAAATGGTGTCTCGAGTTCGCGAACTCATGGAACGCTTGGTGACAGAACAAACAGAAAAACGAAAAACCGCCCTGCGGGCCTTACAAAATCAGATTAACCCCCACTTTCTCTACAATACCCTGGACTCTATTGTATGGTTAGCCGAGCACGATCGAAACGATGATGTCATATCGACGGTCGTAGCCCTGGCCAAGTTCTTTCGTATTAGTATTTCCCGGGGCGAAACCTTTATTTCGGTGGCCGACGAAATTGAGCACGTACGTAACTACCTTACAATTCAGCAAATTCGCTACGGCGACAAGTTCCACTACACAATGGATATCGATCCCCAACTCCTGGAACACCGGGTCATGAAACTCATCCTTCAACCCATTGTCGAAAACGCCATCTACCACAGCATGGGCGATGACCAGGACCGTATTTCGATCGAAGGGGTCCTCCAAGGAGACGTAATGATTTTTCGTATTACGAATACGGGCTACGGCATTACCTCCGAGAAAATTCGCGAAATTCGGGACATGATGATGGGCCTGGTCGAACAATCCAGCGTTGGTCTAAAAAACGTGTATCAGCGGCTTACCCTCTACTACGGGGAAAAGGCCGACGTCGACCTTTCGAGTATTCTTGACGAAAGCACCACCGTTACTTTAACAATTCCCCTAGAAATTCCCGAAATCCAAGGTACCGGAGGCCACGAATGAAAAGTACCAACCTCGCTTTTTTTGGGCTTTTTGGTATACTTATCGGTATGCTTTCGGGGTTGATTCTTAGTTGCGCTGCACCCTTGCCCCGGGTCGCCCTTTTTGCCTACAACTTGGAAGATCCGTACATTGCATCCTTCGTCTCGCAAATCTCCGATCAGGTTGGGAACTCCTTTACCCTAGAAACGTACGACGCTCGCAACTCCCAGGTCCTCCAGAACGAAGACTTGGAGTTGGCAGTTAAAGAAGGGGTAGACCTACTCCTGGTCAATCCCGTCGACCGACTCAGCGCCTACGGGATAATTCAGCACGCCCGGGAGCGCGACATTCCCCTCATTTTCTTCAATCGCGAACCTCTGGCTACAGATTTGGCCCTATGGGACTCCACCTACTATGTCGGTGCCCAAGCGATTCAGTCGGCGGTTCTCCAGGCCGAACTGGTCGCCTCGCTCTTCGGTGGTAATCCCCAAAGCCTCAACCTCTTTGACAGAAATGCGGACAATCGAATTCAGGCAATCCTTTTTAAAGGCGAACAGGGCCACCAGGATGCCGAAATTCGCACGACCGGTTTTGTCGAAACTATGACCACTATGGGCTTTGACCTCGAAGTGCTCGCCCTCGAGGTCGCAAACTGGGACCGGGCCGAGGCCTACGATACATCGGGCCCCCTTTTTGCAAATTTTGGATCTCAGATTGAACTGGTAGTTTCGAACAACGACAATATGGCCCTGGGGGTCATAAGCCGAATGCGGCAGATTAGTCTTTTCGAAGATACCAATCAAAACGGCCGAGTGGACCAGGATGACTCGGGCTGGATTCCTGTTATTGGCATAGACGGCCTCGATGAAGCGGTTATTCAAATCGAAGAGGGCTACCTCTACGGAACGGTTGTGAACGACTCAAACCGGATGGCTACAGCAATCGCCGAGCTATCCCGAGTACTGCTGGGTCAGCGGTCCTGGGAGGACTTTCCCTTCCCGCTTACCAACGAAAAATATATCTGGATCGACTACCTGCCCTTCTCTCGCGGGCTTCCATAGGGGCGGAGGGAGGGGAAAAGGATTGCTATGTCGCTTTGCTTGCAACGCTATCCTTTTTTTCTTCCTCCGTAGAGGGGAGAAACTATTCCCTAGGTCTTGCAAGCGCAAGCGGCTTAGCCCCCCCGGCCCCACAACCTACCACCGGCAAGGCCGGCAGGCCTCTTCCCACCTCCGTACAGCGGGGCCCGGCCCCCCCTACAATTCTCGACGAAGAACTCCGGGGCGTTGCAAGCGCAAGCGGCACAGCCCCGGAGTTCTTTGTCGAGAATATTATAAATTCTGTGGAAAATCGTCCATTCCAACCTCGCCAGGCGATGGTACCATGGACTAAATCACACAAGAAGGAGTGTTTTATGACAAAACGAATTGTTTTAGTCGTTCTCATGGCCGCTTTGATCTTCCCAATGGCTTTTGCCGGCGGTGGACAGCAAGCAGCAGGATCCGATCAAATTGTAATCGGTGCAAACATCTATAGTTTCGCCGATAACTTTATGAACGGCGTAATGAAGCCTGAAATGGAGCGCTATGCTCAAGAAAAAGGCGTTCGAATCGACATTGTAGACTCTGAAGGTCAACAAGCAAAGTTAAATGACCAAGTAGACGTATTCATCACCCGTGGTGTAGACGTCCTGGTAATCAACTTGGTAGACCCAGCTTCTGCCCGATCGATCATCGAAAAGGCTCAACGGGCAAACATCCCATTGGTCCTCTTCAACAAAGAAGCTACCGAAGCGGGTGTTATGAACCTCTACGACAAGGTTTGGTACGTAGGAACTAACTCTGCTGAGTCTGGAATTATCCAAGGCGAAATGATGGTTGCTGACTGGCGTTCAAATCCCTCATGGGACAAAAATGGCGATGGTATTGTTCAGTACGTTCTTTTGAAGGGCGAGCCCGGACACCCAGATGCTGAAGCACGAACCACCTACTCGGTAAAAGCTTTTGCCGATGCGGGTATTCAAACCCAACAGTTGGCCCTCGAAGCAGATCCTAACTGGTCTACCCAGCACGGAAACGACAAGATGGCCGCATGGTTAAGCTCTAGCTTCGGTAACCAAATCGAGCTGGTAATTGCCAACAACGATGGAATGGCCTTCGGTGCTATCACCGCTATGAAGACTGCCGGCCAAATGCTTCCTATCTACGGTGTAGATGCTCTGGATCAAGCCTTGAGCCACATCGCCGATGGCGAAATGAACGGTACGGTTCTGAACGACGGTGTTAACCAAGCTCGAGCATCCCTTGACTTGGCTATCAATGCCGCTCGAGGCGCAAACGTAACTGCTGGTACTCCTTGGACCCTCGAAGCAGCAACCAAGGCTGTACGGGTTGCTTACGTAGCAGTTACCCCCGAAAACTACCAAGATTTCCGCTAAACTTCCGAGATTAGTAGTATAATCCAGAGGGGAAAGGGTAACCTTTCCCCTTTAGTTCACTAAAGGGGACCTCTAAGAACCCCTCTTCCAGACGAGCACACGATCTTAAGTCATTGCGGTGCAATGGCCTGCTTGGCCAGAAAAACAGATTTTAGAGGTCACCCTTGGGTACTTTTTGAAACCGGCCCGTGTCCAAAGGTACCCAAAAAAACTGTTACACCGGTGAAGGAGATGTGACCCAGTGCAGGAATTACTGTATATCCAGGAAGTGAGTAAATCATTTTCCGGAGTTCAAGTGCTCAAGAACGTAAGTCTGAAGATAAAGTCCGCTAGCGTTCATGCCCTCATGGGCGAAAATGGTGCAGGAAAATCGACCCTTATGAAATGCCTTTTCGGAATCTACCGGCAAGACAGCGGGCAATTTTTCTTGGAGGGCAACGAATTCAATTTTACCGATCCAAAACACGCCCTCGAGCATGGGGTTTCGATGGTCCACCAGGAGCTGAATCAGGTAACCCAGCGAAGTATTATTGACAATATTTGGCTCGGCCGATACCCCAAATCGGGTTTGTTTGTGGATGAAAAAAAGATGCGTGCCGATACCCTTGCTCTCTTTGAACAACTATCCATCCATCTAGATCCGGATACCCTTCTAAACCAATTGTCGGTGTCTCAGCGACAAATGGTCGAAATTGCAAAAGCAATTTCGTACAATGCAAAAATTATTGTCTTAGATGAACCTACGTCGTCACTTACCGAAAAAGAAGTAGAAATGCTCTTTACCATGATTCGAAATCTCCAAAGAAAAGGAGTCAGCGTCATCTATATTTCCCACAAGATGGACGAAATTTTCGAAATTTGCGACGAAGTAACGGTTCTTCGGGATGGTTCTTTTGTAGGCACCGAATCGCTCAAAGAAATAAACATGGAAAAATTGGTCAACATGATGGTTGGCCGCCAATTAGAAAATCGATTCCCCCCCAAAACCAACGTTCCTGGGGAAGTGCATTTTGAAGTCAAGAACTTATCTACTTCCTATAAGCCCTACATTAAGGATGTAAACTTCGCTTTACGCCGGGGGGAAATTCTCGGACTCGCAGGGCTCGTTGGGGCCGGTCGAACCGAGACAGCCGAGGCAATTTTCGGAGTCCGTACCCGGGCATCGGGGGAGTTTTTCATAGATGGAAATCCTATTACCCTCAAATCTCCCAAAGATGCCAAGAAAAATCACTTCGCTTTCCTTACCGAGGAACGCAGACGAACTGGTATTTATCCCGTCGGAAACATAACCTTCAATTCTACTATAGCCAACGTCAACGCCTATAAAAATAAGTTCGGGTTTACCAAAGATCGAGAAATGGAAAAAGATACCGATACCCAAATCAAGGCAATGCGAATACGAACATCATCGAAACGGGAACTCATTCGATCGCTAAGTGGAGGTAACCAACAGAAGGTTATTATTGGTCGTTGGCTCCTTACGAACCCAGACATCCTTATTCTAGACGAGCCTACCCGAGGAATTGATGTAGGAGCTAAATATGAGATCTACCAACTCATCATCAATCTGGCCATGCAAAATAAATCGGTTATTATGATTTCTTCTGAAATGCCCGAACTCCTGGGGATTACCAATAGAATTTTGGTTATGAGCAACGGTAGGGTCGCAGGAATCCTAGAAACAGAAAAAACAAACCAAGAAGAAATTTTTCACTTAGCAACAAAATATCTTAACAACAGTAAAGAGGCAGAAATATGAATGCACCAGCTTTGCCAAAGCTCGGATCGATGACGGCTCAGAAATGGAGAGACTTTCTGATCAATAACGGTATCTACATTGTTATATTTTTTATCATAGCAATAATCGTAATCAGTGAACCAGGATTCATATCGATTGCCGTTTTTCGAAACATCCTTACCCAAAGCTCAGTTAGGCTAATTTTGGCCTTTGGTGTCGGGGGTATTATCATCCTTCAAGGTACCGACCTTTCTTTAGGTCGATTAGTGGGATTTGCGGCGGTTATTTCGGCTTCCCTTCTTCAAAGGGCCGACTATGCCAGTCGTTTTTATCCAGACCTACCAGCCCTCCCTCTCTTTGTTCCCCTTATTATCGCGATGTTGGTCATGGCTCTTTTTAGTGGAATCAACGGCTGGGTCGTAGCCCGTTTTAAGATCCACCCCTTCTTGGCAACCTTGGGTATGATGATTACCGTCTACGGTATCTTATCGATTTATTTTGCCTCCGGGGCACCGGGACCTCAGCCTATTGGTGGCTACGATGATCGGTATACCGAAGCAGTTGTTGGCGAGACGTTAGGTGTTCCCAATCTGGTAATTTACGCTGCGATTGTTAGCGCCCTGGTATGGGTGCTTTGGAATAAAACGACCTTCGGTAAGAATCTGTACGCAGTCGGTGGAAACCCCGAAGCCGCAGAGGTCTCGGGTGTTAATGTAACCCACACGATCGTTTGGGTGTACATCTTGGCCGGGTTCCTTTACGGAATAGGTGGATTTCTTGAAGCTGCGCGGATTGGTTCTGCTAACAATGGTACGGGATTTGGTTACGAGCTGGATGCAATTGCTGCCTGTGTAGTCGGGGGCATTTCGTTCTCCGGTGGAATCGGTAAGGTTTCTGGGGCCATTGCCGGGGTTCTGATGTTTACCATCATTAGCTACGGAATGACCTTCATGGGTCTGGACCAGTACTATCAGTACATTATCAAGGGTGTCATTATTGTCGTCGCCGTGGCCCTCGATAACCAAAAATATCTTAAAAAGACGTGATTTTTTAGTAGACTTGCGGAGGTCAAAAAAAGAGAACTGTTCATGGCCGGTGGGTTTCGACCCGCTGGCTTTTTTATTGACTTTCTCAGACATATGCGTTAATGTGCATATATGCACACAGCAGAGTTGTTTCGGCTTCTTTCAGACTCTACTCGCCTCCGATGTGTAAAAGTACTTGGCGAATCGACTCTACCCCTGTGTGTTGCCGAATTAGCGGATATCCTTCAAAAACCCCAATACGCCACCAGCCGAGCCCTTAGCGAACTACGAAAAGCCGACTTGGTTCAGGAAGATCGCCAAGGGCAATTACGAATGTACTCTCTGAACTGCAAGCCTCTGGGAATCCAGGAATTGAGCCACTGGATTGCCAGCTACTGCGATTGTTCTCATGACTCAAATGCCGACAACTGTGCCTTTGACTCCGAAAGACTGGCGTGGCGGTTAGACTTACGCCAACGAAGATCGGAGATTCTAACCTACCGACCCGCTTCGCCCGAAGCGATTACTGTTCTGTTCGTTTGTGTCCATAATTCCGCCCGCAGCCAGTTTGCCGAAGCCTATGTAAATCAGCTCGGATATCCGAATTTCCTGGCCGAAAGTGCCGGGCTCCAGGCGGGCACCCTAAATCCTTACGTTGTTCAAGTGCTCGAAGAAGAGGGCATCGATATCCGACATAAACAACCTCGAGCGGTCGACGAGGTGTACGCCCTTGGCCGTACTTACGACTGGGTTATCACAGTCTGCGACCCAGAGGCCGAAAAGAATTGCCCTGTCTTCCCCGGACCGGTTCAACGTCTCTCTTGGCCCTTTCCCGACCCGTGCGAGTTTAAGGGAGAACCAGAAGAAGTACTCAAACAGGTTCGGCAGCTAGGAAAATCAATCTACAAGAAAGTCCAGGAATTCCTGGAAACCGAGAAATTTACGAAAGAAAGGATACAAGTATGAGTTTTTTTGAACGCTACCTCAGTCTATGGGTAGCCCTTTGTATGGTGGCGGGAGTACTTATTGGGGTCTACATCCCTTCGGTTCCCGATTTCTTGAGCCAGTTTGAGTATGCAAATATCAGCATCCCTATTGCGGTGCTTATTTGGCTCATGATCTACCCTATGATGCTCAAAATCGACTTCCAAAGTGTAAAAAACGTTGGAAAAAATCCTAAGGGCCTGTTCGTAACCTGGATTGCAAACTGGGCTATTAAGCCCTTTACGATGTTTGCCATTTCGAGCTTCTTCTTTTTTGTGGTCTTCAAGAACTTGATTCCTGAAGAACTGGGCCGGCAGTACTTGGCTGGGGCAGTACTCCTGGGGGCGGCGCCTTGTACGGCCATGGTCTTTGTATGGAGCCACCTAACGAAAGGAAATCCCGCATACACTGTGGTGCAGGTGGCCACGAACGACCTCATAATTCTGGTCGCCTTTGCGCCTATCGTTGCCTTGCTCCTGGGGGTTAGTGGTGTACCAATACCCTGGGGGACCCTATTTCTGTCGGTGGTACTCTTTGTTGTCATTCCCTTGGGGGCAGGCGTAATAACCCGACAGACCCTCATTCGTAGCCGGGGCCTAGACTACCTCAACGAGGAGTTCATACCAAAATTTCAACACATCACTGTTGCCGGGCTCTTACTCACTCTCATTATTATCTTCACCTTTCAAGCCGACGTAATAGTAGCAAATCCCTTGCACATTCTACTAATCGCAGTCCCGCTCATCATTCAGACGGTGGTCATCTTTGGGATCTCCTACGGTAGTTGCAGGGTACTGAAGTTGTCCCACGATATAGCAGCCCCAGCGGGAATGGTCGGCGCCAGTAACTTTTTTGAGCTGGCGGTGGCGGTAGCCATAGCCCTCTTTGGCGCAGATTCGCCGGTCGCCCTGGCAACAATAGTTGGGGTGTTAGTAGAGGTTCCGGTTATGTTGGCCCTGGTAGAATTTGCAAATCGTACCCGACATTGGTTTCCAGAAGGGGAAAAAAGATGAAAAAACAACGAGTAATGTTCGTTTGTATTCACAATTCAGCCCGTAGTCAGATGGGTGAGGCCTTTCTTCGAGCCCTTGGGGGCGACAGGTTCGAGGTCCACAGCGCGGGAATAGAAGCTGGGACGCTCAATCCCCTGGTAGTTAAGGCCATGGCCGAAATTGGCATATCCATGGAAGGACACTACAGTAAAAAGGCCCAGGAATACGTGGATAGGGGCGAAATCTTCGATTACGTCATTACTGTGTGCGACGAAACGAGCGCCGAAAAGTGTCCAATTTTTCCGGGCAAGCATACGCGTCTCCACTGGGGGTTTCCCGATCCCAGTGCCCTTACGGGTACAGAGGATGAAAAGTTGGCCGCTATTCGACCAATCCGCGAGGAAATAAAAGAAACTATAACAGACTGGTTGGCGACCCTTAACTAAGCCATTGGGCAAATTGGCCCACTGGAACTCGAGGGGTTCGAAATTGATTTACTAGGTCTGTGGAATCGGCCCAACCCAAGGCCATTCCACAGACTAACATTTCATCGGGGCCGGCGCATAGGATGGGTAAGATAACCGAATGAAATTTATTCCACGCTCCTTGGGGACAGGTAGCAAGGCCATGGCTTCTTGCGCCAAGCATTATGTTCTGGAGAAACATCCCATAATCCAGTAGCGAACCTTGACCCATGATTCGGTCGATGGTAAAAAACAGCCCTACCGGGGCCCCGAAAAAACGAAAGTTCTTTTGGTCTTGGAAAAACATCTTGTCCCGGTCACTCTTTCCAATTCCCAGCAGACCATACAGACCCCATCCAGTTTCTCGACGACGATCGACGTAGGGACTCCGCCACTCTTTTGGGTAGTAGTCGTACTCTTCGGTGTATTTTGTCTTGGCTTCGGGGTTCGATCGTAGTTCATCGTGGGCGGCGCAGACTTCGGCGATAATTCGTTGGCGTGCCTCGCCCTGCACCACGTAGACCCGCCAGGGTTGGGTATTTGTACCCGAAGGGGCCCAGGAAGCAGTAGAGAGAATGTGTTCAAGAGTTTCCCGGGGAACGAGGCGGTCCAAAAATGCCCTGGTTGAGTGTCGATTGATGATTATGTCGGTTGCCGGGTTGTCCATAAGCCTATTATACCAGAAAAAGTTTCCGTGCAATAAGCGCAGCCGCACCCCTTACCGCCGGTTTGTCTCCGTTTTCGGCAAAGCGAATACCCAAAGGTTTCGCAAAACGATCCTGGTAGAGCCAGGTTGAGCGAATAGCCTCTTCTAAGAGGGGGCGCATTTCTGCTTCGTACAGTTCTATTCCTCCCCCAAGGTAGATAGCCTCGAGATCGAGATAGTTTGACAAGAACCCGAGGTGTTGGCTAAGTTCCGTAAGGACCTGAATTCGTCCCCGCTGGTCCGAACGAACCCTCTTTATCGCTTGAACAACCGGAAGGCCGAACTGACCACGGGCTCCCGGGGGGGCAAAAATACTCCGAAACTCCCCGGCAGCACTATTGGCACCGTAGTGTACTTTGCCACCTAATACCAGGGAGCTACCAATACCTACCCGGGAAAAAAGATGGGGGTCTGCACTATCTTCTTCGAGCTCGCAAAATAAGTATACAAAATCTTGCCGGTCGGAAAACTCACCGAAGGTCATAACATCGTAGCAGCAACATTTAGCGTCGTTATCAATCGCGACCGGAACCTTTAAAAGAGTCTCGAGGGGCTTTTGCAGATCGAGGGGATTTCCAACCACCCCTAAATGCTCAGAATACAGAACAAGCCCTTGGGCAGGATTTGCCAGTCCACTTATAGCAATACCTACTCCCAGAACATTTCTTCCACGGATCGACAGTTGTTCCATTTCCTGGGTGGTTGCCCGAGCAATGCCAGCTATGAGAGCATCACCTCCAAGACTTGGGGACTCGAGGGTGTAACGGTTCGTCGACAAAACCTTCCCGTATACCGAGAATCCCCTAATGACTAACCAGGTCTCTTGCACCTCAATTCCAAGAAAACACAGCCGCATGTCGTCTAAACGCAGGGGAATTTTCTTTCGTCCAGCGGTAGTTTCGTTCGATTCTTCGGCTTCACCCTCGATGATATAGCCCTGGTCGCCGAGTTCTCGAACCAGCCGGGTAAGGTTTCCTCGATCTATCTGTAGCAGATCGGCCAAGTCAGCCCGGCTCAGGCCGGGCTGGGTAAAGAGGTACGAAAGAATTTTGGCTCCGTAGACCTCACGCCTGGAAACGTTCATACCCGGCAATTACCTCCCTCAGGTAATAGTAACTGTCCTTAGGAATTCGTTCCAAGGTAACATAGTCGCAATAGACTACCCCAAAACGCTTGGAGTAACCGTGGGCCCACTCAAAATTGTCGATGAACGACCACACGTAAAATCCCTTGAGCAGAACCCCATCGTGGAGAGCCCGGGCCGCAGCGGCAAAGTGGTTGCGGAGATACTCTATTCGATCTTGATCGTGGACCCTCGCCCTACCTTCCCCATCCCGAGTAACTAGGTCGGTAGTGGCTCGGCCGTTTTCGGTAACATAGATTGGGGTTCCAGGAAATTCCTTCGACAGCCAGGTTAGAAGACGATAGAAGCCATCGGGTATTATTGGCCAGCCCATTTCGGTCACCGGTTGGAAGGTTGGGACAACGGTGATTTTATGGGGAGAACTCTCGTCCCACTTTACTGCCGGTTCGGTGTAATAATTGAGACCCAAAAAGTCGAGTTTCTGACTGATTATTTCCATATCACCCGGTTCGACCGGTACGGTAAGGCCGGCAAAATCTAAGTACTCTTGGGGGTACCCTTTCCCGCTTACCGGTCCAGTAAACATTCGGCTGTCTCGGTCTGCTGAAAGTTGAGCTGCTTTACGATCTTGGGGATTTTGAGTCGCCGGTCGGGAAATAGTTAAATTCCAGGTTATTCCAATGTTTCCCTGGTACTTTCCTTCTCGAAAGGATTTAACCGCCAGTCCGTGGGCAAGATTTAGGTGGTGTACCGCCCGAACAGCGAGCTTTTCGTCCTTGAGCCCCGGAGCATGGTTTCCTGTGGCGTAACCAAGATAGGCCGAGCACCACGGTTCGTTGAGGGTTATCCAATTTTGAATAAGGTCACCCAACTGCCTAAAGCAGACTTCGGCGTAGGTTGCGAAAGCCTCGGCAGTAGAACGCTCGGTCCATCCGCCCTTATCCTCCAGAATCTGGGGAAGGTCCCAGTGGTAGAGGGTTGCGGTAGGCTGAATACCCGCCTCTAAAAGAGCCTTGGCCATATTGCGGTAGTAAGCAATCCCCTTAGGATTTACCTCCCCCGTTCCCCCGGGGATAATCCGTGGCCAGGCAATAGAAAATCGATAGGCCTTCAACCCGGCTGCCTTCATGAGGGCGATGTCTTCGGGATAGCGGTGGTACTGATCCACCGACACGTCGCCGTTTTCACCGGCGAAAACCTTTCCTGGGGTCCGAGCAAAGCGGTCCCAGATACTCTCACTTCGGCCATCTTCCCGAGAAGCCCCCTCCACTTGATAACTTGCCGTTGCGGTTCCCCAAAGAAAGTCTCGGGGAAAGGTGTACTCTTGCATATCTTATCTCCTACTAATTAATTGTAATTTTACAATTATTCTCTGTCAACTAGGGGTTCCATAGTTTATACTTATTTTCATGCGTGCTGCTTACCCCCGGGACACACCAGATCAACAAAGGGTCGCTACCGTCGCAAGGGTGAGTACCGCCACGGTTAGTAGAGTATTTAATAGCCCCCACAGGGTGGGTGAAGCCCGCCGCAACCGGGTCCTCCAAGCAGCGAAGGAACTTGGCTATACCCCTAACAAATTTGCTTCTGCCTTGGCCCGCAAGGCCACCGGGCGAGTCCTCTTCTTGGACTGTAATAAATTAGCGGCCCACGATCGAGTAAACCAAGCCTACTACGCCGGTCTGTACAAAATGAGCCTCGAGGCGGTCCTTGGGGCGGTAGAATCGAGTACTTACCACCTCACTATCGACTTGAATGGATCGGCAAAACCCGGCGACTATGATGGAATTATTCTTTTTGACGTAGACTCCCCAGAACAAGTAGCTCCCTTTCTGTCCTCTGGTATCCCGACGGTCTATGGCCACCATTTGGGGGGATTTTCGAAGGGATTACGAGCCGGGGTAGACAATAAGGGCGGATCGGTCTTGGCCGCTCAGTATCTGCTGGATCGAGGACATAGGGGAATAGCCTATCTCACCGGTCGAGTTCCCGAGCTTAACAGCCACAAAGACAGGCTCGAAGGTTTTGTAATCCGCCTGGAAGAAGCAAATCTAGGGTGTACAATTCTACAGACCCCCGTTGGCCCCCGCGGAGGAGCCAGGGGGGTACAATCCTTGGAAAAGAAGTTAAGAGCCGGTTCAATTACCGCCATTGGGGTAATGAACGACCTTACGGCCTTTGGGGCGGTTCAGGAACTTCTTCGCCTGGGCATCCGAATACCCGAGGATGTAGAAGTAGTGGGTTTCGATAATTTGCCAATTCTGGACCTGCTTCCGGTTCGCATTCCAACGGTGGATCTTTCCTTGGATGAGGTCTATTCTCGGGCAGCCAAGAAACTGCTATCGAGTTTAGAATCCCAAGGTGAACAAGAAGAACTACTCGTCTTACCTCGCTTGATTCGACCCAATTCCAACCCAGGAGACCCAAAATGAAGAAAGAAAAAAAGCCCTTTCGAATCTTGCACACCGCCGACTGGCACCTGGGTAAACTCCTGGGCGATCAGAGTAGGGACGAAGAGCACGGTCTTTTCCTCGACTGGCTCATTCAGACTATCGAGACCGAAGAAATCGACGAGGTCCTCATTGCCGGAGATATTTTCGACACTGCTACCCCACCCAACCAGGCCTTAGAAAGGTACTATTCGTTTATATCACGCCTCCATAAGCTTGGAACCTGCTCTTTGACCGTTATCGCGGGGAACCACGATTCTCCCTCCCAACTCGAGGCTCCGAAGGACATCCTTCGGGTCTTGGGAGTTGAGGTAGCCGGGGTACTGGCTGAAAAGGTCGAAGACCGAATTCTTGTCCTACCCCGGATGGGGGAGCCCCAAGTAGTCCTAGCCCTACTTCCCTTTTTGCGAGACAGGGACCTCCGTCTTGGCCGTTTCGGTGACGATCGGGAGGAGATTCGTAGGGAACTAAGCGATGGAATACGCAGCCGATACGCCGAAACCGCAGACGCCATTTTAGCCTTAGGTTTTTCGGTTCCTGCAATTGGAACCGGGCACCTGACGGTCCTCGGGTCATCAGCCTCCGATAGCGAGCGATCGATTCATATTGGCGGTCTTGGTGCAATTTCTGCCGACCTCTTTCCGCCCGGGTTCGAGTATATTGCTCTAGGGCATATCCATCGTCCCCAGAGCCTCGGGGTCGACCGCCGGGTACGGTACGCAGGTTCACCAATTCCCCTGAGCTTTAGCGAAGCAGAGGATGGCAAATCGGTGCAGATACTAGAAATTCGGGGTTCGTCCCTGGATCTTCGAACTCGGGAAATACCCCGGTTTCGTAGGTTACTCCGCAGGAGGGTGCCGGTTTCGAAGGCCGAGGATGCCTTGGTAGACCTTGTCGGGCAACCGGGGGAGCTTGAACCCTGGGTCGAGGTGACCCTCTACGGCAAGGGATTTGTAGAGGAAGCCATGAGGACTTTGGGAACCTATTCTGCAACCCAGGGCTATCGAATTTTGAAGGTACTTCGGGAAGAAATTCCTACAAGAGAAGGTGATTCTCTGCACTCCTCTCCCGACGACGTGGCCCTCAGCAGGGTGACGCTTTTGGATAGTCCACAGGAGGTCTTCAATCTCCTGCTTTCCCAGCGGGGAATCGTCGACAACGAGGAAACCGAAGAACTTCGACTAGCCTTTCATAAAATTCTCGATGAAGTCCAGGTATGAGTACCCGGTCGCTATTTCTATGAAAATTCGTAAAATTCGCCTCGTCAATCTAAACTCCCTCGGTGGTGAACACACAATCGATTTTTCCGAGAGCCCCCTGGCCGAAGCAGGACTTTTCGCAATTACCGGTTCTACCGGGTCGGGCAAGTCGACGATCTTGGACGCCCTTACCTTGGCTCTTTACGGTCGGGCATCTCGATACGGAGACACCGCCAGTCCCCCCGATATGATGACCCGGCACACGGGTTTCTCTATCGCCGAGGTAGTATTTTCCGTACCCCAGGGGACCTTCCGTAGCAGCTGGGAACTACGACGGGCCCGCAACCGCCCGGACGGTAACCTCCAATCACCGATCCACCAGGTCTTCGACGCCCAAGGTCTTGCCCTCACCCAACGAATTCGCGATACCGAACAGCTCGTAGCCGAACTTACCGGCCTCACCTACAGCCAATTTGTTCGCAGCGTCCTTCTTGCCCAAGGAGATTTTGCTCGGTTCCTCCAATCGCCCGAAAAAGAGCGGGCGGCCCTCTTGGAGAGTCTGACCGGTACCGAGTTGTACTCGCGAATTGGAGCCAAGGCCTATGAACACTGGAGCCAATTGGAACGCAGTTCGAAAGATCTCTTTCATCAAATAGAGACCTTACCAATTCTCGATTCCGAGGAGAGAAAAAATCTCGACAATGCGGTTTCCACCCTCGAAGAAAACATAAAAAAAATAGACCGGGAGCTGATCTCTACCACAACCCTCCTGGAACAAGGAAGAAATCTCCAAGAGGCTCTCGAAGAAGAACGCCACTTCCAAAGAGAAGAGGCTCTTCTTTCCGAAGAACTCGAAAAATTTGCCCCCCAGGCTCAGCGGCTGGAGCTCCACCGAAAGACCCAACCGGCTACCCAACTTCTTACCTTGCTCGATGAGCAGGAATTGCAAAAAAAGGCAGCCGATCGACGCCTGGAACAGGGTATACGAGTCTTCGACCTGGCCAAACAGGAGTATCAGAAGGTCCAAGCTCACTACGCACGAGCCCTGTCACACTCCTTGGGCTACGAACAAAAACGACTTTCCCAGGCTATCGAGCACACGAAATCCCTCCAGGAAAAGACCGAAGAACTCCAGATCTGGTTCGAGGACCATCAGGGAGACCAGGTCCTTGTCGACTCCCGGGATAGGGTTCTGCACCTCTTGGCCACCCCAGCAGAACTTCTTCATCGGTTTACGAACCTTAGTCGAAGTTGGCAGGTCGCCGAGGGGGCATTGCTCCACGAGAGCCTTTCTCGGGTTCCTCAAAATACCGATGAACTCGAGGAAGTCCTGGCTCTCATTGATAAGGGACTCAAACGACTCCATGAACGAGAAGAAAAATCTCGAGACCTACAAAAAAATGCCGCCGACCACCTGGATCTGGCCCGGAAACTGCGGTCTCTGGGTGATTATGGGCATTTAGTCCAAGACGGAAAACCCTGCCCCCTCTGCGGCTCGATCGATCATCCTTCTCCCCTGCGCCTTCCACCCCAGGAAGAAATTGTTCGGCTAGAGGAGCGACTCAAGACCGCTGAGTTTCAACTAACCGAGGACCGGCGAAACCTAAACCTCGGACTTCGTTCTGCATCGACCCTGAAGGCCCTTGGTCCGGACTTGGAAGAATTTTTTGAAAAATCGGCCCAGACCGAAAAAGAAATTTCCGACCTCTCCCAAACCTACGGTCTCACGACTGCCGATAAGGTAACCGAGGTTCAAGAACGAATAAAAATCTACCAAGATTCCAAAAGCCAAATTGGGGACCTGGAAACTCAAATCGCCGACACCGGTCGAATACAAGTAGATGCCCGGGAAAGGGTACAAAGGTATTCAGCCAAAATCGATAGCGTTCGACATCAAGAGCCTTTTCCAGAAGAATCAATAGACTACTTGCACGACGAGTCCAAGATCCTCGATACCCTGGAAAAGCACTTTGAGGAAGCGAGTAAGAACCTCCAAAATACCCAAGCTACTGCAGAAGAACGGCAAAACACCTACCACGAGGCCGAACAGAGGGTGGCATCGACTCGGGAAAACCTCGACACGGTAGTTGCGGAAACGGGGTTTCCTAGCATCGAGGAACTCCGTAGGGCCCATCTTTTGGACGAAGAGGCGAAATCCCTTGAAGAGACAGAAAAAAGCCTCGTTACCCGGAGGACTCAGGTGCAGACTCTTAGAGCAAAGGCCCAGGAACGGGTTGCACGATTTAGGTCCCTAGGAGCCCCGGAGGGCGATAGGATTCGGAAAATCGAAACCAAGGTCGCGGAAATCGAAAAGGAAAAAGATTCCCTCATCCAGTCCCGAGCCAGTTTTCTCGCGGAAATAGAACAGGACCAAAACTATCGCCAAAAGCGAACACCGCTCGAAATACAGGCCCAAGAAACCCGGACCCAACTTGGGATTGCTACCAGGCTTCGAGATCTCGTCGGTTCGGCCGATGGGGCTAGGTTTCGGTCCTTTGCCCAGTCCATGACCCTCGATGTCTTGTTGTTTCACGCAAATTCTCATCTTCAGAAGCTCACCGAACGGTATCGAATCCTTCGGCCTGACCCAGGGCAATTAGAACTGGTCATTCAGGATCTGCACCAGGCTGGTACCCAGCGTCCTGCTGCCAGCCTTTCGGGGGGCGAGACTTTTTTGGCCAGTCTTGCACTCGCCCTGGGCTTGTCCGATCTGGCGGGAAAAAATGCCCGAATAGATTCTCTCTTTATCGACGAAGGATTTGGAGGCCTGGATCCAGAAACCCTCGATACTGCCCTGTCGGCCCTCGAAACCCTGCGTCAGCGATCAAAAACCGTTGGGATAATTTCCCACGTTGGCCTCTTGAAGGAAAGGATTGGGGTACAAATTCAGGTAGAAAAGCTCTCTGGAGGGTTAAGTACCCTTAGGGTAAGGGGGCGGTAGTATTTTCGGCCAGAGGAAACCGGAGGGTATAGTGGGTCCCTGGTGGACCGGTGCGCTCGAGGGTTGCCTGAAGTTGGTCGGTAAGGGCTTGTATGAGGGTGCTCCCAAAGCCTCGTCTTTCGGCTGTTTTATCGTTCCTATCGATTCCCCGCCCATCATCCCCAAGGCTATAGGTAACAACATTTCCCTGAACCCCGAGCTTTATTTCTATAGTCCCGGACCTTCCCGGTATAAAAGCGTGTTTAATTGAGTTCGAAATAATCTCATTGGTCAGTATGCCTAAGGGCGAGAGTACTTCAATTGGAAGAGGGTAGTCTTCGATTTCCGCATAAACTGTGATATCACTTCGATTATAGAGCTCCAAAATTTCGCTTACCAGGGTCGTCAGGTATGAAAAGACCGACAATGACTCGATGGAATCCCCCCTATAGAGTTTGTCGTACAACACACTCATACTCTGCATTCGGGCTTGGGCATCGAGGAGCGATCGGGAGACTTCTGGGTTCTCCGACAGGTCTGCCTGCAGGGACAAGAGGCTCATCATGGTGGTCATATTGTTCTTTATTCGGTGATGAACCTCTCGAAGCAGTACCTCCTTTTCTTCTAAGAGGGCGGCAATACGACTTTGGTGGGCAATTCGTTCAGAATTGTCCCGGATAGCTGCGACCCGGAAAATTTCCCCTTGGAAGTCAAAATTACGGGCTTCAATTTCTACGTTTTTTTGGGTACCGTCAGCCAGGGTAAGAAGGGTCTCGTAGGGCTTAGCGTAGGCAAGTTCCATCTTCTGCCGTACTTTTTTTAGTTCTTCGGAGGAGAAAAATCGATCGAGGGGCTTTCCAACAATACCTTCCTCGCTTTCTCCAAGAAGCGAGCACAGGGATGGATTCGCAAGGGTTGCTACACCATCGGAATGGATAACAATACCTTCCATAGTGACGTCTGCTAAAAGCCTAAGCCTTTCCTCGCTGGCTCTTAGGGTAGACATGTAGGAGCGTCGTTGATTTAGATTGATTATAAGGGTTGCAAAGAACTCTAAGAAAAAATACTCCGTGTCCGCTTTTGGGTGTTCTTTCTCGACAAAGTCGAAGCCCACCGAGCCGATACACTCTTCGTCTACCATGAGTGGCACTAGTAACACACTCTGGATTCCCTGGGATTCTAAAATCTTTCGCAGAGCCTGGGCCTCGTACTCAGAGACCCGAGGTATGAACAGGGGTAAACCTCGACGATGCAAACTGGCTGCGGGCTCAATTTCGTAGAGTGGAAGGTTTTGCAGATTATGCTTCTGAGCCTGTATATTCGGGGCACACCACTCGTGGGTATTTTTCGCCACCCCCCCCTCGTAGTCAAAGGAAAATATGTAACTCCTATCGGCACCGAGTGCCCGTCCCAATCGGCCCAGGGCTTGTTCGAGAAACCCATCAATTTCTGACTCGTCAATTCTGACCGACTCGCTAGAAATCTCCAAAAGTAATCTTTGGATTTTGATTTGAAAATGAAACATTGCTTCGGTGATCTTTTGTTCGGTTACGTCTTTCAGGTGTTCGACATACCCGGTAATTTCTCCCTTTTCGTCTTTTTGGGGAGTAATAGAAACCGATAACCAGCCAATTTCCTTGTTCCTCATGGTAAAGGGTACAACGCCCTCACCTTGGACCCCGGTCTTGAAAACGTACCCAAAGGGACAAAAATCGCAGACCCGAGAGCTGCCTTGAAACCCCTCAAAACACTTTTGCCCTACCACATCGTGGATCCCGAGATGGTCCTGTATCCAGGTATTTGCATAAAGTATCGTCATATCCGGCGCTAGGAGAGCAACGCCGTCTTGTATTGCGTCTAGTGCCGTGGTCTTCATTATTGGAATTATACTATACTTTTAGGTATGACCGTTACTACTCTTATCGAAAATTCGCCTGGGGCTCATCGAACCCTCGAGGCCGAACATGGTATTTCATTTCTCATTCGTACTGGGGAAAAGACAATCCTCTTTGATACCGGCCAGACGGGCAAAATTATTTCAAACGCCCATCGTTTAGGTATTGCCTTAGAGGAGCAGGTGGACCAAGTAGTCTTAAGCCACGGTCACTACGACCATACTGGGGGCCTCATATCTCTACTGGGTCTGGTACCTACTCCCCCGCCAATTCACGTCGGTGCCGGGTTCTTCCGTCCCAAATATAGTCGTTCGGGACCAACTTGTACCTATATAGGACCGGACTTTACTCGAGCGGACTTGGAGTCCCGGGGTTCTAGGGTCCAAGAACAAAGCTCCGATACGTTGGAAATTGTCCCCGGAGTATATGGGGTTACGAATTTTGATCGAACTCTGGACCCCGACTGGCCAAACCCCCGCTTTGTCCTGCCCGAATTCTCTTCGACCGGAGAAATTTCGTCGTGGGTCGTCGATTCTTTCGACGACGAAGTTGCTCTAGTCCTCGATAGTCCCCAGGGATTGGTGCTTTTGGTAGGATGCTCCCACCCGGGAATTTTGAATATGATTTATACGGTCGAGACCCGATTTGGAAAGCCTTTAGCTGCAGTACTCGGAGGAACCCATTTGGTCGAAGCCCATGGCCCACGCTTAGAGAAAGTTCTACAAGCCCTCGAAGCCCGCCCGAGTATTTTATTAGGTATGTCCCACTGTACGGGAAAAGAAGCTATGGCTGAAATCGAAAAACGATGCTCGGGATATTACCACAACTGCACGGGAACGAGTCTCTTTTTGAACTCTCCAAACCTAGGAGGGTGAACCATGTCCCAAAACTCCCGATTTTCCCTGGGTGGTGACGAGTCGACCCCATTACTGACCGGTGTTACCCGGGCTTTTTCCATCCTCGAGACCCTGTCCCACTACCCAAGAATCAACCTCGAACGTCTTGCGGCCGAAACGGGCCTGCCAAAACCTACGGTTTTCCGATTTTTGAACACCCTTCGAGACCTGGGATACGTCCACCGAGATCCGCAAGATCAATATGCCTCGACCCTAAAGATGTTTAGCCTCGGTTCCCGGGCCCTCGATCATCTGGATCTCTATCATATAATTCGTCCAGTAGCCGAAAAGCTCTCGGAGGATCTCAAAGAAACCGTCCACGTTGGAGTTCTCGATGACGATGAAGGAGTGTACATCCTCAAGATTGAGTCGAAATATACTCTTCGGATGTATTCTCGAGTTGGAAAACGTATTCCCTTATATTGTACTGCCATTGGAAAGTGTCTCCTCGCCGGTCTGGACTCCGAAAGGCTGGAAAGCTACCTCGACCACTATAAACCTGTCCCCTTTACCCCCAATACAATCAAGGACCCGGAGTCGCTCAAAAAGGAGGTCGTGCGGGTACGTTCCCAGGCGTGGGCAGAAGACGGGGAAGAACACGAGCAAGGTATTCGATGTATTGGAGTGCCAGTCCTCGACCATAAGGGATCGACCCTCGCGGCCGTAAGCGTTTCCTGGCCGACTTTTCGATTCGAAAATCAGCGGGCGGAGGAATACCAAACCCACATCCAGCAGGCGGGTCGAGAAATAAGTTACATTTTGGGATGGGAGCCGGCCGGGGTCGACTAAACTACCACGGCAGTAACCGGCGTATTGGCCTTTCTTTCTCCGGTCGCTATGGCTTGCCAATGGTGGCACGCTACCAGGTGACCGTTTCCTACATCTTCAAGAACCGGGGTCTCGCTCTTACATTTGTCCGAAGCAAAGGGACACCGGCTGGCAAATCGACATCCTTCGGGAGGGTCTATAGGACTGGGTACATCGCCAGTGAGTATTCGGCGCTTGTTCTTTCTGGTTACATCGGGATCGGGAATTGGTATCGCCGAAAGCAGCGCTTGGGTGTAGGGGTGCAAGGGTTTCTCGTAAAGCTCGTCGCTTTCACTTACCTCCATGAGCATTCCAAGATACATAACCCCAATTCGGTCGGAAATATGTTTTACCATCGACAGGTCGTGGGCTATGAACAAGTAAGTCAGACCCATTTCGTTCTGCAAGTCCTCGAGCATATTGACCACTTGGGCCTGGATGGAAACATCTAGGGCCGAAATAGGTTCGTCACAGATGACCAGTTCTGGTTCGACCGCCAGGGCCCGGGCAATACTGATTCGTTGGCGCTGCCCACCGGAAAATTCGTGGGGATATCTATTTGCATGATCTCGTTTAAGGCCAACTTTCTCGAGAAGCTCAAAAATACGGCCTTGTTCTTGTTCTTTCGTACAAATGTTATGGGTTCTTAGTCCCTCGCTCAAAAGTTCCGACACGGTCATTCGAGGATTCAATGAGGCGTAGGGGTCTTGAAAGATCATTTGAATTTTTTTTCGGTATGGAACTAGTCCTTTGTCGTCGAGACCGCTGAGGTCTTCACCGTCAAAGAGTATTTGTCCACCGGTTGGGTTATACAATCGCAGGATAGTTCGACCAGTAGTCGACTTTCCACAACCGGATTCGCCAACCAAACCGAAGGTCTCGCCTCTCCGAATTTCGAAGCTTACCCCATCGACGGCTTTCAGGTAGGATTTGGTTTTAGAAAAAATACCCGTATCCATAGAAAAGTACTTCTTGAGATCGACAACTTTGAGTAATACTCTCTTATCCATCGATGGCTTCTCCTGTTCGGTATCCCTCAGTCTTCGGTGCGTTCTTATCCAGAAGCCAACAGGCCGATGTATGGGTGGGGCTAACCCTGTAGGTCGGCGGGGCCCGTTCCAGACAAATCTGCATAGCGTGGGGGCACCGGGCAGCGAAGGGGCAACCCTTGGGTGGATGGAGAAGATCCGGGGGAGATCCTTTGATCGGCACCAGACGAGCTCGTTCGCCCTTGTGAATCTTTGGTATCGATTTCTGTAGTCCAACGGTGTAAGGATGCAAGGGGTCGTAGAAAATGTCTTTCTCGGTCCCTTTCTCCATAATTTTTCCGCCGTACATGACTACTATATGGTCACAGACCTCGGCAATTACCCCTAAATCGTGGGTGATGATTATTATCGAGGTATTGACCCGATTTTTTAGGTCGTTCATGAGTTCAAGGATTTGGGCCTGAATAGTCACATCCAAGGCAGTAGTGGGTTCGTCGGCTATGAGCAACTTCGGTCCACAGGAAAGAGCGGTCGCAATCATTACCCGTTGTCGCATGCCACCGGAAAACTCATGGGGATAGCTCTTGATCCGTTTCGCAGGCTCGGGAATACCAACTAGCTTGAGCATGTCGATTGCGAGTTTCGTTGCATCCTTTGAGTTGATTTTTTGGTGCCGCCGAATTACTTCCACCATCTGATTTTCGATAGTGTAGACCGGATTGAGGGAAGTCATGGGCTCTTGGAAGATCATTGATATTTCGTTTCCCCGAATTTCGGACATTTGACCGTTGTTCAAAGAAGAAATTTCCTTTCCTTCGAATAAGACCTTTCCGCCCTTTATCTTTCCGGGACTTTCGATGAGTCCCATGATCGAAAGAGCTGAAACGCTCTTTCCACTACCCGACTCACCGACTATTCCCAAGACTTGCCCGTGCTCTAGGGTGAAAGAAACGTCACGGACGGCTTCTATTTCCCCTACATGGGTAAAAAACGAGGTCTCTAGGTGTTTTACTTCTAACAAAGGGGCCATGAATTATCCTTTTCTCAGTCGAGGATCTAAGGCGTCACGCAGACCGTCCCCGAGCATGTTAAATGAAAGCATTGTAAAGGCGATTGCCAAGGAAGGAAAAAGTAGCTGATAGGGATAGGACAGGAGCCCAGTAAGGGCATCATTCGCCAGAGTTCCCCAGGAGGCCATAGGAGCCGAAACTCCCAGACCGATAAAACTTATAAACGACTCGGTAAATACCGCAGACGGAATCATCATGGTCATCGAGACGATGATTGGTCCCATAGCATTTGGTACCAGGTGTCGGAATATTATTTGTGATCTAGGTACCCCGAGGGCTCGAGCCGAGAGAACAAATTCTTGTTCTTTGAGAGCCAATATTTGACCCCGGACCAGGCGGGCCATTGTGACCCAATAGACCGATCCCAGAGCAATGATCATCGTATTCAAACCGCGGTTTCCAAACACAACCATGATAAGAATTACATACAGTACCAAGGGAATCGAATTAAGGAGATCGACAAAACGCATCATAATTATATCGATTCGCCCCCCCTCATAGCCCGATATGCTCCCGTAGGCCACCCCAATGAGCAGGTTGACCAAGGAAGCCACAAAGGCGACGGTAAGACTTATTCGAGCACCGTACATAACCCGGACCAACAGGTTCCGGCCTACTACGTCCGTACCAAAGGGGTAATTCTTGTTAAGTACGGTTTTGGCTGGAGCCGTTATTTCGTTGCCTTGGTAGACAAACGAGTAGTCGAAAGGACTATCCATTTTCCCAGGCAGAAGGTTGTAAGAGAAATCGAGAACTATATCTTGATCACCATCGCTGTAGGTGTAGAGCTTTTTAATGGGATCCTGGGTAGTTCGCGGAAGGCGATACAAAATTTCACCATCTCCACCAATTCGTAAGACCTTGTAGTCCTCGGTCCTAAAGACATAGTAGTCTGGCGCCAACTCAAAAATGGCAAGGGTTGGCGGAAGATTAGAAAAGTCCAAGTTTTGGTCCGAGTACGATTCCCGAACGAACAAGGGACCAAAAACCGCAAAAAGAATAATGAGCACTACCCCTACTAGTCCGGCGATTGCAGGTTTATGGTTTTTTAGTCGTCGCCATGCGTCTTGCCAGTAGGTAAGGCTCGGGCGGGTTGTTTCGGCGTTGGCGGTATTTTCTTGTTCCTCGAGGCGAACAAACCTTTCGGGTCCTGGGGGCATTGCTACTTGGGTACTCAATTTTTGCTCTCTTTCTCAAATCGTATTCGGGGATCTACCAGGGCATAAATAATATCAACCAAAAGAACCATCATTACATAGAATGCAGCATAGAGAATTGTAACTCCCATAATTGTCGTATAGTCCCGGTTCGATACACTCTCGACAAAATATCGGCCGATACCAGGAATAGCAAAAATTCGCTCCACTACAAAGGAACCGGTCATGATTGCAGCAATCGTAGGTCCGAGGTAGGTAACAACCGGAATGAGGGCATTCTTTACAGCGTGTTTCATAATGACCGAGAACTCACTTAACCCGTTCGCCCTGGCAGTTCGAATATAGTCTTGCCGAAGCACCTCGAGCATACTCGAACGAGTTAGGCGAGAAACGAAAGAGAGGGAATAACCGCTGAGAGCCACTACCGGACCGATGTAACTTTGGGGAGTGCTGAGTCCAAAGGGAGGAATCCACCCTAATTGGCCAGCAAAAAAGTAAATAATAAGGGTAGCAATAACGAAGCTCGGTACGGTAACCCCAAAGGTCGCCAGAAGCATGACCGAATAGTCGATCGAGCTCCCCTGCTTGAGGGCAGAAATTACCCCTAGGGGTATACCAACCAAAATAATGGAGAGTACAGCCCAGGCACCAACGGTGGCAGTACTGGGAAATCCCGAGGTAATCAAATCATTAACGCTCGTTCCAACCTTCGAAAACGATGGACCCAGGTCAAAGGTCAGAACCCCACCCATGTAGTTCAAAAACTGAACAATGAGAGGGTCATCCAAGTTATATTTCGCGTTGAGAACCTTCAGGATTTCATCGGGAACAGCCCTCTCACGGGTAAAAGGCCCTCCGGGAATAGAGTGCATCATGAGAAAGGTTACCGATGAAATCAGTAGGATAGTGAAGAGAGAATACACAAAACGTTTTAAAAAGTAGCGTCCCATTCAATGGCCCCTTGTAACGTGCTGTCCAACAAACCGAGAAAAATCCGGCGACCAGAAACGAGTTCCGGCCGCCGAAAAGTAGAAAAGATTTGCCGTAACCCACCGATTTACAATCGGCGGGGGAGGCATTCCTTAGTTCTGGATGGAAGCTCGGCTAAAGTCGAGACCACCAAGTTGACTTCGGTCCCAGCCCTTAACCTTGGGGCTTGAAAGCATTACGTCGGTATAATGATACACCGGTACAATGGGAAGGTCGGTCATGAGAATATCCTGAGCCTCGTAAAGGGCCTCGAAGTGGGAGGCACCGAAGGTGGTCGAAGCTCGGCGCAAAGCTGAATTGTACTCGGGATTATTGTAGTTAGGATCGTTGTAGGCGTTACCATCAACGAAGATAGCCAAAAGACCCATAGGATCCAAGAAGTCGGTTAACCAGCCACCTCGAGAGACGTCGTAATTTCCGGCTTTTCTGGTGTCCTGGAATACAGCCCATTCTTGATTTTCGAGGGTAGTATTGATTCCCAGGTTGGTCTTCCACATTTCTTGAACGAGTTCGGCAACCAACTGGTGCCCCTGGCTGGTATTGTACATGAGTACAAACTCGGGGAACCCTTGGCCGTTAGGATATCCGGCTTCGGCGAGGAGTCGTTTTGCTTCTTCTACTCCGCTAGAGTCGGTTGGAATACCGTAGTTGCCTGCGGTTTCGAAGAAGTCACGTCCTAGGTGGTCGGGCATTCCGGGAGGGACGAAACCAGCTGCCGCAACTTGACCCGAGGCCATAACTTCTACAATTCGATCTCTATCGATTCCGAGGGTAAGAGCCCGTCGAACGCGAACGTCCTCGAACATGGGAAGGTCCATATTGAAGTTGTAGTAGTAGGTTCCCAAGAGGGGGAAAATGTAGAATTCGGGATTTTCCGCAATAAGCTTGGGAATTTCGGCTGGGGGAACGTCGTTCAAGAAGTCCAGCTCGCCAGTTTGGTACGCAGTATAAGCGGTAGCAGCATTGTCAATGAACTTAACATTGATAATGTCTAAACCGGCTTCGGCTGCATTCCAGTAGTTGACATTCTTTTCCAGGGTAAGGCCACCACCGATGGTGTAGGTGGTCAACTTGAAAGGACCGTTACTTACAGCCAAAGCGGGGTCTTTTGCCCAAGCGCCATCAGCCTTCGCCTCTACCGAAGACTGCTTTACGGGCATGAAATGGTAGAATGCAGTCAGAGACACGAAGTAGTCGGTAGGTGCAGAGAGCTTAACTTCGAAGGTGTAGTCATCAACCGCTCGGATTCCAACTTGATCTAAAGAAACTTCGCCAGCGTTTGCTGCTTCGGCGTTGACTACATTGGTGTAGTGCCAAATCCAGCCATACTCAGAGGCGGTGGCTGGGTCGATTGCTCGTTTCCAACCATAGACAAAGTCCTTGGCGGTGAGCGGCGAACCGTCGGACCATTTGTTGGTTGGGCGAAGGTAGAAAGTTACAGTCATACCGTCGGCTGAAGTTTCCCAGCGCTCGGCCATACCGGGGAAAATTTCTCCACTTCGCTCGCGAACGAGACCTTCGAAGGTGTTGGAGATAATGTCTCCACCGTCCGAGGCCCCGTTCAGACCGGGGTCCAGGGTGAGGGGGTCTGCAGCCAGGTTCCAGTTAAGAACCGCAGGTGCAGCGGCGGGGGGTGCCGCTGGTGTAGTTTGGTTTCCACCACCTGCAAAAGCGAAACCTGCTACGAGCAGCAAGGTACCCATAGCCAAAATAATTCGTTTGTTCATCGTTCCTCCTTGTGAATTCGAACAATAATAACAAGGTATGGTAAGGAACTGTTCAATTTTTAACAATATCTTTTTTTAAAAATGCCTAGGTTTTTCTACAAATTTCGTGACTTTTTGACTACTTTTTTCAAAAGGCTACATAAAAGTTACAAGTTCGTTTAAAAAACCACCGGGCCGTAGGTTCGTTCCCGGTCTATTTTTGGGCTTAAACCGGTTTAAAGGAGGAATTCTGAATCCTGAGACTCGAGTTTTACCGGCCGAGCCATCCTCCATCAACCGCCAAAATTTGGCCGTTTACGTAATTTGAAGCCCGAGAGGCCAAAAAAACTACCGCCCCAGCCATGTCCTCGGGATCTCCCCAACGACCGGCGGGAATTCGTCCCAAAATTTCGTTATAACGCTTGGTGTCGTTTCGCAGGGCCTCGGTATTGTCGGTAACCATGTAACCCGGGGCGATTCCGTTCACCTGGATTCCCTTGGCCGCCCACTCGTTGGAAAGAAGCATCGTCAGTCCCCGAATTCCACTCTTGGCCGAGGTATAGGAAGGAATCCGAATCCCCCCTTGGAAAGAGAGAAGGGAGGCGATATTGATAATCTTTCCCCCCGACCCCTGGTCTATAAACTCCCGTGCTACGGCTTGGGATAGGAAGAATACGGACTTGAGGTTTACGTTCATGACAGCGTCCCAGTCTTCCTCGGTAAAGTCGACGCTGTCGTTTCGTCGGATGATGCCCGCGTTGTTCACCAGAATATCGATTCGGCCGAAGACCTTTTTCGTAGCAGCCACAATGCCCGCGATCGGAGCGGTGGAGGACAAATCGGCCGAAATGTGCAGATAGCGACGGCCCGCCGCCTCCACCAGGGCAGCGGTCTGGGGCGAGGCAAGTCCGGTCCCTACTCCCGCCACATCGGCCCCGGCCTGAGCCAAGGCTCCAGCCATGGCCTGCCCCAGCCCCCGGGATGCCCCAGTGACTATTGCAACCTTGCCTGTGAGATCGAAGGCCTCAAGAATTCCGGCGTTAGCTGTGCTCATCGCAGATCTCCCGGGGCGACCATGTCCATGTCGTCGAAGTCTTGATTCTCGCCGGCCATGGCCCAAATGAAGGTATAACTTCCGGTACCGACCCCCGAGTGAATCGACCACGATGGCGAAATGATAGCCTCTTCGTTGGCTACCACCAAATGTCGGGTTTCATCGGGTTTGCCTTGGAGGTGGAAGACCCTGGTGTCTTTTGCCATACCAAAGTAGTGGTAGACCTCGGCCCGGCGCTCGTGGGTATGGCAGGGCATCGTATTCCAGACCGATCCGGTTTCCAGTTCGGTCATGCCCATAACCAGTTGGCAGCTCTTACATACCGCAGGATGGACGTATTGGTAAATGGTACGAACGTTGACCGTTTCGGGACTTCCCAGTTTTCGGGGGTTCGACTTTGATTGGGGAATGAAGACCGTGGGATAGGTTTGGTGGGCAGGAGCGCTCACCAGGAAAAACTTTGCTCCCTGACCGGAGAAAACGGGATTTTCACTCCCCATTCCCACGTACAGGCCATCACCTCGGGCAAAGTCGTAGGTGTCTTTGCCCACTTTAACCTGGCCCTTTCCATCGATGCAAATGATGCCTAACTCGCGGCGACCCAAAAATTGGTCGGTTCCAAAGTCTTTTCCCCCGGCGAGGGTTATCGACTTGTTGACCGGGAAGGCGCCCCCAAAGACCAATCGGTCCACGTGGGTGTAGGTAAGGTTGAGGGCATCGGGGGTATAGAGGTTCTGAACCAAAAACTCCCGGCGCAAGGCCTGGGTGTCGTAGGATTTTACATCCTCGGGGTGGTGGGCGTAACGAATGTCGAGGGCCATAAAAATCTCCTTATCTTATCTTTGTACTCTACCAGAGCCGTCGCCGGCTACCAGGGCTTCGACTTCGTCCCTGGTCACGAGGTTAAAATCACCTA
>Ga0210043_1000786_pt1 | contig 31887 bp, 34 predicted proteins | sample CryGeymet201501t_FD_183990 | JGI IMG/M metagenome (GOLD analysis project Ga0210043, IMG submission 183990) | Groundwater microbial communities from Crystal Geyser aquifers in Utah, USA - Crystal Geyser metaG 2015-01t (SPAdes) (version 2) | ecosystem: Environmental > Aquatic > Deep subsurface >... | reverse complement strand
CCAGCTTCCGCCTCCGATATTGATCGCGGTCTCCGCCTCCGCTCTTACTCCAATCATTCCCCAGCTTCCGCGATCGTACGCTATAGCTCGATCGTAGTCTTGCCGGGCCTGTTTTTCATCCTCCGCATTTGTAGGATTAAACCAGTTAAATGTCCGGCTGTTTTCAGGCTCATGCTCAATAGCTAGATCGCTCTTCTTCTCAGCGTCAAACGTTCCGAGATGCGATAGATCCGCATCATGATCCGGGATCCTTTTTATTGTGATTTTGTTGATTTTTTTCATTTTAATTTTTAGATTATGCCGTTCTCCTTGAACTCTTCTACTAAGTCGAACTCCTCCGCAAGCTTCGAAAATTTCTCTTGCCATTCTATTAATTCCCCATAAGAAAGGCTCTGCTCCGCTTGCCAGTTTTGCCAGTCGATCGCGTATTGCCGCGCCTCTTCTTGTGTTGTTATTTTTTGATTTTTATCCATGTTTTTTAAGTTATACCCAGGCCGGCGTTTTGCTGGTCTCCGGCAAGCTTCCAATAAACTCGATAACCTCCGGCGGCAATTCTTCTTTAAGCCAGCTTGAGCCATACTTATAGCCGCACACTTCGCAAGGCTTCGACAATATGCCGCGCTCGTCCTCGTCTACACTGAGCCAGCCGCGCGCCTTCTCTTCGATGTGTCCGGATCGCGCCGGCTGATAGTATTTAAGATCCCAGCCGGCAAGCTCCGGCGCGGTTGTTTTGATCGAATAAGGCAATTTAACGATGCGCGCCTCTTCCGCCTTGAAAGTCTCGACGGCGCGGCCGGTTGATGTCATGCGCTCGACGGCTTCCGCTTCCAGGGCCTTTTGCTGGTCGATATACTCCGGCTTTAATGTCCAGGTGTAGATTTTCACGCGTTCGCGCGCGATCTCTTGCCAGCCGGCGGCGCGTTGATGTTCACACGCGGCGCGCATATCGTTTAAATGCCATTTGTCCCACACTTCCAGGAACTTTTGAAACGTCACAAGATCCCAGCCGGCGGCCAGTTTAAGCCGGCCGGCGTTGAGCTCTTCTTTTAACGTCTCGTCAATTTGTCCGCATGATCCGCGCGCGTCTCCGCTAGGTAAAGGTCCGATCACTCCGGATATACTGAGCCGGCCTTCTTTGATCTCGATCTTGCAAAAGATCTCCGAATCAATTTCACGGCCGGCGCGGTTGTATGCCGGCGCGGTCCCAGGGTTGATGATCTTTTGCATGTTATTTGATCGCATTAATAAGGGCCTTTAATTGCTGGATGCGCTCTTCTGCTCTTGCGGCCGTTTTCATGTACGTGCTCGAATAGCGCGGCCTTAGCTCCGCGCGCTCCTTTGCCGCTTTGATTGTCTCTTCCTGGTCCTTGATATCCATCTCCGCCGCTTCGATCATGCCGGCGGCCATCTTAACCGATCCGGATGCGCCGCGCGGTACTGATACGCTATAATCCGCGTAATCGCGCGCCCAGTGAATGTGACGGCCAGTTGTTGAGCTGTAGCCGCTATCATTGAGGATCCAAACGGGGCCGCGCTCCGTCTTGATCTGAATCAATAGGGGATAATGATAACCGTAGCTGTAGACATGTTCGCCGTCCCATCCGACGCTTGAAACCATCTTCCAGCCTCCGCGCGGTTCTCCTTCTCTTCCTTGTACACACTTTGCTATAAATTCTTTTGTTGTCATTTGTTGCCGGTGTTTAGCCTGTGGCCGGTTCCCAGGGATCTTTAGAAACTTTTTTAATTAATGAATGAGCCCAGCCGCTAGCAGTTGCGCGTCATAATGAGCCGCAAACATGAAAGCGACGATCAAGAAGAAAAGAGCGGCGGCGGTCTTGATGCGCTCCGCGCGCTTCTCCGCTTCTCGTTCAATCCTCCATCTGCTTTTGCCTATGTGATCCATAGTTGTTTTTTATTATCTAGTAACATATAGAGTATACGTTATATGTCATGTTTATGTCAATCAATTTTAAGATCTTTTAAGCTGTGTTTTTATCCTTTAATTAAGCCGTATTCTTTGAGGCTGTGGATAACTCTTAAAGCTCGTCAGTTGTATGTCATGATTTTTTCATGATCTTTTGAGGGTATAAAAAGGGATCATTTGAGCCGGTCCGGATCTCTTGAGGCTTTGCGATAGGTTGTATTAAATAGTGATTTGATATTGATGTATTAAAAAGACAACGATTTATAAGAGCTTTTAAGCTAGGTTGTATTAAATAGTGATTTGATATTGATGTATTAAAAAGACAACGATTTATAAGGATATTATTTAAAGTTGTATTTTTAAAGTTGATTTATCATTTATATATAGCGTATAGAAAAGAAATATGAATATATAGTTTTATGTAAATATTGATTTAGAATACTTTTTCAAAAAAGGCGTTTCAGACTATCAAAACAATACAACATAAGAAAATAGGGCTTTAAATATGCTTTATTTAAGATTTTAAGTTGTATTAGATAGTGATAGAGCATGTTCATGTCAATCTAGTCGTCACTATCTAATACAACAAAAACGGCCTTTTGTTGTATTTTTAAAGGTACTTTATATCAAGTTGTATTTTTAAGAGGCCTTAAAAGGGCATATAGAGCCTCCGAAAATGCTTTATTGATCCTTTTTACTATAAAAAGCTGTTTTCTTGATTCGTTATTCTATACAACATCCCAGCCTTTAGCCTTGCCTTGAGCTGTGAGGGTTCCAGGTTCTAGGATCTGAGGCCTTGCGCCGGCTGTTGCTGAGCTAGTAGATGTCAAAACACAATAGGTATATGCAAACGTCAAGCATAGACGTATTATATATACATATCTTACGCGCGCGCGATCTTATGGATACTTACACCCTTAAACCTCGAGCAGAAAACAGACCCCCCACTACCGGTGGCATGGCAAGACGCTCGTCGTTTTTAAATTTCCCCCCGGGGGTCCCTTTCTCTAGTGAACTTCAAAACGATCCGGTCCCGGTCTCTAAAAATCCGGCGGAAAATTCTAATGTTGAACTTCTAAATATTACGCCACACTCTGTTGAAGTTGTACAGAAAGGAGAATATTCGCCTGAAGTGGGAAAGCAGATGTATGACTGGTTCTGCTCAAAGGAAAAAGCCCGGATCTCCTACGACACGATCACTTGGAAGAATGGCGAAGTGGTTGAGAAGGAGCGAAAGATTCCTAACCCACCTCCCCACTTCTCCGAATTTGCGAGGACCATTGGAGTTACTCATGCAACCTTGAAGCGATGGGCTAAGGCTCACGCTGAGTTTGCTGAATTCTACGATGCGTGCCAAGACATCATTCAGGAGTTTTATATCGACAACGGAGTGACCGGTGAATATGCCGGTCAGTTTGCTATCTTCGCGGCGAAAAATACCACGAAGATGAAGGATGTTCAGGTTAATCGAAATGAAAATATTAATATGAAGGATGTTCTCGATGCCCTCGAAAAAAATTCTAAAGGGGGCGCAGTAAACCCTTATGATGGAATTTAAACGACATGATCATGCTCAATTTTTCAAACCTTCGAGCGACAATAGCCACGGCCCTTCTGTTTCCGTTCCTGAAACTGTTTCGCTTCAGGAGTTGCCCGACCTTCGCGTACCTGAAGATGCACAAGAGTATCAGGGGGATGTACTGGAAAAGTCTGATCTACCGAACGTTGCCGTTGCTGATGATCATCGTGATGATTTGGGTTCTTCTCGATCTGCTAATAAAAGTGCTTACCATGACGTGAGCACCGTTTCTGTAGATGATCTACAGACCTATATAATCCCGATCGCTTCTACGGATTACATAGGCCTGGAGACCATTGATCCCAGGTTAGTCGACAGGATTTGGCGACTGAACAATCTCTACACCGTTATCAACGAAGCTGGAGATTTAGTGAAATTCAGATTGAGGCCGGCGCAAATAAAATTGCTCCAGGGGATGCACTATAAAAACATCATCCTCAAGGCACGTCAGCTTGGATTCACGACGTTCATTTGTATCTTCCTTCTCGACTATGCTCTTTTCAACAAGAATAAGCAGATCGGTATCATCGCGCACACGCAAGGCGATGCCGGTGTGATCTTCAAGAAGGTCAAGATTGCTTGGGATAACTTCCCTCAGCCAATTAAGGATTTCTTGAAACTCGGTACTCTCGGCGATTCGAAAGCGGAGTACGAATTCTCGAACGGATCAGTGATGCGTATTTCTACCTCACTTCGATCCGGTACTTATCAGGCCGTGCTCATCACTGAGTTCGGAAAGATTTGCTCGAGATTCCCTGAGAAGGCGGAAGAAATCATTACCGGTACACTGCCAGCCGTTCCAGCTCAAGGTTTAGTGTTTATTGAAAGCACGGCCGAGGGCGAAGATGGCCGCTACTACGAGATGGTACAGGATGCGATGGAAGCGGCTCGCGTGAAGCGCGCGCTTTCGGTCAAGGATTACAAATTCTTCTTCTTTCCCTGGTATGAAAACCCGGCGGATGTAGTGCAAGGAAACATTCCTATCACACCTGAGGTCGACGAGTATCTCGAGAAAATGCAGAGATTGTGCAAGGTCACATTCACTCAGGAACAGAAGAATTGGTACTACCTCGAACAGCGCATCCAGCGAGGCAAGATGAACCAGGAGCATCCGACGACACCTGAGGAAGCGTTCCTCTCGTCCGGCAACAAGCTCTTCTCGGCCGAAGTGATCGATGCTCAGCGCGAACGATATGCGCGAGATCCGCTTCGAACCGAAGGAGACTTCCTGATCTACAAGGAGTTTGTCAAAGGACACTTGTACGGTCTAGGCGCGGACGTTTCGCAAGGTGTTCGAAGAGATAGCTCGACGATCGTGATCATCGACTTCACGACCGGAGAGATTGTGCTCACCTATCGATCGAATACGGTCGATCCGGTGACATTCGCTCACGACATCAAGAAGGCCGGCTCCTGGTATGGCGTATGTATCGCCGCTCCAGAAGCAAACAACGTGGGCCTTACGACAGTTGTGCAGTTGAACGCGATCTACCCGAACATCTACACGCAAGTTCGTGAGGGTTTGCTCGAGGAGCACGCTACTCAGAAACTCGGATGGCTCACCACATCTCTTTCTAAACCAAAGATGATGTATGAGTTCTCGGAAGCTTTGGCTGACGATCTGATTATCTGCTACGACAGGGGAATTCTTCTTGAGGCCAAGAGCTTCAACAAAGAGGATTCACTGAATGTTGCGGTGACTGAGAATACTACTCGTCACTTCGACCTTCTCACGGCCGCCGCGATCGCGTATCAGATGAAAGCTTATGCGAACCGAGGTCTCGAGGATCCGGCCCGGGTCGCTGAAGTTGAAAATAGAAGGGAGGAGAATCGAAACAGGAAAATCTCTAAATTCCGATAACAAAAATGCAACCAACTATACTCAAATATAAATATACGATGACAGCCAACCCGGAGAACGGCGCAAAGCCGCAGTCTTTGGCTGGCATGATCTCTAACTTTAAGCAAAACTTTCTCGAAAAGGAGATTGAGATAGTTCCTGGTCTCACCTTCAATCAGTACGAAATTGTTAAGCGCACTTATTTCTATATTCACAACCAGTTTGAATCCGGACCTACGGATGAAAACGGAGATCCAAAATACTTTTACGATCTCATCACCGATCGAAATGATCAGGCTACCAAGAACATCAACCTCAACACGAAGGACGCATACATTAAGTCCGAGACTGAGGGTTCATACCTCAAGACCTGGATGCTTCGCCGAGAATTCATGGGCTATGCAAAAACTTCAGGCTTCGGCCGCAAGCTCAATGACCTTGCTGACGATCTCCCTGATTTCGGTACTGTAGTTTGGAAGAAGATCAAACTTTCAGATGGCCGCACTGATACCGCTCAGGTTGAACTCATCAACCTTATGAATGATCCGGCCGTTAAGCATTTAAAGGACGGTCTACTCATCGAGCGTCACCTTCTCACTCAGGCAGATCTATATTCGAAGAAGAGCTGGGACAAAACTGCCGTCGAAACTCTTGTTTCTTGCGGAAAAACAGTTGGCCGCGTCGGCTTCCTCGATCAAACGAGCGGAGATTCAGCTATTCATCAAATGTCTCGCGTCGATGAGACTACCCCTTTCTACGAAGTGTACGAACTTTGGGGAGAAATTCCTCGAGCTATGTATGACCAGTATAAAACTGGTGGACTTCAGAGACGAAAGGCCGCCGGGCTTCCTGAAGTTACTAAAGGCGAAGAAGCCGGTACACCTAAGGCTGTTAATGCTCATGGAAACGATAGTGTTTATGTAATGGCAATCGTCGGAGGCATCCGAGATGGAGAGAGTGAGGCTGTTCTCTTCTGTAAAGAAGTAGACAAGGCCCTCTTCCCTTATAAGGAGGTTCACTTCCGAAGAAGGAAGGGCCGATGGCTCGGTCTCGGAAACTATGAGCTATGCTTCGATCTTATTGAAAAAGCGAACGAGCTCACAAACCGATTCTTCGCTTCGCTCAGAATTGCTCTTTTACACCTTTATCAGACACGCGACAAAACTCACGTTAAGAATGTCCTCACGGACCTTCTCGACGGTGATGTTATCGTTTCGAAATCTGAGCTCACGGCCATTCCGACCGAGATCCGGGGATTCACTCAATATAAAGATGAGATTGAAAGGATCGAACGAAAGGCGGACCGTCTCTGTAACTCATTCGAAATCGTTACCGGCGAGAATTTGCCATCCGGTACACCATTCAAGCTTGGCGCGCAACAGCTCAAGAGCGCAACTAAACTCTTCGAGTATGTTCAGGAAAACATGGGCCTCTTCCTGGAAGATGTATTCAATGAATGGCTCCTTCCAGACTTCGCCGCTTCTCTTAACGAAGAGCACATCCTTGAACTCATGGATGATATGGACGACATCGAGATCTATTACAACGCTAAGCGCAAACTCTTCCAGTACCAGGTACTCAAGGAATACATCATGGAGCACGAAGAGTACCCGGACCCAGCACAGCTTCAGCTCGTTGGCTCGCTTGTAAAAGATCAAATTAAGAAAGGTCCAAAGCAGTTGAAAATTGAGAAGGAATACTACGCCAATCTCAAATACTCAGTGAAAATGGTCATCACTGGAGAGAACGACATGAAGAAGGAGAACATGGAAACGATCTCCGGTCTCACTCAGGTTGCGATGGCTAATCCTCAAGGCCTCCAGGATCCTCGATTGATGAAGCTTGTAAATATAGTTCTCGAAGGATCCGGTTACTCTCCTCTCGAAATCAACGCGATTAACGAGACGGAAACAAATCCCCTTCTCAACCCGGCGAACCAGGGCGGAGGCGGAGCAGATAGATTACAAGCGGACGCAACCGGGGCTTCGCCTCCCGGTGAGCCAGGAGCGAGAGCTCCAGCCGGTGCGGTCAGATAATTATTAAAACCAAAGCATGAAAAAAATAAACTTAGATCAAAACGAACAAGATGCTCTGGACCAGTTTGTAAAGTCAGGAGCGAATTACGTGAAGGTCATTGAAAAAGTATTCAAGGAAGGAATCACCGATCTGAAAGACATTAATAATGTCGATCCGAAAGGCAACATGGGCCTTCAGACCCTCGCCCGACAAGAGGCAGTGAAGATATTAGTGGAGATTGCAGAGATGATTTTCCCGGACCAGGAAAAATTAAAAACAAGTGCTGGCCCTCAGGAGAAGAAGATCAGCAAGTGGAGGTAGCCGAGATACGCTAGGCAAAATTAAAAAATAATGCGTATGGGACAAAACCCTATAAATGAATAAAAATTATGGCAGAAGAAACAACGAAGGTAGAAGTTAAAGCGGAGGAGGAGATGTCACCGGAAGAGCTTACCGCTCTCACTGAGGCAGAGGACTTCATCGCAAACTTTAAGGAGGAAGATCTTGAGGATCCGGACAAGGCGAGCGAGCTCGCAAAGCGACTAAAGGATGCTCAAACTACCGTCCATCAGAAGCGTCACTACAGGGATAAGGCTAAGACTTTGGAAACAGAGCTTACCGGATTGAAAAATCCAAAACCCGAGGTGAAGAAGCCTGAGAAAAAAGAGGAGGAGGCTCCAAAAGAAGATCCCCTCGTACTCATAGCATTTAGACAGGACCATCCGGAACTGACTAAAGATGTCGCAAAGGAAATCGTCGATGGTGCTCGGGCATACGGCGTTTCTCCGGAAGAGTACATGAAGAGACCGATGGTTCAAAAGTACATCAAAGATAATCAGACACAAGAAGATGTCGAGGACGCGTCGGTAGCTCCAGGTAATCGAAGTTCATCCGAGATCGCTAAGAAGGATTGGTCCAATGCTTCTCAGGCGGAGATCGAAGCCGCGAGAAATAAAATTCTCACCGGTCAATAGGACCACATTAGTCAGCTAAATTTATTCCTAAAGAATTATGTCAGCTCAAAAAACAACAACTGCTGAGATTACGAATGTAAATTCGTTTTTCAGCCGTGACCTGCTCTTCAGAGCACAGCCTCGCTTGGTCCACACCAAGTTCGGCCAAGTGAAGGATATCCCAGCCGGGAATTCTTCCGTTATCAAGTTCAAGAGGTATGCAAACCTCGCCGCCGCAACAACCGCGCTTGTTGAAGGTGTAACCCCAGCCGGTAGCCGTCTCTCTGAGACCATCGTTACCGCTACAGCTCTTCAGTACGGTGACTTCGTTACCCTCACTGACAAGCTCACTATGACCACTGAGGATCCAGTTCGCCTCGAGGCAAACGCAATTCTCGGTGATCAGGCTGGTGACACTCTCGATCAGCTTGCTCGAGACGTTCTCGTTGCCGGTACAAACGTGATTTATTCTGGTACTTCAAACACTCAGAATGACCACGTTGCGGCTGGAGATGTTATCACCCTTGCCAACATTCAGTCCGCAGAGGAAACTCTAAAGGCGAACAAGACAATGTGGATGACCTCCTTCGTTGATCCTTCAACCGGATACAACACTACACCGTTGCCACCTTCCTTCATCGGAATCTGTCACGTGTACACCACTAAGACCATTCGCGCTATGACCGGCTTCACAAAGGTCGAGCTCTACGCGAACCCAGCTTCTCGCATGGATGGAGAAATTGGTAAGGTCGAGAACACTCGCTTCATCGAAACGGTGAACGCAAAGGTTCTCACTGGTGCTGGTACTTCTTCGATCGACCTCTATGTAACTCTGATCATGGGTCAGCACGCATACGGTGTCACTCGAATTGCCGGACACGCTCTTGAAAACATCGTTAAGCCTCTCGGTTCTGCTGGTACAGCAGACCCTCTCAACCAGCGCGAAACCGCCGGTTGGAAGGCAACCTTCGTTGCGAAGATCCTCAACGATGACTTCATCGTTCGCATCGTCCACGCTCGCGTCTAATAGCGCAAGCTTCCTGAGCTAGTGCGGTACGCCTGAGTAGCTCGTAGGCCGGAGGGAGGAAGTGGCCCTCTAAGTGGAAAATTACTCAACTAAGTTAATTGTAAAAGTATGGCTTATACAAAAACTGCTGAAATAGGCGACGCAGTGAAGGGAGCATGGGTTGAATTCGGTACATTCACCCTTGATGCCGCTTCTATCGCGGCCGCCGCTCAAGGCGCAGAGACCGTAGCGATTACTGGTCTTGCGGCTGGTGACAACGTGTTCATTAATGCTCAGGCCGCTCCAGCTATGGCGATCATAGCCGGATGCAAGGTTACTGACACTGATGAGCTCACTGTCTACATCAACAACGCGTATGACGCGACAACTGCTGTAGATATGGCATCTCTCACCTTCGACGTAATGATCGTTCACAACGCATAGTCGAAGCGCATCTGATTGAAAATTAAAAGTAACAAGCACTAAAGCTGAATAAAAAAGAATTATGGAACCAACAAACGAATTCGATCCAACAAATCAACCATTACCAGAAGATCATTTTGACGAGAAACCTTCTCAAGATCTTCCTCCTGTAGAACCTGAAGCTCCGGCTCCAGCTCCCACTCAGGAAACAGCTCCAGTAGCTTCGGCTCCTGTTGCGGAAGTTCGACAGAATTCAGTTCTCTCGGGTGTGAAGGACGCTCCGCTTGCCGGAGTATCTCTCTCAACCGAAGCTCTTGCTGTAAAGCAAAAGCTTTCTCAAGAGGCAAAGCTTCCGATCTACATTCCACTTGATCCCGGAGAAACTAAGGGAGCATACCGCTCCGTTACAATCAACGGCTATCGTTGTGAAGTGAAGAAAGGTGTGATGGTTAGTGTTCCTGAATCAATCCACAAGTTGCTCATGAACGCGTATCAGATCGAATCTGAAGCCCTGAATGACAACCCACGAAACCTTGCGGCCGCAGATGAGGAAACTCGTCGCGCGCTCGGAGTTTAGTAGCGTTTGATTTCAGATCTAGGAGCTCCGTCCGATCGGGGCTCCGAATCTGGAATCAAATAACCCTTAAAAATAAATTATGGAACTAACAGATCTACAAGCCGATACAAGGTATCTCATCAGCCCTCAGCTCACATCGACTGAGTACGGAGATACTGAACTAAATCGAAATCTAAACCGCGCGTATCGGACCGTGCTTGGTTGGGTGATTCCGATTCTCGGCGATTGGGAGATCCAGGGAGACATTCTTTATAGGGATCTTCAGGACGGAGTGACCGACTACGAGCTTCCATCAAACATCCTCCGCATCTATAAAGCGGAAGTGATGTATGAGACCGGGGGAACGTTCGTACCGGTTAGCTTCCTGAGTGTACAGGCGAATCAAGCAGACGTTGAAGGAAACTCTACTCGAGTTCGAGATGACGCAAGCCAGCCAACCGCAGAAATGTTTGGAGACATCATTCAGCTTCGCCCGGCCCCTGAAGAGGATGTGGTAAACGGATTCAAGATTTGGGCTCAGACAGACTTCGTGGATCTTTCCACGAACAACAATGTGCCGGATCTCATGGAGCCGATTCAGAGAGCGATCTCGATTCTCGCCGCTATCGATTACGCGGTTGCAGAGGAAATGTACAAAAAGTCCGATGAGCTTCGTAAGATGCTCTTCGGTGATGCCTCTAAGCCCGGAGATACCGGGGTGAAGGGTATGTGTGAGGAATTGTACTCGGTGCGCTTGGGCGCACGCCGAGGCGGATTAAAAGCGAGGAGGAGAAATTATCGATAATTAATAAATTACCAATATGGCATTAAACGAATGGACAAAAAGGGATGGCACACTCTCGATCGCCGGCATCAAATACTGGCGAGGTGCTTGGGTCACTTCGACACTGTACGCTCCTGGCGACGGTGTTAGAGGATCTGATAACAGCGCATACGTTTGTACTGTAGAACATACCTCTGGGGCCTCAACAGAGCCCGGGGTAGGTGCTGATTGGGACGATAAATGGGATCTCCTCGCTTCCGGCCCTATAGGAGCCACTGGCTATACGGGTTATACCGGTCCAACAGGCCCGACTGGATACACTGGCCCAGCATCCTCCGTTGCTGGTCCAACAGGCCCGACTGGATATACCGGGCCAACCGGACCTACTGGTTATACCGGACCAGCTTCAACTGTCACCGGTCCGACCGGATACACTGGCTATACAGGGTATACCGGTCCAATCGGTCCTACAGGCCCGACTGGATACACCGGTCCACTAGGCCCTACTGGTCCAACAGGGTACACCGGACCGGCTGGGGGATCTATGAGCTGGCAAGGGCAGTGGCTTACCGCGACGGCTTACGCGCTCAATGATGCTGTATACCATGAAGGCAGTAGCTACATTTGTATTGAAGCCCATACCTCAGGAACGTTTGCTACAGATCTTGCGGCTTCAAAATGGTCTCTCACTTCTGCTGGTGCAACTGGCCCAACCGGCTATACCGGCTACACTGGATATACCGGACCGATCGGAGCAACTGGCCCTACTGGTTACACCGGTCCTGATGGAGCGGTAGGTCCAACTGGTCCAACCGGCTATACCGGCTACACTGGTCCAACCGGTCCGACTGGTTACACTGGTCCAAACAACAGAACCGTTACCGCTCTTACTGATGCGGCAACGATCGCGATCGATGCTTCAACCGGAAACATCTTCACGGTTACTCTCGGAGGCAACCGCACTCTTGGAAACCCGACAGGCTCACCAGTGAACGGTCAGCTCATGGAAGTGAGGGTTCGTCAGGACGCTACAGGATCTCGAACCCTTGCATACGATACTCAGTATCGATTCGGAACCGATGTCACCTCTCCGACGCTCACCACAACTGCGGCAAAGACCGACTATCTCCTCTTCCAGTTCCACTCAGGAGATACGAAATGGGATTGTATAGCAGTTTCTAAGGGATACTAAAAATGATCAGAGAATTACTTACAAACAAGACAGCCAAAGAAAGAGCCGATATCAAAGCTCGAGAAATTTCCAAACTTGACCATAAGGGTAGGTTTGTGCGCTCTGGTGTGGAAATCGAAATTACTGACCTTCAAAGCATCGAGGGAGGGGTAGAGGTGTTTGCTAGAGCTTGGAAAAACGGCAAACAGTTAGGGTTTGGAAGTGATGGATCCGTGGATGTTGAACGTTTCCGAATCTTTAATCCTCCAACTCTTGTACCTGATCAGGCTGGAGATGTCGTGAGAGAGAGTGTGAATAAAACCACAGGAGAAAGGCTGGTTGTAAAGTACAGAGAAGATTTAAAAGAGGCAGTCCTCCAAGTGGTGGAGCACAATCTTTCCGTGATGAAAAATGTCTACGAAAACAGTTTAATTGTTGCTGGGAAAATTGGCCGCACTACATCAACTTTTTATCCCAGCCTAGATGGAATGATTACGGCAGACCCAGCCTCTCGTGTCACTTGGAGCACTTTGATTACAGGTCTGGAGGGGGATGCAAGAACCTCACCGGATACTGCTGGGACAACTATGAGGGTCTTTATCAGGAAGCTTGAAAATGATGCAGATCCTTGGGGAAACTTAACTCGTTGCGTTGTTTTGTTTGATACCTCCGCCTTAGGAGATACAGACACGATTAGTTCTGCTACTTTTTCACTTTATGCGCAAAGCAAGACCCTGGTCGGAGGGGGTTTGACCCCGGCTGTAACGGTCGCCATTGTCAGTAGTAACCCAGCTTCGACATCAGCCCTTGTTGCGGCTGATTATGCTGATGAACTGTACGGTACAACCGACTTTGCTACAAGGCTCGCTTATGCTTCTGTTTCAACGGTTGCGTATAACGACTTCACCTTGAACGCTTCAGGTATAGCAAATATAAGTAAAACCGGCATATCAAAGTTCGGGCTGAGAGTGGGGGCTGATGTTGATAATTCTGAACCAACTGGCACAGGAGATACTTATTACGATATTTATTTCTACACAGCAGACCAGACTGGTACTACAAACGACCCTAAGCTTGTGGTCGAACATGCGATAGTCACAGTTACTTCCAGGGGATTCTTCACCTTAGTTGAAAAAGCATAAAATATGAAACCTAAATTCTCAGTAGCACTCATAGCTAGGAACGAAAGCAAGACGCTTCCACGTCTTATGGAATCTCTTAAAGAGTTCCAGGAGCGCGGCGGCGAGGTGCTTCTTCTCGACACCGGATCAACGGACAATACCGCTCAGGTTGCCCGGGATCTTGGCTGTAAGGTTACTGAGGTAGGTGAGAAGTTTATCGTGACCATTGATGCTGAGACAGCAAAAGCTATCAACGAAAAGTTTGTGGTAGCTGAAGAGGGAGATATCGTAAAGGAAGGAGATCGAATGTTCGATTATTCGAGCGCGCGCAACTTCATTGGAGATCTTGCTGAGAATGACATGCTCGCAACTCCTGATTGTGATGAAATCTTCACAAAGTTCGACATCGATAAGATCAACGAAGTAATCGAGGCTGGAACGGACCAGCTCGAATACAATTTTGTTTTCAGCCACGACGATGCCGGGAACGATCTTGTGAAGTTTATGCACTGCAAGTTTTACAATCGAAAGAAGCTTCAGTGGACCGGCATCATTCATGAGGTGCTTACTTCGAAGATTCTCACAAACCGCCAGTTCCTCGACGAGAGCGTAATCAAACTTGAACACTGGCAGAATCCGGAGACGAATCGCGGTCACTACCTTACTGGCCTCGCGTATGATTGTTACAAGCATCCGGAGAATGACCGAAACGCTCACTACCTGGGTCGTGAGCTTATTTACACTGGACGCTTCCGGTCTGCAATCGAACAGCTCAAGAGGCACGTCGCTATGAACGCTTGGGCCACTGAGAGAAGTCAGTCGATGGTACACATCGGCGAGGCTCTATTCACCATCGGAGAAAGCGAAGAAGCGATCTCCTGGATGATTAAGGCCTTCAACCTCGAGCCTAACAGACGCGAACCTCTCATGAAGATCGCGGAACATTTCTATAAATTAAATCAGCCGGATCACGTGATCGCATACGTGGCCGCCGCACTTCAGATCAAAGGCACTGAATTTTATGCAAACTACCAACCTTACTACGAGCACGTGCCTCATGAAATGATGTATTGGGCTTTGTGGCAGAAAGGCGAGCTCCGAGCTTCTAAGGACCACTTCGATGTTTGTTTCGCACTACAACCTTTCAATTCTAAATATCTAGCCGACTATCGCTGGTACTACAATCTCCCAAAAATCTCCTTCGTCCTCCCAACAAAAGGGAGGCCGGAGGGCCTGGAAAGGTGCGTGGTTTCGATCGAGAAATTGAATTATCCTCCGGAAAAAATCGAAGTCATCGTGCTTCACGATGGGGAGATCGTGGAACCAGGAAAGCTTGTTAGGCCGGCATCTGATAAGTTCCGGATCTTCATGAATCCGGAGCGTCAGGGTTTGCCTAAGACGCTTAAACGCGGCGTTGATTCTGCTACCGGTGAATGGATCGTGTTCGCTTCAAACGATACAGAATTCACTCCTGATAGCATTATGGCCGCATACAAGACTTGCTTGGATAATGGAAAGCTTTTCATGGCCTTCAATACCGGCCCGGTTGGTCCGGATGAAGGAAATATTTGCGAGCACTTCATGATTCACAAGCGACTTCTTCCAAAGATCAACGGAGAAGTATTTGACACTGAGTTCAATCACGTCGGGGTCGACAATCTTCTGTGGGAGCAGATGAAAAAGCTCGGCCAGGCGATGAGATGCGAACGAGCTGTCGTGATTCACCATCACTTCACTCGAGGTGCGGTGATGGATGAAACTTATAAGCTGGGCTGGAATGAAGAAGAGGTAAAACGCGACCGCGCTCTTCTTGCTGAGAAGCTCGTAAAATTATCACAAGCAAATGGTAACTCCCAAGAAAAATTCAATGGATAACGATCATGACTTATTAATCAGGCTCGACGAGAATGTGAGGAATTTAACCCTCGAGGTTAAGAAACTCGGCGATGATAGTATCAAGAAGCTTAATACTCTTGAGGCATCAAAGCTTGATCGTTCGGATTTTGACACTTTTAAGCTGGGTCTTGAAAAAGAACTGGCACGAATCGAGAGTGAGAGAAAGAGCGCGGATAGAGACAACGAAGTTCGAATGAGAGCGATGGAAAAATTCATGTACATCGCGATCGGTGTTGTCACCATCCTCGACCTGGTGGCGATTCCATTAATACTTAAATACCTAATGAGATAACATGCGATACGAATCACCAAGCTTCAGGCTAGATAAGGTTGATTTCCTCAAAGGAAATAACGCCTACGACGAATACCCGGAGGGCGGTGTTTTGGCATCGACTGTTGGAGTAAACTCGTTCTCAAAACCAGGGCTTCTTTCTCAGGCTCCGGTTCTTGGAGCATCCGTAACAGCTTCTCTTCCGATCAAGGGAGTAATCTCTTGGGGAGTAGGATCGGGATCTTCAGCTCCTTCAGTAATGGCCGTGTACTCGAACGCGGATAACGATGGATCTTTCTACTCAGTGAATATCTCAACTGGTGCGATGACGGCGGTAGGTTCGGCTGATACTGGTCGAAATTACATTCTCGGCATCACTGATACGGTGTGGTATGACGGATCTTTTTATACAACTTCAGAGACCGACATCTGCAAGAATTCGGCAGATCTCGCAACTCGAGATACGACCTGGTGGACTTCAACAAAGTCTCAGGCGGCTCTTACTGCCGGCATACCTCACCCGATGCTTGTTTACGAATCAATCCTCTACATCGCGGACGGCCGATATCTTCACAAGGTCGACGGTTCTACAGTCTCTACTCAGGTGTTCGATGTACCTCCGGATCACGTGATCACCGCGATGGTGGAGTGGAACGGTTTGATCTACATGGTTGCCGAGCCTTATAAGGATCTTACTGGATCGGTACACGGTCTCTCTCAGATGTTCTCCTGGGACGGCCTCAGCGATTCGTGGTACGAACAGTATTTCCTCGATTACCGCGTCAACTCGCTTTACGTGTACAAAAACAAACTCTTCTGCTGGACCAACGAATTTGCTGGTCTTTGGCTTGGAGCTGAGATCGAGCCTCTTCGTCCGGTTACTGCTCAAGTGTTCAAGTGCCACATTACAGCAACCGCAGATTCAATGTTCTATGCGGACGGTACAACTATTATTCGATACGGAAAGCCTTATATACCGGCTCTTCCTAAGAAGTTCTACAAATACCTTTCATCCGCCGCATCTAACCTCTCCGGGATCCTCAGTATCTCGTCAAACAATCTCATCATCTCAGAGCAACACGCTACGGCTTCTCCGATCTACTACCTATCAAATGTAAATACCCCAGCCTCTTCCGGATCCAGGACTTTTGAATTCAATATGCGAAAGTTCAAACAGCCGGTTAAGGTGCGCGGAGTAGTGGTTGAGACGGAAGCTCTAACGACCGGTCAAAAGGTTAAACCTGGGTATGTGGATGATGCTGGCAATACGGTGTACGGAGTAGAGAATAGTGGAGAGTTCGACAATGCGGTTACTGGCATGGCTGGTAAAACTTTCTATCGTTTCGAAGTATCCGGTAAGGTGGCAACCCGATTCCTTCGACCGAAGGTGATTCTCACTGCTGGGGTCCACGTTCGAAGCATCGACTACATCTTCGAAGGGTCGGAGAATAAGCAAACAAAATAATCATGGAAGATAAAGCCAACAGCCTACTCATAAATGAAAACACTATGTCCTTCGAGGATGTGGTTAATCTTGTTGAGCAATTCCAGGAAAGTTTGGCCGGCCTTCAGTATCAGATCTCGAACAAAAACTTCGGATCAAAGATCTACCAGGCAAAAGATGTCATCGCTTCCAAAGGCCGCTTCGTTGCCGGCAACAAGAATGATGTGGCGATTCTCGACGGCAAGCACGCTACGTGGAGATTATGGGTTGGTCACGAAACCCCTACCTCAGCTCCCTTCCGAGTAGATAAGGACGGCAACGTAACAGCGACCTCTCTCACCATCTCAGGATACATCGCTACCGGTGGTGCGGCCGCCGATGTAAATGCTGGAGCCACAACTATAAGTGGAGGCAAGATCACTGCCGGATCGATCGAGGCGGATCGCATGAACGTCAGCAGTCTCTCGGCCATCAGTGCAAACATTGGAACGATCACTGCTGGATCGATTACCGGTGTAACCATTACCGGAGGAACGGTTCAAACTTCGAGCTCGGGCCTTCGCACAGTTCTTGATTCTTCAGATGACAACATTAAGTTCATGTCTGGTTCGACCGTTTATTCGCAGATATATCCTTACGTGTTTCCTCAAGGAAACGGAATTTACCTTGAGACAGGAGGTGTTGAAGGGAGTGGTGATGCTTTTGTCTACATTCAAGAAGGTACATCGAGCGCGGCCGGAATCGGCACAAGTTCTGCTTCTCTCGACTTTTGGAATAATGACGCAACCCTCTCAGCGAGTTTAATTACTCTATCCGGAGATGTGGATGTTACAGGAGCACTGGCAACAACCGGGACCAACGATCACATTACGATCGAGGGTAACGCGTTCCTTCGGCTTAGGCAGATGTCGGGGACCACGGCTGATGGTCTCTCCGGGATTCAGAACGGTTGCATGTACTACCGAACTGATGATGGGGTGATCCGCGTCAGGGTCGGAGGTGCGTGGAAGTCGGTAACTGTAGCTTAATCATAAAAATATGGAAAAAAATATCACAAAAGAAACATTAGAGACTAAGCTTGAGGATCTTCAAGTAAGTTTCAATAACACCCAGGCAAAGATCGCGGAGATTGAAGCCCACGAAAAGAAGCTTGCTCGAACCAAACAAGAATTGAATGTCGAACTCTTTAGGTTCCAGGGAGAGCATCGACTTCTCAAAGATCTCCTTGAGACCTTTGAAGAGAAAAAAGAGGAAGTTATCCCCGAAAAGGCTCCTGAGGGAGAGGGACAGCAAAAATTATAAACGCTACAATTAATTTATTAACGCCATGAATCCATCATTAGTCGATTACTTAAAAGGAGCCGGACAAGATTCTTCGCTTACATCGAGAGCGAAACTTGCCGCAGAAAGAGGTTTGGTGTCAGATGCCAGCCAGTACATCTCTCTCGCAAGCCAGGGAAAGAACGCTGATATAAATACGAAGCTTCTCCAGTCGCTTCAGACTACTCCTGTTGTGCCTTCTACCGAGACCTCAACCCCGGGCTATTCATCGACATCGGCGGTGACACGTGGCGTTTCTAATCTTTCATCCGGACCGATGACCGGCTCCGCGATTGAGAAGAGTTCCGGGCTCCCTGAGCCTACGAATTTCGTATCAATCGATACTCGAAAATCTCTCTCAGACATGGTGAGTGAGGTTGCCAAGACTACGATGAGCTCAAACCAGCTCGAGATCGACAATCTTAGAAAAGCTCTCGCTGATATCAATACCAAAGAGAAAGATGCCGCACAGGCAAAGGTAGATAAATTCTCCGGGCAACTTGAAGGATTCGTTGGAACCACGGATGCTCAGGACGCTTTGAAGATAAACAATGAAAAGTTCCGCGTTGAAGAAAACATCGCGCTCTACACTGACATTCAATCTCGAATCGTTGCCGCAACTGAAGCTCTCAACATGGGTCTCATTTACGAAGCCGGCCGACCAGCGAGAATGAAGTTCATTACCGGATCTGAATCCCTCCTTCAGAAGCAAGGTCTCGCAACTATCGGTGCTCTCCAGGGAACTGCCGCAGTGATCAAGGGAAACCTGGATCTCGCTAAAGCTTTCGGTGATGCGACGATCAATGCGATCAACCAGGATAACGAAACTTCGATCAAGGCTCTCACTACCCTTCTCGATCTTGCAAACAATGATCTTGTGGATCTCAAAGATAATGAGCGTACTCTCATCAACGATCGTCTCGGTGCAATCGAAGCCGAAGCTACTCGCCTTCAGAAAAATAAGGATGACGTACTTGATCTCATGACGAAGTACCCTAAGGCGTTTGCGGCCGGTGGAGTTACTCTCCTCGACACGAAGGAACAGGCTCTTCAGAAAATGCTCCCTACGATGGCGGCAGATGAGCGAAGAAAGTTCGAAGCAGATCTCTCACGCAAGACCGAAGGCGGAGATGAGGCTACTATCGCGGCAAACAAAGCTCTTCTTCTCCAGGCTAAATCAGCCGGCATGACTTATGACGAAGCGGTGCTTGCGTTCGGTGATGTTTTGCCAGTCGAAGATATAGCAGAAATGTATGGAAGAAAGGCGGTAACTTCATCTGAGGATATCTTCAAGAACGCTTACTACAATCAGTTCCTTGATCCAGCTACAGGCCAGCCTAAGGCCGGAGTAACCGTGTCGATCGATGACAAGGGCAACCCTGTTGTGAAGCAAGAGGACGCGGACGGCCCCGGATTCTGGAGCCAGGTAGGCGGAGCGTTTAAAAGCCTCTTCAAATAAAAATCATGTCAGCACTTCGAGACAAAATTCTAAAAAAGTACGGAGTGTCACAGCCCGGCACTTCATCTAAAGGTTCCGGTCCTACGATCGTGGATGACAAAGCCCTTGCTCCATCCACAATGCCAGCTCCGGCTGAGCCTGTAAACTTGCGCGACAAGATCCTTTCGAAGTACCTAGAAAAAGAGGTTGATGAGAAATCCGGCAAGACCACGTACAAGTCTCGGGTTCCTGAAAAGGCTCCGGCTCCAAAAGTGGATATCGCTGAAAAGCTTGGTCTCCCAAAGACTGAGCTCCGAGCTCCTACCGGAAACGAAGTCCCAGCCAACTCGCTACAGGACGCTTTGATGGCGGTAAACGCTCCAAATCTTTTAACCAAAAACACATTTACCGACGTGATCGGAGGCGCGTTTGATGACTATGTAAGTCGTTCTAGCAAATTCCTCAGCCTTCTTGACAACAGCAAAGAAGAAAACACTCCACTCAAAAGGACAATGGCCGGCATCGAAGCAACTGTCGGTGTCGTAAACCTTTTGTTCTCTCCTATCTCCGCGTCCTTTCAGGCGGCAGAAAAGATCCCGGTAGCCGGTAAGGCTTTTGAGCTCTTTAATTACGGCTTCGAGAAGCTCGGTGAAGCCGCATCATGGGGCGCAGAAAAAGGTATCGATCAACTTCCACTCTCTCCGGAGACGAAGGAGACGATCAAACCAGCTATCCAAGAGGTTGCGTCACTCGCAACCCAGGTGGTAGTCGGAGGTAAGGTCGCGAAAAAAGTTACTCCGATTGTGAAAGCAAGGTCGGCTGAGCTCGCCGCTAAGCTTACTCAGGATCTTATTATCCAAAATAAGCTTCCTGATCGTGTCTACATCGAACCATCTAAGATCAAATCGATCTTCCAGACTGGAGAGAATATTTCAAAGGCGGAACTCGATCTCGTTACCTCCCTCGGTCTTGATGCGAAGGGTTACCGTGATGCCATCAGAAACGGTGTGACTATCGAGGTCCCAGCCACAACGATCGTGACCCTGGTAGACAAGCCTTATTGGGCCAAACTCAAGGAAACCTTCGGGGTAGCCGCGACAGAGAAGGTTGTTTCAGTCGATACAGGCAAGCCCCAGGTTGGCCCCAGGGGCTTCCTAGAGGCTCCTAAGGGTGGAAGTCCTGTTCCAAGCTCTACCGTTGTCCCTGAGGGCGTACAGAAGCTCTCCAGGCCTACGATTTCAGCCGATACCACTCCAGCTCCAGCTAAGGTCCAGGTGGCCCTTAAATCCCCGGTTTCGCCAAAGCTCCTAGAGACGATCAAAGCGTTCACTCCGGAAGAATCCCAAGCCTTCGGAAAGAAGATTATTCAGCGAATCAACGAAGAGGTCGGCTTAAAGATTTCAGATAAAGAGGCGACATCGATCCCGGACAATATCAAGGTCAACGAGCTCAAAAGCGGAGACGGCCGGCCGGCTCAATTTAATAACCAGGGGAAGATCGAAGTGTTCCTTCCAAACCTTGTCGAAGATCTCGCGCTTCTCTCAAAAGGAAACGAGATCCTCGCACATCCGGACACACCTCAGTATTCAAAAGTTTACAAACTCACCGATGGCGAAACTATCGAGCAACTTGCTGTTCGCTACGTTCGTGATGTTTTGATCCATGAAAAGTCCCACGAAAAGACGATGACGATTGCTGATATGACGCTCGCTCGCCAGCTACAGAGTGAGATCAATACAGCCCGAGCATCCGGTAATCAGAAAGCTCTTACCGAAGCTCAAACAAAAATGGATAAGCACATGCGATCCGTTGAAGAGAAGGCTCTCGAATACGAGAGAACTAATCGCGCGAACCTTGAAGCAGATCTATTTGGCACAAAAGGTCCTTCAACTGAAACTCAGAGAGTGATTGATCGAACTGTTAAGGGCGGACCTGAAAAGAAAATCACCACAACTGAGAAGAAGATCGTGCGAGAGAAAGTCGAAGCTCGAGCTCGAGGTGCAAGAGAGGGCTTCCAAGCCGGTAAGGAAATCGCAAAAGCGGAGACGGCCGCCGTCAAATCGAAGTATGAGCAGACAATCGAAGCTATCAAGGATCGTCAGTCGTCGGTGCTCAGGAAGAGAAACTCTCTCATTGAATACGCCCAGGCGTTTCTTCCGGCCGCGTCTCGAGGGAAGTTCCTCAAGGCGATCCGTAACACGATCTCAGACAAGGAATTTTTGGACACCCTTCAGCGTATGCAGAAGGAGGCTGATGTCGTTACCCGAAAAGGTCTCATCTCAGAGATCTCGGCCGAGCTAAAATCAACGAAGATAAAATCTAAGAATGGTTTTCCTAACGTTAAGTTCGAGCGCGAGGCTCAGAAGAAACTTAATTCGATCCGGGCAAACCTAAATAATGACTACGCACTCGCTCAGCAGAAGATCGCGGATCTTGTTTCTGATTGGCAAACCTCTCATCCGGATGAGATTCTTCCAGCAGAAATTGTTTCGGAGATCCAGCTCCTAAAAATGGTGGGGGTTAAAGAGATGACCGCAAAGGAGCTCCGCTCTGCTCTTGCTGATATTCAATCGATCAAAGAAAATGGCCGCACACTCAAGGAGATCGAGAGGTTTAATCGTGAGACCGAGATTGAAATGAAGCGCGATACCGTATTCGATGTGATCACCGGAGGAAAGAAGCTTCCTTCAGAGTTCCAATCTATTCGCCAGCCGGAGAGACAAAGCTTCCTGAAGTCAGCAAAAGAATTCCTCACTACACAACAGTGGGGACTTGAAGAGCTCATGGATGCTCTCTCGTTCTACGACACAAAATCGAAGCCTTATCAGAGCTTCCTCTCTCGATATGTGGGAGAGAAAACAAATAAAGCCTTCAATGATCAGAACGCTGGTGAGGTGAAGTTCATCGATGACGTGAACACTCGCGTCAAGGAAATTTATAAGATCGAGAAGAATAGCGAACTGCTCCATCTTCTCAATGAAATGCAGAAGCCGGTAGAGCTAGGCAAAGTAACTCATGCAGATGGAGTTGATCGCAATCTCACCATCACTCGCGGTCAGATGATTCAGATGGAGATGTGGCTCAAAGACGATACCCTTGCTGAAACATTCAAGGATACTCTGAATTGGGATGATAATGTGATCGCCGAAGCAAGGAAGGTCCTTACTCCGGAGGATGCAAAAGTCGTTGATTCTCTTCTCGAATTTTACCGAGAATATTATGAAACCATTAACCCTGTATTCGTTAAGGAGTACGGCATCGACCTACCGTTCAATGAGAATTATTCTCCTGTTACTCGCGATGTTGATGTTCTTCTTCCCGAGAATGTGCTCCTAGCGCAAGAGATGAGACAGTACGCGACAGCTAAAAATAACAGCTTGAAGTCGCGCGTTCGAAACAAGATCGAGCTCAAGCCGATCGATGCCTTCGCTAACGTTACCCGGCACATCGCAAAGATGGAGCACTACAAAGCGTGGTCCGAATCGATGTTTGAATTCCGTAAGATCTTCGGAAACAAAGAGGTCCGCAGAGGCATCATAGACTTCCACGGAGATACAGCGATGAAGGTGGTAGACAACTTCTTGAATGACTTTGCCCGGGACGGCGTTGCCAGGGAGAAGATTATTAAGGAGGTAGACGTGATCAGGGGGAACGCAACCAAAGCTCTTCTCGGCCTTAACGTTCGCGTCGGAGCAAAACAACTTGTCGGTGTATTGAACTACGGCATCGAGCTCCCGGTAAAAGATCTCGTCACCGGTGTCTCGGGCTTTTGGACGGATCCGGTAAACAAAGCTCGCTTCCTCTACAAAAATTCAGGTGTGCTCAGGGAACGTTTCGGTGAAGGTTTCGAAAGAGACATCAAGTTTGCAATCTCAAAGGGTCATGATAAAACGCTCGCTAAGACTAAAAACTTCTCTGAGCTCATGTTCATTGTGATCAGAAATGCCGACAAGCTTACGGTCTACCAGGGAGCCTGGGCTTCGTATCGATCGAAGTACATGGAGGCAAGGAAAAAAGGAGCGACAGATGCAGAGGCTCGAGCTCAGGGTATTCAGTATGCGGAGGAAGTCACGAACCGCGTTCAGGAATCTTCACGAATCGACACTCTCTCCCCGATCCAGCGCGGCGGATCTCTCGCAAAACTCTTTACCATGTTCCAGTCTCAGCCTTCTAAGTATCTCCGCATCATTCAAAATGGTATGCGAAACATTAAAGCCGGTCGAGGATCTAAGGCGAATAACATTAAGCGTATCGCCTGGGCCTGGTTCGTTGTACCAGCAATCTACAACATCATCGCCGAGCAGTTCGTTGACGAGAAATATCGATCGTCACCTGGTCAGTTGGCAGTGAAAACAGTTCTCGGTCCGCTTTCTTATCCTCTGATTACTGGACAGATGGTTCAGTCGATCTATGGATGGACGGCTGGCGAGCGGTTCAATTATGTTCCTTCGGCCGCGTTCGCCTTCATGGATGACATTAAGAAGGCTGTTGAGAATCTCACAACTGGAGATATCACTGAAGCCGTAACTTACATGCTCGATACTGCCGGCAAACTTACCGGAGTACCGGCTACTCTCTTCACCAGACCTTTCCGAAGGTCCTTGAAGGAGGAAGGCAAAGGACCAAAAGGGTCGCCAGTACAATTTTAGAAATCAATAAATAAATAATTAACATGGATGAAGAAAAATACATTGGAATAGTCGAGGATCCTCGAAGCCAGGAGGAGAAGGAGCAAGATTGGCAGATCCAGGAGCTCATCGCTTCAGTAGGTCCGGTCGTGTGGCGCGAAAAGCAGAAGCCGGCCAGTGAACAATTTACTTTCAAAGACACTACTTGGAGAAAGTTCCCTACTCGCGATCAGGATGGATCCGGCACTTGTGTCGCTCAGACGGCCGCAAAGATGCTCGGCATCGATAACTTCCTTGAAGAAGGAAAATTCGTTGAATTGTCAGCCGTCTCTATCTACCACTACCGTATCAATAAAACCTGGGGCAACGGTGAAGGAATGGTTGGATCCGATGCTTTGGAGCTCATGAAGGACAAGGGGGCTACTCTCGAGGTCCTCGCTCCTTCTCAGCGCATGAGTGAAGCTCAGGTTAATTCATACTCCCCTCTAGTCTCAGACGTTCAGACGGCCCTTGTATTTCGTGCCGGCGGATATCTCCAGCTTCCTACAAAAGATATCGATTACCTTGCTCAGCGAATCTCAACAGGCAAAGGAATCATGCTCTGGTTCGAAGCAACGATGGAAGAATGGAATCAGGATGTACCGTTTCTCACAAATAGACTTCCACGCACTGTGCGGCACTCAGTCACCGGTGTTGATTTCATCTTACACAAAGGGAAGAAAGCAATCGTGATCGATGATTCATGGGGCAAGTTCTTTGGTCTCGATGGTCAGAGAATCATCACTGAAGAATTCTTGAAGGAGCGTTGCTTCTTCGCGGCCGAGAGTGCGGCACTTCGAAACGACTGGAGAGATCATCTCGATGTAACCCCTCCTCCTGTACAGAAACCTAAGCATACCTTCCTCAAGAATCTCGAGTTCTCTCCGGTGTTCAAGGTTGAAGAAGATGTTAAAAAACTTCAGGAGATCCTCCGATACGAAGGATTCTTCCCTACTCACCTTGACGGCCAAGAGCTCGGCTTCACCGGCTACTACGGAGCCGTGACCGCAAAGGCGGTACTCGCCTTCCAGGAAAAGCACAAGGTCGCTTCTCCGATGGAGCTTGCGAGCTTGGCCGGAAAGAAGGTCGGGCCAAAAACCCGAGAGGTGCTGAACGATCTTTACAGTTAAAAGTGTCACCGCTATTGGCGGTGAGAGAGGTTGAAGGGGAGACACACAAATTTATCCCGACTTGATCGGGTCACATGATACCTAGCTCCCGACTTCTATCTCTCTCACTGCTCGGAGTGAGCAGTATGTTCTTTCATAAAGGAGGGGTAATGAAGGCGCGAGCGATCGTGACTGTACCCCTCGGATTCATCTCCCTGGGGTTACTCATTGTGGGAGGGCTTCTGTTCCTCCTCGTCATTTATCTCAATAGCGAGGTGTGGAATGAACAGATGCCCTAGATGCAAGGAGCGGTACAGTTACAACGGCCGACGATTCAAGACCAAACACCACATCCTCCCTCAGAAGTTGTGGAGGAATCGAGTGATGCCGGAGCATCTGAAACAGATGCTTGATGGCAACACGTTCGATATTTGCCGAGTTTGTCACGATGAGCTTAATACCGTGATCGACCAGGCCGAGCGTGAGATCTTGTACGTCGAGCACCAGCGAATGTATGCAGAGATCCTGACCAACTTTCTCAAAGGAGGATGCGATGAGGCTCATCAAGTGGATCCTGGATCTCGTAATGGCCGTGTTCAGGCCATCGCACCAGGAAACGGAACAGCTCGAACTTCCTTTCGTGGTTGACAACGACCCGGGCGACGAGAACGACCAGCTTTTCATTTGAAAGGAGGTGATCCATCTAGGAGGGCTCAACTGTTGAGCCTTCCTTTTTTATCTGTGGACACAAAACTGCCATAGATGAGCTATAATAAAAGGGTCGGATATTATCAATAATTAAGAAAAATATGCTTACAGATTTTTCGACGATAGCCATCTTAGGTGTCGCCGCATCACTTGTCATCGAGCTTATTACTAGGATCTTCGGGACTGATACGCTTGCGTCTCGCCTCGTTACCCTGGTAGTGGCTGTGGTGATTGCAACTGGATACGTGCTGTTGAGTACCGCCCTATGGTGGCCTACCTTCATCACGATTCTCGGCGTGGCTTCGGCTGTGTACGCGTTCTTCCTCAAGGGAAAGAGCTCGGCCGGAGAGATCACAAATTTCCGCGTCTAGTTTTCTAAGCTTAGAAAAAGAAACAATCCCTCTTATCGAGGGATTTTTTCTTCTACCATTTGTTCGATTTCTCCGTTCTGAATTTTAGCGGTGAATACCGCGTCTCCAATTTTTTTGACCCCGATACTGATCTCCATTCTCCGGGAGAACATTCCACGGAAAGGATCCGCGTCCTGGTGAATATGTGTATTTAAATAAGGGATCGGTTTCTTGTCCGATTTATAAAGCTCCACAATAAACGGATCCACGTTCTTTGCCAGGATCGCGTTGAAGTAATCGTCCATGAGCTTATTCTGCTCGATATGGGCCTTCCTGGCGGTCTCCTGGGCCACAACTTGCATCTTTTCAAACTCTTCCCTCCCGATTTGGATTATCTTAACCCCTGGACGCTCCAAAACGACCCCAGGAGCGATGCTCTTGGTCTCCTCGACCTTTGGCTCATCTTTGCCTTTAAAGGCCTCCCACGCTCGTTTTAAACGTTGAATCAGGTGTTTCATAAAGAGGTTTCTTACAATCATTAGGATCTGCTGTAGGCAGATACGCCCCACACACAACGCACACGTCCGGATTCATTGGGTTCGATACGTGCGGCATCCCGGAAACCGGATCCGCGCCCTGGCTGTAAATCCTTCGGCCGTACTCCGCGATACACGCCGCGTCAGTGAGGCCGTCATGCGCGACCCGGGCGCGATCCGATTTCCGGAAGTCCGCCGTCGGGAAGAGACGCTTCGCGATCACTTCGCTTTTATCTTTCGTATCGAGAGACCCTTTCACTCCGGTAAACAATTTTGTCTGCCACTGTTTTGCTCCGATCACCTGGTACGGAAAGTTCATCCCGGCCAGGAGGCCCAGCAAGATCCCGAAGCCCTTGCCAGTCTGCAACGTGGAGGTTAAACCCTGGCCCGGCATCGCGATCTGATTTTCAAGTACCGTGAAGCCCGGCCTCTCAGTTTCCAAGATCCTTTTGATCTCCTGAATATCATAATCCTTTCCGCCGATTACCGGCATCGGGTAGAGTTTTAAAACTCCACTGTTGATGAAGGCTAGGCCACCATTCAAACCTGGATCTATGCCGCAAATGTTCATGTTAGTCGCTCAGAGTTATCGTAATTTTAGGACGCTCTCTTTCGACGATTTCGGCCGCATTTTTAGTTCTGTCGTACCACTCCTTATTCAGCTCGACCAATCGATCTTCTGTCATTTCATCCTCCCCAAGAAAAAGAACTTGATAATCTCCAAACCTTTCTTTCCACTGAGCCTTTCGCTCTTCTCGACGATCATGAAGATCACCTTTTGCGTACCCATAGTGAGAGCAAAAATGACTAGCAAGAAACTCACCGTCATCAGCAATCAGAGCGTAAGCTCCTTCTCCCCGGTCTTTTGGACCTATGATGTAAAGTTTTTTCATAGTTTTAAGATCCGATTTCTCGGAAGTGTTTATCTTTTTCTAATACCTTCGGATTCACCTTGAAAGCGTTTTCGCTGATACCGGCCAGGTGAAGTCCTTGAAGAGATCTCACTCGGCTGATGGCGACGTAGCCGTGACCGTACTCAAACGCTTTCGAGAGATCTATTGATGCCGCATCGAGTGACATCCCCTGGCTCTTGTGAACCGTGATCGCCCAGGCAAGTCGAAGAGGAAGCTGAGAGATCTGAGCTTTCACATTTCTCTTTTCATCGTATGCCTTCCAAATATTAATTTCAGGGTATACGAGTGTACCGTCGAGCAACTTGATCACTGGAACACCATTTGAGAATCGATCGACAATACCTACTGTACCGTTCACGTATCCCTTATCCGGCCGGTTCGAGGTAAACATCACAACAGCCCCTTCTTTAAGCGCGAGGATCTCCGGAGAAAGACAGTTTCGTTTGAGCGTTTCGATTGCTCGAGGCTCTCCGCTACTTTCCATTGAGATACGATGCTCTTTTCCCGGAAGCTCTTTAAGCTTCTCACTGTTCATTCGATCGACATCGACATTGTGAGTGAAAAGATTTGTCGGAGCTCCGTCGTTCGACATCCTGGAAGCCAGGACCGTTCGATGTTCGTGCTTCATATCTCCGAAGCGCATGGCCCGGAGGATCTCGGTAAAGATCGGATCCGCCTGACGGTGTTGCTCGGTGAGATAGCATACGCTGAGATCCGCGCCGTTCCATGATTCAGATTCGAACGCGAATTTCGCCACGCCATCTCTCGAGACCGGAGGAAGCTGGAAGAAGTCTCCGACAAAAACCACCTGGATGCCGCCGAAAGGTTTATCTTTCTGATGCACTTCCCGGAGAACTTTGTCGAGGTCGTTGATGAAGGTTGCGTCGAGCATCGAGACTTCATCTAAGATCAAAGTCTGAGCTGTGATGATTCGATTGTAATGGTAGCGGTTATACCGGATACCTTTAACATCAGCCTCCTCAAGATTTTTCAAGATCCCCATACCTGACCATGAATGAATCGTGGACCCATCGATATGAGACGCGGCGATGCCGGTCGAAGCGGTTACTGCATACCTAATACCTTTCTCGTCCAGCCATTCAGTGAACTTGTTTATGGTGTAGGTTTTCCCAGCTCCAGGCTCACCGGTGAGAAAAACATTTTTACCACTTTTAAGAATTTCTAGGGCTTGATCCTGTTTCATTTTTCTTTAGATGTTCAGTTACACACTTCTCGCATCGAGAGGATCCTATCTTTCGAGGACGAATCCGGCACTCTTTACAAACTGGTTGAGCCTTAGGAGCTTCTTTCACTGATACAATACCGGCTCTATTGCGAGGACGGCGAGCCCCTGAATCCTTTTTAGGATTAGGTCGTACTCCAGGACGGAATGTTCGCACTTCGTTGTTTGGTTCTGATGACATAAATTTTACTGATAGATGTTTTGACCATGTGAGTGCTGACACTCATGCTGGAAAACGTAAGCCATTAATCCTTCTACCCACTCTTCTTTAGTTACCAGTTCTCCCTTGTCGTCCGGGATCTGATACGAAACCTTCACACGTCGATTCCTCTTCACACGTTTGTCCGGCCGGAAGGGGAATGATATACATCCCTCGAGCACAAAGTCTTTCTCCGGAGATCTCTCTAAGATCTTTGGGTTTACCACGACCACGATCTCGTTTGGTTTTGCTTTCACTACAGCTCTCTTGATCACGAAGAAGTTGAACGGCTCCGGATCTACTTGAGAATGGTGAAGAGCGATAGAGGTTTTATCAATCACTCCGGCCGGGTGCATCTTGCCTCCTTCCAGGAACACCTGGAGATCCCGGGCGAGAAACTTTATTTGCTCGAAGCTCTCTACCGGCTTCGAAGATTTTTGTGGTCTGATAATTTGCATTACTTTGGCTGGCTAAATGTTCCTGTTAATCGATCGATGCGAAGCTTCTGTACCTCTGTCACGGCCGGGGCCTTCTTGGTCCAGTTCTTCTGTTCTACTTCGAAACCGTCCACGTGGCCTGAGAGATGGGCTCTCCAGGTCTGATGTCCTTCAAGTTTGAAGAGAGTGAGGTAATATGCGAGATCTTTAGTTTCCGGTTTCATTGGCTGTTTCTAAGTACACGTTAAGCTGTTCATAATTGCGTACCGGCATCCCATCGGGGTAGTACAGCACTCCATCGATCTCGCGCACGTCTCCGAGAACATCGGGCGCATAGTCCGGATGCTCTGCCTCAGTCTCTTTAGAAGCTACGAGGAAGAGAATAATGATCATCCCGGCGGCCAATGTTATCAATGCTAGTGTTTGCGACCGGTTCATTTTAGTAATCGAGTATAGCGTCCACGGTTGATAAGTCCTGAGAGATCGGAGCGAGCTCGTCTCCCTTCTTGAATCGAGGGCCGTCCACGATGACCGGATCTCCGGCTCTCCTTGAGAGAGGGCAGAAACGGCACTCTGAGCACGTAAAGCACTTCTGCTCGATACCGGCCTTCTCCTTCGCTGATGTGTAGGTTTGGCTCTTTGTAGCCACCATCCATAGGTGCATCCACTGAAGGATGTCCGGCCACAATTCGTCGAGCGCGCCCTGAGTGTACTGGAAGAGCTCGGCTTTTTTGAATTCGCTTGAGAGCTTGTCGGCCACTAGGATCTGACACTTGATCTTCTCGAGTGGAATGAGAAGGGTATTGTGAACGAGATCCTGGTAGAAACGGAGCTGTCCGCGATAGTGATTGTTGAACGGTTCAAGCTTTGCCACATCGTAGCAAGTCTTAATGTCAGTGATCACGGCCCACAGATCGTTTGGATTTAGTTCCCGGATCTTCGCTTGCATGTCCTCGGTTGAGATCTGCTCTGCTTTCCAAATAGCATAGATCTTAGTGAGTGCTGGCGATAACTTGAGATGATCAAGTTTTCCCTTCCGTGGTATACCATCAACAACACAAGTAAAGATCTGTTGAGAGGTGACGGAGTTGAACTCCATGTTTGAGTAGTAGGGGTGCGTCTTGAGTGCGAGTGCAGTTTGTTCAGCGTTATCCCATATCGACGGAGTAACTTGCTGTTTGTCTGCAAGATGCTTAATAGTGTCAAGGGCTTCTTGGATTCCAGCAATCTTCTCTCTTCGGGACGCGATACCCTTCTCCGTAGTTTTGTTTGGCTTGACCGCGATCTCGGCTTCCTTCTTTTCGATCTCGGACTGGAGCTCTTTGATTTGGTTTTCATATTTGAGAGCATCTTCAGGATTAATTTTTCTTTCAACCTGAATAAAATTCTCTTGGATGAATTCCGGCTTCTCGGTCACAAAAGCATCCACCAGTTTGCCGTAGATAAAGTAATCTTTCTCCGGCTCTTCATAGACCTTCGTAACAAAGATGTCCCGGTACAGCGTTTCGCACTTAGAGAATACCTTGAGGCCTGAGAAGCTGATGTAAGAAACGTCCTTGTAATAGTCGTTCTTATCTATCAACTGGACCTCGCAATTTGCTTCAGGCATGGCGATTAAAGAGGCCTTACGGCGTTAGCTGGAGCAGTTGGAGCTCCCGGCACATTACCGGCGGCTGTAGCGCGATTCCTTTCTGCGGCCGCGCGCATCTTGCCTTCGATCTCAGTGATCTGCTCAAGCACATTCTTCTGCGCTTCGGCGGCGAGCATTTTTGAAACCTCCACAGGGTTGTCCTGGCTCTCGATCTGAGCCTCCAGGGTTGATTCGATTTTGATCCATGATTCCGGGAGATTGTAAGTCCTGGTGTTGATGGATCGCGAGTACGTTCGCGTTATTTTAGTGATGAACATGGTGTTGTTTTAATTTTGTATTTTCACACCATCCTCAGATGAGCTCAGGCCCGGGGGCGAAACGAAGAATATTG
>Ga0210043_1000785_pt1 | contig 31900 bp, 48 predicted proteins | sample CryGeymet201501t_FD_183990 | JGI IMG/M metagenome (GOLD analysis project Ga0210043, IMG submission 183990) | Groundwater microbial communities from Crystal Geyser aquifers in Utah, USA - Crystal Geyser metaG 2015-01t (SPAdes) (version 2) | ecosystem: Environmental > Aquatic > Deep subsurface >... | reverse complement strand
TTTTTGAGTAGGAGTGAATCGTTCCATATATATTTATTTACGTAGTTATTTTTTGATTAATTTTTATATAAATATCGATTTAGATCGTTACAACTGTATGTGCCATGTAGCGTTTTGTATATATAACTATATATATATATTTATTTGTTATAACATGCGGGATGATCATTTATAGGAAATATTTTTGCTTCTAAATTTGCTTTCTGTTCCTCAGCACATCTATAATTTTTATTTGTTAAATATTTCCAAAAATCAAGATCTCCTGATTGATAATGCCTCATATGAGCTTGTTCATGAGCTTGTATAAGCGGATTCACATCTTCAAAGTTGATAATGCCAAAGGGTGTCGCCATTGCCGGTGGGATATATAAGTCGGAATCAACAATACCAAGCATAGCTACAGAAAACATCCCTGCCATTGCTATAGTTGGTATGTCCAATCTTCTGTCTCTTTCAAACATAAGTTTCCGGTGTTTGTAAAGTTCCTGTCAAATACCCTTTATCCTTTAAGGCTTGTCTCTGGATGTCCCATGCTCCCACAGATGCGGCAACATTTATTACTTCATCAATAGGTCGAAAGAGTAGTGCAGGAGCTACAGCCTCCCAAAATCCTTGATCGTTTTGAAATTCTTTGACTGGTGGTACATAATCATATTCCATATTTATATTTTATCATTTTTTGATAGTTTTTAGGATGTCATTGCCACCCTCAATACCAATATACGCCACGATCAAGATGGTGAGCTTATCAAACACATCTGCCCACTCCATCTGACCTGTAGCACCTACCAAGAGTAATCCTACTAATCCCCCTATTGTCATCCAGAGCTTACGGCTGGTTAGCCTATTTTTTATGTCTTTCATGGTTTTTGATTATAACTTTTAATTCTTTTCTGAAATTATTAAATTTTAATTTTAATAAAATCCTTTAAAAAAGCCGCCACTAATCCCGCCATTGCTCCTATTCCTATTGTGTATGATTTCCAACCTTTGAGACTGTCTACGTCATGTCGCAAACCTTTGATCTCTCCCAGTATGTCAGTAAGGATAGCTTCTGTTTTACCTTTGAATTCTCCGTATTCTTGTGATTTATTGTTGTTCATTTGTTAATTATATAAGTGTTGATAAAATCTCCTGAATTCGTGCGATCCCCTTATGGTTTGATTTTTTCACAAAGTTTTGTGAGTATTCATTTTCAAGTTTTTCTTTATCAGTTACACACTCATTAAACAGTCTCTCATAAGGCGTCTCTGGCTTTGGTTCTGGCTTTTCTGACAGTTTGTCTATCTGTTCTTGTGCTTTTAGCAGAGATTCGTTAAGACTGATAATCTTTTTGCCTGATTCCTCAAGTGCATCTAGGGCTCTGGTGCGGTCTGATTCCAATCTTTCAACTTCATACTCCAACTGCTTAACTAACTTACTGGATTCTGAAAGTTTGATATCCCATCCACGCAAAGATTTCTCAAGTGTTTTGATTTTGGCAATTGCTTTTTCGTACTGCTTTGCACCCATTGATTCAACGTGTAAATACAGTGCGGTTTCCTTCCAATTGGTAGCACCTTCGACTAATGACTCATACAGTTCTTTTGATATTTCCATAGTATTGGGTAAAATGTTAAACCATGCCTTATCAATGTTCAAATATGGACAGGCAGTAGGTACTATCTCTCGATGAAATTTGATATTTTGAATGTTGTATCTTGATTTGATATCTGCAACCAACCAGATGAGTGCATCTTTTGCTTTTTGCGTTATATCTTTTTGTTTGTTGTCAGTCGTTTCGATACCGATACTTTCCTGATTAACAGAAAAGTTCCCCGCATGCCACGCCGTATTTGATTCACTTACAAGCTTTCTGATTTCACCCTCTCGACTGATGATGTAGTGGGATGATACTTTAGATGCTGGATTTTTGAGCCATGCGACTGATCCTAAATATGAGCCATATGTAGAATGAAGAACAATAGTATTTATAGTCTTTCCTGCTCTGTCTGTTGAATAGTTTGGTGATTGGTCTTGTATGATATTCATATATTTATAAAAATTGTCAAAGAAATTGAAAAAAAGCTCCCGTACTTGGAACTATTCCATATGCACTTGTTGGAGGTGTAAAATTAGCAGTCCATCGTGCTATTCCTTTTGATAATCTAAACTCATCTATCCAACCATTGATATACTCTCCACCTAAGTCTTGATTTCTTGCCAGATTTGCTTGTCCTGCTAAAGTAATATTTCCGACATGAGCATTTACTGTTGTGAGTGCTTGTGATACTCCATCAAGAAAAATATATCTACTTGCACCATTTCGCACGTAAGCTATGTGATACCATGTGTTTGTATTTATAGTTGGATTGGTAGACGTTACCCATTGTCCATACTCTGCGCCATAATAAAATCTCATTCTAAGATTATTATTTGTCGCATCTATTCTGAACGTATAAAATCTCAATCCACCTTCGTATTGGTGTAGAAAGCACTGATTACCTGTTCGTGAATTAAATCGTACCCAGAAATCAATAGTCCAAACTTCTCCTAAATCAAAATCAGTACTATCTGGTGTTGTTAAATAATCACTACTTCCATTAAACATCCCCGATCCAGTACCAAACTTCTGAAATCCTTGATCTATCTGCGCTGATCCTGCTGGTGTCCATGTCTTACCACTTTCGTCGGTAAATGTTGTTGAAGCATCTGCCCCATCCATGTGGAGAAGTGCTTTTGTGTTACTGTCATCTACTGCCATAGTTTTGTTTTAATTTGTTATGATGTTGGTCCAACTCCCATATATTTTTATTGTGAAATTGTTATGGTCATCAAATATTTTGTCCAACTATATAACCGTCAAAAGTCGCTGTACCTGTTGGTATAAATCCAAATGTATCCTTGCGACTTGCTGTTGCGGTTGGAGTTGGAGTAGCTGACCCTGCCCAACGAATTGTGGAAAACCATGTAATCGTTCCAAGACCCGCAGTTCCTTGAAGTGCTTCAATCATAAATGGCTTATTTACGACTACATTTGATACTGCAAGAGTGACAGCGCCTGCGCTGTTTGGCATATTGACAAGGTGTCGCGTTGCAGTAGATAAATCAATCGTTGTCGTTCCTGAAACTGTTCCTTGATAAACGGCACTTCCAATTACCCTTGTTGTGTATGTACCTGCGGCTATGACTTGTTGCAAAGTACCTCCTGTATGTCTTACGGGGAATTGTCCCGCTGAGAAATCTTTAAGTACACTTGTCCCCGCGGTTGTTCCGAGAGTTGTTTGTACTGCTTCGAGGGTATCATTGACATCTGTATGAAGTTGAGCATGATCTGGGCCTGACGCAAGGGGAGATGTACCTGATGGATCTGTGAATGTGTTGATCGTACCTGGATAGTTTGTACTCATAAAAAAAGACACTGACTGATAATGCAGTGTCTTCTATGAACACATATTGCCGCCCTCTTTATGCGGTACTTCTATTATACCTTTTTATGACATTATTGTAAATTTTGAAATATGGATGTATATTGAGGGGATGTATAGAAAATTATCTATTTTGGTCGTTGCTTTAGTAATTTTTATCTTGGGTTTTTTTTCACAAGAATTGATTTCAAAAAAAGAAGTTCGCAAAACTACCAGAAAGCCTATCGTAACGATCAACAAATTAATCATCGATCAACCAATCGAGGATATGGAGGGAAATTCCACAACAATTAGAAGTATGATCAGGGACGGATTAGAAATTGATTTTGAATATTTACAATATCTATCAAAAGAAGATGTCGTTTCTCATTGTTCAAGTAATTTACGAAATAATATACAGGCCGGAGGAGGCATCTCAATTGAAGAATATGAAAAACTTGGAAATATACTTTTTAGATTATGTCTTTCTAAGTACAATGTTGAGCCTTTTGATCTATTATAGCCCTAGAATTTGCTGCAATATATTTCGCTCCTGTGGTACTTGCATTTTTTCAGCCTTTTTTAGTTCTTTGTAGCTTTGACCCACAATCCTCGATGGATCAAGCCCATATTGTCCAGCAAGCCCTTCGTATTCTCCCATCAAAGTCTGTTGCTGATTTAATGCGCTATTGTATATTACAGCTGCCTCATTTTTAAAACCTGCTCTTTGACCTTCAGAAAGCTTTTCACCTTTCAGCGCTTTATTGTATGACGCTCTTACCTCTTCTGGTACACTTCTTGTGCTTTCTGCATTTGCGTACTCTCCTTCGCGTACCGTAGATCCAGGATCAAGCATTTTCATATATGCAAATATAAGCGACATATCCCCTTGTGGATTCGGTGAGGCGTTTGAAATTTTGTCATAAGACTGCTTTATGACGTCAAATTCCTTTGCTCTACCTACAAACTCTTTTCTCAAGTCGGTTTCTCCTGATATCTGATCTTTATTTACTCCACCCATCGAGCCAGTCTTATTGCTCATATCAAGGAGTTGTGAGAAGGCTTTATAATCCCCTGCATTAAGTGCATTTATCATCCCTTGCTCTAGTTGTGAGGAAATATCATCTAGCTGTGCATTTCCTTGTGGCTGAGATGCTTGAGGATTTGGTACCCAGTCATTCTGTTCATAGTCAAATTTCCACTGTCCATCTGTTGATAAAGCATCTTGAGTCTGTGGATTTATCAAGTACTGGCCATCTTGAGACTGCTGATATCCTTGCTTCATGAGTGATTCAGGATCAAAACCCCCTTGACTTTCTGTGTTTTGTGGTAAAATTTGGGTATTAGTATTTAAATTACTACTTTGATTGATTTCATTGTCAACTTCGTTATTAAGGGGTACGTTATTTGGATAGCTCTGTGCATTGTTCTTGTTTTGATCGGGAGTATTTATAGCGGAGGCAGCTCTAGCTCCAAGTCTCGAAAGGAGTGATTGTATACCACTATTGCTGTCTATCTCTGGTATTTTACCCAAGATATTGGTTAAGTTTGCAAAACCATCTTTCCCTTGCATAACATTCGATGCAGTTTCAGGATTACTAGCTCTTGCTTCCATTAGTCGCTTTGGAATAGATAATGGTTTACTTAAATCCAAGGCATCCAATGTTCCCGTCCTTATAGATGATCCTGGCGTAGAATTTATTGATCGAGCTCTATTTAAAAGTGGTCGTAAAGTCAATAGCTCAGATTGCGTATCGAGAGCGTCTGCCATATCGGGAAACATTGTTTTGAGAGCTTTTCTCATCACATTCCCCTCAAGCTTCTGTGCTGCATTTGCGATGGCATCCCCTGGATCTGAATCAACTATATTTTTACCAAACTTCTTGTTTGCACGCCTCAATATATCTACTGCTTTTTTGACAGTAATTCCATTTTTATACTTCTTCTCAGCCTCAGCAACAAGACTTTTGATTGCCTTATCTCTATTTCCTCCGCCGAGCTCATCCTGTATAATTCTCGATTCCTTTTTCAGAGATTTTATTAGGTCATCACCAAAGAGTTTTACTGTTGATCCAGCCCTCTTAGCCGTACCTTGTATAATACTTTCTTGTTTGTCTAAAAGATCTTTTACCACGCCACCTTTCCCTCGTTTACTGATGTCTCCCACAATATCATCAAAATTCGATCCCGCTGGAATATATTTTTTCACAAGCTTGTTTATGTCTACCCCCGCCTCTTCTACTGCCTTCTGATACTGTTGAGGCGTAGCCTTTGTAAGTGATTGTGCAGCTATGTCTTCTAATGAGCTAGAAAAGTTTTTAAAATTCTTCGTAATGAGATTAAGTCCGCCGATTCCAATCTTTCCGGCCCCAGCAACTCCTGCTCCAAATAGCCCTCCCGTAGGCACTGACTTCAATGTTGATTTTATATCACCATCCGTGTCGTATGCAGTTTGCGCTCCTGCCTGATATCCTGCGGGTACACCGTATCCTATTCCGAGACGTGCGATATTTTTTAAAATAGGATTTGCTATTTTATTGATCCCACCCGGGATTTTACCAAAAGGAAGTCTTTGTGTAGCAAGCTCGATGCCTCCAAGACCTACTTTCTTACCATACTGTACAGGATCAAATTGATTTCCCGTTTTGCTTGCATCGAAACCAAAACCTGAGAGTACATTATTCACATTATTTCTTTTTTGATTATATTCAATAAGTTGTTTTTGTTTTTCAGGTTGTGAGCCGGCTGAGTTGTATTCAAAATAGTCTTTGGTCATTCCGCCGATTCCTCCAACGGTTTTTGCCACATCTCTCACAACAGGAGACAACACGAATGGTGCTATTTTTTTTCCTCCAGCTTTCCCTAATTGTATAATTCTTGAAAGTAAGTCCATATTATTTTATTGAATTAAAAACGTAAATAATAATTTTTCCTAAAACTAATGCTGTAAAAAGAAACCATATATAAGGCGATCCCTCAATCAATAATCGCTTTATCAATAAATTCCATGCTTTAGAAACGTTTATCTTTTCTAATTGCTTTATCATTTTGTTTTCGTTAGAGTACACTTGTTTCTTATACTCGAAATGTGGTAAACTATTCATACTGATTGAATTTAAATACGTCGCTGCTTCTGGCAAGAAATAAGCGGCGTATTTTTTTTGTTTAATTTTTAATTCTTCATTGTCTCGACTGATAAACTGTTGGCTTCGATGTTGGCTTTGATGTTAGTGGCTTATTATTTACAGTTGTCCCCGATTTAAGATATGCGAATGGGTCGGTTGCTGTGGCCTTACCTAGCCGTCCCTCTTGCGTATTAAACTGCCTGATACTTTCATTAAATTGCTTTTCCTTGAATGCTCGATCTGCTTCTTGTAGTACCTTCTCTGCTTCCATTGCTCTTGTGCTGTCTTCTCGTGATCTATCTTGTGAAAACATATTGAGTCCCGTCGATACTGCATTATTTCCTGCACCTGATTCAAGACCTGCGATATTGCCGAGGATTGACCGAATTGCTGCGCTCTCCTGATCAGTGAGCCCCGTGATACGACCTGACAAGTCTTTGAGGTCTGCTTCTTGAGAAATTGCCGCATCCTTTGCGAGTCCTGTATATTGTTGAGTTATCGGATTGAGAGTATTTGTCATTTCTTGCTCATACACACCTGAATCATTTGTTATTCCACGACGAGCAAGTTCATTATTTGTCGTTGTTGTCTGGCGAGTTTCTGAGAGCTTCTGATTTCCTTTTATTGAGTCGATTAGATTTGTATATCTATCTTTGATACTTCCCTCTTGTCCTTGAAGTCTCGTGCGCTCATTCGAGAATGCTTTTTGTTGCTCAGGAATTGAGGCTTTGAGGTTTGCTATTGCTGGCTCATTTGCTTTTTTATATGAAGCCATTGCAGCGTCGATATATGATTGAGGATTTGAAGTATTTGTTGATGAGAAGCCCCCACCTGAAGATTGATTGGATGACCCGTATGAAGGTGTTGAATAATTTGTGCGGATCAATGCATCTACTTTGCCAGGATCTGCGCCGTATATGCTTTGGCTAAAAGTCTGCTTGAGGATCCCATCTGCTTGTTCGTTCGAGAGATTGACGCCAGTTTGTTTTGCACGATCTATTATTTGAGATACATTGAGTCCTGCCATGTATAAAAGAAGACACTTGTAATTACAGTGTCTTCTTTATCACGTATGCCAGCCCCGTATGTCTGGTAGTTATATTATATTGTTTTTAGTCTATTACTTCAAGCTACAAACCAAGATTGTTTCTGAATATTTTGTATTTAAAATCTGCAGTTGAAAATCCACTATTAAATGTTGTATTAAAGTGAAATTGAAACTCAAGTTTTGATGTTCCTGCAAAAGCCTCATGCCTCGAGAAGAATCCTGAATCGCCAGTAAATTGTGGAGCCATATTCCACTGACCAGTTGTCCCCGACTGCACAAATGCTGTATAGAATGGATAATATCCAAGATTATGTGTTACTGTTCCATACCCGATATTGTAGTATGCAGTACCACTCGGGAATGCCGCGGCTGTGCCGTAATAGTTGGCTCTATTCACCACTATTTGTAGTGTTCCATCCGCATAGTATTTTAGTGTATTATAGTCAGATGAGTAGTTCAGATTGTTTGGTGCAGTACCTGCAGTACCGAGTACATCAATATTATCCTTCGACACTCTAATTATTTGGTTCATGATGCTGGGGCTTCAAATATTAAATATTTTGCTGTTCCATTGTAATTTACAGAAGACGATGCCCCAAATACCATGTATAAATTTGTGGAATCCATTTCCAGATCCCATATACCACTAAAATCACCTCCTGATGCAGTTCCTTTGTCTCCTTGTGCCGGCAGAGTGACATATCCACTCGAAAATTTAAAAAATGCGTATGCAGAAATTATTTGACCTTGTCCATGCGCGATGGTTGTTGTGCCACCTGCTGTTCCAAATGACAACGCAACAGTACCCTGCGAAAGAATCTTAAACGTATTCAGATTAGTATCAACTATAGTATTGTTGGGAACTGTCCCAGCAGTACCCAAAACATCGACACCTTGCTTTGATACTCTAATAGTTTCGGTCATGTTAATTCGTCATGAAAAATATAATATCTCACCGCTGTACCGGCTGTTCCCTGCCTGTTTTGTATGTATAGATTTGAGGTATCTACATACGTTCTCCATGTGTCTCCGAGCAAATCTCTATATGTTGATAGTCGATATCTTCCCGATGAGACTTGGCAATATGTAAAATATAGTGGAATATACCCCAAACTATGAGCGATTGTGCCGTTTGCAATATTTGCAACGCTTATCGTCCCCCTTGTCTTTTCTTTGATAAGAATATTGTCCGTATCTGCATATATCGAGTAATTATCGATAGTTGTATCAGTTAAACAGTCGTACCCTGGTAGGGATACTCTCATTGTCATTCCCATAATTTATACGCTCCCAATAACTATTCTATTTGTCGTCCCATCATTGACAACTATTCTATTATTTGCCCCATCAAGTAGTACATATCCACTTGTTGAAGATCCCAAATTTAATCCCACAATGACCGTACCTGACGCGATCTTATCCGCTGATAAAAATGCTATCTTATTATTCCCCACACTATTTCGCTCATACTGACCGTCAAAATCATATGAAGAGGTAATTATCTGATTATTGACAATCGGGGAGTTTTTCGGTTGCAAGAATATATCAAGCCCTAGATCATTCATGATTTGACATCAACTGCCGCATCAAGAGCGCACCCATAATACGTATACTTTGCGTTCTTACTTGACTCTGTGATGCGAACAAATAATAAATTCGATTTACTTCCTGCGGGGAAACGATACTCACATACTCCACGCGTACAATCTCCGAGATCCTTCCACGGGAGCGTGTCAACGTCTTGATATGTGTTTACGCATGCGACTTGTACCCGTGCTTGACATCCTGGATTGAATATCCCCCTATACCAGTTCCATTTCTTCTCATACTCTGGTGATCCGTAGTGATAGACAAAGATCATTTCAGATGCGATAACTGCACCATTATCGGTAGTTGCAGTTCCCGCGATCTTGTAGCACTGACCGCTTGCATCTCCAAATATGAGCTGTCTTTCTTTGCCTGTATCTGTATATGAGTGAAAAGAAGTGGGGTTATTTGCGAATGAATAATTCAAAAATTCATTCTTTTGATAGTCGTATTTTATGATTGCATTACTGATTGTTCGTCCGACAAAATCATCTGTTATGCTCCCGACTGCAAGTAGATAGTCATATTTATGACATTCTGCTTGAAGAGTAGGGAAAATAGTCCCCACAATCCCTGACCCTGACGCATTGTATATTTGCCTCTGAATTGGATTAGATATTAGCTGAGGCTTACCACCGCCCTGACCAAAAATGCCATACTGATTGGCAAAGAACCAATAGTCCTCAGTTCGCGCAACAGAGTATGGGCTCGATGGGCCATAGTTTGTTGACATATCAATGCGTGCGTATCCGTCCCATTTATTCATGATCCCGCTATTTTTTGTCGCAATGAGCTTATCCTGAGCCTTGAATATGCGCGAAAGCTTTCCCGCACCTGGTATCTGTAGAGATGACGAATCAGATGTCCCGCTTGTGTTCCAGTTTGTTGCGTCGTTTGATGTTGAGTAAAAGAGAGATGAAGACGTGCCAGATGCATATATGCGCCCTTGATATTCTTCAAAGAACGGAGCAACAGGAGCAAGCGTGCCATTTGTGAATGCTGTCCCGCTTGTCGTATATCTTGTAGATCCGACTCCATCTCCGACAATGAGCGTGTTATTCAGTATTGTATTGCCGACATATGATGATGCGTCTACTGTTCCATTTCCAGTGAGAGTCCATGCTCCTGTTCCCTGAAAGCTAGAATACAGGAGTGTTCCTGATTTTCTGTATAAATACTGTGTAGTTCCATCATTTTTATCGAATGAAAAAAGCGAGTTTACTTGTGATGTATCAGGAGTCCCAAGAAAAGACACATACCCACTTCTTTTTGTTTTTGCGCCAAATGGGGATGAATCCATATTGACACTATGGATCAGTGATCCGTCATTGAGAAGCGGATTGATGTATGTGTTTATTCCTCCTAAATTAAAGTATTGTTGTGCCATTATATATATTCTTCTCCTGAGTCAAAGCCAGATACAGCCTCATCTATATCCATCATCTGTATTCCTGTTCTGTCTCGTGGAGTAATTTCGTTAATAAAGTCCGACTTAATCTTTTGAGCCTTCGAGTAGTGCCTGTCTGACGTGTCTGCTTTTTCATCATTGTCGTAAGCGCAGTACAGTCCGTACTCGATAAATCCGCGCGTATATCTTCGCATCGGATATGGAAGCTCGTCACCCTCTTCGTCAAGGATTGCATGACCTTTTGAGTATATTATCTGAGCTGTTCCACCAATACTTTTTGGCAAGAATTGGATGAGATTATCACCCTGCCAAGAATGATAAGGATCTGCGCCAGAGAATGATGTATTATCATCGAATCGTGTCATGTCTGTTTTAGTAGAGCGTGTATAGTTGATTCCGTCACCAGTCACTTCAATCTTTTCTGCATACATAAAGTCTGACGCAGTGATTGTGCCAAGTCCTGTTGTTCCGATCGCGACAGTTGTTGTACCGAGAAGGTAGCCGTTATTTACCTTGACCGCTGCCGTATTCATCTCTTCGAGCCATTCATTGACCCAGTCATCTATTACATCGTCTGACTTGATGTATCCCGTATCAAATAGTCTTTCTTTTATTCTGTTTCTAAGTTTTGCCTTGCTGTAGAATGTCGGCCCGCCTGGTACAAACCAATCCGAGTCTGACGACTCACTACCTGTTGCAGAGTTTCGGAATCGTGTCATGTAAGCGTATGTCGTTGCGCCTGACGTATCATCGTACTCTGTATATTGCGAATCAGGAGTGATACTTACGGTGGCGATACCTGTTGCCGTCCCTGCTGTCCCTGACGTTGACCTCTTGAAAATTATTTGATTGTAATTTACGTCATAAATGGGGGTATCTATTGCATGGTCAAATCTAAGTGTTCCCGCTGTGTTTAGAGCGGTTCCTGATGGAGCGCCTGATGCAAGTAGCACAATCTCTGCTTGCTCTTCGCCAGTCTTACCAAGCTGCACCGCATGTTGTGTCGTAAATGCATTTATATTCTTGACTGGTACCGTTGTCCCGCCAGAGGAAATATTGACAGATGAGTAGCTATACAATGCTTGTTGGTCGAGATTATTTTGTACTTTTAATATCATGAAAATATTGGTCTAATGTTTTTAACTATTTGTGGAGCCCTCTTTACGTATTGGTCTCCGTATATACCCTCATAAGAAAGTGCCATGTCATTGTATGTATATCCCGCCTCGTTGTACGTAAATCCCTGATCATAAATACGAGAATTAGTCGCCGCCGCATTGACCACAAGCTTTACTGACGTAATCATGCTTTTGAGTGCAACATCCTGTACAAATAAATGTGGTTTTACTTCCGCTCCTGACATCCTCGGAATAATAGATATGTTTAAGTTTTGGATTGCTTCAATACTGGACTGTGGCAGGCTTAGTAAAAGAGCTAGCACATCGGGTGAGAGATATACATCGCGTATTGCCTCAACCGTGCTTGAAGGCGTTGAAAGCGTGAGCGTCAGCGGGTTTACCGAGACGAGCTTGGGAAGCGATACTTGAGATGCGGGGAGAGAAAGCACAAGTGAAAGTGCGCTCGGCGATAGAGATACATTACTTGTTGTTGAAATATCTGCTATCGGCTGAGAAAGTAGTAGATTTAGTACATTTGCTTGAAAAGTGACGACAAATACTATATCAGAATCGGGGAGGCTAATCGTCATATCCATCGATTCAGGGAGTATCGTTATGTTGCATATTCCATGATATGGGTATCCGATCTCGTTATATGAGAGCCCAATCTCGTTGTATGTCGTGCAGTTATCAATTGATTTGAATCCATGATAGGAAGAATACTGCTCGTTGTATGTAAAGCCTGTCTGATTGTAGGAAATGTTCGCCATTACGTCATCCTAAATTGATAATTCCCTCTGTATTCCATTGAATTGTGAAATTACCAGTCGATGATGTCTGATCAGATCCAAAGTCGATATATGCAATAAGTGGGCTTGTCGATCCGACACCAGTATCTTTATACAGAACGGCAGCTCGTGCAGTAAGGCTCGAGGTTCCCCATGTGACATCAGCCGCATCATAGACGGCTTCGTTATCCGTATCATCTTGTGTCACGGTTCCACTTGCAAGCGCGGTTCCTCCTGCTACATACCCTGTCCCGACCACTTCATTTGTGACATCGTTTTGAAAGTCGTCAGTATCTTGGTTTGGAGTATATGTCGATGTAACAAGCATTAGTTTTACCGTGCTTGTCCCAAAGTTTATACCTGCATTAAGTAATTGTTTTTTGAAACTGTTGTATATTACATCAGCCATTTTTTTTATTAGAAATTGATATTTTGATTGGTTTTACTTTAATCGTGACGTTCATTATCTTCCTCCTGATACGACACAACCAAGGTTAGTTGTATTCGCAATTGTTAGACCATTCTTTGTTCGAACGTCCAAAACGTATGAAGATTGTGAATCGTCTGTTGTATTTGTACCAAGCACGATTGTCCCGACTACAGTACCTGATGTTCCCGCACTGTCGTAGAGAATAAATTGACCTGACGCCGCGCGATGGGTTATTGTCAAAGAATGAAGGTAGTATGATTCCTCAGAAATTGTAGTCGTACCAGCCACTGTTCCAATACGTGAGTAATCGAAAACTAAAGGAGTTGTGAGTAATAATGCCATAGGTATAAAAAAAGCACTGATAATAGTTTCAGTGCCTTCTTAAACACAATATGGCAGTCCCGTATACTGCACTTACATTATATATTTTTTACACCTCTTCTTCAAGACGTGAAAGAAATGGAATCCACTTTTCTTTGAATACCGTCTCGCAGTCATAATTTTCTATAATATGCTTTCTTGCAGCTATGCTCATTTTCTCTCTATTTGACTGGTAAATCCTCATCATACAGTCATAGAGTGACTTTACATCAGGTGTCGCAACATATGATCCGAGCTGATCATACCTTTTGTATCCGATATCGCATATCTCACCCGTTATGTGATTTTTCACAAGTTCAGGCATTGAGGTAAAGTTATTGACTATTGCAGGCACTCCGCATGACTGTGCCTCAATAATAGGAACTCCAAATCCCTCATTTGTAGAAGGACAAAGGAGCATATCAAATGTGTTGTATACATTTGACATCTGTTCTTTCCCATACTTGTAGTTCATGAGGTATTCGTTCGGAAATATAATTTTATCCTTTATACCGAGAAACTGTGCAAACTCCTTAATCGGGAATCCACCGGGGAAATCGGGAAATGTATGAATATACAGCATTGCCTTTGGCACTTTCTCAAGAAACATCTTGAATGCCTCCATTGCCTCCTGAAATGACTTACGAGGTGGATTGTCTTTGTTAGCAGATACCATCCCACACAAGAATACATCCTCTGGAAGCCCCGCTTCAATCTTTCTTTTCTTCTTATCTTGCGGCGCATATGCCTTTGTATCTACTACGTGTGGGATATATGTACTGTGTAGTCCATTACGCTTTAGCTCTTCATATCCAAATTTAGAGTATGTCACGATACGATATGCCATCTTTAGTCGGTCTATTATCTGTTGTGGCACGGGCTCATGATCGATAGGCACAATGGGTATCCACTTTTTTACCTGTTTCAAGTCGTCCGGATGAAGGATCCATATATCTTGAAGAGTGAACACAATATCAGCGTTGAAGTCTTTTGCATGGTGCACAAGTGAATCCGATCCATATACGTGATTTATTTTTGGATAATATACGATATCATTCATGCTCAGTATCCCACCTTCAAGACCGTAGAATGCAGATACTGCAAGTGGATAGCCCTCACCTCGCACACGGTGCACAAGCTCCGCCATCTGTTGACCGTATCCTGATATAGACCAAGGGGCGTTACTGTTTATAAAAAGTCGTAAAGATTTGTCTTTTTTAGACATACAAATATAATTGAATTTATATATGTATGCCCTTCTGTAATTCGGCAAACGTGGTCAGCCCTGTAGTCTGACTATGAATTTTATAGTTGATTTATTCTAGCAAAGTCGCCAAAATACTTTATCGCTTCTCGATTATATGCTGCAGCAGCATCTTTAGGATTTATAAATAAACCTAAATATATTTGTTTTTCTTTCGTCATTAAACTTGCTCTCCATTTTTTTGTAGTTTTATGCCAAGATACACCTTTATATCCGCTTCTATTCCTACTACCTAATAGAAAATTACCATTATTTTGAGTATGCGTACATTCTCTAAGATTAGATTTTCTATTATCTAAACCATCTCCATTAACATGATCGACCAGTTTATTTCTCGACGGTTTTATAATGAATCTATGCATTGTAACATGGCTTACTCCAAACTCTTTTATAATTTCTATATTTCTAGAAAAATCCCTTACAGCATATCCGTTTCTTGAGCGTTTCTTAAAAACATAATACCATTTGAATTTACTTAAATATTCAAAATCATCGTCGTCGACTATTGCAAATTTACCCTTACTTAGTGGTATTTTTTTCATTTTTATCACCAACTAAGTAATCCAGTCTCTTTATTACGTCTTCACTAAACTTAGTCTTATAGTTCATTTTATCCGCTGACCCACTCCCTGCAGCCCAATGTATGACTCTTATTTGCCACTCTCTTGCAAATGCGCTTTTGCTTGATGTGTCTGGGGGGACGACTATCTTATCACCTTTCATCTCAGCACGAAGCCATTCACCTTTGCTTATAAGTCCATGCCATGAATAGTAGTTTGCTATCCCATCTCCATGATCAAAACATCTCACATTATAATTCCCGTAATAGCACAATATATTGAGCAAATCCTGCTCTTTATACTGCAAGCTTTCGCTTTCAAATTGCGGAGTAAAGCATATTACCGCCCAGTGATGTACAAACTTCTCACTTCTCATTGCTACAAGTCCACAATTAAAGTACTCAACAGGGGATATACCCCATCCCTGAACAAGTCCATACGTTTGAGGATCGATTCTATTCCAATTGAGGACGGTTCCCACGTCATAATCTTTTGTATTTAGTATATAGTTGAGGTCCCCCGTCACTATCTGATCTGCGTCTAACTTTAGTACAAGATCGTATTCTTTCAGTAGCTTCTCGCCAATGACAGGCGTTGCTCGATAAAAGAAGTGAGGATCATTTGCAAGCTCTGCTTTCAAATCTTCACCTGATATGATTTTGAGTGGTAATTCCTTTTCTGTATGAAATTTACGAAGTGAGTTTTCAAGCATCTTCGCATACTTCATATTCTTCTCATCTGCAATTGTTACGGCGATTACTGGTTTTTTCATATTTTACGATATAAACTTCTAAATTCAATCATTGCAAGCTCATCTCTTAGACATGTCATTATTGAACCATCATATTCCCCACCATGCCTAGATATTCTCTTTAATTCCTTTTCTAAAACATTAAAAAAATATTCACTTATGTATACTATCTCGTATCCTTCAGGTGAAATTACTTTAAGTATTTCTTTTTTCATAGTGTTGAATATACGAGAAATTTAATAAAATAAGTAAATCCAATGGCTATTTGTACTGTAATATATGCGACAAATCCGACCATTACGCCAATTATTATATAATCCTCTCTATTCATTTCCTTTTCGCTACAAATGTACTCGCCGCCGTGGCATTCATCCATTTGAACTCATAACCATAGTCCATAAAACACGTTGCAAATTGCTGTGGATTGACACCACTCCATGTATGAAACTCACCCAAAATGAGATCGATTTTATCCTTCACCTTTGCAAAGCCGTCAGATACGATAAGATCATACTCAGAGCCTTCGATATCCATCTTGAGTATATCGATATGCTTGATCTTCAAGTCATCCATGAGCTGGTAAAGTGTCTTTGTCTCAACTTTCTCAGAAATCCCTTGATTATTCACCTCTCCGCGAAGAGAAAACATTGTGGTATTTGAATTATGATAAAACGTCTCAGTGCCATTTTTTGAAGATATTGCATACGGATATATCTCGACATTATTCATATCGTTTTGTGCGTGCATTGCCTTTAATGTCTCTATGTGATCTTTTGAAGGTTCAACCGCAATGAGTCTTTTTGCGTAGTCTTTGAAGTAGAAGTTCGTGATCCCTATATTACTTCCCAAATCAACGATTGTGAGGTCTTTCTTGCCGTGAGTATACTGATCGTAAATTCTATCGAGATATACCTCTTTAAGTATGTGAGGAAGGAATGAGTTTTTGAAATCTTGAAAATAAAATGCTTGTAGTTTTGACACTTATTTCATAGGTTTGTTCTGCATGGGTATTATACACAAAAAATACCCGCATTGCTACGGGTATTTCTCACTAAAAATAACTTTATTTTTTAGATTTTTGCTTGCAATCCTTGAGATGACAAGTCTTTTGATGGCTTGTACCATACAACAAAACTATCAGCTGCTGCAATTCCGCCAGCAACTTCAATTCTGATTGCATTGTTTGCAAGATCAACATGAGAAGCTGCATTATGCTGCTTTTCTGTGTCTGCATCAATCCATGCAACAGCCTTCACATCCGAAGTTCCACCGAGTTTGTCGGGAAGTCCGAATAATGGGCCCGTTGATGATGTTCCAATTTGGAAACCAAGTGCTACGGTTCCGACTGCTGTTCCACCTACGCCAACTGGCGTGAATGTACCGCTTGTAAATGTTGCAAATACTTTCGTACCTGCTGCTGTTCCACCACCCGCTGCACTACCAAATCCGAGCGTTTCAGATACTGGTGCACCGAATTGATCTTTCCCGTTGACAACCGCCGTTCCTCCCATTCCACCTGCAACACCTGTCACAGAGAGAAGAAGATTACGAGGGTATGTCGTCCGAGTGTTTACTGCTACAATTGCTGCTGCTGATGCTGTCTCAACTGTTCCAAAGAAGGAAGCGGAGACTGACGGATTAAGTATGACGTATTGTCGATACATGTCCATCTCATCAGGGGATACTTGGTATCCAGCTTGCAATGCAGGTTCATGTGTTTTAAGTCCTGACATATGTAATTATTGAATGTTTATAACAATATAGGTCTGCGTAGCTTTTGATTGCCATTCAGCCTATTGACCGTGTCTGCGACACGGATTTTTGACAAAATCTTTTCACCTATCATTTCTTTATAAAGTCTATCTCCGAGATAATCCTTTATATTCTTGTAACCGCGATTGAGACGGTAGCAGGCATATGCTGATACCGCCTCAATGCGTTCTCCAAGTGCCTCCTCAATGGCTAGTCCTGACGTACTATGAAATATATCGGCTTCCTTTATAGTCTCAGCTATAATCGCATTATTGCGATCAACGCTAAATGACGAATCAGGTTTTGCGACGATGTATTTATAATCCTTTGGGTCTAGTTCACTGGTTTGCATAGGTTATTTTGTCCTTCTGAATAATCTTCCATTAGCAGCTGGTGCTTTACAGAAGAGATTGGTGTACCATGTGAACACCTTTTGGAAGGTGATATAGTCACTTCTTCGTGGCATACCGTCTTCAATGAAGCTCATGTCTGCAACTTGCGCGACAGTCCATGTGTCAAGATTAAGAAGCACTGCTTCTCCGTCTCGCACTTCATAGTCAAGATATACTCCGACTGATCCTTGACCAGCTTCGTACTCAATACCTGACCAACCAGATACGAGTTCCATCTTATTGACCGTGCGACGCATCGCTGACAAAAGATTGCCGTATTTGGTGTAAAGACTCTTGTTCATGAACCATGCATAACGATCGCCCTCTTCGGCGTATTCGATAGCATCCATGTAGACTGAGTCCATATCTGCAATGGCAAGAGCTGCATTAGCTGCTGTTCCCATTGTTTGTGGAGCCCAGACATCAAGTGTTCGTGCGAGTCCTGCATATGTTCCCGTTCCACTTGCAAGAGCTGCTGCGTATCCTTGAATTTCGTTGTTTGATCCTGCTTCGTCGCCGTCGACAATGTAAACAGAATCATTTGCAACGATTGCCGGTGAACCAGTCACGACAATTGTTCCAGTCGCGTTTCCACGATTGTATGCAATTGAAGTAATTGTTCCAACATCAGCTACACCTGTACCGATTCCGATTGCCATACCTGGAGTTCCGACCGACAAATACTTTGTTGGTTTAATATCTCCATTGATGGTTCCGTACCAGTTTTCAGATCGTGCATCATCAAGATTTGCATCAGGATATTGCACGGTTAAAGTTCCAGCTCCGACTGAGCCTGCAACTTGCGCAACAATTCCGATACCATCAGATGCATATTGTCGATTAACAGATTTCACGAAATCATTTTTGATTGCTTTCATCTGAAATGACATTGCACTTTCAACTGCGCCCTTTCGATTCTCAGATGCTTTTTTAAGAACATCGTTAATATCAAATGTTGCAGTGAGGTATTTAGGAGAGACCGTACCACGAGTTGTTGTAGACGAACCAGTTCGAAGCTTGTTGTTTGCTCCGCCCAAGTTTGCTACACCAGTGTGTCGGTTTGATCGGATAGGTACAATGAACTCATCGTTCATATATTCCACACCGTCATTGGTTTTAATAACTTGCATCAGTTTTGCTTGCTTCGGTACGTTGTCCTGAATATAGGGCTGTACCACTTCTTTCAAAGCTGCATCAAAATCTGACAAAGAAAAGGATGTCGTTGCCATGTAAATTTATTTAATTATTAATTTTTCGAGCCTAATCGCTCTGATAGTAAATCCATTACGTTATCATCGGTGACTCTGACAGGTTTTGGCTCTTTCTTACCTTCTGGCTTATCAATAGTCCTCAAAGATGGGTTTTTCTTAGCAGTTACCTGCTGGTCTTTCCATGATTTGAGTTGAGGATCGTACATATCTTCATATGCTTTCATCGGATCCTCAATGCTGTACGCTTGCATGTATGCAAGTACAGCCTTCTTATTGAATGGCGGTCGTCCATCTGCTCCTGTGATCTCCCCCTCATATCTATCAGCATCCCCAAGGATTTTTTCAACAGCTTTTTGTTCTGCTGAAAATTGCTGAAAATACTTTGGTAAATCATCCTTTTTGATATATCCTGATTGCTCAAGATCCTCATTGAAGATAATTCCGAGCTTTCGAGCTGCTTCACGCGCCTTCGTTGTATCAGTTGCGGTCTCAGTTCCTAAATCCTTCTTTTCAGAGAATTTAGCAAGCTGTTCACGCGCCTGTGCAAGTTCAGTCGTTGCAGTCTTATGCTCTTGAGTTATACGACCATATTCGGGCCAAACCTTATCTAGTGATGTATTCCATTTCTGCTCATACTCACGTGTCTTTTTTCCAAGACCGACAAGCTGTTGAGCTTCATCTGGTGAATACTCCTCACCGTTTATAACAATATTTGAAGGGGCTTCTATCGGTGCCACTTCTGTACCTTGATCTGGGTTATCCATAATCGTATAAGTTACCAGTCGTGCTTATATACACGCTGTGTAATTGATAATGTATACCCAACAAAAAAAGGCCTGGAGACCCAAACTTTGTTGGATTTCCAAGCCTTCTATTGTTCGCTTGTTATGGCGGTCATTTTTACCGCTACTTATATTATCTATTTTTTATCTATTTTTGTCAAACTGTCCCCATTGACTGAGCTGCTGATCCTGCATCAATTGCAATCCCTGCTTGACCCGCTGCCTGTACCTTGCCCTCTGGTGGCAAATCTTTATATGAAATTGATACCTTATTTCTCTCTTGTGGCTTTTCCTTGTTTACCATCCCAAGATCGCGCATTGCCTCGGCAACTCCGAGCTTTGTCGTCTCAACCATCTTTTGATCTGCTTCTGCGCCTACTGCTCCCAAGTCTTTCATCGTTTCTGCGACAGCAAGTTTTATCTTATCTATTGCATTTTGATCAAGTTCTTGAGTTGTGAGTCCGTCATCAAGTAACTCCATAAACTCCTGAGTATTTCCATACCCAAATGTTTCAAGGAATTTCTTTATGACCATATTGAGTGCTTCTTGTGGGATCTTTCCAAGCTCCGCAAACTGAGCCATGAATGTAATGATCTGTTGCATTGCTTCGCGCTTACCCTGCATCGTGAGACCTAAGCCTGGCTCAATTTCAATTCGCACCTTTGCTTTTTTATTTATAACGACTACATCTTGTGGTAATTCTTTCCCAACTTGTTGTGAGAGTTGATACCCTCTTTTACCTATGATATCGAAGTAATCAGGCTCTCCGTCATTCATGTACTCAACCTCTACAGGCTCAAGAAAGTCTTTGTCCGCGCGCTCAAGCATAAGATTTGCAACGTCTCGAATTGTCTTTTTGAGCATCTTTGTTGCAATTTTCAAGTTTGCGTATTCTGTTGCCTTGAGCGACTCTATAGCTACTCCTGATTTGACTCCTGATGGTAGTTGATTGAGTGCAGATGTCGATGATCCCTGCTCTTCAATATATTTGTCAAGTAGCTCAACCATGTTGAATGGCGTGTTTCCCAAAGTTGAAGTTTCCATCTGACGAAGGGGAATACTTTCGTATTCAATCATCTGACCGCCTGGAATATTTGATACTTTGTAGTTTTCATTCTTTTGCTTCTGATATACACCAACAACCATTGTATTAATCCATTTTTCAAGACGAGTTATTATCACATCGAGCGACTTGTTTTGTGGGATGAAATTTTCAATGAATGGTTTTTGGTATAAATACCCTGGCTCGAATCTAAACTCTGCAAATGGGTAATTATCGTAGTTTATGTATTCATCAAGAAGTGTGACACCGCCTGCTGAAAATACATGGCGCATAATATCATCTCCCTTTGATTTTCCCTCCATTGCACCAGTATCAGATCCTTTTTTGACGGCATCTTTCCAGTTGGATTCGGATAGCTTCTCTTTCAAAAATGTTTCTTTCTCCATGATTGTGCCTTCCTTCTCTGTATTGGTCTTTGATCCATATCGTGACACCATATATGCTTGCTTCACCTCGGACGTTGCATATCTGTTGTCGGGCTGCAATCTCTCTGTATTTGCGTTTTTGTATGCCTCATCTGCCATGATGTCTTTAATGACACGGCTTCGTGTCTTTGTGATGAATGGACAGTGCTTCAACTCTTCTTTATCTCCATATAGGATGATATCAAATGCATCATAGACTTCTGTATGTATTTTCTGTTTTTCTGTATCGCTCCATATCTGAATGTATGAAATCGAATTGCGTGCAGCTTTTAACATCATGTTTATGAGCTTGATGTCGAGGTCTTGATTATCTTCCCATTCTGTCGTGAGCCATGTGCCTTGTTTTCGCGCAATCATCTTTGATTTTTCAACCTCTTGCATATATGCTTGCATATCAACTTGACCCGTTTGAGGATCAATAAAGTTTGCAGTTGTAACACGTGCCGGATATACAACAGGGTAGGGCTCTGCTGCAAATAACAGATTGGATACTCCTCGGATCTGACGACTTGCGCGAGGGATTGCACGCTCTACATAGTTTCCCGTGCCTCCTACATGATCAATGGTTTTTCCAGTCTTTTTTGATATTACTTTGAAATGATATCCATCGTCAAAGTAATTATTCTCAAACCATCGTCGCTCGTGCGATCGTCTTTGATCGATTGCTTGCCCTATTAGTTCGTCAAGCGTCGCACCAATTGAATCCGATTTTAGAAAACTCAATTCTCTTGTTAATTTGAAATCTTTCAGGTTCATGCTGTTTCTTTAATAAATTTGTTAAAGGTCTCGTCACTTGCTTGATCGAGTGGTATTTCGTCACTTTCTTTGAACGGTATATCTTTTTTGTTTTCTGATTCTTTCATTGATAAAAACTCATTTGTATTTTTAGCAATCAGCGCTTGCATATAATGATCTTGCTGTTTGTTGACCTGACGAGCATATAGGTATCGTTCTGCGATCAAACCTACAATTATTACTCCGAGTATTATGTCTGTCATAAATATAGTTTTTTGAATGTTTGATAAGGATTAGGGACATAGAAATATTCCATTGCGTAGGGAAGGGGATCCGTGCTTTCAATACATGAATGATTTTTTTTGAATATCTCAATTGTTATCGGCACACCTAAATGATCATATTCAATAAGCTTCTTTGATATGTCTTTTGCGTCAGCAACAAGACTCACGATATCCATCCCGCTTGAGATCCAATCTGTGTATCTCACACCAAGATATATCCCGTCACCTGATAGCTCACCTCCACGTATAATCGATTCTGCTGTCTCTTTTATGACAAAATAGGGGATGGCTCCACGAGAGAGCACATCGTCTATGTAATACAAAGCGTCGAGTAACTGTTGGTGACTAAACGACTTCGATTTGATCCCAGTCGTTTTGGTCTCTATTTCTTTTGATTTCATTCAAGTGTTTTGCAACAACTGATAATTTTTCATCTTGTCTATCTGCCGCTATTGGTCGTGACATGAAATAATATCTATCACGATCATATGTATGATCCTCAGCGTCCGTATCTACGTCCTCAACTCTTGTCTTGCTGTAGACGAGAGCTGGTATTGTCCGTATCGTGTCGTAACACGTACTAAATACCCTATATTCTGGCACTCCGTTTTTAATGGCGAGCGCTTCCTGATATCTATTCAAACCATTCATTCGATCATTGTCTGCTCTTACCATTCTCAGTCCTTCATCTATCATGATCTCAGCGTATGACTCTCCTTCTGGCTTCTTGCTATCTTCTCCAAGTAAAATCTTATTCCACATGGATGGATCGGCGACCATATACTCATAATCTTCTCCCGCTTTCTTCGTCGTATCCAAGACGAGCCTTGCAAGCCTTCGTGCTGTGAGCGGTTGATGATAGCGCGCCTCAAAGTCAATCTTATTCATATAAAGCTCTCTATATAAATAAGACTGACCATCATAATTCTGTGCGTACCAACCGATTGCAAAAGGTTTATTCGATCCCCAGTCCATTGCAATATATCGCCTCCATTCAGGAGGTATCTGAAACGGTTTCACAACATGGATATTTCTGTTCCATTCTGCAAATACCTGTCCTTCAAATACGTCCCATGATCCATCTCTCCACGCCTTACGCTTTGACTCAGGCATTGAGTCAAGCTGCTTCATATATTCGCCGGTTGTGTATGGATTGTCCTCAGGGAGCGACCTTATGAAAAAGAATCTATCCTGCTCAGGATCAGGGTTTCTCGGATCAGGTTCGATCCAAAACTTTCTGACCCATGCATGACCAATTTGTCCAGGATTTGTAACACCGACAAACTTCGGATCATCGATCATCACCTTTTCTTCTCCTATCTTTTCCCCGTTTTTCAATATGTCTCGTGTTCCTGTGTACCGCAACCTAAATCTCAAATCCTCAAATGTTTCAACAGGGTTTTTAGTCAGTTCTTCAACAAGAATCGCTGCAAACTCAGCAGATGCATATTTTGATGGATCGTCAAGATTGCGGAGCAAGATACGAAATCCTCCGTACTCATCTCGTGCTTTGAACATATACCCTTCATCACGGTCTTCAATAAGCTTCCCAAGCCATGGCGGAAACTCATGCTTTATGCGCGCAATCTGTCTATCTTTTAGCGTCGGATAATCCTCGGAAAACAGTCCAATCGGTACATTTTTAATGTTGTACTTTGTGCTGTAATATATTCCAAGTCCAATCGCAATCCATCTCAAAAAATATGATTTGCCACCATGCGCGGCTCCTCCATAGAGTAGATACTTACACTGATTGTCAAAGAGCGTTTTGTATGCTTCGATCTGTCTATCGTTTTTTTCAAAACCTGCTAGTTTGTAAAATGATTGTTTCATTATTTCGGCATGTCGAGAACGATCTGCAATTTCTCGCCGTCTCCTCCTGTGACTTCACTTCTTACTGCAAATTCATCCTTGTATTTTCTTTCAAGCCACCATGCCGAGGCTTGCCATGATTTATTACTTGCCGTGTCGATATTTATTATGTGCCGTCTTTTATTTTCAGCTTCTGCCCTTTTTAATGACTCTAGTAGGGCTAGTCTATCTTTTTCAGAAAGAGGGCTAGGATTTTCTTTGCTTTCAGATTTCCAATAATATAAAGTAGATTCACCGATACCAGAGAGGATGGCGGCGTCCTTCTGGGACAGCCCCTCAGATATGTACTTGCAGATTTCCTCAACTCTTTCGGGAGAATACTTAAAATACTTCATAAAAAAAAGTCACCTTGATAATCTCGGTGACTTCTAATTCTCCCCGCGTGCCAGCTCTGTACGTCTGGTTCTATTCTATTATATGATTTTACTCGTCTTTATTCAATCTCGCCGATTATAACTCTATGCGTTCCTTCTGTATCCCATGCATTATATTGCTTTAGATATCCACAAGAACAGATGGTTATTTCTACCTTAGCTTTGCCTTTTTTATCAATTATTTTTTTTACAAATTTGTGCCTATGCTCTTTCATCTCTTCAAATTCAAATAATAAGGATTTTCATCATCAATCATCTGATCAACGATTCTTTTCATCTCTTCGGCATCATCCGGCCAAAACGATTTCACATTCTCGAAGTTCTTTATAAACATATCATCATCTCCTGCAAAGTGTGAAAATCCATCATGCTTATAATCGCCATCTCTTCCCGATCCAATAAGTTTCACATTCAACTTCTCATGATTTATATATGTGCGTATCGTTTCAAATCCACGATATAAAAGAAATGGTGTAATTGAATATACAAAAGGGATCTTCCCATCAATTGCAAGACCGCATGCCATGTCGAGCGCTGCTTGCTCTGCTGCCCCTGTATTTATAAATCTCTTTTCATGGTGTTGAGCAATAAGATCAAATCCTCCATATCCGAGATCAATTGCTATTGCATATATCCTATCGTCTTCATTCATTTTGTTATACAGATATTCAAAAAAATCACGTCTCATAAATATTCATCAATTGGTTATATTCCTTCTCATTCAACACATGATAATGCGCTTGTAGTCCAGTCATATATGGGACAGGTAAAAACTTCGTATTATGTACTTTCAGGTCACACGATGATTCGATAATTTGCGTGAGCGGGTATATTGATCGAATAAAAATCCTCCGATATGCTCCATACGAGTTGAAATTGATATGCACCTTCATATTTCCGAGCTTTTGCTCTCTTATGATATTGAATGCTTCAAATACTGATCCCTCTGCACATTCGCCGTCTGAGAGAAGCACGTGTACTGCCCGCGACCTATCAGACAGTGCCATCCCGACTGCGATTCCTATTCCATGACCGAGAGATCCAGTTGAGCAGTATATGCGATCTTCAATACTTCGCTCTGGGTGTACTCCATATTTGTGAAATAGCTCTTCTGCGTCTTTTCCCTCATACTTTTCGAGCACGACATACAATGCAAGTCCCGCATGACCACTGGACAGTATGAATGGATCGTTATATCCGCGCTCGTTGTATATGCGATCAATGATATCTACTGCTGTAAGATTACTTCCTATGTGTGATAGTCCCAAACGATATGATATGTCAATTATTCTTTTATGCAGGGATCTCATGTTTTTTTACAATTTCTATTCCTTCCGCAAGCTCAGTTGTTGGTTGCCAATTGAGTGAAGCTATCCGCTCAGTATCTGCGACCCACATCTCACTATCTTGTATTTTTACCTCAGGCGACAAGTTGTAGTCTTTTGTTATCATTTTTGCAACTTGCTCATTACTTGTCATCCTTCCTGTACCGATATTAAATGTTCGATGAGGCAAAAATCCCGAATTTTCGACAATCTTCATGACGCCGTTTATAAAATCATCTATATATATCCAGTCGTGATTTCCATTTATGACTTCGCTTGCAATATTTTTATCGTCATTTTTTATGAGCGTTGGAATAAATCTAAAGTCTGCTTCCCCTGGACCATATACTGAGAATGGGCGTATGTTGACAATAACCTTGTGATAGTTTTTACGAAAATACCGACACAAATACTCAGCTCCTGCTTTTGTTGCAGCGTATAGCGTGTCGGGCTTTAATCTATGTATTTCCTTCATCTTGCGATAAGTGCGTCCGTATACTGAGGACGTTGAGCAATTAACAAAAAGTACGTAGGGCAATCTCTTTGTTGCCTGCAAAAGATTGTACGTGTTTATATAATTTGCTTGCACCATTTCATTTTCATCCTTTTGGTGTGACATATTGCCGTATGCGGCGAAATGAAATATATACTGAGGATTGATTGCCTCCATATATCCCCTTAAATAATGGATAGATTTCAAATTATTGTGCGGTATTTTTATTACTTCAAATCCTTCTTTTTTAAGCCGAGCCACAAGATGCGACCCGATAAAGCCAGATGATCCCGTGACAAGTGCACGTTTGTTCATGACGATAGGGGAGTACTTGTAATTACTGATCCATGAGATACATTCACTGTATACCCACATCCGCACATAATAGAAAACTCGCTTGAAGATATAACAGTTGTACCATGATGGAAGCGAAGTATGACAAATTGACCAGTTTCTGTGAGACGACCAAGAACAGGCTTTTTATCTCGGCAAATAGGGCAGATTATGAGTGATCCTGAGTTCATATGAAGATATATGAAGTGCTAATGAAGGAGAGAGTATATGTGTTATAAGGTGGCTGTTTTTTTGTATTCACTTATTCATAAGTTCAGCTCTGCGTCTCTATTATACCATCATGATAAGGTGATTTCACGGGTATGCTTTTCCTTGTAGGTTATTTCCAAGTGAATGTTGTATTTGCTCATATCTACTATTTTTTTAAGTACTTCAATTGCGACGCGCTTCATTGCATCTATTGATTGATACTTTCTAAGACCTGGATGGGATGAGTCCAGTGCATCTGCAAGATTTTGAACGTCATACTGTAGGTAATATTTGTACATAGTGCTAATACTATGCCCTGAGATTTTTGCAATTTGTGGAAGCGTTGCCTCACCGCCACCAAGAGCGCACAACGTATCGAATGAATATCGAAAATTATATGCAGTTATTGATTCATTCATTTTCAGCTTTTTCAGTCTTTTTTTCAGTTCAAGGTTAATTGTCGCGGGCTTCAACTTTCCACGCGCTGATCCGAAAATATATTCATTATCGTATCTTTCCATCTGGTCAAACATCTTTGAGACAAACTCAGGAAGGGGAACAATTCTTTTTTTTCCTGTTTTATTTCTGTATACCGAAAGATGTGTTCCATGATAATTACTCCAGGTAAGACAACACACATCATCAGGCGGCATTCCTGAAAACCTGAGAAGCTGAAATATTGTCTTAAACTTGTGGTTATATGCCAGCTCATATTCTGAATGCTTGACACATCCTGGCTTTGACACATAGCACTCGGCAATAGCTTTCATCTGCTTATCGGACATGATGATCTTCTCTTTTTTTGACTCAACGTTTCTGTATCCTCTAAAATCTGCAAGAAGATTGTATTCAAAGTATCGATCCATATACTTTGCAACTTGAATGTACTTATTTAGGGTTGATTTTCCGATTTTTTTTCCATTTCTTCCTTCTGTTCTTAGCGTATATAAAATATCTCGAAGTAACTTGCTATCTATTTTATTAATTGAAAAATGCAAAAAAAGGTACTTACAAGCGCTTTTTATAAATGAAGTGGGCGATACATGGTACTCGTCCTCAAGGAATATGACAAATTTTGAATAAAATTCAACAAAAGTATGTTTCATTTTAGGGTTCGAGTTTAGCACAACTTAACTCGAAAACTTAAAATTATATGTATGTTATGTGTATAGCTTGCGTATATACCGCAAATGTGGATTGACAGGGGCATAATTTTCTGATATATTAAAATCATCATTGAAAATTAGTCTGCGTGTTTAGAGCTATAGAAGAGAAAAAAGCTCATTTTACTTCTGGAAAGTCGCGGGTATGACCCCCCTTGGGGTCACACTCACGAAAGACTTTCCTTTAGGTAAAAGGGAAGTCTTTTTTTTCTTCACAACTCTTCACGCAAACATATAAAAATAATATGAATTTGCGAAATTATACCACAGAAAAATTCAAAATCTCACAGGCCACCAACACCTCCTTCAATCGTTTATTTTCTTCTATAAAAAATCAGATAACTGCAGATATTGCAGTTCGTCTTCACAGACGTGGTATGGGTTGGACCGATATTGCAGATGTTGTGAAAGTTCATCAGAAAAATCTATCACGACATATTACTCGTTATTCAACTGAAAAATAACATGAGCCCTATATCAATCACTATTTTATCCATAACAATCATTTCATTCATTTATGTCTGTATTGATCAAATAGAAGATAGATTTAAAAGAAATGATAAGGGTCAGTTTGTCTCAGAAAAGATTACATATACGCAGTTTAGAAGTTTACAAGGATTGAGGGGGTGAATATATACATGAGTAATATCAAAAACAAAATTAAAACTACAAAGGAATATCTTATTGGATTTTTAATAGGAGGAATATTTGTAGGAATATTAGGAATATCTTTGTATGTTAAGCCACGCGTTAAAGCGTATGCAAATGCACTGAGAGTGGCACATGAGGATTACCGAGAACTTGAGGGATTTAATATAGAAAAAATCCGGAAAGAAGGAAAGTTTACTGTGTCTATAAAAAAATAAGCATCCTCTTGTAAAGAATGCTTATATTAGAAATTTCAGAAAAATGTATGACAAATTTAACAGATTTTAAGGAAAAAATCAACACCGAGATCGAGGCAGGTATTGATATTGCCTACGAGATGATGAATGCCGATGATCCAATTGATAAGGTCATTATGGTAAATAGCATCGCATCATGCTTTAAAAACATAAGATACGTGTTTAATGACTTAGAAGTTCAGGCAGGGAAAAATGCACCAGCCGAAGGAGCAATTCTATGAACACCAAAGAAATGAATGATTACCTCAACTTTCTCAAAGATCAGAAAAAAGAGCTTGATGTCATTGAGGAGAAAATAAACAATCTATGGAATGGTATCGATGAATGGGAAGAAAAAATGAAGAAACATGTTAGTAATTTGAATAGATTACATGAAAACATCTGAATCGATTGTAAAAATAACGGAAGCATTTCTAAGCGCGCAGAAGAAAATTGACTCTGCGATAAAAGATGCTAAGAATCCACATTTCGGAAATACCTTTGCTTCTCATAAGGCAGTTATTGATGCGTGCAAAGATAAGTTGAACGCAGAAGAAATTACAATACTTCAGCCAATTGAGGGAATGACTGTGGAAACTGTACTTATTCATGTAAGTGGCGAATGGTTCTCAAGCAGTACCCCGATCGTATCAAAGGATGAGCATAATCCACAAGCTTTGGGATCTGCTATCACATACGCAAAGCGCTACGGCTTGCAGAGCATGGTCCTTTTACCAGCCGAAGATGATGACGGCGCGCAAGCTTCAAAGCCATCGCCAAAAAGTGCAGTACCACAAAAGACATCTACAGGACTTTCAAAAGATTGTCAGGAGCAAGGTTGCTCTATAAAGGGGCTATCTGATCAAGTTGTTGAAGAGAGCAATAAGATTTTTGGGAAAACATATTGCTTTAATTGCAGAAAAAAGTATCAGAAGGGGGACATTGTATGAATGAGATTAAATCATATAAGTGTGATAGGTGCAGTGAAAGAATATCTTACGCCATGTGGTTTAACGGTACAAGGATTCGAGGAGAGGCGCTTTGCATAGCCTGTCAAATAGTAAAAAATGAGGAGACTATGCCAGTGAAGATGTACACGATACGAAACAAGGAGATGATTTATAAATTTCAGGTTAGTAAAAAGGAGTTGGATAGATCACGAAGTATTAACAATTAGTTCTGCAAGCTTAAAGCCCCTTAATCGTGAGACTAAGGGGCAAAGTTCTGCCGCGTGGGGACGACGGTAGTACTTTAAAAATTAAGTTTGTCGCTTGTAAGTCGCGGATAAGTTTTTCGAATAATCGAACTGCTATCTGCGAATTGTAGGCGACAAGCAAATAAAAAACTATGGCTCGTAAAAGAATGCTTGATCCTACAATATGGGCTGATGAAGACTTTGGCACATTAACATATCAGGCGATGGTCATGTATATCGGGATTATGAGTAATGCAGATGATGAGGGAAGATTACCTGGAAACTCTCTTTATTTATCGTCTGTGATTTTTCCTTGGAAAGACCTTGAAAAAAATGAATCTCTAAATATTAGAGGAGAAATACTGAAAAAAATGAAATCAGTACTTTTATATGAGGTTGATGGCAAAGAATACATACAATTGAGGAATTGGACGAAGTATCAGAAGATAAATAGACCGTCAGAGAGCAAATATCCACCATTCATTGAACGTTCATTGAACGATCATGGAACGTTCACTCCTAATAGAATAGAAATGAATAGAATAGAAATGAATAGAATAGAAAAGAATAATGGGAATTTTTCAAATTCCCCATTGAGTGAAACTCTGAATAAAAAAAAGAAAGATTTAGAAAAAATACCTAAAAGTACCGGAATCACAAAAGATTGGCAAGATAAGGCATTTAGACATGCGGAATACTTGAAGATTTCTTTATCTGAAGATCTAAAAAAAAGATGGCTTGACTTCTATAAGAAAAATCCTGGAACAAAAACCGACTCAACTGTTTCATACCTTACCGATTATGAGCCCTTTTTAAAACTATCAAATGATGAGGCAAAGGTTAAATATTATTTTGCTGTATTTTACAAACGAACATGAAAATCATATTACCAATTATTATCGCGCTTCTTTTTAGCACTGCAAATATTGTATTTGCATCCCAAATCGAAGTATACGAGATAAGCGGTGTATATGAGGTCGTTCATCAGGTTGAAGAGCGCTTGAATCCTCCTAAAAAAATGGAGAAGAAAGTATACTCACAATCCGAAATCCGCGATCTGATTTGTAGAGAGTTTGGAGAAGAATGCAAAATGGCTATTGCTATTGCAACTGCTGAAAGTGGGCTAAGTTGCGGGAAGAGGTCATATGTCGAAAATAATAATGGAACGTATGATCACGGACTATTCCAGATAAATGATATACATCGGAATAAATATCCGAATGCAGATTTTTATGATTGTGAGACGAGCATAAAAATTGCAAAAGAGATAAGAAATTCATGGAATGGATATCATGCGTGGAGTGTGTACAACAATAAAAGTTATTTGAAATTTTTATGACACAGGAGCAGAAGATACTAACCATTCTCAAAAATCATCCCGATGGTGTTCACCCATCAACTCTCGCATTTGAAGCAAAAATAACTCAATATAATGCGCGCATAAATGGTCTACGGAAAGATTTTGGGTGTGAATGTAAAAACGGATATAGATGTTCTGGTCAAACTCATATTGTGAACGAGAGACAAGATGACGGAACAACTAAATTTTTTTATATCCAAAGTGGATCTCAAATCAACTGG